>Ga0302320_10026343_pt1 | contig 11263 bp, 10 predicted proteins | sample Bog_T0_3_FD_202130 | JGI IMG/M metagenome (GOLD analysis project Ga0302320, IMG submission 202130) | Peat permafrost microbial communities from Stordalen Mire near Abisko, Sweden - Bog_T0_3 | ecosystem: Environmental > Terrestrial > Soil > Wetlands > Peat | place: Sweden: Abisko, Stordalen Mire... | reverse complement strand
TATCTTGAGCGCCTCGAGCAATTTTCGGCGCGCTGCGGCGCCCCGGTGATTCGTGATTCTCTGACCGCCGGCGTATCGGGACGTGTCGAGGAACGGCACATCGTGCTCGGATTGCATTTAAGTCCGGACCAACAGGTGTTGACCCTAGTCCACGAGCTGACGCATCTCATTGCCCACTGTCATGCGATTCGCCGTCTCAACCGCACGGTCTGCGAGTACGAGGCCGAGGCAGTGGAACGATGGGTGGGGATCGAACTCGGCGTGCGTCCTTATGCCGCAGAAGTTCTCGATGTCGCCAGCGTCACGGAGGATTTATTGGCGTGCTCGGTAGCACGCGTCCGATGGGCGGCGGTCACTCTGGTGAGCGCGGCTCGCAGCGATGATGCGGCCGCGGTGAATCCCCCGCGGCTAGAGACGCAGGCCGCCGTCGAGATCTAGACATCGGCCGGTGAAGAAGTCGTTCTCGATGATGAACTGAGCGGCGTGCGCGATTTCATCCGGCTCGCCCAGCCTTTTCAAGGGAACGGGCGCGATGACCTTTTCAAGAACTTCGGGTTTCATCGACGCCAGAATTTCCGTGCGCGTGAACCCGGGCGCGACGCAGCCCACACGAATCCCATAGCGCGCAAGCTCCTTGGCCCACACCACGGTCATCGCGGCGACGCCCGATTTAGCCGCTGTGTAATTGGTCTGGCCCACGTTTCCCTTGCGCGAAATGCTCGAGATATTCACGATCACGCCGCCCTTGGCAAGCTTGATCATGCGTTCGGCGGCTTCGCGAGCGCACAGAAAGACGCCGGTAAGATTGACATCGAGGACCGCCTGCCATTGTTGCAGACTCATCTTGCTGACGATTTCACCGTCCTTCACTTTGATGAGCAGCGCGTCCTTGACGATTCCCGCATTGTTGATGATTACATCGAGCGCGCCGAAATCGCGGACGACATGATCGAAGGCTGCGCAAATCTGCTGCTCAGAAGCCACATCGACCGGATAGGCAACCGCACGCACACCGTGCGCGCGGCATTGCGCGGCCGCGGGTTCGAGATCAGCCGCATTGAGGTCAAGCAGGGCGATATCCGCGCCCTGGCTCGCGAAGCGCACCGCGAGCGCGCGACCGATGCCGCGCGCAGCACCGGTGATGACGATGGTCTTGTCTTTGATTTGCATTTGGCTAGTCACTTTTCTTGGGTTGTTCGGACGTATCCCCGGCGGGCGCCGCGGGCGCCTTCGATGGCGCAAAAGCGGCCAGCATCGCGGCTTGGATCTTCGACCACTGTTCCATGTTCTGGCGGGCGAAATCCGTCATGGGAGCCATCGGACCTTCCAGCGCTTTGGCCATTTCCGCGCGCAAGGTTTGCTGCTGGCGCGCGAATGCACCGATGCTCTGTTCCATATATCGCGTCAACATTTCCTGTACCGGATTGCCATAGAATCGAATGATCGACTCGAGCAGTTCGGTACTCAGAACCGGTGTGCCGAACTGCTCCTGCTCGGAAATCACTTGCAGCAGCACCGCACGCGTCAAGTCCTCGCCGGATTTGTCATCGACGATCTTTACTTTGTCACCCGCGACGATCATTTTGCGGATGTCTTCCAGAGTGACATGGCGGCTGCCCGTCGAGTCGTAGAGTCGACGGTTCGCATATTTCTTGATGACACGGGCATTGGACATAATGTAATTCTGTAAAAATCAGCTAGCACCGCGGCCGCCAGGGGTGCGAAGCATAGCGCTTTTCAGTATGCAATGCACAAGTGGTATAAGGTAGGAATTTGCCCACAAAACTTCTAAAAATCTTGCGTCGCAAAGGGGTAGGGGAGTGAACGATCCAAACACTCGTTTTGGAGCGGAGCCCACGTTTCTCAAGGCGTGGGATGACTATGCCACGGCGTGCCAAACCCTATTCGAGCGCTTCGGCGACCCGGCGGCGAAGCGTGCCGCGCCCCTGCCGCTGCCCTTCTTCGGGGCATGGCAAGACTTCGCGAAGAGCTTGGGGATGCCATCTGACGCAGCCGGCGCGTCCGCCACGCCGCAGGAGATGCTCGCCGGGTTTTTGCCGTCGCTCGGCGTCAGCCGTGAGTATCAGGAAATCGCGCAGCGCATGCTCGAGCTCGGCGCGCGATTTCAACGGCACTGCGCCGAGTTCATGCAGCAAGGCGTCGACATCGGGCAGCAGGCGATGGAGGCGATTCAAAAGCAAAGCGCCAATGATGCGAGCCTGTTGAGTTCGACCTCAGCCTACTACGACGCTTGGATCGATTGTGCCGAGCAGGCTTACGCGCAGGCGGCGCATAGTGATCAGTTTGCGGTGCTGCTTGCCGAGCTCTGCAACATCATGAGCGCATTCAAAGTCGAGCGCGGCAAATTACTCGAAGCCCTCGCGCGGCAACTGGACTGGCCGAGCCGGGCGGAAGTCGATTCGCTGCACCACCAAGTGCGTGATCTCATGGCGGCGGCGCGGCCGGCGCGGCCGCGGTCTCGCAAGCCCCGCAAGCCAGCGGGCCAATGACCGCCGCCGCGGATCTGTTTGCGCGATTCCTGCAAGACGCAGAGGCAATGCGCGAGCAAAGCCGCGCGGCGCTGCGCGCATTGCGCGAACTCGGCGAGGTGAAGGTTGGCGCGTCCGAGAAAACTTGCGTTTACGCCGAGCACAAGGTGCAGTTGTATCGTTATGTGCCGCTGGCTCGCTCGGCCAAGCTGCCGCCGCTGCTCATTTGCTACGCCATGGTCAATCGTCCATACATGCTCGACTTGCAACCGGACCGGTCGCTGATTCGCGAACTCCTGTTTCTCGGGCTCGACGTGTACTTGATCGACTGGGGGTACCCGGACGGTGCGGATCGTTTCACGCCGCTCGATGAGTACATTTGCGGTTATTTGGGGCGCTGCGTCGAATTCATTCTCAAGTCGAACGGCATCAGCGCGCTGAATTTGCTGGGCGTCTGTCAGGGCGGCACCATGAGTTTGTGTTACACGGCGCTCGAACCCCAAGGTGTCGCCAATCTCATCACCATGGTGTCGCCGGTCGATTTCAAAACGCCGGAGAATTTGCTCTCGAAATGGGCGCAGCATATCGACATCGATCTACTGACGCAGTCGGGGAATGTCTCCGGCGAATTCTTGAACTTGGTGTACCTCGCGCTGATGCCGTTCCGCTTGACCCAGCAGAAGTACGTCAATCTGTTGCAATTGCAAGGCGATCGCGCGCAGCTTGAGAACTTCATGCGTATGGAGAAATGGATTTTCGACAGTCCGGACCAGCCGGCGAGGGCGTTTCGCGAATTTGTGCAATGGTTTTTCCAAGAGAACCGTCTGGTGCAGGGAGCGTTGGTGCTCGACGCGAGGCCGGTGAGTCTGAAGAACGTCACATGCCCGGTACTCAATATCTACGCCGCCAACGATCACCTGGTTCCACCGAGCGCAAGCATTCCTCTTGGCGCGCATATCGGCAGCGAGGACTATGTAGCGCTGCAAGTCGACGTCGGCCATATAGGCATGTATGTGAGTGGCAAGGCGCGCAAGTCGGTGCCGGCAACTATCGCCCGCTGGCTCGGCGAACGCAGACCTCTCAACTAACGACGGCGGCCGCCGCGGCGGCGGACACCGGCGGCAGGCGCACCGACAGGCGGGTGCCATGTGGCCGAGTGACATCGATCGCGAATTCGGCGCCGATGGCGCCCGCCCGGTAGCGCATGGTACGAAGGCCGAATCCATTGGTAACGCTGGCTGGAATGCCGATGCCATCGTCGCTCACTTCGATGATGAGCGCGCCGTCCTCGATGCGCGTGGCAATCTCGGCATGCCGCGCACTGGCGTGCCGTGCGACATTCGTGATTGCTTCCTGCACGATGCGGTAAAGGTGATCCGAGGTCACCGCATCGAGGTTACCCAGATCGCCAGGATTTGACGCTAAGACAATCTGCAGGCCGGACCAGCGCCGTGCTTGAGCGGCGAGGTTTTCGAGCGCCGAGGTCAGGCCGCCGCAATCGAGCATGCCGGGCGCCAGGCCGTGCGCCAACGAGCGCGTGTTCTCGATTGCGCCAGCAAGGAGTTCCAGTACCCGCTCGATCTCGCCGGGCGTCACCGCGTCGCCGCGCGATGCACTGGTGTGGCAGCCGCGCAGCAACAAGCTCGCACCGGTCAGCACCTGGCCGAGTTCGTCATGCAGGTCATTGCCGATTCTGCGTTGCTCGCGATTGACCGACGCGAACATCTGCTCCATCAGTTCTTTACGATCGGTAATGTCTTCGGCCATGCCGATGAACCCGGTCACGGTGCGGGTCACGAGGTCGCGCACCGGCTCGCCGGCCATGCGCAGCCAGCGTCGTTTTCCGCTGGCGCCCGCGATGCGCAGTTCGATATGGGCGTTCGCGCCCGCGGCGATCGCAGCCAAGCATTTTGCGGCTGCCGCGCGGTCGCGCGGATCTACGAAGCTATGCCAGCCGCGCCGATTGACTTCGGCCCGCTCGCATCCGAACAGTTCGGCGAATGCGTCGTCCGCCCAGGTAAACTCGACGCTGCAATCGGCTTGCAGCCGTGCTTCGAATACGTAGCCTTGCACCAGCCGCGCAAATGTCCGGAAGCGCTCATCGGATTGGCGTAGCGCGAGTTCGGCAGTCTTACGATCGTCGATGTCGATACACACGCCGACATAGTGCATCGGTATTCCCGCGGCGTCGCGTGCAGCCACGCTACCGCGTTCGTAGAGCCAGCGCCAGCGGCCGGCGCGCGTACGGACTCGATATTCGTTCACATACTGATCAGCATTGCCGAGGAAACACTCTCGATCCGACAACTTATAGCGCTGTAAATCGTCGGGGTGGATCTGCGCAATCCATTGCACTTCCCAGTTCGGTCCGTCGCAGGGTTCGATATCGAGCCGCTGGCACCAGTCGTCGAACCACACGCCGCTGCCTTTGGGATCGCAGTCCCAAAGCCCAATGTCCGCGCCGACCACGGCGGCGCGAAGACGCGCTTCGCTGGTGTGCAGTCGGTCATCGTCGCGGTGGCGCTGAATCACGAACGCGGCTAATGAGGCGGCGAACTGGATGAGATCCACCTCTTGGCCGGTGGGTTTGCGGGGAATTCCGGAGTACACCGCAAGCGTGCCCAAGAGTTCACGCGTGTCGGCGTGAACGGGCACGGACCAACAGGCGCGCAAGCCATGCGCGACCGCGATCGACGCATAGTCGCGCCAAAGTTCCGAGCGCTCCACATCCTCGACGACCACCGTTTCGCAAAGCGCCGCAGCGGTTCCGCAGGAGCCGCGTCCGACCGCAATAGTCACGGGATCGATGGCTGCAATGTATGCGGCCGGCAGACTCGGCGCCGCACCGGATTGCAACAGCCGGCCGGTCGGATCCGTCAGCAATACACTGCAGTACAGGCCTTCGGCCCAAGTTTCCACATAGGTGGCGAGTCCGGCGAGCAGCACCGGCAGGGGGGCGTCCGAGCCTAACAGTGCCAGTAAACGCACCTGCGCGCCGAGAGAACCGCGCGCCAAGGTCGATTTAGGCGCATGCTTGAGAATCGCGTTGACTCTCGAAGCCCAGTCCGTATTTCCAACTCTACGAGGCATAACGGTTCCGTGTGCAATAGCTATACACCCCGTCCAATGTCCCAGCAAGCCCGCGCATGAACGCCATTCGGACGCTCGCGAGCGTGGCTCTGCTGCTGGCGGTATGTGCTTGCAATCGCAATGCTGGGGAGAAAGTTCTCAACGTTTACTCGTGGGCGGACTACATTGCGCCCGACACCGTCGCCAATTTCGAGAAGGAGACGGGGATCAAGGTACGCTACGACACGTACGATAACAACGAAGTGTTGGAGACCAAGCTGCTCACCGGACATACCAACTATGATGTCGTGACGCCGACCGGTAATTTCTTCGAACGCCAGTTGCGCGCGGGCGTATACCTCAAGCTCGATAAATCGCTGCTGCCGAATTTTAGCAACGTGGACCCCGACATCTTGCGTTGGATGGCGGTGCACGATCCTGGCAACCAGTACGCGGTTCCCTATATGTGGACCACCACCGGTCTCGGCTACAACGTAGATCAAGTGCGCAGCCGACTTGGTGCAGAGCCGCCCAATAGCTGGTCACTGCTGTTCGATCCCGCCAACGCCGCCAAGCTAAAAGATTGCGGGATCTCCATCATCGATTCCGCGGGCGACGTGTTCGCGTCGGCGATCATCTACCTGGGCCAGGATCCCACCCGCCAAGATCCTGCCGACGTGGCGGCAGCCTCGGAATTGCTGCGCAAAATTCGACCTTCCATACGCTACATCGATCCCGCGCAGCACACGTCCGATCTTGCCAACGGCAACATATGCCTGTCGCTCGCCTGGGCCGGCGATATCGGCCAAGCTCGAAGCCGCGCGCAAGATGCCAAGACCGGTGCGACGATTGCCTACATGGTGCCGCGCGAGGGCGGGCTCATCACAGTGGATACGATCGGCATTCCCGCAGACGCACCACATCCCAAGAACGCCATGCTGTGGCTCAATTATCTGATGCGGCCCGACGTGATCGCGGGCATCACGAATTCGATCAAATACCCGAACGGCATTCTGGCGGCAAAGCCCTTAGTGCTGGCCGACATCAGAAACGATCCATCGGTTTATCCCGACCAGGCGACGCGCGCCCGGCTGATCCCGGCAAAAGCCAATTCTGCCGACTATTCGCGCCTCATGACACGCGAATGGACGCGGTTTCGTACAGGTTATTAGCCTATTTATCAATAGCTTACTAAACTACTATAAGGATTTATCGAGACTCGTGTCGCGCAGCGCCACCTGGTCGGCAGCGGCCGTGGCGAACGCCGAGAGAGCGGTCCGCGCCCCGCGAATGACCTGTTCCACTTCATGCGGGGCGTGCGAACGAACATCCAGCTCCAAGTCGGCGAGAAATTGCGGCCATGGGATCTGCGGAGAGTAGTCGAGATACGATCTCGCAAATCCCGCGGCAATCTGGTTGCTTCGCAGGCGGCACGCCGACCGCGACGCGCGGATGACATAACCCACGCCCCAAGTACGCAGCGACATGGCGAGATTTCGGTGCGGCGGGGGCGATGCATCGTCCGCGTCGGCGCCGAGCGCCCGAAGATCGACGCGCAGACAGTCGAGCATCGCCTCGAAATCCGCTCGATCCGCTTCCCGCCATTTATTGGCGAGGCTGCCAAGAGCCGTGAAGTGAGCGCGCAGGAATGCCACATAGTCGGCGCGCTCGGTCAACACGAGCAACGACAGTGTGCGATCGACGCCTCGCTGCTCACGGCGGATCGCCTCGCGCAGCGTCCCTAGCTTTGGCGTTCCACGTGGCGTCGGCTCGGCATCCCGTGGCTTAGGGGACCATCGACGTTGCAACTGTGTTCTCCTGCGAAATCCGTGCAGTAGGCGGTTGATAAAGAGCCGACTCATGGTCGATTAGGCGCCGACGCAGCGGCCTCCGCAATCAGTAAAATCTGACGTGCGGCAGCGACGCCCGCCGATCTACGATATCAATTTGGCGTTGCGATTGGGTGTCGGCTTGTAGTTTTTACAGCGGCCGTACGTGTTTTCCGTGCGCCACACTGGGCAACGTCTGGCGAACAAAATCCAGGATTTATTGGCAAGCGAGCGCGGCGTGTGCCGACGCGGAGCGCAGATATCGGTTGCCATGTTGCGCGCCATCTGTCGCCGCGAATCTAAGAATTTGGCTGCGCTGGAATTTGCGCGCTCCAGCACCAGCCACCCCCTATTCGCGGCAACGCGCTGAGCACTCCGCCGAGACGCGAGATCCGATGCGCCATCGAGGCAAATTCGGGTTCAACGTCATGCGGCATGCGTCTTCCATCGTGGGTCAGTTGCAGCGTTAGCTGCGAGTCGCTGATCTGCCCGGTGATGCCCAGGCGCGTCGGCGATGCACGCACGCTGAGCTGTAATGCCTCTTGCACGAAGCGAAATAGCGAGATTGCCGTATCCTCCGGCAATGGCGGTTCCTTGAGGTCGAGCGCCACGGAGCATTTTAGTCGCGAAACCTCGCAGAAGTGCTCCAGGTGCCACTTGAGCGCCGCGAATAGACCGAAGTTGTCGAGCAGCGTGGGCCGCAGATTTTCGATGAGCTCGCGCTTCAAATCAATCGCCGCGGTGAGCGATTGTCGGATGTGATGCAATTTCGCCTGCGCCTCGGCCGCATCGCCCAGATGCCGGTCGACCCAGTCAAGCTCCATCAGGGACGCGACGATAAGACCACCGAGACCGTCGTGTAACTGACGGGCCAGGGAAAGTTTCTCGCGTTCGGTTTGCGCCTGCAAATAGGAGGCGAGTGTGTTCGGATCCGAATGCAGAGGGGAGGCGCCTTTGTCCACGTTGTCAGGCCTCAGAAATTCCGGTGTTGCCTCACTATACGTTGACCGGACCGGCGCAGATTCGAATCGGGAGGTGCCACCACGCTCAACGAGTCGTCGGCAAAAACCTACACCAGCGATGCTGCGCTTCGACCCGGTTATGCGGGCTCGCGTTTCACCCGCAGCACTCGCAGGCAGCGCTCGACCAGGCCGCGAAGCAAACGCCGATCCCGTCGCGGCGTGGGTTTGTCTAGGCCGCCCAAAAAGAAACGCATCATCTCGAGACTCGCGTCCGGTCCCAGAGAATCGGTATGGCTGGCGAGGGCGTTTCCTCCCGACCAGGCGTGGCCGGCGCCCTCGACCATCCAGAGTTCTGCCGCCGCGCCGCCGGCTCCCGGGTAAATGGTTCGCTGGTACGTGCGCCCGTTGGACTTGTTGGTCTCGATGCTGATCGCAGCGGCGGCGGGCGGTGCAGAGTTGCTGCTCATCCACTGCGATAGGATCTGATCGCTGTTTCGCGGGTTGACGCGGCTGTCCTTGTCCCCCTGAAAAACGATGATGGGAATTGCGGCACTCTGCAATGGGGGTACAGTCGAGGCGCCGCGGTTCATCGCGGCCAATGCCGTGTACAGTGTTTGCGCAGCCCGATACGGCATTCCCGAATGCGAACCGACGGCGGCATACAGCTCCGGGTAGGTTGCCGCCATGATGACGGCCATCGCGCCGCCCGCGGACATACCGGCGACAAAAACCCGCTCGACGTCGATGTGGTATTGCTCAATGACCTCGCGAGTGATGCCTGCGATAATCGACGGCTCGCCCTTGTCGCGCTGTTGATCGGCTTCATCGAACCAGTTCCAACATCTCGATTTGTTCGCCGATTCCGCTTGCGACGGGTACACCACGAAGCATGAGTTGCTTTCGGCAAGGACGTTCATGCGGGTGCCTGCGGCGAAATCGTCGGGGTCTTGAGTGCAGCCATGCAGCATCACGATCAGCGGCCGAGGCTGACCGCGGTAATGGGTGGGAACGTACAGCTTGTAACCGCGGGTGCCGGCATCGTTCGTGAACGATGCGTCGATGAAGCGCCCCGCAACCTGGGTGCGCCTGCGGTCAGGCACGGTAAAGTGTCGGAATCATATGCGCTGCCTGCCCGAGAGGAGGGGTGCGAATCGTAGCTTCAGACAGTGTGTAAGTCCAAGACGAATTCGATCTATGTGCACTGAATGGGCGATTTGGCTGACATAATGGCACTTTGATCGCGGCTCGATAGTTCAAATGGGAGATTCACATGCCGGAGCAGCGAGTCGCATTGATTACGGGTGCCACGAGCGGGATCGGGCTCGGCATTGCTCGCGCCTTTGCCGCGCAAGGCACGATAGTGGCTTTTTCCGGCTTCGCCTCGGCGGAAGAGATCAGTCGGATCGTCAGCGAGTTGAACGCCGCGGGCGGCAAGGCCGAGCATGTGCCTGCGGATGCTCGAGATCCCCTCGAACTCGCTGCATTGGTGCGTCAGTGCGAAGCGAAGTTCGGCTCGGTGGATATCTTGGTGAACTGCGCCGGCATCCAGCATGTGGCCCCTATCGAGGAGTTCCCGGTTGCACAATGGGACGCGATCATCGCTGTGAATTTGTCCTCTGCGTTCCATACGATTCGCGCCGCGCTGCCGGGTATGCGCCGCCGAAACTGGGGCAGGATTGTGAATATCGCCTCCGTGCACGGACTCGTTGCGTCGATCGACAAGTCGGCGTACGTGGCGGCCAAGCATGGTCTCGTTGGATTGACCAAGGTGGTGGCTCTCGAGACGGCGGGATCGCCGATCACGTGCAACGCAATTTGTCCGGGTTGGGTGCACACGCCCCTGGTGCAAAAACAAGTCGATTCGCGAGCCAAGGAGTTGGGCGTAGGAATTTCGCAAGCCGAGCGCCTGCTCCTACAAGAGAAACAGCCATCGCTGCAATTTGTCGGCATCGATGAGGTCGCCGCGCTGGTGCTGTTTGTGGCAAGCGACGCGGCGCGCGAAGTCCGCGGTGCCGCTTGGACCATCGACGGCGGATGGACCGCACAGTAAACTGGATAGACCATGATCCGGTGCCTCCGAACGCAGAGCTTCTTCGCCGGCCTTGGGTTGTATGCAGCGGCATCGATAGCCGCCGCTTCCGCCAGCCAGCCGCTCCACGATCTTGCCTTGCGTAATGGCGTCATTTACGACGGTTCGGGCCAGGCGCCGTATCACGGCGACTTGGTCATCGATGCTGATCGAATCACCTATGTGGGTCCGCACACAGACGCAGTCGCGCGCACCAACATAGACGTGAAGGGACAGGCGATTGCGCCCGGTTTCATCAACATGCTGGCACACCCCGAAGAGTCTCTGTTCGCTGATGGCCGAGCGCTCAGTGACCTCTCTCAAGGGGTTACCCTCGAGGTGACGGGTGAGTTCTCGATGGGCCCGCTCACTGCGAAAATGCAGCAACTCATGGTCGAGCGGCAGGGGAATATAAAATATTCCGTGACTTGGACGTCGTTGGGGGAATACCTGGAAACCATCGAGCGCCGCGGCATCGGTCCGAACATCGCATCGTTCGTCGGCGAACCGACTGTGCGTACCTTCGTTTTGGGCGAAGGCGACGTGCAGCCGAGCTCGCAGCAATTGGAACAGATGAAGCTGTTGGTGGATCGGGCGATGGAAGAGGGGGCGCTCGGCTTGACCACCATGCTCATCTACGCGCCGGCAACCTATGCCAAGACGCCGGAACTGATTGCGCTTGCCCGAGAATCGGCCCGCTGCGGCGGCATTTACACCGCGCATATGCGCAGCGAGGGAGATCACATCGAATCGGCCTTGCAGGAAACCATCGACATCGCCACGGCCAGCGGCGCCCCGGCGGAGATTTATCACTTGAAACTCGCCGGCAAGGACAACTGGAACAAA
>Ga0302320_10026342_pt1 | contig 11263 bp, 11 predicted proteins | sample Bog_T0_3_FD_202130 | JGI IMG/M metagenome (GOLD analysis project Ga0302320, IMG submission 202130) | Peat permafrost microbial communities from Stordalen Mire near Abisko, Sweden - Bog_T0_3 | ecosystem: Environmental > Terrestrial > Soil > Wetlands > Peat | place: Sweden: Abisko, Stordalen Mire... | reverse complement strand
GGCTCCATTGAACAGAACGGCCCGAATGTGAACTTTGTGCTCAACGAGTTCGAGAGCCACTCTCCCAAGGCGCCGACCGGCCACTTGCTCAAGGTTGCGTACAAGGGCTCCGAGCCGCCGCCGGACACGTTCAAGGACGACTCGCAGGCGCTGGCCGAGGGCTCGTATGGCCGCGACGGCGTCTTCCACGCCTCTGTGCTGCAGGCCAAATGCGCAAGCAAGTATGCGCCCGCGGGGCCGAACCAGCCGGGCGCAAAGCCCGCTGTCACGGCGGCGCCCAAGTCCAATGCCTCGGCGCCCGCGCAGGGCGCGGCTCAAGGCACGGCCAGGCCGGCTGCCTGAGGATGACTTCGCCGGAAGCCGGATCGCCGCGTGGCGCGAGTCTCCATTGTGCGAGTTTGGACGGAGTCTCCAGGCTGTTTGGATCCTTTGCAGCCTTGCGGCAGGTGACGGTTAACCTCGAACCCGGCCGTTGCTACGTTCTGATTGGCGAAAACGGCGCAGGCAAATCGACCCTGCTGCGGATTCTTGCCGGACTGCTGCGCCCCAGCTTTGGAACGGTGAAGGTGTTTGGCGGTCTCGAACCCGAGGAGGCGCGCGCGCGCATCGGCTATATGAGCCACGCTCCCATGATTTATGACGAACTGACCGCAGTCGAAAACCTTCGCTACTTCAGCAGCCTGTATCCTGGCCGGCCGAGCCTGTCGCCGGAAGCCGCGCTGCGCCAGGTGGGTCTCGATCCGGAGTTGACGCGCCCGCTCGGCCAGTATTCCCAGGGGATGCGGCAGCGGACCTCGCTGGCGCGGGTTCTGCTGCCCGTACCCGAGCTGCTCTTGCTGGACGAACCCTTTTCCAACATGGATGTCGAGAGCGTGAGCCAGATGGTCGAGATGCTGGCTACTTTTCGCCAGAGCAACCGGACGATTGTGCTAACAACGCACCAGCGCGAACACGCTGCGCCCATCGCTGACTGGGTTCTGGCGCTCAAGGCTGGGCGCGTAGCTTCGTTTGAGCCTGGGAGCCCCACGCTATGAAGACAAACGGCGCGCGCTTCCTGGAATCGCTCGGCATTCCCTTCGAGATTCGTGAATACGAGGTCGACCCGGACGACCTGAGCGCCGTTACCGTGGCCAAAAAGATCGGCATGCCCGCAGAACAGGTCTTCAAGACTCTGCTGATAACCGGAGGGGCGAATATTTACCGCTTCGCCGTGATTCCCGGCGATGCCGAACTCGACTTCAAGAAGCTTGCCCGCGCCGCCGGAATGCGCAAGGCGGAGATGGCTCCGCTGAAGGAAGTGCAGCCGCTCACCGGCTACATCCGCGGAGGGGTCACGCTGTTTGGAGCACGAAAGCCGTACCCTGTTTATATCGACGAGACGGCCGTGCTGTTTGACAAGATCAGCGTCTCCGCCGGCGCGCGCGGAACCCAGCTCATTCTTTCGCCGCAAGACTATCTCCGCGCCGCCCAGGCACTCGGCGTGGAAGTGCAGACCGCCGATATTACCAAAGACGCTTCCAGAGCTTCCGGGCCATCCACGGAGGAGTTGCGATGACCAGCGCCCTCTGGACCCATCTCGTCAAAGACCTGCGCATTGAGTGGCGATCGCGCGAGGCCATCAACTCCATGCTGTTCTTCGCGCTGCTGGTGGTGGTGCTATTTTCGCTGGCCTTCTCGCCGCGCGGCGCATTCTCGCAGGAAATCTCCGGCGGCGTGATCTGCGTGGCCACCTTGTTCGCGTCCATGAGCGCGCTGAACCAGGCCTGGGCGCGGGAGATCCGCCACCAGGTGCTGGACGCGCAGCGCATGGCGCCCACGCCGGGCGCGGACCTGTTTCTCGCCAAGGTGATGGCGAATTTTCTCTTTGTATCCATCGTCCAGTTGGTGCTTGCGCCGGTCTTTCTGGTCTTTTATAACCTTCGCGTCCAAGGGCAGGCGTGGCAACTGGCGCTGGTGCTGCCGCTTGGCACGTGGGCTTTGGTGGCCAATGGAACTTTTTTTGCCGCGCTCTCCATTCGCAGCCGCAATCGCGAACTGCTGCTGCCGCTGATTCTGTTTCCCATCTTCATGCCGGCGCTGCTGGCCATGGTGCTGGCCACAGGGTCCATCCTCACCGGCGATAGCGATCCCACGCTGTGGATCAAAATGCTGGCCGGATACGACATCATCTTCACCACCGTGAGCCTGCTGCTGTTCGACGTGGTGCTGCACGCCGAATAAACCTCAATCCCACGATGGAGGCCGACACGCACTCTCCGTCGTAAACTGAATCTAGGCAACTCCCATGAAGAAACTCGCTATCGGTCTTTACCTGGCCATCACCGCCGCCCTCCTCGCCTGGGGCTTCTACCAGGCCATTTACGTCGCCCCCGCCGACGCCATGCAGGGCGAGGTCTACCGCATCATCTTCTACCACGTGCCCTCGGCGTCGGTGGCCTTCCTGTTCTTCGCCATTTCGCTTTGCGGCTCCATTGGCTTTCTGGCTTTCCGCCGCAACCATGCAAATTGGGCGCAGATCGCCGACGCCTGGGCTTTGGCCGGAGCCGAAGTGGGAGTGGTCTTCTGCACGGTTGTTCTCATCACCGGGCCCATCTGGGGCCGGCGCGCATGGGGCATCTGGTGGACCTGGGACGCTCGGCTGACCACCACCCTGGTTCTGTGGCTGATCTACGTGAGCTACCTGCTGCTGCGCCGGTTTGTGGCCGGGCCGCAGATGCAGACGCTGGCCGCCGTGCTGGGCATCTTTGGCGCGCTCGACGTGCCCATCGTCTACATGTCCAACCGCTGGTGGCGCACCCAGCATCCTGCCCCGGTATTCGGCGGGGACTCCGGCTCCGGCATGGCTCCGGCCATGGTTACTGCCCTGATGTGGAATATGCTTGCCTGGCTGCTTTGGGGCTTGCTCATCCTTGGTCTCCGCTATCGCGTGGAGCGCCAGCAACAGAAATTCGCCGAACGCGACGCACAGGTAGCACTCGAAGCCTGATTTATTTCCTTAACCCGGCCACGCAAGGAGAAACACCATGGACGAACGCACAATTCTCGACCACCAATTCACCGTGGCCGCCTATGTCGTTACCTGGGTAATACAACTCGGCTACCTTGCCTTTCTAGGGCTGAAATGGCGAGCCCAAAAGCGAGACGCGGCGCGCACCGGACGAAATCCTCGGTGAAGCCTTTACGTCTCAACTAACCAATTTAGATTGAAATATTTACAGAAAGATAAGCTTGCCCGCTACGGCACCCTGCGGGCCCGGTTGTGCCCCACGTTCAAGCCCCCTCACTCCAAAGTGGGACTGGCATAGCACGAGTTGCTCTAAATCCACTGTCTTCGTGGGATTTAAGAATTTCCTCATTCAGTCGATGATCCAGATGTGGACGGGTCCCATTGAGCCCACTTGGAGATTCCTAATGCATGATCTCTTGATTGCTCTCGCCTTTATTGGAATGGTAGTTGCTCCCGCGATCGTCGCCGCCAAGTCCGGCGCCGAAGCTGTTGACGAACTGGACGACTAATTCAACGCCGGTCGACTGCCCGGTCAACCTTTCACCTTGCTTGTAATCGTCGGGGGAAACAAGATGCTCACACTGACAAAGGTCATTTGCGGTTGTTTCGGAATCGGAGCCCTGGCGCTGCTGGGCATGGCTCTCGTCGAGACGCCTGGCCCTCATGCGCATGGTTCCGTCGCCAACTCCGGCGACGCAATGGTTCAATCGGCAGCGACCGAAGTCGATTCCATCTACCGGCAGGTTTCCCTCGAAGCCGGCCCCAGGCTTCAGTACATCGCTGTATCGAGCGGCGCTTTCGTGCGCAGCAACCTGATCACTGCAAAGTTTCAATTTCAGGGCATGAGAAACACCGTGGCTGCTCACCTGTCCATCGGCGCGTGGCGGTCGAGCCCCGAACCAAGCTGGATGCAGAACGGGGTGCAGGGCGCGCGCCAGGCCTCAACGGAGAAAACGATCGCGATGGCCGGGACGATGCCGCAAGTCACAGCCGTCAAGGCTGATCTGCAACGCCTTGCTGACGCGCATCCCTCGCTTGCCGCCGCAGGATTCTAGTGTTGTGTCTTATGTTAATCGTTACAACTTTTTGCTCGGAAGTACATCCCTCATCGGCTAAAGCCGGATTTATATTTGAGCCTTTGCGGCACGACTAAAGTCTTGCCCTTTCAAAACGCCATCGCCAACTCTTATGCGGCATGGGACACTAGCTCGGCGCTCTCGCTGGCGCGAAGGCCGCATTTCAGGTTGACCCCCTGTACCCCACTTACCCGAAAACAATTGCCCTTCCCCGCGGCAGACGATAGACTGGTGGATCGAGGGGCCCGTCATGTTAGTTGTCATGAAAGCGCAGGCCACGCCGGAACAGATCCAGGCGGTCTGCGAGTACATTGAGCAGTTGGGCTTTCGCGCCCACCCGCTTCCCGGAGCACAGCGCACCGCCATCGGCATCACCGGCAACCAGGGCGAAGTGGAGCGGGGAAGCATTGAAGATCTCTCCGGCGTCGCCGAAGTCATCCGCGTATCGAAGGCCTACAAGCTGGCCAGCCGCGACGTCAAAGAAGAAGACACCATCATCCAGTTCCCCGGCACCGATGCCACCATCGGCGGAAGGGACCTGGCCATCGTGGCCGGGCCTTGTTCCATTGAGAGCCGCGACCAGGCATTCGAAATTGCCGAAAAGGTGGCCGCAGCCGGGGCGCAGTTTTTCCGCGGCGGCGCTTACAAGCCGCGCACTTCGCCGTACGCATTTCAAGGCCTCGGCGTTGAAGCGCTGCGCATCATGGCCGAGATTCGCGATCGCTTCGGCTTGCGCATCGTCACCGAGGCCATCGACAACGAGACTCTGGAACTAGTCGCCGAATGGGCCGACGTGATCCAGATCGGCGCGCGCAATATGCAGAATTTCTCGCTGCTCAAGAAGGCAGGCAAGCTGCGCAAGCCGGTACTGCTCAAGCGCGGGCTCTCGGCCACGCTGGAAGAGTTCCTGATGTCGGCCGAGTACATCATGAGCGAGGGCAACTACCAGGTGATTCTCTGCGAGCGCGGCGTGCGCACCTTTGCCGACCACACCCGCAACACGCTCGATCTGAGCATTGTTCCGGCAGTGCAGCGCTTAAGCCATTTGCCCATTCTCGTCGACCCCAGCCACGGCACAGGCAAGCGCGACAGCGTGCTGCCCATGGCGCGCGCCGCGGTTGCCACCGGCTGCGACGGCGTCCTGGTGGAAGTGCACAATCATCCTGAAAAAGCGCTCTCCGACGGCCCGCAGTCGATCTATCCCGATCAGTTTGTCCGCATGATGGATGAGCTCGAACAGATTGCCCCCGTCGTTGCTCGCCGTCTGCCGCGCGGAATTCACGTAGCCGCTGCCGCGGACTGAGCCGATGACCGACCAGGAATCATGGGTGCCCCACCCTTGGCGTGTTCTTGTTTTTGCGGCCAGGGTGGGAAACCACAAATCCAAACCCGCAAGATTCGCGACCGTCGCGGTTTCTCTCCTCCTAAGCGTCACCGCATGCCGCAAGCAGGACTTCCCCCAATACCCTGCCAACTATCGCGAATACGCCTACATCACCAATGGCGACAGCGGCACCGTAACTGTGCTCGACGTCGTCAATGTCCGCGTGGATCGCGAAATTCCCGTGGGCCAAAATCCCGTTGCCGTAACCGCCAACCACACCCGCAACGAAGTGTACGTGTTGAACTCCGGAGCTGACGGCGGCCAGGGCTCCATCTCGGTCATCAATGCGGAAAAGAACATCGTCGCCGCCACAATTCCGTTGCATCGCAATCCGGCGTCAATCGATTTGAACGGCGAAGGAACGCTGGCCTATGTGGCCAACGCAGGATCGAATTCGATCTCGGTTGTAGATTTGAATGAGCGACGGGAGATGGCGCAGATCGGAGCCGGCGAAGAACCAGTCGCGGCACGGATTACACCTGACGGCAAGACGCTGGTCGTAGCGAACCGGCGTGGAAATTCTGTCAGCATCATCGACGCGGCCGCGCGCAGGGTGCGCTCCATCTTCGATGGCTGCCCCGGCGCCGCGGACGTGGCCATTTTGCCCGATTCCTCGAAGGCCTTCGTTGCCTGCTCGGCCGGGCACCAGGTGATGGCCATCGCTCTGGCCAATTCGAAGCTCAACCAAACGCAGCCCGATCGTCTGGAATCAATGCTCGACGTGGGCCGTGCGCCGGTACAACTGGCTATCAAGCCCGACGGGGGTGAAGTATTCGTTTCGAATTCTCTCAGCAATTCGATCAGCGAAATCGACACCAGCAAGAACGACGTTGGCGGCGCGTACATGATTGGCGACGACCCGGTGCGCGGGCTTGTTTCGAGCGACAATGCCCTTCTCTACATCGCCAACTTTCATTCTCAATACGTGACCATCTACGCAATCGACGAGGGTAAGCGTCTTCCGCTCCCTATCGACGTGGGCGACGGCCCGGTTGCGCTCGAGTTTTCCAGCAACGGACTTCTGTTCTTCGTGGTGGACAATCGTTCCGCCGACGTGGCAGTTGTTCGCACTGCGACGCGGTCGCTTTTCACCATTTTGCCCACCGGCCGCTCACCGAATGCGATTGCGGTGAAGGCGTTCAAGGTTCTTTGAGAGAAGACTGCTTCCCGAAAATTCTTCGCGTTTGTTACCCTCGAGCCTTCAACGCAATCCGATTGGTGGGTGAGTTGTTTCCGGAGGCTGCGCAGGCCGGGCTCACTAACAGGGGCGAGGGGAGACACGGGATGATCACGCATCGACCAAGAACGCGGCCCGTACCATGGAGCGCGAGGAAGCAAAGCGCAGCCCGCGGGTGGCTGAAGCCGTTCACAGCCATGGAATGGGGTTTGGAATGGCTGGCCTACGCGCTGAGCAACTGGACTCTGCTCGAAGTGCTGGAATACATGGGGTCATTTTCCGTGTTGGTTGCGGTGATCTTCTACTTTGCCGAGACCGGCGACCGCGTGAAGCAACGGCACTACCAGGCATGGCAGGTGATCAACACCGCGCAGGGCAAGGGCGGCAGCGGAGGAAGGATCGAAGCCCTTCAGGAGCTGAATGCGGACAAAGTTCCTCTCGTGGGCGTAGATGTTTCATCCGCATTCTTGCAGGGACTGAATCTTAAGAACGCCAACCTGCTGCGCTCCGATTTCAGCTCCGCCGACCTGCGCAACAGCAACCTGGCCGGCGTCGATTTCACGCTCGCCAGCTTAAACTCCGCCAATTTGCGCGGCGCTGTGTTGGACCACGCCAGGTGTATCGAGACCGATCTGCGCAACACCGATCTTGAAGGCAGCAGCCTGGTGGGTGCCGATCTCTCCGGCAGCAGCCTCGAAGACGCGGATCTACGCGGCGCAGACGTGCGGGACAATAAGTGGCAGCATGTGAAGAGCGTGAAAGGCACGAATGTTGCCGGCGTGAAGAATGCTCCGGCAGGTTTCGTCGAGTGGGCTTTGAAGAACGGCGCGATCGATCAGGCTGGCGCGGAAAAGTGAGACCGCTGCAACGGTGGATTCAGCACTCGCGCGCCCATCCCCGGCGCAACGCTTCGACAGGTCATAGGGAGCATCCGGGTCGACAGACCGTCTGATCGGCCGATCATCATTCATGCAGAAGGACAATGAATCTCCCGAATTGGAGGACGAATGTGAATCGGTTCAACGCCGCAGATTGACCTTGGCGAGATCGATGATCTCATTTCCCCGTCCATCGAGCACAGCCTTGATCATGAACAGGCTGAAGCCCTTGATCTGATCGATGGTGATGGTGGGAGGCATGGAAAGCTCCTGCCGGCTGACAATGGCTTCAACCAGCGCCGGCCCGTCATGATTGAGCGCCTGCTCGATCATGGGCCTCACCTGGTCGGCCGTTTCCGCCCGCAGCCCAAGAATTCCCGCGGCCTCCGCCATTTTTGCAAAATCAGGATTATGCAGATCCGTTCCAAAGTCGAGTATTCCAGCGGCTTTCATCTCCAGCTCGACAAAGGCCAGCGAGCTGTTGTTGAACACGATCAGCTTCACCGGCAACCCCAACTGACAAAGCGACAGCAGATCGCCCATGAGCATGGCCAGGCCGCCGTCTCCGCAAAACGCGACTACCTGGCGGTCACGATGGCTGACTTGCGCTCCAATGGCCTGCGGCAGCGCATTGGCCATGGAACCGTGAGTGAACGAGCCAAGCAGCCGCCGCTTGCCGTTCATGCGCAAATAGCGCGCAGCCCAGATAGTCGGCGTACCCACATCGCAGGTGAAAACCGCATCTTCAGAAGCAAGTTCGTCCACGACCTTAGCGACGTATTGCGGATGGATCGGCTTCTCTCCCGCTTCTCCTGTCGCCAGGTCGTCCAGGCCCTTGCGCGCCTGGCCATAGTCTTTGAGCGCTGCAGCCAGGTGCGCATCGTTCGAATTGGCGGTGAGTTGAGGGATGAGCGCGGCCAGCGTGGATTTCACGTCGCCCACCAGGCCCAGGTCAACCTTGGTGCGGCGGCCAATCTGTTCACCGCGAATGTCGATCTGGACGATGGTCGCTTCGCGCGGATAAAACTGCTGGTAGGGGAAGTCGGTTCCCAGCATGAGCAGCGTGTCGCATTCCATCATTGCCTTGTAGCCGGATGAAAAGCCAAGAAGCCCGGTCATTCCCACATCGAAGGGATTGTCGAATTCCACGAACTCCTTGCCACGCATGGCGTGCACAATGGGCGCTTTCAATTTGCCGGCGACTTCGATCAGCAAATCGTGAGCGTCCACGCATCCGGCCCCGGCAAGAATCGTCGTCTTCTTTGATTTATTCAAAATGCCGACAAGAATTGCAATCTCCTCGGTCGACGGGCAAACCGTCGATTGCGATTCATGGAAGTGAAGGCGAATGCCGGGTTCCACCGCATCGCGCAAAGCAATATCGCCCGGAATCGCAATGACGGCAACGCCTCGCCGCGAGATGGCGGTCTGCATTGCAATCTCAAGCACGCGCGGCATCTGCTCGGGCTGCGAAACCAGCTCGCAGAAATGGCTGCATTGCGCAAAGAGATGCTCGGGGTGGGTCTCCTGAAAATACCCGCTGCCTATCTCATTGCTTGGAATCTGCGCGGCGATGGCCAGCACCGGAACCCGGCTCCTGTGGCAGTCGTAAAGCCCGTTGATCAGGTGCAGATTCCCCGGCCCGCAACTTCCTGCGCATACCGCCAGTTTTCCCGTGAGATGAGCCTCGGCGCCGGCGGCAAAGGCGGCCGTTTCTTCATGCCGCAGATGAACCCATTCCAGTTGGCCGGTTGCTCGAATCGAATCCGTGATGCCGTTGAGCGAGTCGCCTGTGACCCCGTAAATCCGCTTTACGCCCGCCTCAGCCAGAACATCCACAATCAAATCCGCCACTCTTTTCTTCGCCATGGTCACCCCTTCGTATGAGGGTATAGATGCAATCGAGGTTGGCGCGGTCGCGCGACTTAAGCTCGAAACAATCCGCGTCAAGATCGCCGCAAAGCCAGCCCTGCGCTTGTGCATTTAAGATTAAAGCAGCGTGCAAACCATACGAGTAGAGACACCTTCAGCGAAATACGACGTATTCACGGGCAGCGGGCTCATCTCGACCCTCGCGCCGCGCATTGAGCGCATCGCCGGACGATTACCGCGACGAGTGTTCGTGCTCACGTCCGGCCCCATCTGGGCCTTATGGAGCGGGGCCTTCCTTGCCTCGTTTGCCGAGCCGCCCGTTGTCCTGTTTCTGGAGCCGGGAGAGAAGTCGAAGTCGATTGCCAGCGTGGAGAAACTGCTGCGCCAGATGGCGCGGGCGGGCGGCGATCGCGGCTCGCTGCTGATCGCCTTTGGCGGGGGCATCGTGGGGGATGTGGGCGGGTTTCTGGCGGCAATCTACATGCGCGGCATTTCCTATATCCAGGTGCCGACAACGTTTCTTGCGCAGGTGGACTCAAGCGTAGGCGGCAAGACAGGTGTCAACCTGCCTGAGGGAAAGAATCTGGTGGGAAGCTTTCACCAGCCTCTGGCGGTGTTTGCCGACATCGATGTACTGGGAACGCTGCCGGACCGCGAACTGCGAGCCGGACTGATGGAGAGCGTGAAGGCCGGCATCATCCGCGACCGCTCGCTGGTGCGCTTCATGGAGGAGCACGCGGGCGAGGTGCTGGGCCGCGACTCCAAGGCCCTGGAAAAGGTTATTGCGGCGTCCATCCGGATGAAGGCCGGCGTAGTAAGCAATGACGAGCGCGAGAGTGGCCTGCGCATGATTCTGAACTTCGGCCACACGGTGGGCCACGCGCTGGAACAGGCCACCGGCTACAAGACCCTGCTGCATGGCGAGGCCGTGGCATGGGGCATGGTCGCCGCGCTCAATCTTGCACGGAAGCGTGGGACGATTTCCGCCAGCCAGTTCGAACGGTTGGAGGGCTTGATCCATTTATACGGCCCCCTGCCGCCGCTGAATCTCAAAGCGAGGAAGGTGGTCGCCGCGACGGCCGCGGATAAGAAGAATGTTGGAGGCGCAAGAAGATTTGTTCTGCCCATCGGCATTGGGGACGCGGGGGTCGTGGAGGATGTAACGCCGGCGGAACTTGAAGCGGCGATAACCTATATGTTGGCGCAGGCGGAAGGAAAGCCTGTGCGTCAGCGGCGTTCAGCGGCGAAGATCTGAGGGTTCAATGAGCGTCACAGGAGCCAAGCCGGCCGGAGTGGTGGACGAAGCGCAGGCGGCGCGCGCCGTGCAGCAGATGTTCGACTCAATTGCGCCGCGCTACGACCTGCTGAACCATGTGCTCTCGGCCAGTGTGGATCGCCTTTGGTGGTGGCAGACAGCGCGAAAATTCCGAACGATTTTGGCCGAACCCGATGCGGCGGTCCTGGATGTTTGCTGCGGCACCGGGCATATGACGCGGGCGCTGCTCAAGGGCCGCCCACGTGGGGCCAAGCCGGTTCTTGCTGTCGACTTTGCGCGCGAGATGCTTACCCGTAGCGCACGCAGGTTTGCGGCGCGCAGGCCCGGCGAACCGGCGGCGATTGCCCTCGAAGCGGACGCGCTCCATTTGCCGCTGCGGACGGCATCGCTGGACTTGATCGTGACCGCTTTCGGCTTCCGGAACCTCGCTAATTACGAGTCCGGCCTCAAAGAGTTTGCGCGAGTCCTGAAGCCGGGGGGACAACTGGGAATTCTCGACTTCGCCGAGCCGGGCGGGTTATTCGGCAAGGCGTATTCGGTTTATTTTCGTCGCGTACTTCCGGCGATCGGCCGCATGATCGGCGGTCCCGGAG
>Ga0302320_10026341_pt1 | contig 11263 bp, 9 predicted proteins | sample Bog_T0_3_FD_202130 | JGI IMG/M metagenome (GOLD analysis project Ga0302320, IMG submission 202130) | Peat permafrost microbial communities from Stordalen Mire near Abisko, Sweden - Bog_T0_3 | ecosystem: Environmental > Terrestrial > Soil > Wetlands > Peat | place: Sweden: Abisko, Stordalen Mire... | reverse complement strand
GAATCCGAGTGACGCTTCGCGAGAATCGAGTTGCGCACGTCTTTCCTCCGTGACATACGCGGGATAGTGCGGGCTCAACGACCACGCACGGCAGAGTATGCCGCTTTCCTTTCCGCGGACATCTAATAAAGAGAATTCGTTCCCAAGCTGGAAGTCGCTCCAGACGGTCTGATTCGGAACGCGCTCGAGCATGTGAAAGAAGGAATTATCCTCGCGAACAATTCGGCGGACCGAAGCGGTTGCTTGAATCCGGAAGGGCTGAAGCTCGCGCAGCAAGAGCAATCCCAGGGTGTGGTCGAGGTCGGCGTTGGCCAGGAGGACGCCCGCAATCGGAGACTGACGCAATCCGGCGCGGGGATGCAACTCGGGCGTGGCTTCGATCTGGATGCGAAGGTCGGGCGATGCGCCGAGCAAAAACCATGAGCTGCCATCGCCGGTAATCGCGACTTGCGTTTGAGTGCGCGATTTTCCCCGGAACGTACCGGCGCGCAAGGCCGCGCAATTGGGGCAGGCACAATTCCACTGGGGAAACGCGCCTCCGGCCGCTGCGCCCAGAACCTTCACTTGCATCTCTGCGAGTTTACAACCTGGGATCGATGCGAGAGGTTACTTCCAGAACGCCCCAGTTGCGCGATCTGTGAGGGGCGTAGCCGGAGGGAGTAGTCCGAAAGCAGGTTGGGATGAGAAAACTTGAACGCTTTCCGCGACTGCGCGGCGAAGTGTGTGAAAGATCGTGCGACAAATGTAAGAATTAAGGCTCGGGTCGGCGCTTTCCGCTTGCGTTCGCCGCGTTAGCCTTGCATACTGCCTAAGGCCTGTGATTTGGGTCACAGCTCTTCCCCAGCCCTCCCCATTTTTCTTCTGAGCTGGTCACTGTAATTGCAAGACGCTTCCGTACAGGGCACTTCCGCGACGACCGGTCAGTGATTCTTTATCCTTCGCCGGCGGCGGCCGCGCAACGCAAGGGATCTACGTCCCAGAGTTTGGCGTTCGCCGAAAGATTCTCCACGCCCACTTCGCCAGCCATTTCCGTGCCCGGCTTGCCGCACCAGACGATGCGGAATTGAGCTTTCGTCCCCTCATAGAGAACGTCCACGATGTCTCCCGGCTTTAGTCGAGCGTCGACGCATTGCAAAGTAGCGCCCCGGCCGCTGATGGTGCGCAGACTCGCGGGTTGAATGAAGGGCCGCGAATTGCAATCCATGCCCCAGATTTGTACGGGAAGGTCTACGAATACGCGCGACTGATTCCGCCGGTCCATATCGATCCTCCTCGGCCGAAGCCGGATCAGAGGATCGTATGCGGGGCGGAGACGTATGCAAAGATAACAACAGTTACCGCCGGGGTGGTGCCCCTAGTTTGGTGACTAACGGGCCCGGGTCCGTTCTCGCGACCGACGACTAATCGAGATCTCCGAGCGAACAGGAGCCGGGGCCGCGGGGATCGCCACAGGATCCGCAACCGCCCGTGGGGTTCGCGCCCATCGAACTCATTGCGCTCGATCCCTTGGCGGAAACCGCGAAGACGCTGAGCTGAGGGCTTAATTTCTTACTCTCGCACCTGGGGCACTTCGCTTTATCCCGTCCGAAGACCAGGGTTTCAAACTCGTGCTGACATTCCTGACAGACATATTCAAAAATCGGCATGGCGATACTCCTTCGCGGCGACTGTTCCTATTAGAATCAATTTGTGGAAACTTCGCAAACAGCGCCGGCGACTGAATCGCCCAAGACTGGGTCGCAGAAGTCCGGACCGCCGGAGTCTAGATCGCCGGAGACTGGAGTTCCGGCTTTGAAGGCGCGGCCTACTGGAGCGCGGCCCAGCCAGACTCCGCCGGCGGATCGTTCGGTTTTTCGACCGCACCGGTGGCTACGCGGTGGACATGTGCAAACGCTCGCTGCCTTTTTTCTTAGTCGCCAGATCAACTTGCCACCTGCTGAAAAGCGCCTGATCGAAGTAGAGCCCGGCGTCTCCGTGCTCTGCCTGTGTCACTGGCAGAAAGAGCGAAGCGGCGCGTTGACCCTCATCGTGGTGCATGGGCTGGAAGGATCCAGTGAATCGCAATACATGTTGGGCATCGCCCGGAGCGGACTGGCCGCGGGCATGAACGTGGTTCGCATGAATCAGCGCAACTGCGGCGGCATGGATCACTGCGCACCGACGCTCTATAACTCGAGCCGGTCGATGGATGTGGCAGCGGTGGCACGCCACGTGGTCGAACAAGATGGAGTCGCAGGGTTTGTACCGATCGGATTTTCCATGGGCGGAAATCTGGTTTTGAAACTGGCGGGAGAATGGGGCAGCGGCGGACCGCGCGAGTTTCGCGGAGTGGCCGCAGTTTGTCCGGCAATCGATTTGGCGGCGGGGGCCGATGCGCTGCATGAGCCGGCCAACCGGATTTACGAATATTACTTTCTGCTGCAACTGTTTCGCCGGTTCCGGCGCAAGGTGAAGCTGTTTCCGGGCACGTTCGACGGTACCCGTCTTCAAGGAGTTCGGACCTTGCGAGAGTTCGATGAGCGGGTAACGGCCTACTACTGCGATTTCACCGGCGCCGATGATTACTATGCTCGTGCGGCCGCCGCGAAGCTAGTGGACAAGATTGCCGTTCCCGCCCTGGTGATCCATGCGACCAACGATCCCTTCGTGCGGATTTTGCCGGAGACGCGCGCGAAGCTGCTTGCCAATCGCAACATTACTTACCTCGAAGCGAAGGACGGCGGCCACTGCGCATTCATGGGTGAGCGCGATGGCGATCCCGATTACGACGGCCGCTGGGCCGAACGCGAGGTGGTTGGATTCGCGAAACGGTTTCAGTAAGGCGCCTATCTTCCAGCGGTTCTGATTCCGCACTCGATCCGATTCCGGCTTCGGGATCATAAGAAAGACTCGGCTGTATTCCCTCGATCCCTTGGGTGGCGGCTCAATTGCAATCCACAATTTGAGCTGCACACCCATGAGGAAACAGCTTAAGCGAGGTATTCATGCTCCAATTCAACAACCGGAAGATGGCCGGCAGGATTCTCCTTGCATTCGCTGCGGTGCTGGCGCTGAATGTGATCGGTGGAGAATACGGTCTAAAGCAGCTCACCCTGGCGCATGAAAGCGAGCATGACGCAACATCGGTGCAAGCTCCATTGCAAACTCTCGATGAACTGCGTGCGAGCCTGAACTCTTATAATCGCGCCCAGTTCGAATATTTGGCGGCACGCAACGGAGCGGAGCGGCTGGAATCCACGGAAAATTTCCGGGCGGCCGGCGAAACCATCCAGCGGTCGGAGGAAAAATACGGCGACTTCCTTTGGAACAGGATTGCGAAGGGGATGGCGAACAGCGAAGAGGAACGTGCCTTCAGTGGGTTCAAGGAGGATCTCGCCCGCTATCTCGCGCTCGGACAAGAAAGCCTGCAGCGGGCAAGCCTGCAGCGGGCAAGCGCGGATCGGTCGCGGATTCCTCGTTACGAGGGTAGAAGAAGGAGAGCGAAACCCGCTCCCGCGGCGAGACCGGGCCCGGAGGCGCAGGACTTATTGTTTGGGGAAGAGAAAAATGCGCTCACCGCTTCGGTCTCCGATCTGCAAGGGCTGGCTGCCCTCCGCATGCAGTCGGAACAGACCTCCGCTAGGGCTTCGGCGGCTCTTTATTCCTCGAGTGAACAACAGGGACAGATTGAAGTTGCATTCTGTTTCGCCGCCGGGGTGATTGTCGCGCTGGCCCTCGCGCTGGTGGTCGTACGTGATATTGCGCGCCCCATCGAGCGGGCAGTCGTTGCCGCGAGCACCATCGGAGCCGTGGACTTGAGCGGAGCGCCGGTGGAAATTGACCCGCGCGATGAAGCCGGGGAACTGGCGAAACATGTCAATGAGATGCAGCGCACTGTCAAGGAAATGATGGGGACGGTTGCCAATCGCGCGCAGCGCATTGCGGCAGCCAGCGCTTTCAGCGAAATCTCCAGCCTTGCGGCCGAGTTGCAGGAACTGGCCAGCCATTTTCAATCCGCTGCGCCTCCGCAGGAGGCTGAACTTCATGAACCGGTGCGCTCTGCCGAGTGGGGCCGGATTGACGACACGGTCGAGAGCGCGAACGGGCATACTGCCAGCGCATTAACTCTGGCTCCACGGTCTACCCCCCGTTCTGGGGTGGCGCGTATTCATGCGCGCCTGCTGGAGTCTGGAACCAAGCCAGAACCGCACGGCCTCGGCCCTTCGTCCGTGTCCGCAGGAAGGCCAGGGTGAGCATGGCAAGAAAAACGAACAGCAGTCCGAACGATGCGGTGCGAATGCTTACGTTATGTTTCGGCAGGATCGACAGTCTTCCATATACGAATTCAATATGCACCCAGTAGACCAGCAGTGACGCCTGCCCCAACTGGATCAGAGGGCTGAAACTCCAGGGTCCGGAAGCAAAACCTATGTCAACCCAGCGGCACCAACTGTAAGCGGCCGTAAGAATTACCAACAGCATGCCCAGGCGAAGCAGGAAGAAATTCGGGCTGGTGTGCCAGTAATCATAGACTGCATAGAACTGTCCGGGCCGGGCATCGAGCCAGCGCGTGACCGCGATCAAAACGGCTCCCCCGGCTCCTGCCAGAAAAAAAGGTGCGGCCGGCCGCTCACCCGCCCAGCGGCTCTGGAGAATAAATCCCGCGGCTAGCCCGGCGAAGGCGAAAGCCGCCCAGGGGAAAATTGGAAAGAGCCATGCTTGCGGCGCGCCCAGATTGTGAACACCGTTAACATACGATTCGAGCGGCCACGGCAGCCAGTTCGGCCTCCAAGTGGTCCAGAGGGGTGGCGTAAGCAGAGAGATCAGCAAAGCTGTTCCCAATGATGCAAAGATCAGCGCGAGCCTCGCTTTCTCTCCCTTGCGAATCGATAGAACGGCCCAGCAGGTCACGCCCATGAGCATCATGGAGAGACCGATGGTGTTGAGTATGTCCACGCGCAATAAGTCGCTCCACGGGGCCCATCCCCAGGCTATGAGATATTCCTGAAGGCGAAACAGCAGCCCAAAGAGAAAAATTTCCCCACCGCGGCGTATCGTTGTCTTAGCAATCTGTGATGGCGATAAATTTTTCTGCCGCAGCTTGTCGGTAACCAAAGCAAATGAGATTCCTGCCAGAAACAAAAACAGTGGTGCGGGAAAAGTTCCACCCAGCTGCGAATACATAAAGAATTTGCTTTGGCGTGCACTGGAGCTCAGCCAGGAGTCGTAGCAATGAGTTTGAAACATCAGCACGCAAGCGAGGCCGCGCATCCAATCGATATAGGCCAGCCGCGACGGGGCTTTATCCTGCCGACGCGGATGGCCGACATCGCTCACTGGGTATCCTCAGGCAACAAAGACCAATTCAATTTTCGCGAACCTCGAAAGCACGCGCCTGATACGAATTCAGGCTGACGTATAAACCATTCCTGGCAAGGTCCGAACCCTCTCGCGAGAAATCGTTTCCGGCGAATATATCGTGAAACGAGTAATTGCTCCCAGCCACCCACGTGGCATCGAGCACCCGACCTTGAGCCACGCGATTGCCCAGATTCAGCACGATCAACCGGAGCTCGCTCTGCCGGCGCCACCCGTAAGCGATTAGATCATTGTACGTGTCTTCTCCCGGCTGAATCTCGGCCGGTTGAATATCGAGAAGCTTCCACTCCCCATTATGGAAAACCTCCGCGTCAGAAAAGTGGAGCAGTCCCTCGTACAATTCACGAATCTGCGGATCGGAATCCTCGAACTGAGCCTTCGCCAAAGGCATGGGCACGAAGATTTTCTTGCCGCCGAGTTGTCCGTGATGATAGAACCGCATGCCCGGCAAGGTCGAAAAGAGAGTGGCCAGGGCGGGAATTTTTTCTCGCGGAAAGACTGCTGCGCTCCGCGGCTCGTCGTGGTTCTCGAGGAAGCGCGCCAGCTTGTTCTGGTAGCGCAGATCGGCGTTCAGATGCGCGCGCACATCTCCCGGCGAGGAATCCCGGGCGCGGTCGTAGAGGCGCTTGTCGTAGGTGAACTGGAAACCCAACTCCTGCATCCGCCATTCCATGTCCCAGTAAACTTCCGCCAGCCAGACGAAATCCGGAACCGCCGCAATCGCTTCCGGCCAAAATTCCGTTGGCGGCGCTGGCCACTTGGTTAGCAGAGGCCCCCAGGTCCGCTGGAAGATTTCGTTCGTCACCAGCATCGCCATATCGCAGCGCACGCCGTCGCAATACTGGGAAATATTTTTCAGAACCCCGATCATGGCTGCGCGGCAATCGGGATTGAAATAATTCAGCTGTGCCACATCGGACCACGGCGGAAAATAAGGGTCGCGTCCTCGAGCAATGAACAAATTTTCGCCGCTGTCCCTTTCCACCAGAAAGTAAGGCGCTGCATCGCGATGAAAATCAGCTTCGCTGCCCTGCACGTAGCGTTCAGGATGCTGCGCGATCCAGCCATGGTCGAAGCCCGTGTGGTTCGGCACAAAGTCAAGGATCAGACCCATTCCTCGCTTCCGCAACTGGTGATGTAGTTGACTTAGGCCTTCGGGAGTGGAGATGCGCGGATCCGGGCTGTAATCCCGGATCGAGAACGGCGATCCAACGATGTCGCACACTTTCCAATTCGGCAGCGCGGTATCGAAGTTATGAAAATTTTGCGCGTCCGTGCGGAAGATTCGCCGGCCGATTTGGCTCCGCCGCCAAACTCCCATCAGATATATGAAATCAAATCCCAGGGATCTAAGCCGGTCCCACTCTCCATCGGGAACGGTTTCAAGAGTAACGAGTCGGCCCAGTTTGGCGGAAAGTTCTTCACACCAGACCAAGGTATTGATCTCATACAGATGCGGGTTCGCACGGCAGGAAAATTTAGTCATCGCTTCCGATGGACGAATTGGCGTCACGCAGCAACTTCCTCTCAAACGAGAACATATCAACGTTGCATACTATATTGGCGAGTGTATTTTGATTTTAGTAGTCTACGACTCCAGCCATCTGCGGGGACTCTAATTGTCGAAGAAGCAACCGCAGCGCTCGATTGTGGCAGAATACAGAGGAGAGAAATCCTGTCGGCGAGTAAGTGAGGGCGCGTAGCTCAATCGGATAGAGCACCGGATTTCTAATCCGGTGGTTGCAGGTTCGATTCCTGCCGCGCCTACCATTGCCAGCTTGAAGTTGACCGAATGCAGGCCGACCCGACCGCACGGCATACACACGATCTCCAACAACAGTTGCGCGTTCTAGATGCCGTAGTTTGCTTTACGCAGGGCACTCTTATAGGCTTCCCGCGCTTCGGTGGCTTTGGTGTGGGCGTCGTGCTCGCGGAAGTGGGCGTCGTCCCACTTTTCCCACGCGGTCATGGAATGGTCGGAAGTGGCTAAATCTTCCTCGGCGCGAATAGCGGCGATCCATTCGTCGGTTACTTTCTTGTAGGCGAGACGTAGCTGGTCCAGGTCCGGGGAACTCATAGCCTTGCAGGGTAATCGCCGCCTGTGGCCCGGTCAAATGCAACCCCAGGAATTCACGAAAAATTAACACAGGTTGAGAAGCTCTACTGCAGCGTATGACTCGGCGATCCCGCGGAGGAATTGCCGGTGATGTTGTAGCGCTTCAGCTTGCGGTAAAGCGTAGCCCGGCTGATGCCGAGCATGCGCCCCGCCAGCGCCTTATCTCCATTCACTTGTTCAAACACGCGCTGAATGGTGGCGCGCTCGATGTCTTCCAGATCGGTGGTCGAGAGCGGAGTCAAGCCTGAATCTGGAGAAAGCGCGGGTCGAGAGCCGTCGGATCGAGAAAGCTCGGTTCGGGGACGATCCGATCGAGCAAGTTCCGCACCTGATTCTCCCGCAGTTTCCGAAAGCCCAGCCGACGCCGCCCCAAACCCCGCTTTCGCAATCGACGGAGGCAGATCGCCCACGTCGATCAGACTTCCGTTGCCCAGCGCCACAGCCCGTTCCACGCAGTTTTCCAGTTCCCTCACATTCCCCGGCCAGTCATAATTCATCAGCGCTTTCAAAGCCGCGCCGGAGACGCGGAGATCCGCCCCGGGTGCGTAACGCTCGCAAAACCAACTCACCAGCATCGGGATATCGCTGCGCCGTTCGCGCAACGCCGGCACGTGCACCGTCACCACGTTCAGCCGAAAGTAAAGATCCTTGCGAAACGTTCCATTCTTGTAAGCCGCTTCCAGATCGCGATTGGTGGCCGCAATCACGCGCACATCCACCTTCACCCGCTGATTACTTCCCACCGGGCGTACTTCTTTTTCCTGCAGAACCCGCAGAAGTTTGGCCTGCAATTCCAGCGGCAGCTCGCCGATTTCATCGAGAAACACCGAGCCCGTATCGGCCGACTGAAACAGTCCCTGCTTGGATTTCAGCGCGCCGGTAAACGCGCCTTTCTCGTAACCAAAAAGCTCGCTCTCAATCAGTGTTGGCACCAGGGATCCGCAATCGACAGCGACAAACGGGCGGTTCGCAAACGCGCCGCGGAAATGGATGGCGCGAGCCACCAACTCCTTGCCCGTCCCGCTCTCGCCCGAGATCAGAACCGAAGTGCGGGTGTCTTTTAAGCGCGACGCTACCCGCAGCACTTCCTGAATCTTCGCCGATGAACCGATGATCCCATGCACCGCAGTCTCGGAATCCATGCGCTGCCGCAGGAATTCATTCTCTTCCACCAGCCGGATCTTTTCCGCCATGCGCCGCAGGAACAGCCGCAGTTCATCGAGTGGTGAAAACGGTTTGGTGATGTAGTCGTAAGCCCCCAGCCGCATGGCCTGCACCGCAGTCTCGATCGACCCATGCCCGGTCATCAGCGCGACTTCGGTGCGCGGCAACAGTTTCTTCACCTTCTCCAGAAACTCCAGCCCTGACATGTGCGGCATTACCATGTCGCTCAGGATCATGTGTACCGGCTGCTCTTCAAGGACCGCGAGCGCCGACTCGCCGCTTTCCGCTTCGAGGCAGTGGAAGCCCAGAGCTTCCCCGACGGTCATGCAGAGCCTGCGAATGCTCTGCTCATCGTCGACAATGAGCAGGCGCACTCGGAGTTCATCCTTAACCGGAACGGGCATCATCGCGCTTTCCCCATGGCTTTTTCAACGGCCGAAATCAGGTCCTGCACTCGAAACGGCTTCTCCAGATAAAGCGCGCCAATCTTTCGCAGAACGCTGACCGTTTCCTCGTTCGCGTAGTCTCCCGTAATGATGACAATCTTATCCACCAGGTCCGGGCGATTCGCGGAGATCCAGGTGTGAACCTGGGCGCCATCCACTCCGCCGGGCGTGCGCATATCGGAAACTACGCCGAGGTATTGCCCTTTCTCGAGCAGGTGCAGGGCCTCGGCGCCGGATTCGATGCAGGCCACTTCGTATCCATTGCGTTCCAGAGTTGCGCTCACCAAAGCCATGATGGAGGGCTCGTCTTCGATGAGCAGGATCGGCAAATTCGTTGGCTGAAAGGCAGGGCTGGTCATTTTTGTATCACTCCTGCGGCCACACCCACAGAAGCAGTGTGTGGCGCGGCCGGAAAGCGAACGATGAAGGTTGCTCCCTGCCCGTCGGTATTGTTGTGGCAGAGAATTTCTCCTCCGTGCTCCTTCATGATGCCGTAACAAATGCTCAGGCCGAGGCCGGTTCCCTTGCCGACCTCTTTCGTAGTGAAGAAGGGATCGAAAATGCGATCGGGATCGGAAATGCCGTAACCATTGTCGCGGAAGGAAATTTCGACGCCGCTCCCGGCCTTGGTGGTCATAATCTCGATGCGCGCCGGGCGATCGATTTCATGGACCGCGTCATAAGCGTTATTAAGAATGTTAAGAAATACTTGTTGCAGTTGGTGGGCATCGCCGATCACATCCGGAAGTCCCTCGTCCAGATGTTCGATGATGTCCACCCCGTGGCTGTTGAAGTCGTAGGAGCGCAGCTGAATCGTCCGGCGCAAGATAATGTTAAGCTGCACCGGGTTGCGCTGCGGCGGCATTTGCCGGGCAAAACTCAGCAGGTTCTGCACAATCGTCTTGGTGCGCTGCGCCTCCTGCAGAATCACCCGCAGATCTTTCACCGCATTCTCGGGGATGTCCGGATTTTGCAGCAGCAAATCCGCAAACCCAAGAATCGCCGTCAATGGATTGTTGACCTCGTGCGCGACGCCTGAGACCAACTGTCCCACCGCCGCCATCTTTTCGGCGTGAACTAACTTGCCGCGCAAGTCGGAAGAGTCGGTGATGTCGGTCATGACCACAACAATGCTGTTGATGGACCCGGCTTCGTCACGCATCGGACTCAGGTTCACCGAAAACTGTCCCAGGTGTCCGTCTCCGCGCATGATCTGCAATTCCAGGTTATCGACCTGGCCGCCTCGTATTGTGGCCTGCAAGGCATCGGATAGAGGACGCACAAATCCTGGGGCCGCTAACTCGAGCAGAGGACGCCCAAGCAGTTCGCGCTGCACAAAACCCGCGTCATGCCAGCGCCGGTTGGCATAGCTGATGAGCCCGGCGGTGTCGGAGACCAGGATCAGACTCTGCGTGTTGCTCAGAATCTTGCCGGAGAAATCGCGCTCCCGCTGCAATTCGGACTGATACGTATGCAGCCCGGTCACGTCGAGCATCAACCCGCGAATCTGCAGCAGCCGGCCCCCGCTGTCATACATGCCGAAGGCGTTGATGAGGACATAGATCGGCGAACCGTTTTTTCGGCGAAGGGTCGCCTCAAAGTTCCGCATGTGGCCGTTCTCTTCCATCGCCCGGCTGTGAAACAGGCGCTGTTCGGGGGAGAAATAAATCTGCGTGGGAATATCCACTTGTAATAGTTCTTCGCGGTTGGAGTAGCCGAGCATCGTCACCAGCGCGTCATTCACCTCGACGAAGCGTCCCTCGGGCGTGCTGAAAAACAGGCCTTCCTGAATGTTATCGATGAGTTCGCGGTAGCGGCGCTCGGCCTCACGGCGATCCGTAATATCTTTCAGCACGTGGATGGTTTGCAAACCTTCCCCCGAGGCGTCGTGGATGCGGGAGGTCGAAACCAGGTACGTACGGTCCAGCGCGGGATGAATGAATTCCTCGGTGCCCTCGCCCATCGACCGGCAAAAAGGGCACGAATACAGCATGGATTCATTGGTAAGGGCCAACAGCGCGCGCATATTGATGCCGATCAATTCCGTGGGCAGGACCCCGATCATGCTCGCCAAAGATCGGTTCACGCGCAGCACCCGGTCCACTTCATCGTGGACCACGATCAAGTCGGACATGGCGTCAAAGATTTCCATCCAGTGACGATTGGCCTGCTCAATGCG
>Ga0302320_10026337_pt1 | contig 11265 bp, 10 predicted proteins | sample Bog_T0_3_FD_202130 | JGI IMG/M metagenome (GOLD analysis project Ga0302320, IMG submission 202130) | Peat permafrost microbial communities from Stordalen Mire near Abisko, Sweden - Bog_T0_3 | ecosystem: Environmental > Terrestrial > Soil > Wetlands > Peat | place: Sweden: Abisko, Stordalen Mire... | reverse complement strand
AGCCACGGATTGAAAAGGTCCGGTTGATGGACGGCCAGCGCCTTATCCGGGCGAAAGGTGGGATATACGCGGGTCGCGAGCGTGCCTTCGTCGCGGATTTTTTGATGGACCTTCAGCGTATCAGCCGGATCATCCGTGGTACACGAGAGGGCGACCCGGCTCTTTGCCAGCAGGACTTGCACGGGCATTTCCGCAAGTTGGGCATTCGCTTCATTCCAGATCGATTCGGCTGTCGTCTCGTCGAGCAATTGCTCGATTCCGAAGTAGCGCTTCAATTCAAGGTGAGTCCAATGATAAAGCGGATTTCTGAGCGTGCGGGGGACGGTCCGCGCATAAGCCAGGAACTTCTCCCACGGAGTCGCATCGCCCGTGCAGAACCGCTCCGGAACGCCATTCCAGCGCATCGCGCGCCACTTATAATGATCCCCGGCCAGCCAAACTTCGTACAGGTTGCTGAAAGTCCGATTTCCGGCGATCTCGCCGGGCGGCAAATGCGAGTGATAATCGTAGATAGGCTGTGGCTCGGCGTACTCGTGATAAAGCTCGCGAGCCACGTCCGAATGAAGAAGGAAGTCGTCGGAAATGAAAGTCTCCATATTCCAAGATGTCATAGGTCAGTGCATTCGGAGCGTCATTTCGGGGGATTCCATGATTATGTGGTCGCTGCTGGTTTGTCCATGCTCGGTGCAGGGAGGGTGGAAACGGGGAATCCGCCTCGCGTGCCGATGAGCCGATTGTTCCTCCTTCCCGCATGGGTAAAAAGAATCCACATTAAGAGGGTGATACGTTGGATCTTTATCATCGCGTCCCTCTTTTTGCTTTCGCCTGGCGTTCGCGCCGATGACATCACCCGCGTGGTGCAGGAAGCGCTGCGCACCCGCAAGTTCTACTACGGCGATGTGGATGGCAGGCAGGGGCCCGAAACCACCGAAGCTATCCGGCGCTTTCAGGAGAAAAAGGGATTCGATCCCACCGGAACGGCCGACGAGACAACGCTACGTGCCCTCGGACTCCTGCCCCACGCCAGCCTCAATGCCTCGGGCTCCGAACGCGTCGAGCAATGCCGCGACTTCATCGACCGTTATCTGCACGCCTGCCAGGCCGGCGACCTGGCCGCGGAACTCGCCTTTTACGCCGATCGCGTGGACTACATGGACGAAGGCGCCGAACGCAAAGCGGTCCTCCAGGTGGAGCTAGCGTCTTATCGTCAAAACTGGCCGGAGCGGCGTTTCAAGCTGGTTCATTGTGTCGCCTCCCCGAATCCTTCCAACCGGGATGAAATCATCGCGACATTCCGCTATCAGTTCGACGTCCGCGGCGACGGGGGCGAGCGCAAGGGAGTGGAGGATTTGAACGTCACCATCCGATTGATCGGCGGCGAGCTAAGGATCGTCTCAATGAGAAATATCTGATTCGCTTCAATCATCGCGCGCTCGATGAAAATCCGATCCCAAATCCTCCTCCTTCTTTTGCTGATCGTCGCTGTATTCATAGGCGGCGTCAGCATGATCAAGCACGAGGAAATGGCCCGTGTCGCTGAGCTGACTGACCAAAACGCGCTGGACCTCAATGTCTCGTTCGATCATTTCCTGCGCGAACGCGGGAGATCGCTCCAGCTCTTCGTCAGCCCGGAGTTTCGCGATTGGGATGAACTCGTTACTGCAGTGGAAAACCGCGACGCGATGGCGCTCCAGCCCCTGCTGGACGACGCCGCCCTTCGCGCCTACGAGGCCAATGCCGTGTGGATTCTCGGTCCCGATTTTGCACAGCTCCATGCGAGGAACAACGTCCCCGCCAAGGCCCTCAGCGACCCGCAATTTACCGTAAATCTCTACCCGCGCCTTTGCGCGGCGGCGCCGGGAGGCTGCCACTATTTCCTGATGACGGCGGAGGGCCTCATGGAAATACGCGGCATTGCGCTCCACCCCGGCTGGCTCGCGCCAGCGGACGCGGCGAAGGCCAGTCCGATCGGGTATTTCTTCGCCGGCCGGCTATTGACCAACCGGGACGCGGAGGAAATGGGTTCCATCTCCGGCAACGAAGTGCGGCTGATCACCAGCCCGGATTCCTCCTGGGCGGACCGGCAGCAGGCACAGGCCGGAGTGATTACCTTCCAGCGCGATCTCAAGGGCCCGGACGGCCGGACCCTCGCGTGGCTCGGTGTCAGGCACGTCACGCGCGTCATAGCCGCCTTCCAGCAGGCGACCGATCGGCTTTCTCTTTTGCTGATCCTCTTTGCGGCCACTGTCCTCATCCTTCTGGCCGCCGCGCTGCACGTGCTGGTCAGCAAGCCGCTCCATGTCATTACCCGCAGCCTGCATACGCGCGACCTTGCGCCGCTGGAGTCATTGAGCGGGCGCAGGTCGGAGATTGGCGAACTGGCCGGACTCATTACGGAATTTCATAGCCAGCGCGACCAGCTGGTGAAGCAAATGGATGAACGGCGCGCAGTGGAGCACGCACTGGAGGAGAGCGAGGAAAAGCTGCGCCAGGCGCAAAAGATGGAAGCCATCGGACGGCTCGCGGGCGGTGTGGCCCACGATTTCAACAACCTCCTCACGGCCATCGTCGGTTACGCGAATCTCCTTTCCACAAAGGTCGACGCCGATCCCGAAACGCGGCGCCAGGCGACCATCATCCTCCAAGCCGGCCAGCAGGCGTCTGGGCTCACGCAGCAATTGCTTGCCTTCGGCCGCAAACAAATGCTCCAGCCGCAGGTCATCGACGCGAATGTTCTTGTCGGGAGCATGGAGCGCCTGCTGCGCCGCATCATTGGCGAGAACATTGATATCCGGACGGAGTTCCAGGCCATGCATGCCTGCGTCAAAGCCGATCCGCATCAGGTCGAGCAAGTCGTACTCAATCTCGCCGTCAATGCTCGCGACGCGATGCCGCGCGGCGGCAAGCTCCTCCTGAAAACCTCCAACCAAACCTTGCGAGACGGCGAAATCACCGACGTAGCTGCGGGCGAATACGTCGTCCTGGAAGTCAGCGACACGGGCGAGGGCATGGATAAGCGAACCATCGAGCGCATTTTCGAGCCCTTCTTCACCACCAAGGTCTCCGGCAAAGGCACCGGCCTGGGCCTGGCTACGGTTTACGGCGTCGTCCGCCAGAGCGGCGGCGGCATCACGGTCGAGAGCCTGCCGGGCCGGGGTAGTACGTTTCGAGCGTTTTTTCCAAAATCAAAAGAGCCGATACAGCCACTTGCCACGCCAGTCTCTGCGGCCGAGCTATCCGTCGGCGGAGGGACCATTCTCGTCGTCGATGACCAAAAGATGGTTGCGGACCTGGTGGGCGATGTTTTGAAAAAAGACGGTTATCGCGTGCTGATCGCCGGCGGTCCGTCCGAGGCGATCGGCCATTTTCGTAATAATCAAATCGACCTCCTGATTACCGACATCATCATGCCGCGCATCGATGGTCGGACGCTGGCCGAGATGGTGCAAGCGCGCCACGAACGCGTGAAAATCCTGTATATCTCCGGCTATGCCGAGCCCGACTCCGACGGCCAACCCGCGGAGGTCCGCGAAACGCAGGTTCTCCTCAAGCCATTTACCCCCGAAGTGCTTTCCCGCACGGTTCGCAAAATTCTTGGCGTGGCGTCCTAGCGGTTGCCTCCAGGCGCGGGCGCAGCCTGTCCGGCGGTGTCCGCGCGCATGAGATCGACCTCCGCGGAGTATTGACGTAGCAGCGTCCAGCGCTGCTCTACGGAGAGCGAATCGTTCTGGCGCACGGCATCGATCGCGTGGCGCAATCGGCGCGCGCGGCTGGCGGTTGCGGGTGTGGGCGCTTCGCGCTCGAGCGCTTCGGCATTCGCGAGCAATTGCGATATCTCCGCTTGCTGCTCGGTCAGGTCCTCAGAGTTCGTGTGTATCTCGCGCCGCAGGCCGGCCTCACGCTGCTGCTCCTGGCGTTGCGTTTGTTGTTCGCGGCTCAAGGTCTCCTCGCGCTCCGCCTGCCGCTCCTGCGCCTTTTTCTCGCTCCAGCCAAAAAGCCCGCCTTGGTTGGGATCGCCCGTCGTCTGGCACCCGCATAAGGCAGCGCAGACCAGGAACACCACGAATCGCGATCGCGTCTCCTCCCTCATGGCCCCAGGTTCTTTCGCAACGCGGTAAAGCTGTCGAGGTCGAGCCGCAGATCATCCTGCCGCCGGCTCAATTCGTCCGCCTGCTGGCCGAGGGTTACCACCTGTGAACCCTGCCGGTAACGTTGCACCACCTTGCGGTGCGCCTGAAGGACAATGTCCCACGCCTGAATGGCTGCGCTTAAATTCGTGATGCTCGTGTCGAGTTGCCCTCGAATCGCCGTTGCCCGCGCCCGGCTCTCCGGCCGAATCTCGCCGTTCTTCAGCACCGCCGCGATTTCCCGTTGCTGCCGTGCGATGATTTGCCGCGCGAGCCGGCTGTAATCCCGGCTTTTCTCCGTGGTCGTCTTCGCTTCGGCGATGCAGGCGTCCAGCCATGCCTCCTGGCTCGCATACTGCGCCTTCTTGTTTGCGACACTCGTCCCGTACGCGTATCCGGCATGCCCTCCGATTTGGGCGCCTATAATGGCCCCTTGCGCAATGTAGGTGGGTGAGCCTCCACTCACTACGCCGCCTATCACCCCGCCCAGAATCCCACCCGCCGCCGCGCCCGCGGTCGTCCCCTCCACCTTCGTGCGAGTCCTGTCATTATGGATGTTTGCGCATCCCGCGAGTACGAGGGCCATCACCACGACGCCTTGCGCCCGTACGCCGCAAAATCGTAAAAACATTTGCTAGATAGCTAACCGGCTTTCCGCGTTTCGGCAACGCCGGAAATAATTTCTTCCATTGGAGGCAAAGGACGCAGAATTTGGCTCCATACCCTCATGAGAAAATGCCGAGTATCCCCTTTTTAGAAATCACAAAATACACGATTGGAGTCGGCGACCGCTTTGCGCATCAGGGCGTGGCGCAGCTGAGAGCGGTGCAGCAGGCACGCGAGGCGGGTCTGGATGTGCATCCGGTCTGGAACAAATCAAACCGGGAGCACACGATTATCCATAGCAAGCCGGACGATCTGCGGGCCGAAGCGGACACGGCGGTCGCGGCGCTCGACTGGAAAGAGCCGTATTATGTCGATGCCGATCACATCGGGCTGAAAACGGTGGATGGCTTCATTGCTGCCAGTGATTTTTATACATTGGACGTGGCGGACTTTACGGGCAAGACGCCGGGGACGTCGGCTCCTGCGGAATTCGTACATGACATGGAAAGGTATGATGGATTGATTTCGATTCCCGGTACCACTGTGCGATTGGATGCGAACGCCACCACGGCGCGAGCCGCGGCGGATAAATTCCTGCTCGCAGTGCAGGAGGCCGGGAGCATCTATCGCCACGTATGTAAGCAGAAAGGGGCGGAAAATTTTGTGACGGAGGTTTCGATGGATGAAACCGACACTCCGCAGACTCCCGCGGAGTTATTCTTTATTCTAGCAATGATCGCTCGGGAAGGGATACCGATACAAACCATCGCGCCAAAATTTACCGGGCGTTTTAACAAGGGCGTGGATTACGTGGGCGATCTTGCGCAATTTGAAAAGGAGTTTGACGAAGACCTTTGTGTCATCGCGTTTTCGATCCGCGAGTTCAACCTGCCAGGGGCGCTGAAGCTCAGTGTGCATTCGGGCAGCGACAAGTTCTCGCTTTATCCGATTATCAACCGGTTGCTCAAGAAACATGACGCGGGCTTGCACGTTAAGACCGCGGGGACCACATGGCTGGAAGAGGTCATTGGCCTTGCCGAGGCTGGCGGCGAAGGCATGGAGATCGCGAAGGCGGTCTACGCGGGAGCGCATGGCCGATTCGACGAACTAACCGCCCCGTATGCGACAGTCATCGATATCGCAAAGGATAGGCTGCCGGCGCCGCGCGATGTGGCGGGATGGACCTCGGAACAATTTGTGCGGGCTTTGCGCCATGTCTGCTCAGACCCCGCTTACAACCCGAATTTCCGGCAATTGATCCATGTGGGTTTCAAGGTCGCCGCGGAAATGGGCCAGCGTTATCTCGGGGCGCTCAAGGCCAACGAAGCAATCATTGGCAGAAACGTCACGGAGAACCTGCTGGAGCGCCACATCAAGCCGCTCTTTGGCCGGACCTAAGTTACCGCGATTCTGGGTACACCGGCGCCTCTACAGCCCGTGGAATGGACAATTACTTCGGAGCCTGAAGGGCGGGCGAATCGCGGATGACCAAATCGTGGACGTCCGGCGCGAAGACGGCGCCGGGCACGCCCTCGGACAATTGCGGTTTGAAGTTATCGATATCCAATCCCTGAACGTCGGAAAACGACGCGGCGGGACGCAGGTCCTTCGTCCTGAAACTCACATTGATATTTTCCAACTCCAGACCATGGAGGTGCCGGGCGTAGACGCCGTAGGCCGGCAGAGTGCCGAGGTTGCCTGCCTCGGGATAGTGGACGCCAAGTTCCTTTGGAACAATCGTCGCATCTGCCGCGGTCGCCCCTCCTTCGCTGATCAACCGGATATTATCCAGGCGCACGCCTTCGATCGGCTGCTCAGGCAACCCCATAATCTGGATCCCGCTCATTTTGCTCACACCATCTATGATGATATCTGAAATCAAGATATTCCTTGCCCGGCTCTTCGTGGTGAGGTTGGGGGTGCGATTGCGTTTGCCGGTGGTGATGTAAATCGCATAGTCCGCGATATCAACCATCGTGATGTTACTGATGGTAATGTCCTCCAGGACGCCTCCGTCCACTTCCTCTAGCGCAAGGCCGTGGCAACTGCGGAATGTGCAATTCGAGACGGTGCAGTTGCGGAACCCGCCGCTTGATTCCGTACCGAACTTGATGCGGCCGGTGCCTCTACGTCCCGTTCCCGTCAACATTGGGCCATTAAGCAATGCACCCTCCGGGAATCCCGAGACCTGGCAATTGACGATGGTGAGGTTTTCCGTAACGCGAGCCTCGCCCAGAGCATAAGTGCTCTTGGGACAGATGCCGTCGTCATTAGGCGAATTTACGCGGCAGTTCGAGATGATCGTGTTGCGGCAACAGTCGATATCCATGCCGTCCCGGTCGGTGTCGATGGTGACGTTGTCCACGGTGAGATTATCGCAGCCGGTGGCGAGGATGGCGAAATGTCCGCCGTGAGCGATGGTGACATCGTGGATTATCACATTGCGGCAGAGCTTGAGGCATATCGCCTTGTTGCCGATCCGCATTTCATTCGCGGATGGCGCCGATTCTTCGGTCTTCGGAATTCCGTTGAGGCGGTCGAACAGAGGGACCTCGGTCACCAAGCCGCCGCCTTTAATCGTGCCGCGACCGCTGACGGTAACGTTGGTGAGGTTTTCGCCCCAGATGAGGCTGTTATGAAAGTGAGTATGGCCGCCATCCTGGTACGCATGGCCGGGAAAAGGTTCGGCGGGGTCATAAGCCTTCATTTCCTGCGGCGCCCCGAGAATGGTCGCGCCGGCATCAATCAATAAATTGATGTTACTCTTGAGGTGGATGGAACCACACAGATAGGTTCCTTGCGGAACTGTTACCGTTCCACCACCCGATTGGGCAGCCGCGTCGATGGCTTTGTTGATGGCCTCGCTGTCGAGGGTTTTCCCGTCGCCGGCGGCTCCGAAAGCGCGGACGTTGAAATCATTCGTCGCGGATGGCCCGGCTGCGTTTAAAACTCCGGGTAGGGAAGCCATGAGGATGAAAAACATCCCGGCGGCAAAAGGCTGGTGATACTGCTGATTCATGGGAGGGATGCTGGTATGTACCGAGGCATGGGAAGGGTCAAGGCTTCCGCGTGACCGATCGACATGAGCTCAAGAGTTTCACGAGTGCTGCGAATCCGGCAAGCGATTCGAGCGGAGTTTTCTGGTGCAAGTATCACGTCTAATGCTATTAAACAGCGCTGTATGGATGCAGCTCACAGGTGGGAAAAGGAGGAGCGAACGATTTGGTCCAGGAAAGGGATCGTTTTCATCCTGTTTTGCGTACTTTTATCAGTGCTCCCGTCTGGGGCCTTCGCACAGAGCGAGCCGGTGACCACCGGAAGTTCCGCGATCGATACGGCCTATCCTCCAGTGCCGAAGGCTTATTTCAACGACTACGCGGGTGTAACATCGGTGAAGACGCAGGGAGTATTAAATACACAATTGGCGGATTTCGATAAGCAAACGCAGAATCAGGTGGTGGTCGCCATTTTCAAAAGGAAGGATTCCGCCGCGACGCTCGCGGATTATTGTACGGGAATGTTCAACAAGTGGGGAGTAGGTCAAAAGGGAAAGAATAACGGGGTGATCCTTTTTGTTTTTATGGACGACCATTTGCTGAGAATATCAACCGGGCTGGGGATGGATAAGATTTTGCCCGACGATGAATGCGAGCAAATCATTGACCGCGTGGTGATCGGCAAAATGCGAAAGCGCCAATACGACGTGGCGTTTTCCTCGGCTGTTGATGCGATCCTTGATGCCATTCTGATCAAGCAAGGTCCGAAGACGGATGGATCGAGCTCTGGGCGGTGAATCTGCGAGGGATCGTGAAAATTTGCCAGCCATGAAGTGCGGTTCGTCGTGCTTTACCGTATCCAGAGATACGCCTTGGCCTTCCTTAAGGTATCCCGGCTCAGCATCTTGCATCGTCTCATCCCCTCGAGCAGCGGAGTACGGATTAAATAACTTCGCTATTTGAAGAATCCTGTGCGAGAATCAGCGACGGTCTGGCTTCCATTCCCAAAGCTTCAGGGCGCTTTTCCAAATCCCGCGCGTAAACAATCGGACAATTTTATTCATTTATTTCATGCAAAGTCATCTTCTTGAAGAAGCCTCAAAAGTAATTACGAATCCGCAAATTCTCATCAATGTCATTTCCAGACGTGTCCGGCAGCTTGTCCAAGGGCACCGTCCGCTTGTGGAACTCGGCTCGGCCCGCGTCGGCTTTTGCGATACTGCGTTGATGGAAGTGATCAGAGGTAAGCTGAGCTATGAAATGGTCGCGGCCATCGTCCCGGACGCGACCATGCCCCGAATTATTGAACCTGCGGTATTTGTTCCAAAATCCAAATAAGAAGACAATGCCAATTGACATGAATGAAGCGCGCAGCCTCGTCGAAGCTGCAAAAAAGCGCGGTCTAATTCGCTCCCCGGGCGCGGCGCCCATACCTTTGGAATCAAAGGAAAAGGAGGCAAATCATTGCGTCCTTCCCGACTGGCTTCAGGATGCCATAGGAAGCCCTTTGCCTCGCGAATAACTGGTCCTCCACCGTTTCTGTGCGTCACGATGAGGTGCGGATTGGAGGAGATGTCGCCGTTGGCGGATATGTCGCTGGTCACCAATGCCCGGGTTGATGATCCATGGTATTGTGAAACCTGCTGGTGCTGACGCAACGCCCCGTCCACTGAAGATCGCATGTAAGGCACTGGTGAAGCAGGATGATCAACCGACGTTGGAACCTCATTATCAAGGAGAGCCAACGACGGGATTCGAACCCGTGACCTGCTGATTACGAATCATCGTGTTCATATGAGTATCTTAGCGATTTACTCTGTAGAGGCCAGTCCTAAATGGCCTTTTGCATTCCTTTTTGACCCTCGAAAACCAGTCATTTTGGCAATAATGGCAATGAAGGTTGACGCCTAAGCTTCGCTTGGTGCCTGGAGCCGATGGGCGCAAAGGCCGTCTATTCCCGAAAGTCTTTTCTGCAAAAGAAAATCTGCTAAAAGCGATTTTTGCGTTAACACCAAATTTCTAGACTTGCCATTGAGCATGCGTGAAACCCTGCCCGCGCTTGCCAAATCCTAACGCCATGCCAAAGAAATCTGCTTTGAAGAAAGTGAAATCCGGCGACTTGCTCGCCGACGTGCGCGAGTTGATCCTTGTCGCACGCGAAGGTATCGCCCGGACGGTGAACGCCGGGCTGGTGATCCATTGCTGGCAGGTAGGGCATCGAATTCGGACGGATATCCGAGGCTGACAACGGCTATGCCTATCAGGCTATCGTCACTTATGGCACCGATGTGGTCACGACCACTCCGGTAGTCCTCACGGTGACTGTCGGCGTACCGACTGTCCCCGCTGTGTCCGGCGCGCAAGGCTGGCGCGATGGGTTACGGCACCGCAATTCGGAGTGATGGAATTCGTTGATTCCGCCCCGCTGCGTCTGCAACTTTGGAGCGCTTCCGATACGGTCCCCTTCTTCCGGAGGAGGGGGCCGTGAGGCGCGTCAAAGCAAGAAAGCGCAGCCTTTCAAGAGCGGCATCTAAACCGCGCTGGAGGGTGTGGTACGCAACTAAGGAACCACTCCTCCAGTTTAGCGGAAAATTTTGTGTGCTGCTGGCCGGCTTTCATTTCCTGCTGCTTATCCCAATCTGCCAGCGAATGGTAGATTCCTCGACCGTGGGATACGCGAGGCTATCGAGTTTGATTTTGAACTGGTTCGGTGAAGGAGCGCATTTCACGGGTGGCACGATCTGGACGGGGCATTTTGGCATTACCGTTCTTCCCGCTTGCACGGCCATCGAGTTGCCGCTTTTTTTCGCCGCATTGGTGATTGCGTTTCCGTCGTCGGCAGTGCGAAAGATCCTGGGCATTCTCGTGGGAGGGGCGCTCCTGCTTGGCTTGAATCTGCTGCGGGTGATGAATCTGTATTTTTTGGGCGTCCATTTGCCAAAGCTTTTCGACATTGCCCACGAGCAGCTATGGGGAACGATCTTCACCAGCGTGACCGTTGTTCTGTCCGTTGTCTGGATCACCTGGGCGGCCAAGGTTGCGAGGAATGAAGTTCGCGCGATATAAGCTGGCAGCGGCGTTCCTGGGCAGGTTCTTGGTCTTTTTCGTGGTCATGACCGCGCCCTGGCCGGGATGGAACGGGCTGTACGGCCAATACTTCCGCGGCATAGGGCAGGCGGTATTCCACGACAATGACCGGCGTGAGATAACTTTCAAATCGCCTGGCGAAAATTCGCCTCGACCGTTCGATACTCGGATCGAAATTGCCAATCGCGCTCTGCTCAATCCCGATGAATCAGGTCCCGTGAGAAATCTGGATTTGGATGGACGAGGCTTCGGCTGGTTGCCCACTGCGTTGCTCTTTGCGCTGATTGTCGCCAGTCCTCTTCCATGGTGCCGGCGAGCCAAGGCGCTATTTTGGGGCATGCTCGTACTTCACGGCATCATCCTGATATTTTTGGGATATTGCATTTGGCTCGAATCGGCAGAGATCGGCCTCGTGACACTCGATCCGTTCTGGAAGGCGGTCGCCACTA
>Ga0302320_10026335_pt1 | contig 11265 bp, 8 predicted proteins | sample Bog_T0_3_FD_202130 | JGI IMG/M metagenome (GOLD analysis project Ga0302320, IMG submission 202130) | Peat permafrost microbial communities from Stordalen Mire near Abisko, Sweden - Bog_T0_3 | ecosystem: Environmental > Terrestrial > Soil > Wetlands > Peat | place: Sweden: Abisko, Stordalen Mire... | reverse complement strand
CCCGGCAGCTGGGGCTGGGGTGGCGTTTATGGGACGCATTTTTTCGTCGACCCATTGGCGGCCCTCAGCGTGGTGTGCATGACCAATACCGCAACGACCGGCATGGCGGGAAGATTTCCCAATGCGCTCAGGCAGGCAGTCTATCGGGATATTTGCGATTTATAGCGCTTGGGACATCATCATCGTCGGTGCCGGCAGCGCCGGCGCAACCTTGGCGGCCCGACTTTCCGAGGACGCCGACCGCCGGGTGCTGCTGGTCGAATCCGGCGGATCGGACTGGTCGCCGCAGATTCATCTGCCCGGCCTGTTGGAGGGCGCGCTGTCCAATCCCGCGCTCAGTTGGGGCTATCAGGGCGATCCGGATCCCAGCCTGGGTGGGCGCCAGTTGATCTGGGCGGCTGGGCGCGTGCTCGGCGGATCGAGTTCGATCAATGGCATGGTCTATGGGCGGGGATTGCCGGCGGATTACGCCGGCTGGGTGGCGGCCGGCCCGCCGCCGTACCAATTTGACGATCATGACGGGCGCGCAAGCCCTCCATCTGCTGATTGAGCGCGACCGGTGCATTGGATTGAGGCTGAAACGCGGCGCCAAGGCAATGGCCGTGGCGGCGGACCAGATCATCCTTGCCGCCGGCGCAATCGGCACGCCGAAACTCTTGCTGCTGTCCGGCATCGGCCCCGAACACGCGCTCTCGCCGCACGGCATCACGTTGCGCCATCCGCTTGCTGGCGTGGGGCGCAACCTCAGCCTTCATGTCAATGTAAAACTGTCGGCCTTTGTCGATCGACCGACCTATAACACGCAGCGGCGCGGCGTCGCCGCCGTCCGGCACGGCCTTCGCTTCCTGATCGATCGGTCCGGTCCGGTGACCAGTCCCGCCAATCACGGTCAAGCCTTTGTGCGGACCGACCCTTCACTGGCATCGGCCGACGTGCAAATTCAACTGATGCCATTGGGGTTCGGCTCGGGCGATCAGATGCGCCAAGACGGCGTAACCGCGGTGGTCAGCCCCTGCCGGCCGGAAGCGCGCGGACAGGTCCGGCTGCGATCCGGGAACCCGCTCGATGCGCCGCGCATTACCCTGTCCCTGCTGGACAGCGCGCATGACGTCGCCACTTTGCTGCGCGGCTGTCGTCTGGCATGGGCGGCGCTCGAGGGCGGCCCTGGACGACGGATGAGGGGACGCCTCTATGCGCCGCCGGCGGGAACCCATCGCGACGCCGATTGGCGCGACTTCTTCAAGCAGAGCGCGGCGCTCAACTGGCATCCCTGCGGAACCTGCCGCATGGGACCCGGTTCCGACGCCGTGGTCGATAGCAGCTTCCGGGTGCACGGCCTGCAGGGTCTGCGCATTGTCGACGCGTCGGTGATGCCCCACCCTGACCAGCGGCAATACAAACGGACCGGTAATCGCCCTGGCGGAACGGGCGGCCGCGCTGATCGCCGGCCGCTCCTGACGATCAGGGGTCTTCGGCCCAGGCCCCGGCAGAAGATTTGGCGCCGCGAGCGCGGCGCGTCACCAAATGATATTGAAAGCGGTCCGGCCGGTAATGGCCGTGCAGCAACTGCACCGGCACGCCCTTGTCCGACCGCATGACGCGCTCGATACGCAACAACGCGGTGGCGGTGTCGACGCCCAAGGCGACGGCGATGACCGGATCGGCGGCCACCGCGGTGATCCACTGTTCGGCGCTGCAGGCGCCGGCACCGACATGATGCAGCAGCCGCAGCAGCGGCGATGACGCCAGATCGGCAATCGAATAGCGTCGCGCTATTTCGATCGGAACAAAACTGACGATACAGGAAAACGGTTCCCCGGCCAGTTTGCGCCGCCTGATGGCGCGTTGCACGATGGTTCCCGGCGCCAACTCCAGCTGTTCCGCCACCGTCTTGTCCGCCTCGATCTCGCAAACCTCGAGCAACTCGACCTCGGTCTCCAACCCCATCGCGCGCAGGCTGTGCAACAGCGTGTCGAACGATCCCCTGATCACCGGAATCACCGGCCTGGCCGAAACGACGGTGCGGCGACCACGGTGCCGCTGTACCAGACCATCATTGGCCAGTCCGGCCAGGGCACGTGCCACGGTCACGCGCGATACCTGGAAAATCAAGGCCATTTCCTGCTCGCCGGGTAGCGTTCCGCCGGGAGGCAAGGCGCCCGAGCGAATCCGGTCGCGCAGCAGCAGGGTGATCTGGTGGTAGAGCGGCGTCGGCTGCCTCTTATCCAGATGCTCTGCGCCAATTCCAGCCAGCCGGGTCGCCTTTTCCATCCTTGCTTCCCTTTGCCCGGCTCCGCCGCGTGTCCATCCGGCATCCCTGCCCGGCCTTCCAGCTTCAGCCGCGATCCGGTCCCAACCGAACCAGCGACTTCCCGACATTCTGACCACGCATCAAGCGTTCGAACTGGTCCGGCGCCGCCGGGATCCCGTCGACGATGTCCTCGCCCGACACCAGCCTGCCATCGGCCAGCCAAGGCCGCGCCAATTCAACCCATTCGGACCAGCGCGCATAATAGTCATAGACCACCAGACCCATCAGTTTGGCGCGTTTGCCGACGATGATGCCGACCGGCATTTCTGGCGGCGGCGCATCCGACTGGTAATGTTCGGCCAAGCCGCACAGCACGACACGGCCATAAAGCTGCAAGAGCTTGAGGACAGGCAGCAATAGCGACGTTCCGACATTTTCGAAATGGACGGTCGGTCCGGCGCCCGCCAATTCCTTGAGCCGGTCCGGCCAACCGGCCTGATGGTAATCGACGCAGGCGTGGAATCCATAGATACCCTCGACCTGGGCGCATTTAGCGGCGCCGCCGGCGATCCCCAGTGCCCGGGCGCCGAGATTGCGGGCGATCTGGCCGGCCGTACCGCCCACCGACCCGGCGGCAGCATCCACCACGAAGATGTCGCCCGGCCCCACTTGGGCCAATTGCGTGACACCAGCCCAGGCGGTCAGTCCCGGCATGCCGAGCACGCCCAGATGGGCAGCCAGGGGCAGCGTGGCATCGACCTTGCGCACCGCATTGCCCGCCATCAGGCCGAAATTGGTCCAGCCGCATTCGCCGACCACATAATCGCCCTTGGCGATGTCGGGATGGCGCGAGCGCAGCACTTCGCCGACCGAAAAGCCAGGCAAAGCGCTGCCCGGCTGCGGGGCGGCCTCGCCCATATGCTTGTTGCGCAAACGCGAGCCGATATAGGGATCGAGCGACTGATAGACACAGCGCACCAGCAATTGGCCGTCGGCCGGGTCGGGAACCGGCTTGCCGATCACCTCGAAATCGGCCGCCACCGGCTGCGCCTGGACGGCTCTCTTCAACACCACTTCATAATTTTCGCTCATGAGACTCCAGCCTCTGATACCGCCCCCTGGATCAGGCTGGCGGCAATGCAATTTTCGAACGCGCCGTCGGCGGCGATGCTGACCGGCGCCGCAGACTCGCCGAGCGCGCGCGCATTGTCAAAGCGGAACGCGGCGCGCGGCAAGCGATGATAGCTGGTGCGCGATTTCATCACGGCGAAGGTTTGGTCGTGCAGCCACTCCGCGTCGAAATTGCCTTGGCTGCGGCGTTGCGCCCTGACGCTGCCGTCGAACCAGGGCCGGTAGATCTGCCCGTCACGCAGCATCAGCCAAAGTTTCAGCCAATGCGCCCCTTCCGGCGAGAGCGGCAAATCGGGTGCGATGGCGGTGGCGACCGATTCGTCGGGGACGGGTAGTTGCTCGACGATAATGGCCATCAAGCGCGGATCATCGCGCCCGGCAAAATGGGCGGCCACGGCAGCGCCGCATCCCGTCGCGGCAATGAAAAAGCGGGTCAAGCCAAGCGCATCGGCGATCGACGCCAAAGCGCGCGCCGAGACGGCAAGAATATCGCGGTCATCCGTCGGCGCGGCGGATTCGCCGGTGCCGGGCAGATCGGGCAGCACGACATAAGCCCGCTGCGAAAGCCGGCGGGCGAGACCCTCAAGCGCCAACCCCGTCCCCGGCGCGTCGTGCAACAAAATCACGGCCGGGTTGACCGGATCCCCATAGCAGCGGGTAAAAATCTGTCCGTCGGGGGCATCGAAAAACTGCAGCGCCGGATCGACGCCGACCGGTAAGGGCGTTCCTACCGGGGCTACCCTTCCCTCCGAGGGAATCTCGCGCAGAAAACGGACGATGGCCTGATGTTTGGCGGGCGTGTCATAGGGGAGCCGCACCACGCGCTGTTGGGCTTTGAGCGGCGGCAGCCGGTCGAGATGACCGAACAGCATATCCTCCTCGGTCGCCATGTACACAGCAGGCCGCGCCAGCAGCTCGGCGGCGCGATAGGCCTCGCGTCCATAGAAACAAGCGGCACGGTAGGCCGGCAGATAGGTCTTTCGCGCGTAATTATACATCATCACCCAATGCTGGATCTCGTCGGGCGTCGGCCGATCGACCGGGTTGAGGCGGCTGACATGGCGCGCTGTCCAGGGGAACCAGGTGAACTGATCGCGAAACCGCATCCAGATGCTGGTCAGTTGGGCGCCCAACGGGTCGGCGGTGAAGGTGACGAAGAAATCCTCGAAAAGAACGGCGGTCTCTTCATCGCTGAACAGCGGCACGGCGTCGAGCACCAGACCGCTGACTCGCTCGGGCCAGCCGGCCCCCAGTTCGAGCGCGATCGCCGCGCCAGTGTGGGTGCCGAATACCGGGCAAGGCGGCAGGTCAAGCGCCGCCATCGCCAACGCCGTCGCGCCCGCCAGATCATGGACAGCAAGGGTGGCTGCCGCCAGTGGATCGGACAGGCCAAAGCCGGGCGTGTCGAAGGCATAACAGGTGAAATGGGGCGCGGCGGCCGACATTTCCGCCAACACCATTTCCGAATTCGCCGGCGAGGCATGCAAGAACACCGCCGGTGGACCGTCGCCGGTCTTGCGGTAATGCACGCGACGGCCATCAACTGAGATAAAGCGACGTTCGATCTTGCCCATGGGAGATTGCCCGCTTGGCACGGAACCGCGCGCAAGCCCGAAGGTTTGCGCGCGTGTCCTTACTTGGTTGGAACTTGTACTTCACCTTGTGGCCGAAATCGCCCGAACCGCACCCCAGTCCACCCGCTCGGCCATCAGCAAACTGCGAATTGCGTCGCAATAAAACCGCGCGAAAGTCGTTACCCGCTTTTCGGACACGTCCTATCGGGGATCGTCGGGTTTTCTGAGTTTTGCTCCCCTGCATCGCATTACTGTTTGGCTTTGTCCAAATCCGTGCGACCGCATTTCGGGCAGAGTGGGATTCCGCATTTCCAAAATCTCGATCAACAGATACATCGGAAACTTGGATGCAATTGAGTTTCTTTAATATAAAGAGGGGGATTGTTATGAATATCAAAAGGGGGATTGTACCGCAGGATCAGAAGGGAACCACCAGTAAGAACCAAAAATTGTTCGGCCGCGTGCGCAGCGGAGGGATTTCGGGCGCATCGCTAATCGCCTTATCGATCGGATTGGGCATGGCCGGCCCTGTCGCCGCGCAAACCATCGCGCTGTCTTCGGGTACGGCGACACAGGATACCTCGGAACCGGCGGAAATCATCGTCACGGCGCGAGCGCGCGCCGAGAAATTGATCGACGTGCCGATCTCCATTCAATCCTTTTCGGCCAGCAAACTCTCGGAAGATGGCGTGGACGACATCAACGCGCTGCAGTTCCAGGCGGGCTTCACCTTCAACAGCCAAGGGTCCAGCTATTCCGGCGGCGGCCGTGAATTCCCGAACCTTATTTTCCGCGGTATGTCGAGCAATTACGGTGGCGCCTTCGGCGGCAATTCCGGCGCGCTGTTTATCGACGGCATCTATATCTCCGGCGGCTTGGCCTCGGTGACCCTGGCCGATGCGGGTTCGGTCGAAGTGTTGAAAGGACCGCAGAATGTTTACTTCGGCAAAAACACCTTCGGTGGTGCGATCAACCTGATCACCGCCAATCCGTCGCAGGAGCTCCAGGCCAAGGTCACTGCGGGCTATTCGGATATGGGTTCCTTCGACGATGTCGCATCGATCGAGGGCGCCATCATCCCTGGCCTGCTGTCGGCCAGACTCACCGGCGAATGGATGCGTCAAGGCGCGCAATACAAAGCCGCGGACGGCGGCCAGCTTGGCGAAGAAGACACCAAGGGCGTCACGCTTGTTGTGTTGGCGACCCCGACCCCCGATGGCGATATGTGGCTCCGCTCGCGCTTCCATTTTTCACGCGATGACGACTCCACGGCCCAGGACGGTTTCCTCGACCCGGGCGTCTTGGGATCGGCCTGCAAGGGCCTTGCGAAACTGTCCTTCTGCAACGGCGTTCCGACCCTGTCGACGCTCAGTCCTCAGTCCGTGCTGAGCGGCACGGTAATGCCCCAGTCGCTGCTCTCGGCCATCAAATCCAACAACTTTGGCGGCGGCAGCCAGCAACTTTGGCTGAGCAAGGTTCCGGACATCGGCCATTCGGGTTTGTTGCGCGACAATCTGCAAGCCTCCGTCGCCGGGGCTGCAGAGAATTTGCCCTATGACACCACCTTCCAGTTTAGCGCCGGCTATAATCAAGCCCTCGCCGACGATCTGACGGCGGCGGACCATACGCAGAGTCCCTTCTTCATCACCAATACGGCGACGATCAACCGCGATTTCGAAGCCGACGCCCGGCTTGTGAGCAGCGTGAACCGGCCGTTGCGCGCGGTCGTCGGGCTAAACCACTTCCAGTCCAGCAACCAGCTATCGCAAGGCGGCTCCTATTACGGCTTTGCCTCAAGCTCCTTCGCCTCCCCCATTAATGAAATCGATAAAATCGACGGCGTATACGCCTCGCTGGAATACGACATCCTGACTGAACTGACGGCTACAGCGGAAGCACGGTATCAGAATGACACGATCTCCGATGCAGTGACTGGTCTCACGGAATCCAAAAGCTACCATAAGGCTCTGCCCCGTTTTATCTTGAAATACCACCCGACCAGCACGACCGATGCCTATGTGAGCTACTCCGAAGGCGTCCAGCCGGCGCAACTGCAAACCTCTTACGTTACAGCGCTGGGTGCCACAGCCGTTTCAGGACATAACTACTTGCAGACGGCTTTGGCCTCAAACGGGGTGGCGTCACCCTTGACCGGAGACCCGTCGGTTCGGGTCTATGAAGTTGGCTTGAAACAATCTCTGGCGGACAATAAGGCATTCTTCAGCATCGCTTATTACAATGAGTTCTGGGATAACGCGCTGGTCAATACGTTCCTGTTCGATCCGACGACCTGTCCTCAGAGGGTTAATTACGCTTCAAACCTCAGTGCCGCTTGTCCTTTGGGCAGCAGTGGTCAGTCTGTTACCGGCATTTCACAAAATCATATCCAGGGGATCGAGTTCGACGGCACCGCCAAGCTCAGCTCGAATGTGACGGCGCACGCAGGGTTCAACCTTACCAGTGCTTTCCGGACCAGCTATTGGGACAAGAGCTATGGTGCGGCGTTTGCTTCAGGGGCGGTTCCCAACCAGGGCGGAAACCGCATCAATCTGGTTCCCGAGTATCAGGGTACGGCGGACCTTACCTATAGGGATCACCTCTTCGAAGGACCTTATGATTGGTTTGTCCATGGCGTGGTGAACTATACCGGCTCGCAATTTGTCGACGCCACCGATCTCCTGAAGATCAACGCCTATGCCCGAGTCAATGTTTCGGCCGGTATAGTCCGGGACAATCTGACCTTTGAAGGCTACGCGACCAATTTGTTCAACAACAAGGACTGGGATATGGCCGTGCGGTTCCCGGGAAGTCCTGGTACCGGCGCTCCCTTCAACGAAGCCTATTTGGGGGCCATCGTAACGGCTCCGAACCCGCTCAACTTCGGTTTCAGGGTATCGGCCAAGTTCTAATAGGATTGGACCCTTCGGTCGTTTCCTCGACCACAGCGATTGCCGGCGGGCTCGTCCGAAAAGGACGGGCCCGTTGGCGTTCAGGAGCAATATACCCCTGCGCCGAGTACCGTGCCGACAGTCCTGCGTTCAGCCCCTTGGTCAGGCTGCCTTTTCAGCGGCCAACCTGTCGGCTTGCCAATTCCAAGGCAGGAGATCGTCAATTTTATTGGTGGGGTGTTTAAGCCTTTACAAGGGCGACGCCGTTCTGTATCAGGCGCGCCGCGACAGCGCGGCGATTTTGGCGGCGGGCGGCAAGGACGGCGCTGCGGGCCGCAGAGCGAACAGAGCGGGCTTAATCTCGGGTTGCAGCGTCCGCTGGTTCACGCGTACCGCAAAGGCGGCCGAGATATGCTGGGCAAGTTTTTGCAGAATCTCGAAATATTCGCCCTCGATCTGATAGGCATTCAAGGTCGATTTGATATAGCGCATGATGATGCTGCCGACCGTCCTGCCGCCCACCAGAAGCGGCACCGCCAACCCGCCCTCGCGATATTCGGAGTAGCGAATATGGCAAAAGCCTCGGCTGCGAATGGTGTTCAGGATCTGGTCGAGATATTTTCCGCCGTCGCGCAGCACCTCGGGCTGCGGGGTCGAGGAACGGGCGATCTCGAGGATCGAGTCACGCACTTCGTCCTCGCAATAGGCTAGCAGGCAAAAGCCGGTGGGCGCATGCAGGATTGGCGTGGCGAAGCCGATCATGTAGCGATCGATCGCCAGCGAGGTATCGAAATCGGTGGTGACGCGAACCACCATGTCCTTGCCGCGCGGCGTCGCCAGGGCCAGCGGCCAGCCGATCTGGGCGCCCACCCGCCTGATGATCGGCTTGGCCACTTCGATCACCAGATCGATGTCGGTAAAGCCGATCGACAGGCGCTCGACCAGGCTGGTCAAGCGGTAGACGTCGCTGTGATGCTGCTTTTCGACATAGCCCTCCGAAACCAGCGTCTCCAACAGCCTTTGCGAGGTGGTGCGAGGAACGCCGATCGCCCTGGCAACCTGGGTCACCGTCGAATCGCCGTTGGCATTCAAGAAAGTGAGCGCGCGCAGCGCCTTTTTCACGGATTTGACTTCTTGCCTCTGGTCCATCGTCATCCCCCCACTCGGTCAATCGTGGCTTTAAGACTGCGGACCGGCTCACACGCTGTCTGTTGGCGGCGCGCCGGCAGTCGCGGCGCGGTGTGATCGATGATCATAAACTTGTCATAATGCTATATCATTTGACAGGCGGTGCCAGCTTTCATTCGTGCCAGAAGCGCAAGGTTCGGCGCCGGAATCCATGCTATCCGAATTGCGGGTAGCCGGTCGACCAATGTTTCCTGCGCGTGGCGCGCCCCCCTATGTTTCCTGGCTATACTCCCGAAATCGAGGATATCTTATGCGCTTTTCAGGCAAGACGGTAATGATCACCGGTGGCGTCGGCGGCATCGGCATGGAAGTCGCGCGGCATTTCCTGGCGCGCGACGCGACCGTGGTGCTGGCCGACATCAACCGGGAGCGCGGACATGCGTCGGCCGACAGCCTGGGCGCGGGAGCGTCCTTTGTCGCGCTCGACGTGACAAGCGAACAGGGCTGGCAGGACGCGATCGCTTCCGTGCTGGCGCGACACGGCGCACTCTATGCGCTGATCAACGCCGCCGGCATCTTCAAGCCGGCGATTCCCTTCACCGAAATGTCGCTGGCCACTTGGCGCCAGCATTTCGACGTCAATCTCGACGGCACCTTCCTCGGCTGTAAATTCGGCATCCTCGGCATGCAGGACTCGGGCGGCGGCGCTATCGTCAATTTTTCGTCGGGTCTCGCGCACATCATCCTGACCGACGGCGCCGCCTATTGCGTGTCCAAGGCCAGCGTGCTGGCGCTGACCCGCTTGGCGGCCAAGGCCGGTGCCAAGCATCGGGTGCGGGTCAATGCCGTGCTGCCCGGCGCCATCGAGACCGAGATGATGTGGGGCAATCTGCGTCCAGGGCAGGACAAGCAGGAATTGATCGACATGCTGGTCAAACAGCACCCGATTGGCCGCATCGGCGTGCCGGCCGACGTAGCCAACGCGGTGGGCTTCCTGTGTGACCCCGCCAGCGATTTCGTCACCGGCGCCCTGCTGCCGGTCGATGGTGGCCAGCTGATCAATTGAGTTATTCCAGCCCCCGTTCGCGCGCGATCGCCGCGGCGCTGGGATCGCGGCCGCGAAAGGCGCGGTAGATCTCCATCGGATCGGCGGTAAAGCCCAATCCCAGCAGCTTGTCGCGGAAAATCTGACCATTGGCGCGGGTCATGCCGCCCTGTTCGACGAACCATTCATAGGCATCGTCGTCGAGGATTTCTCCCCACATATAGGCATAATAATTGGCCTCGTAGCCATTGGCCCAGATATGCAGGAAATAGGCGCTGCGATAGCGGGGCGGCACAGCCGCAAAATCGACTCCGTTTTTCTTCAGTGCCGCCGCCTCGAAAGCGTCGATATCGGTCTGTTTGGCGGCGCCGGCCGGCAGGCTGTGCCATTCCAGATCCAGCAATGCAGCGGCAAGATATTCAAGGGTGGCATAGCCTTTGCCATAGGTGCGCGCGTTTTTGATCTTGTCGACCAGATCCTGTTGCATGGGCGCGCCGGTCTGGTAATGCCTGGCAAAATGCTCGAATACGGTCGGCTCCAGGGCCCAATGTTCGTTGAACTGCGAGGGGAACTCGATCACGTCGGTAGGCATGTTGAAACCATTTTGACTGGGATAGAGGCGCGTCGAGAACATCGCGTGCAACGCATGTCCGAACTCGTGGAACAAAGTGGTCACATCGTCGAAGCCGAGCAACGCCGGTTGACCGGGCGCGGGCTTGGTGAAGTTCTCGGTATTGACGATGATCGGTTTGCGGCGATCCAGCCCTGACGGCGCATTGATCGGCGTGCACCAGGCGCCGCCATTCTTGTTGGGACGGGCGAAAGGATCCAGCATGAACAGCGCCAGTGCGCTGCCATCGGCATCGAACACCTCGAAAACCCGCATATCGGGGTGGTAGGTGGGAATGTCGTGGCGCTCGGTGAAGGTCAGTCCGTACATTTGATGGGCCGCGAAGAAGACCCCGTCCTGCAGCACGCGATCCAATTCAAAATAGGGGCGCACAAGTTCCGAATCGACGTCATATTTGGCCTTGCGCACCTGTTCGGCATAAAGCTCCCAGTCTGCGGCGGTCAACGCGAAGCCGCCGTCCTGCTGGTCGATCACGGCCTGGATTTCCGCCGCCTCCTGTTTCGCTTTGCGGACCGCCGCCGGCACCAGATCGCGCAGCAGACTCTGCGCGGCCTCAGGAGTCCTGGCCATCTGCAGGGCGACGGTGAAGGCGGCATAGCTGGGATAACCCATCAGCT
>Ga0302320_10026333_pt1 | contig 11266 bp, 12 predicted proteins | sample Bog_T0_3_FD_202130 | JGI IMG/M metagenome (GOLD analysis project Ga0302320, IMG submission 202130) | Peat permafrost microbial communities from Stordalen Mire near Abisko, Sweden - Bog_T0_3 | ecosystem: Environmental > Terrestrial > Soil > Wetlands > Peat | place: Sweden: Abisko, Stordalen Mire... | reverse complement strand
GTCGGTCGCGGTAAACCCGGGGCAGGCAGAGTTGACCTTGATAGTGGTCTCGCGCAGATCATATGCCAAGTCGACAGTGAACATATTGAGCGCTGCCTTTGAGGCGTTGTAGGCAAGAACCTTGGCGTCATAGTACGGAGTATTCGGATCGCCGTTGATTGCAATCGAACCCAATCCGCTGGACACATTCACAATGCGCGCACTTTCTGCGGCGCGCAGCAGAGGCAACAACGGCTGTGTGAATGCCACTGTGCCAAAGAAGTTCGTCTCAAAAGTGCTTCGCAGCGTTTCGATGCTGACATCACTTGCGTGTCCATCGCCCTTTTCGAAGACTCCGGCGTTATTCACCAGCACATCAAGATGCCCAAACTCTGCGCCGATTTGCTTCGCAAGCAGTGTCGCACTTTCTCCCGCTTGATTCAGGTCTGCCGCAACGAAACGCACATCGAGGCCCTCTTCTCGCAGCTTGCTCGCAGCAGCTTCTCCTCGCGAAGCGTCGCGCGCTCCCAAGAGCACTGTAAAACCCACGCGACCCAATTGACGTGCGACCTCGAAGCCGATCCCCTTGTTGGCTCCTGTGATCAGAACAACCTTCGCCATAAATCCTCTTGATGTGGTCAGTTTGGAAGCGATGTTAAAGATGTACGCCGTTCACCACAATTATGTACAACGTACACCTTGGATGGACCGTAGGTCAAGATGTACAGTGTGAATTGATGGCATATCCTTCGAAGACCGACCGAGAAAGCATTCTGGCTGCGGCCCTGGAGGAAGTCGAAAGCGACGGCCTTGAGAACCTTGCCATTCGGTCCGTGGCTGCAAAGCTGGGACTGGCACCAAATGCGCTCTACCGATACTTCGAGAATCTCTCAGCTCTGGAGCTTTCCGTAGCTGAAGAAGTCCGTTTCCAGATGCTTGGAGCCTTGCAGAAGGTGATCGGGCGAAAGGGTCCGTCTGAGTCAATTCGCGCCCTCTCTGAGGCGTACCTCCTCTTCGCGCAGGAACGGCCTCGCGCCTTTGCGCTGTATTTGAAGAACTCGAATCTGCAGACTCCGCAGTGCGCCAAGAACACCGAGTTTTTTGTGGAGCAGGTAAAGCGCGTGTACGGAGAAGAGCGCGCAGAACTCGCTTCCCATGCGCTTTGGGCTCAGGTTCACGGTCTAGCGGTCTTGATAGGTGCCGGGGTTCTCCCTTGGGAGGAAGCACACGTCCGTCTCAAGTTCAATCTCAAGATCTGGCTGGACGGCGCTGTAGCTTCGCCAGGGAATGAATAACAGGAAGCGCGATCTCGCCACGGATCGACTTGGATTGATGTCAAAATTGCCGATGCGCTCACGGAGCTCGGGCTCTTAACGGGATGCCGGCATGGCGGCTGGGATGTCGCGGTGTTTCGCAGCGTCGCTCCGGGACGCGGGAGCGGGTTGGGCGGTGCTGACCCAGGGCGGCGCTTTGCTTGCCCTGGGCTACTCTCATTCCTTCCCTTCGGGAAGGTGGGCAGGGGCTTTCCCGCGGCGCTGAAGGACGCTCCGGTCAGGATGACAGAGTGGTGGCGGGAAGGGGGCAGGGCGGCTGGGCCGAACGGGCGTGTTGCCGGGGCGAGCATCCCATGACGCGGCGGAAGGCCTTGCCGAAGGCGCTCTCGGACTCGTAGCCCAGGGAGTGGGCGATGGCGGAGAGGCCTTCGGAGGAGTTTTTGAGGCTATCGGCGGCCAACAACATGCGCCAGCGGGTGAGGTACTCCATGGGGGTGACGCCGACGGTCTTGCGGAAGCGCAGGGCGAAGACGGAGCGGGACATGCCGACGCGCTCGGCCAGCGACTGGAGGGTCCAGGGATGGCCTGGGTGGCTGTGCATGGCGCCGATGGCGAGGCTCATGTGCTTGTCGGCGAGGGCGGAGAGCCAGCCGGGGCCGGCGCTGGCGGCGTCGGCCAGGTGCAGGCGCAGGGCCTGGACGAGCATGGTGTAGGCGAGCTGCTGGGCGATGAGCGAGCCGCCGGGCTGGGGGTGGCGGAGCTCCTCGCGCATGCGTTCGAGCGACCAGCGCATGGCGGCCTTGTCTGCCTCGCGGCGGATGTGGACGATGGGCGGCAGAGACTGGAGGAGCATCTCGGCGTGGCTGCCGGTGAATCCGAAGAAACCGCCGGCGATGTAGCGGGCGCCCTTGGGGATCTCCGGGAGGTCATTGGTCTTGTGGAGGCGGCCCTGCGCGACCGAGTAGGGGACCGGCTCGAGCGAGAGATCGGTGGTGAGTTGGAACGGCATGCCGCGCGGCAAGAGGAAACAGTCGCCTGCGTCGAGCAAGACGGGGTCCGGGACGCCTTCGACGACGAGCCAGCATTGGCCGGCGAGCACGGCGTAGCACTTGACGCCCTGGTGTTTGGGGAAGGCGACGGCTATATCGCCGGGGACCATGAAGCCGCCGGAGACCAGGCTCTGCGGCTTGAGCAGGGCGAGCACCTCGGAGAGCGGGTCCATGTGCTGGCCTGAATCCAGACCGGGCTGCAAGAGCAGCGCCTCGGGTTTCTGCGTTTCGGGTTGTTGCGCTGGCAGGACGATTGAACCATTCATACGGACTTTCAGTATAGATCGTCCGTGGGGCGAAGACCATCTACTGACTGACGGTCTGATCGGCCGCAAATTCCAGGGGACTGAGGAGAGAACATCATGCGTATCTTTGTGACCGGTGCGCCGGGATTTATCGGAACGGCGCTGATTCCGAATTTGCTTCAGGCAGGGCACCAGGTGCTGGGGCTGACGCGGTCGGAGGCAGGCGCCGAGAAGCTGCGGGCGGCGGGGGTTGAGGTGCTTCAGGGCAACGTCTAGGACCTGGATAGCTTGAGAGAGGGAGCGTCGAAATCGGACGGGGTGATCCACCTGGCGTTCAACCATGACTTTTCGCGGTTCCAGCAGAACTGCGAGGACGACCGCAAGGCGATTGAGGCGATGGGCGAGGTGCTGCTGGGGTCGAAGCGGCCGTTCGTGGTGACCTCGGGGACGGGGATCGCGGCCAATGTGGACGGGAAGCCGTCGACAGAGGACAGCCCGACCGAGACGTGGAATCCGCGCGGGGCTTCAGAGGCGGCGGTGCAGAAGCTGGCGGCGCGGGGCGTGTACACCAGCGTGGTGCGGCTGCCGCAGGTGCACGACACGCGCAGGCAGGGGCTGGTGCCCTTTGTTGCGGCGGTGGCGCGCGAGAAGCGGGTGTCGGCCTACATTGGCGATGGCGGCAATCGCTGGCCGGCGGCGCATGTGTCGGACGCGGCGCGGCTGTATCGCCTGGCATTTGAGAGGGCGGAGCCGGGCGCGATCTATCACGCGGTGGACGAGGAGGGTATCTCGATGAAGGCCATTGCCGAGGCGCTGGGACGCGGGCTGAAGGTGCCGGTGGTGAGCATCAAGCCGGAGGAGGCGGAGGCGCACTTTGGGTGGATGGCGCGCTTTGCGGGGCACGATATGCCGTCGTCCAGCGCGATCACGCGGGAGAAGCTGAACTGGAAGCCGGTTGGGCCGGGGCTGATCGCCGACCTGGACGGGATGGACTACACGCAGGCCTGAGCGTGGCGCGTGCGCACGGGGCGGGGCTGGTTCTGGCTCCGCCGCAGTGCGCCCAGTCGAGGATGACGGGCCCTAGAAGCCCATGATGTTGTAGCCGCAGTCGACGTACATGATTTCGCCGGTGATGGCGCTGGAGAGGCCGCTGGCCAGGAAGAGGGCGGCGCCGCCGACTTCGAGCTGGTCGACGTTGCGCTGGAGGGGTGCGCGCTCGGCATGGGCGCGAAGCATCTCGCCGAGGTCGCCGACGCCGCGGGCGGCCAGGGTCTTGATGGGGCCGGCGGAGATGGCGTTGACGCGGATGTTTCTGGGGCCGAGCGAAGAGGCGAGGTAGCGGACGGTGGATTCGAGCCCGGCCTTGGCGATGGCCATGACGTTGTAGTGGGGGACCACCTTCTCGGCGGCGTAGAAGCTGAGAGTGAGGATGCTGCCGCCTTCGGTCATGAGGGGGGCAGCGGCGCGGGAGACGGCGATGAGCGAGTAGACGCTGACGTCCATGGCGACGCGGAAGCCTTCGCGGGTGGTGTTCAGAAAGTCGCCGCGGAGGTCGGCGGCGGGGGCGAAGGCGACTGCGTGGATGAGGGTGTCGATCTTGCCGTACTTTTCCTTGAGGGCGGCGAAGAGGGTCTCGATCTCGCTGTCGCTGGAGACGTCGCACTGGAAGCCGGATGCACCGGGGAGCTCGGCGATGAGGCCCTCGGCTTCAAGCTTCATGCGCTCGTTCTGGTAACAGATGGCCAGGGTTGCGCCGGCCTCGTGGAGTTTCTGGGCGATGCCCCAGGCGATGGAACGCTTGTTGGCCAGCCCGAAGACCACGGCCGTCTTACCTGCCAAATCAATCATGCTTTCTTTCTTCCTCCATCGGCCCACGTAGAGGGGGACGGGACCGGGCAATTCCTAGAATATCAGGCATCAAGAGAATATCAGCCGCCGAGGTCGACGAGCTGGACGTGGCCGACGGGCTGGCCGAGGAAGCGGGAGCCGAGGCGCTCGAATTTCTCCACCGAATCCGTGGCGAAGCAGCGAAGCTGCGCGCTTGGCGGGAGGAGCGGGAGTGGCGCGACAGGCGGGGCGAGGCGGCCGCCGATGAGCAGGACGGCGGCTTCGGCGGCGGCCTGGGCGGAGTCGATGACCTTTGCGCCGGGGCGGACGGCTTTTTCGAAGAGGGGGCGCAGGAGCGGATAGTGGGTACAGCCGAGGACCAGGGTGTCGGGATCGAATCCGTTCTGGGCGGCCTCGACGCGGAGCTCGTTGAGGTAGATGTCGATGACCTCGCTCGTAACAGCCACCTGCGGTGGGGCAGACGCGGCTTGCGCCGCAGAGGGGACGGTGCCCGCAGCGGAGAGGGTTGAGAAATCGATCCAGCCTTCTTCGACGAGGGGGACAAGGAGGGGGCAGGCCTTTTCCAGGGCGCGGAGGCCGAGGGCGCGGCAGGCGGCGGCGTAGGCGTGGCTGTGGACGGTGGCGTCGGTGGCGATGACCAGGACGTCGCCGGTGCTGGAGGCGGCGCGGGCGGCGGCAGCGCCGGGCTCGATGACGCCGAGGACGGGGACGGGGACGGCGTCCTGAATGGCGTCGAGGGCCAGGGCGCTGGCAGTGTTGCAGGCGATGACCAGGAACTCGGCGCCCTGCTCGCGGACCAGGAACTGGGCGCTCTCGACGGCGTAGCGAGCGATGGTGCGGCGGGATTTGGATCCGTAGGGGAGGCGGGCGGTGTCGCCGAGAAAGGCAAACTGGGCCTGGGGCATGCGCTCGATGAGAGCGCGCAGGACGGTGAGGCCGCCGAAGCCGGAATCGAAGACGCCGATGGTGGTCATTTCCGTCGCCTGCTTTGTTGGCGCCGAACTGAATCCAGAGTGACGAGGCACAGATCCTTGAATACGCTTGCGGCGAAAAGATTCTGCCTTCCCGCGTCCTCCATTATTCTGTCCAGTCCGTCAAGGACCGCTGCGTAGGTGGCGAGCATGATCGGAACCGTGGGTAGAGCGGAAGGCCGAACTTTTACCGGAACAAGACTCTCGATCGCCGGCAAAAGCCAGGATGGCTGCGGAAAGACCGCCTCAGATGCCCAGCTTGCGGACTTCGTCGTTATAGTACTTGCGGTAGAGGATCTCCCACTCCTGCGAGCCTTCCAGGATGATCTTGCGCTGGTTGGCGATCTTGAGGCGGGCGGCCTGGTCGATGCGCGCCTCCTCCGTGAGCAGGGCAGTGAGCGCCTTGCGGGCTTCCTGGCGGATGGTGTTGCGGTCTTCGAGAAAGCCGACCTCGTCCACCTCGGCCAGCGTGTCGGCTACGGTGTGGGCCAGCTTGTTGAGCTTGTCAGGATTGATCCTCATAGGACCGCCTTGTACTTCTTGGCCAGCTCAGTCTTGACCTTCTTGAACATTTCAGCGTATTGAGCGCCGGATTTGCGCATCTCCTCGGAGTAAGCGTCGAGAATCACGCGTACTTCCTCGTTGATGCGGTCTTCGAGAGAGAGTTCTTCGATCAGGCCGTCGGTCACACGCGCCTCCACCGCCTTCAAATCACCTGCGGTGATCATCTTGGCGTCGATGAGGTGCTTGACCGTGCGGCGGGCGAGATACCCAATGTAGTCGCGAGAAAAAATCATGGGCTAAACGAAAGAATACCCCATCGCCCCGGCTGGTGTACACCGGTTGGACATGCGGCCGGCATCCTGGCGCGCAATTCTGTCCATGAAGCTGTTTCCCAGCTAGGAATTCCCGCCCTCTGACTGGGCAAAGTCCCTTCTCCAGAGCCAGCTATAAAACCGTGTAAGACAACGGCGGCATCGCACCGGACGCAGAAGCAGGAAGACGCAAAGTGTGTCCTTGATGCTTCGCTTGCGGGCTGGGACCACTTCCCAGGACCTGCATCTTGAACACTGGATCGGCTTCATAGGGCTCCCTGTGCTGGTTTTCATGGAGTTCGATTGGCCCCGGTAATGCCGGCGGGGCAACTCTGGCCTTGCCGCCAAGGCCGTTCAGGCAATTCTTGCGGCGGTCGAGCCTGGCCGCTTGGCGCTCGTGCTGGTCCGCACGCGCAGGTTGTTGATGGCGTAATCGATGAAGCGCGGCTCAAAGTGCGGCGCCAGGCCCATGAACCGGCAGGTGGCCACCACCTGGTCCACGATAAAGCGGGGGTGATAGGCAGCCACCTCCAAGCCCTTTTCCTCGGTGATCTTGTACACGATGATGTTGAACACGTCGTCGGGCAGGATCATGCCGCGGCGTTCGCACTCGGCATCGAAGATCTTCCGGTAGTTCTCCAGGTTCGGAGCCCCGACTTCGATCTTGTAGGGGAGGCGGCGGAGGAAGGCCGTGTCCATCAGGTCCTCCGGGTCCAGGTTGGTCGAGAAGATGATGAGTTCCTCGAAGGGGATGCTGAAGGTCTTGCCGGTATGCAGCTTGAGGTAGTCGACCCGGCTTTCCAGCGGCACAATCCAGCGGTTGAGCAGGTTGGTGGGGCTTACCAACTGGCGGCCGAAGTCGTCGATGATGAAGCAGCCGCCCAGGGCCTTCAAATGCAGGGGCGCCTCGTAAAAGTGGCCGGTGGGGTCGTAGCGCAGGTCGAGCATCTCCAGCGTCAGTTCGCCGCCGGTCAGAACGAAGGGGCGGCGGCAGGCCACCCAGCGCGCGTCGTACTCGTCGTGGCGCAGAAACGAGAGCGTCGGCTCCTGGGTCACGGCTTCCGCGGAAAAAGGGAGGTGGACGCTGGGGTCGTGGACGCGGATCACCTGGCCGTCGACCGAGATGGCGTACGGCACATAGATCACATCGGTGAAGACGTTTCCCAGGCAGTGCGCCACAGACGATTTGCCGTTGCCGGGAGGGCCGTACAAGAGCATAGCGCGGCCGGAGTTCAGGGCCGGGCCGCATTGCTCCACGATGCTCTCGTCGAAGGTGAGGCCCCGGAAGGAGGCGCGGATCTGCTCGATGGAGACGACTTCGTTGGTCAGCTTCTGCAGGCTCACCTGCTCGTTGAACTGCTCGATGGTGACCGGTGCGGGCCCGACGTAGCGGAGCCGTTCGAGGGCGTCGATGGTCCAGAGCCGGCCTGCCTCGGTCATGGCGTAGCGCATGTCCACCACGCTCTCGGCGTCGCGTGTTCCCAGCGTGCGCAGCAGTTGGCGGTCGACGGCCATCTGCACCAGGTCCATCACCAGGTGGTAAGGCAGCTTGATGGCTTCCACGAACTGGCGGTTGGTTTCCAGGCGGCCCGTGTAGATGAGCTTCATCAGCAGGCCCAGAAGATCGGCTTCGTCCAGGCCGGTGGCGGCAATGCTGGAGGGCTCGGAGGGGATGCGGTGGATGAAGGCCTCGATGGTGCGCTTGTCGATCGCGCCGATGGCCACCAGGTTGTCTCCCAGGCGTCCGCCCTGGTTGGCCTGGAGGTCGAGCGCTCGCGCGATATCGCTCTCGCTGACCAGCTTCACCCGCACCAGCAGGTCGCCTAAACGCAGTCTGACTCCGATGGCGTCCTCCCCGTAGATTCGTAGCGATCCATATGCCCGGTCGCAGCCTTCCTTTGCCAGCGGAGGGGCCGGGGGACTCAGGGGCTATTTTAGTGCATCTGCACTACGGCGTTCGTCGCGGGTGGGCCGGCGGCAGCGCGATGTATAGTAGGCCTGAAAAGAATCGCTGGCTGAAACATGCCGGCCGTCGCGGTCGGCGGCCGGCAGAGCGCAACAGAGGATCGATGGGAGAGAGGCAAGCGTGAGTGAGAAGGTGGACAGAGAAAAGGGCAAGTTCGATTGGATCGCGGCGCGTTCGGCGTGTTCGCTGCCCAGGGTGTACAAGACCCTCAAGCTGGAAGTGGAAGAGGACGTGAGGGAGCGCAATGCACAGCGCCCCGAGAACGCCGAGTACCAGTTCTCCATTGAGGAAAAGGAAAGACAGTTTTCCGTGGTGCTGGATGCCAAGGACTTTCGCAGGGCGGTCACCTTCGTGTACGAGGATCATGCGATTCTCGTGCTGGATTCGAGCGGCAACCAGATGTTCGAGGTGACGCTGCACTTTGGCGAGGACGGCCGGTGCAGGATGAAAGCCAAGGAGGAGAATCGCGACTCCTGGCAGGTGCGGCGCATGGCTCTGGAAGATCTGCTGTTCAGAATCTTTTCCTGATCTGCCGTAATGGAGGTATTGAGCGCCGTCTCCCGGTTTTTCAAATCGAGATCCACGGCGCCCACGGGTTGGGAGTCAGGTGTCCGGGCGCGATTTAACCCCGGTGCGGGCAGGTCTTGGTGTTGATGCAAGCGTCGGCCAGACGGAGACGCTCGACGGGCTTGCCGCCGATCAGGTGCTTTTCCACAATCTCCGCGGCGTCCGAGGGCTGTACGTTGCCATACCAGACGGCCTCGGGATAGACCACAACCGTGGGGCCGTGCTCGCACTGATCGAGACAGCCGGCTTTGTTGATGCGCACGGCGCCGCCGAGGCCGGCGGCCTTCGAGAGCTGCTGCAACTGGGTGAAGAGCTCGCTTTTCCCATCGGCCGTACAGGATGGGCGTGGCGCATCGGCAGGGCGTGTGTTCTGGCAGACAAAAACATGATGCTCAAAGGCTGGCAATCGGGAATCCTCCTGGGGAAGTGAACGGGTGCGGCTGACTCCAGAGTAACTGCTTTGGCCCAGTGTCAGGCGAGCCGGCGGAGCGGGAGTTTCCACAGTAGGGGCGCGGATATGCCACGATCGAACGAGAATCGGTGAGCGCCAACCCGGCCCCATCTGCGAAAATAGGGCTTGACTATGAGTACGGATAACCTGCTTTCGCTCAAAGACGACATGGTGGCCTTCATTGAAGGGCATGGCCTGAAGCGCCTGCCCGGATACGTCACCGAAGACATTCCCTCCATCTTGTGGGAGGGCCAGGGCAACCCCGACGCGTGGAAAGACTTTGTGGAGATGGCCAAACATGTCGGCGCTCCCTTTGTCACCTTCAGCGAGATGACGCTGGAACGCGAGGAACTGGACTCCCTGATTGAAGAAGCCAGCGAGATGAACTTCCCCGACGAAGAGGCCACGGAACTGGTGGAAGCGCAATGGCTGCGCAAGTACGCCGGGAACCTGGGCTACATTCAACTGGGCTTTGTGTACCAGGGGCTGATGTTTCTGCACGAGACGACGACGGAGTGGTACGAGCGATTCCAGTCGCTGCTGGAGGATGTCGAGGCCTTCCAGGACTTCGTCATCGACGACCACGACCACGATCACGACGAGGACGAGTAAGCGCGGTGAGCGCGGCGGACGGAGAGGTTGCCTCGGCAGCGAACCGGCGGCCGCGTCAACGCTGGGTGCTGGCGGCGCCTCATGGAGCCGTAGCCGCAGAACTGGCCAAGTCCGCAGGGCTGCCGCAGGTTCTGGCGGAGCTTCTGGCAGCTCGCGGCATTACAGACGCGAAGCAGGCATTCGCCTTCCTCAATCCCGCACCGGAACATCTGAACGATCCCCTGTTGATGCTGGGCATGGACACTGCTGTTGCGCGGCTGGAGCGGGCCATTGCCGAGCGCGAGCCGGTCTTACTGTACGGCGATTACGACGTGGACGGCACCACGGCAGTCGTGCTGCTCAAGACCGCCATCGAGATGCTTGGCGGCGTGGTGCGCTTTCATGTTCCGCACCGTCTGCGCGAGGGCTACGGGCTGCAATCGAGCGTGCTGGAAGAGGCTTTTGCCGGCGGCGTGCGGCTGGTGATTACGGTCGATACCGGCATGCGCGCCTTTGCGGAAGCGGAGACGGCGCGGCGGCTGGGCCTGGACCTGATTATTACCGACCACCACCTGCTGGAGGCCGGCGATGCCGTGCCCCATGCGCTGGCCATTCTCAATCCCAATCAGCCGGGCTGCGGCTATCCGGAAAAATCGTTGTGCGGCGCGGCCATTGCGCTCAAGCTGGCGCAGGCTCTGCTGGAGCGGCATGACGCGGTGCGCACCCGCGAAAAGACGCTGCCGAGTTTCCTGAAGATGGCCGCTATTGCGACCATTGCCGATGCCGTGCCCCTGCGCGGCGAAAACCGCGTGATTGCCACGCTCGGATTGAGTGCGCTGCGCCATCCGGCCGGCACGGGCCTGCGCGCGCTCTTCGCAGCCGCTGCCCTGGACCCGTCGGCCAAACAGATCACCGGCTTCGATGTGGCGTTTCGCATTGCGCCGCGCATCAACGCGGCGGGGCGCATGGATGTGGCCTCGGAAGTGATCGAGCTGTTCACCACGCGCGACCCGGTTCGCGCCACGGAACTGGCCGGCAAGCTGGAGCGGTTGAACCGCGAGCGGCGCGAGACCGAGGCTACAGCGCTCAAGGCCATTCAGGCGCGGCTCGCCGACGATGCGGACCTGGCCGAGGACCGTCTGCTGGTGGTGGACGGCGACGGATGGCACAGGGGCGTGATTGGGATTCTGGCTTCCCGCGTGGTGGAGCGGACCGCCAAGCCGGCCATCGTGGTCAGCGTGGAAGACGGTGTCGCCCATGGATCGGGCCGCAGCGTGGATGGATTTCAGCTTCTCAACGCGCTCGAAAGCTGCCCGGAGCTGTTCACGCGCTTCGGCGGCCACGCTTTTGCCATCGGCTTCGCCATGCCCGCGGAGAACCTGCCGGAGCTGAAGCGGCGGCTACGCGCCTATGCCGCCGAGCACCTGGCGGACCGGGCGGCCGAGCATCTGCTGCGCATCCACGCGGAGCTGCCGCTGAATCGGATTACGCCGGTGCTGGCCGGATGGCT
>Ga0302320_10026330_pt1 | contig 11268 bp, 11 predicted proteins | sample Bog_T0_3_FD_202130 | JGI IMG/M metagenome (GOLD analysis project Ga0302320, IMG submission 202130) | Peat permafrost microbial communities from Stordalen Mire near Abisko, Sweden - Bog_T0_3 | ecosystem: Environmental > Terrestrial > Soil > Wetlands > Peat | place: Sweden: Abisko, Stordalen Mire... | reverse complement strand
CGTCCATCCAGTTTCTCCTTTGCGTGTGCTTGGCGGCTCACGCTTGGAGTTTTCTGGGTGGACTCCTGTATTTGTCAAACTCTTGCTGCCTCCCCGGCAGAGCCGGGGGGCCTCCCGGGGTAGCTAGAGTCCGCGAGGTCTTCCGTGCGAACTGGCTCCACTTAATCCACAGCTCGGAACGGGATTTTCGTCACCGAAACGGGAAGACAGTTGTCGAATTCACGATCTCTCGCGAAGGCGAGATTCGAGACGTGCGGATAATTCAATCTTCGGATCAGAATGACTTGGATAATTTGGCGCTGCAATGCATTTCACTCTCAAACCCGCTCCCTGCCCCGCCGAAAGGGTTAACAAACAAGGAACTCAAGCAGAGATTTTCATTCACGTTTCGCGGGGCGAAGAAACCCCTCTGGAGGAGGAGTTAGTTCATGCCCCGTTACCGAACGGTGTTCATCTTTGCTTTGTGTGTAATCCTGAATTTTGCGACGCGTTCCTATGCCGGGTGTAAGGGATCGGTAGAGATCACAGGTGCCAGGGAACAGCAGTTGCGGGCTTTGCTCTTGGACGCCTCCGGCGAGAGCGCATTTCGTGTTTTGTCGGAAACGACAGACAATACCATGAGGATGGAAGTTCGTTCTGTATTTGAAAAACACTGCTGGTGACCAAACCAATGCAACATCGGCCTACCTTGTCGGCATCGTCGGCGATAATAACGAAAAAATAGCATTCACCCACGACGTGAGTCGCTATCTCCGGCAACTCGAATCACGATTGACCAAGCCCTCGGAACAACGTGTCCAACAGACTCGCCGGCGGCCGCAAATAGTCGATGGATGCTTAAATGCATTTCGGTTGCCTGAAGATGTTCAGGGCCTGCACGTAAACCTCTTCCTGGACGACCCACAATCGGGAGTCTCAAGGGCCACGGATATCTTGTTAGTGGCACGAGGGCAAAGCTCAATCCAGCCGGTACTCGAGTTGAATGAAACCAGCTTAGTGCGGCTGCGTGCTTCCCGCAGATTGACGCATCAGGATTCTACGATTTGGCTGCGTCAAGTTGAGGGCAATGTGGTGGAAGTCATATGGGAGCAGTTCAACGGGAGCGCAGCGGGCATTATGAGCTCCAGCTACTCACAGAATTTGGTGTACCGATGGGAAGAAACGGGATTCCAAAAGGTCGGCACGCTTCAGCCGAATCAACTGGCTGAACGTTTAAGAGACGCTCTTGCTCTCACCCGCTGCGGCGCAATTATTCCGCTGCGTTTCAAGGTTGAAGAACCGCGCCCGAATCAGCCAGCCCCTGACCTGGCCACCCCCGCTCCCTCGAAGGCCGAAGACGCAAAGCCCGCAAAGGCCGGTTGGCTCGCTGATCCAATCACCGGCTGCAGGCTCTGGGATGAGGCTCCCAAGGCAGGCAGAGCGGTGCATTGGTCGGGCGAATGCAAGGACGGGCTGGCCACGGAAAACGGTACTGCGGATTGGTCTCTTGATGGTGAGCCGACCGAGAAGGACGTCGTGACCTACGCCGGAGGCAGGCGCACCGGCAAAGGCGCCACCATTTATCCCAGCGGCAATCGCTACGAAGGCGAGTTTCTGAATGACAAGAGAATCGGCCACGGCAGCTTCACATGGTCCGACGGCACCCACTACGAGGGCGAATTCATCGACGGTAAGCGCACCGGCAAGGGCGTCATGACGTGGTCCAATGGCAATCGATATGAGGGCGAATTCCTCAACAACATGAGGACCGGCATAGGCGTCAATACTCTAAGAGACGGCAGCCGATATGAGGGGGAATTTCTTAAGAACAAATGGAACGGCAAGGGTATCCTGATCCGGTCCGACGGCAGTCGCGAGGAGGGCAACTTCGTCAACGGCGTCCGCAGTCTGGACAAGCTTCCCCCGCTTCCGCGTGGTGCGGGCAACAACATTCTGGCCGCCATCGATGCCACGGCCACTGAGTTCTCCATTAAGACTCAAAGCGCTCATGAGCAAGCTGCGGCAAGGGCCTATATCTCCGGCTTTTCGGAAAAAACGAAAACACTCTGGCATCAGCTAATTCGTCAGTCGGGCAAGGATGTGACCCACGTTCATGGCCAGGTGGTCGTCCAATTTACCATCCTGCGCGAAGGAACCGTCGAGGTAGCAAAGATCATCCAATCCGCAGGAAATGATGAGCTCGATCATTTTGCGTTGAAAAGCATCCTGCTCTCCGCCCCCGCTCCACCTCTCGCCAAGGATATTCCGAACGATAGAATCACCGTCAGATTCTCATTTGCCTACATAGGCTCGTGAAGCGGCATTAAGATTCCGCGATTCTTCTGGCGCGAAGCGATAGAGAAAGCGGCCCGCAAGCCGCTTTCTCTATCGACCGCACACACTCCACACTCCTGCTCATCTTGCCGAGGGATTGCATGTGAATCTGGCACGCAATGCGCGGTAACCCGGATCAATGTTCGTCGCGATGACACTGGTGAGCGGAACATCGCCCACGCACTCACAATCTCAGTATGAGACTCGTGGAATGTGAAACCGAAATCCGCGCATTCTCACTTTTCGGGCTCACTCCAACATGAAACCGGCACCGCTTGCATCTCTGTCAAGCGAAAATTCTCGCCAATTCCTCCCAACCGTCTGATTCCACACAAAATAGAGTTTTCCCCAAAGTGAGGGAATGCCTGCTCGATTTTGCTATCCTGAAAGTAGAGCCGAATGTGGGATTTCTTCCCATGTAATCCTTTTGTTTTCAAATTTTTGCCGGGAAATATAGGAGGGTAGGCTGCCAGCGAATAATCGCCCAGTATCCAACAATCCCGAAACAGAACCGTTAAGCGAGACTGCTTGCCCAAAAAGCAGATATTTTTCCGCACTCATCATGAGTCAAAACAAAACCGCCGGAAGAGATTTCCGGCGGTCTGCATCCTTCGGGTGATTGAGTCGCGCTAATCGCCCATGACTTCTTCTGCTTCTTCCACTGTCTTCTCTTTGGGCTTAGCGCCGAGGCTGTCGAGCGAAACGAATCCGCCCACTTCTGGAGCCTTCTCGCCGAGGACATGCTGTTTGTACAGCGCCATCATCTTTGCGTTCTCGGCGTCCTGCTTGACCTTGGAAGCGGAATCGCGGGCGCGGAGCTTTTCCTCCCGCGCTGTCTTCGCTATACCCTTGTCGTCCAGCGTCGTGTTGCGTCCGGCGTGAACGTGTTCCTGGTTCAAGGTCAGCGAGTGTTCTGTGTTCTCCATGGCAACCCGTTTGCCACCGGCGAAGATTTCATGACGGCCATGTTCCTCGTACCATTTGGTGAGCGTAGCCGTCATGTGCATCTTCTCGATGATGTTGCGCCATCCCACGCCCGTGTTGTAGGCGCAGAAGCTGATCTCACCCTCCTGCGTGGCGTAGGGAATGATGCATTGCTCGGTGCGCCGGAAGTCGTAGTTGAACAGATCCTGGAACCACATGCCCGCGATAAAGAGGAAGTTCCAGCGGTCGGCGCGGCGCTTTTGGACGTCTTCCAGAGTGCGGTCCGGGCTCGACTTGCCGTACTTCGATTCCGCCTTTTTGGTCGCCGCAAAGGTCTTGTCGAACTTCTTCAGCAGATCGGTGAATTTGAAGTGCGTCGGCGATTGGAAAGGATCGTAATTGCGTGCCAGCGCCAAAGCCATGCCGAGATTCGACCAGCGGGCGCTGCGTCCCGCATCGGTGACGCGAGCTACGTCCTTCGCAACCTGATCAGCGTAGATGAACTTGGTGACCGGAACGGCTTCCTTGGTCTCCTTGTCGATCATCAGTGCCATACCAACGCCGCAGTTCGGATGGCAGCCGCAGTTCACCGCGCCCCAATCCTTTGCCGAGCCATGCACCACGTCAGCCCAATCGCTGAAGGTGCCCATGAATGATATCGGGAACCAGTCGCGAGTGGGCTCGCCAAGTCCGGTCTGGTTCTTGACGTCGTGCGCCAGATGGCTGAGCGTATAGCGCTGTGCCTCGCGGCGCTCGTCGGTAATCGCTTCATCGCGTCCGGTGAATGAAACCGGCTGAAATGAGAGGAACGAGATGCGCTTGGGGTTGTCGAGCGCGAATTGGATGATGCGGCCTACCTGCTCGTTGTTCACGCCGTTGACGATGGTGGTGACCGGAACAATCTCGACTCCCGCAGTGTGCAGGTTTTCAATCGCGCGCAGCTTCACGTCAAACAGGTTCCCGACCGCGCGATGCGAGTTTGCAGCGTTGCCAATGCCATCAAACTGCAAGTACGCGTAGCGCAGTCCGGCTTCCGCCGCTCGCTTGCAGAACTCGGGAGACTTGGCAAACTCAATGCCGTTGGTAGCTGCCTGCACCGAGTTGTAGCCCACCTTGCGGGCATAGGCCACAGCCTCCAGAAAGTGCGGAGACAGTGTCGGTTCGCCGCCGCTGAACTGCACGCTCATCTGGCGGCGCGGCTTGATGGTGATGGCGTTGTCGAGCATGGTCTTGATGTCTTCCCACGAAAGCTCGTGGACGAAACCGACCTGGTTTGCGTCCATGAAACATGGGTCGCACATCATGTTGCAGCGGTTGGTAAGGTCGATGGTCAGCACCGAGCCGCGTCCATACTTCACCGTCGAGCTGCCATGATTGTGCAGGCGCTCGTCGTTGTGGGCGCGCATGTCGCGTCCCGGAAAAGTCTCTTCGAGGTGGCGGAAGAACGCGGTGTCAACGGCCATCACATCTTCAAAGTGACCGTGTTTCTCGCAGTCCTTGATCATCATGATCTTGCCGTCGCGCTCGATGATTTGGGCCTTGATCTCGCCGACCTTTTCGTTCAGCAGAATTTCATAGGGCAGCTTGCCATCCACAATCTGCTTGCGGATCTCCGGCACACACTTCGGGCACAGCGAGTCGGTGGTACGCGGCCACCCCAGGGGTGGTTTCGTCTTCTGATACGACTTCAGTAGCGGCTTGTCGGCCCATTTCGGCGTAATCGCAGGCTTTGGATGAATACTGTTCAGCTTGTCAAAGACCACCCAGGCACCCTTCGCCACATAGGTAAAGGCCTTTTCGACATATTTGATTGGTTTATGCATGGCCGCTGTCTCCTTGTTCGGGTCCGCCGTGCGGTCCAGGATCGTTTCCGGTTTTCGTTTCGAAAGTCCCTGAGGCTGCACCCCGCAGCTCATAAACCCCACATTCGCCAGATACGGCCGAATGTGGGCCATCCGATATAGATCCATGCTAAGGGCTTTCCCCGTTCTTCCCAATGGGGAAGCCATGAATGGCTGCATTCAGGGTGTGATCTGCGAAATATCACATTATCCGGTGACTTGCATCACATTTTAAATAATTGAAAGCAGTAGCCTTGGCATCCGCCTCTTTGCCTGCATGACTCATGGAACTGCAGCCCCGTTGCTGACGTATCATGCTGTAAAGCTTGCTGTGTTGACCTGAGATTTGGCGACGGCAAGGCAGGAGAGACTATGTATTGCTCAAACTGCGGCAAGAACATCGGCGAAGAGCCAGTTTTCTGTCAGTTTTGCGGAACCCGCGTGGCCCCGGCCCCGAACTTCACGCAGCCGTTGGCGAAGCGCCGCTTCGCGCGCTATAGCACGGACAAGAAGATTGCGGGCGTCTGCGCCGGAGTAGCTCGCTATTTCGATATTGACTCCACGCTTCTGCGGGCCGTGTGGCTGCTCTGCGTACTTCTGGGCGGTACCGGATTGATCGCCTACATCGTGCTGTGGATCGTGATGCCGCTGGACCCGGAATACCCGATGCTGCCAGCGTGAACGCCGAATTGCACAGTGATCATCGGTGTTCCACCTGATTGACCAATTGCGGCGCGGGCTGCAGAATCAAACTGCATTGGAAACCACCGTGCCGCCCGTGAATCGAACATCGCCGCACTTGTCGCAGTGCCACGCACTGCTGTTCATCGTGTTGCTGGCTTTTGCGTTTTTGACAACTGGTTGCGGCGGCAAGAAGCAGACTGCGCGCGACGTTCCGCCCGCGCCTTCGCTTCCGGAACGTGTAAAATCCCTTGTGGTCTCCAGAATAAGAACGAGTAGCAAAGCCCCCGCGCACGATCTTGGTCCGCTCGCGTCCGTCCCCGGAATCCACGTCGACCCCAACGCTAGGGTCATCTGGAGCGAGATTGGATACGCTAGTTGGTACGGCCCCAACTATCACGGCAAGAAAGCCGCGAACGGCGACGTCTATGACCAGACCGAGATGACCGCCGCGCATAACACGCTGCCGCTGAACTCCATCGTGCGCGTGGTCAATCTCCAGAGCAATCAGGCCACGGTGGTCCGCATCACCGACCGCGGGCCGTTCGTCGGCGACCGCATTATCGATCTCTCGGCGGCGGCCGCCAAAGCCGTCAACGTTTATCTTCCGGGAACCGCGCAGGTACGTCTGGACGTGCTGGAAGCACCGCACCCAATCGAAACCGGTGGCCGCTGGTGCGTGCAGATTGGAGCATTCAAAACCCAGTCCGACGCAATCGGATTGAAAGAGCAACTTCAACGTCGATATCCAGTGGCGCAGGTTTTGCAGTTCAGGGGCCCGACCGGATATTGGGTTCGCATTCGCGTGGCAAAAGACGATAAGGAAAAGACCCGCGAGGTTTACCAGCACACGCGAGTGGACGAAGGCGGCGTTTTCATGGTCCGGCTGGATTAGATCAAGCTCCCAAGGACTTCCGGCAAACGCCCGCACACTTGTGCTACATTGGCCCTCTGTAAGGAGCACTTATGAGCGACTGTTTATTCTGCAAAATTATTACTGGAGAAATTCCCTCGAAGAAAGTGTATGAAGATGAGCGGGTGTTCGTCTTTGAGGACATAAAGCCTGCCGCGCCCACTCACGTCCTGATCATTCCCAAGCGCCATTTTGCCGGCCTCGACAAGGCCACGCCCGAGGACGCCGAAATCATTGGCTACTGCCATCTCATTGCGGCCAAGCTCGCACGCGAGCGCAAGATCGAAGACGGATATCGTACGGTACTCAACGTGGGACCGCGCAGCGGCCAGTCAGTCTTCCACTTCCATCTTCACCTGATCGGCGGACGCGACCTTAAGTGGCCTCCGGGCTAGATAATTTCGACGTCAAAGTTGTGAGGGAGGTCTCAATGACCTACATGCTTTGTCGTAATCGAGTTGCGGACTTCTCGCGATGGAAGGCCGTATTTGCCTCTCATCAGGCAGCGCATCTCGACGCCGGTCTTCGGCTCGCCAGTTTCTGGCGCAGCGTCGAGGAAACCAACGAAGTCTTTTTCTCCTTCGAAATTGCCAGTCTGGACAAGGCCCGCGAATTCATAAGCGATCCAGAGGCCGCCAAAGCAGGAGAAGCTTCCGGCGTTATCGACGGCGAATACCACTTTGTGGAAGATGCCGGGGACTACTGAGCGCCCAGACCTATTCCGCGGAAGGGGTATCACATTTCCTGGAGTTCAGTTTCGCTGGTGGCATGGCGCCGCAACAATTGCGGCAGATTCTGCGAAAACGCCGAGCGTGGAAGTACCATGTCACAGCCAACGTCATGAGCCTTCATCTTCAGCTCACCCTGCAAGTGCGAAAGGAAACCGATGATGTTGGTTTCTTTCTTGAACTTCGACTTGAGCTTCGGGATGATCGTCAGTGGCTTCACCGTGTGGTGGTTCAGGTCGATGATGATTAACGACGGCTTCTCTTCCCCGGCTGCCACCGAGTCCAGAACCTCTTTGTCGGTCTTGACGAAGTGTACCTTCACGTTCAACTTGCGCGCCGTTTCCTGGATTTTCGCCATGAAAAACAAGTCGTCGACGAAAACGAAGATCGGCTTTGAGGCCGAGTTGTCGAGCACTGGCATGGCCTCGTAACCGGGGCGTCCGCTATTGCCTTCGTGCTGAATGCTGCGGTACGAGTGGTCCATTGGAGCGCTGTAAATACCGGCATCTGGAGTCTTTTGATTCACTACCGAGCGAAAAACGCGCTTGCTGCCGTTCGAACTACCGTTGCCATTCCCGTTTCCATTGGCGTCGGCAAAATTCCTGCGCACCTGCGGCTTTGCCTTAAACTGTCTTTTCATTGCTGGCTTCCCTTTTTGACTAGCTGGTCTTCCCTGAGAAGCTGGTGACGAGGTTTGACTAGGCTGTGCCGATCCGCTTGGGGACTGGGTTCCGGATTGGGTTCCGGGTTGAGTGCCGGATTGTACTCCGGCCTGCGTCTCCGCAACTTGACCACCACGACGCCCACGGCGCCGTTTACGTCCTCTCCCGCCGTTGCTGGCAGGATGGTTCGATCCACTATTCATATTGTCAGGCTTCTCTAGTGTTTAGCTTCTTGCGAATTTACCTGCGCGGCACAAAGCTTGTTGTAGTTCGAGCCAAGTACCGGCTGGATGTCTCGTATTTCTGATTGTCACGGACATGCTTTGGATCAGCGCCGCTGCCGGAGATCAATCCTTTAATCTGGAGAGATACCCCGGATACTACTCAATGCTCCTTGCCTGGGCAAGCCGAATGTCTTCCCCGGCTGTGGATATCGGCTGAATTTGATGCATTCAGCCTGACCTTGTACAGATGCTAGAACTTCGGCGCAGGTCGCTTTAAGGATTCCAGTGCTTTGCGAACTCTTTGCTTCCCTGCCGAACCGTTTGCGGGACCGACCACTCTACCTGGGATGGGAGTGGTGGGCGCTGTAGGATTCGAACCTACGACTTCCACCGTGTGAAGGTGACACTCTACCGCTGAGTTAAGCGCCCGCTCTGCCTGCTCATCTCGGATTGTAACAAACCCTTTGGATTTCGCAAATTGCCGCCCTGTGACTTTCCCCGTGGGAAGGTTGCCGCCGACGGGCATAAGTTGGTAGAGTTCCCCATTGGCATGATCTGGAAGCACAGGAAAGCCGACAATCCGGAAGACACGGAAAACGAAGCTGATTCCAAGGAATCCCCGCAACTTTCACACCCAGCAGGGGTTCCAAACGACATGAGTAGTGTCGCCATCGGCGGTGCATATCCGGGCTCCAGCGTTCGCGGACAGCAACTCCGCATCAGCGACCCCGCAACCGTCGCCGGGATGGACGACGCCCAGGTGATGCTCCGGGTCCGCGATGGCGACGATGCAGCCTTCAATTACCTGGTGGAGCGCTACCGGCGGGCAATGATCAGTTTCATGTACCGCATGGTGCACAATTCGGCCATTGCTGAAGAATTGTCCCAGGAAGTGTTCCTTCGCGTCTATCGCTCGCGCGCAAGTTATGCTGCCGACGCGAAGTTTACAACCTGGCTTTATCGGATCGCCACCAACCTCGCAGTGAATCATGCTCGCGATAACAAGAACGAGCGTCCCGAGGTAAAGGCGAGCCTGGATGAGACCGATGAAGAAACCGGCCTGGGAATTGACGTGGCCGACGACAGGCCAAATATCGAGCAGGAGATTCTGCGCCGCGAGCGCCTCCGCGCTATCCGTAAACACGTGGATGCCCTGCCCGAACGCCAGCGCATGGCCGTCATGATGCACAAGTATCAGGAGTTGGATTACCGCCAGATCGCCGAGGTATTGCACCTCAGCGAGTCTGCCACCAAGAGTTTGTTGTTCCGCGCCTATGAAACATTGCGCGAGAGTTTGAAGGATTTCGTTTAGAGGCCGTTATGAATTGCAGGAATATTTCCGAACAGTTGCCGGATGTCGCCCTGGGCACCACGCCAGCGCCGCCTGAGGTTGAAGCTCATCTTGCCGAGTGCCATGAGTGTGCTGGCACCCTGCAGGCCCTTCGCTCGACGATGAATCTGCTCGACGAGTGGAAGGCCCCGGAGCCCTCGCCCTTCTGGGATGTCCGCATGCAGGCGCGTTTGCGCGAGGAGCAGCAGAGGGTTTCGACTGGATGGTTGCAGTGGCTCCGCCGGCCTGCGCTGAGCGTGGCTGCCGCATTCAGTCTGGTAATTGGTATCGGTCTCTATCAGGCAGGACGCTTCATGCGTGACAGTGAAATTCCGCCAACCCCACCGATAGCCCACATCATTGCTCCGACCGGAACGGCGGTAGCAGATTTGCAGTATCTGGACAATCATTCGGACTTATTGCAGAACTTCGACGCCCTTGACGCTTTGGACGGCGATGACGATAACACAGGCAATTAGTTTTTTGGGACTCTGAGGCGATGCGCACGAACTACATCACGGCTCTTCTGGCTACGCTCGCGCTGGCTGCTCCACTCTGGGCAAGTCAGCGCGGTGGTGGCGAAGGTGCGTCGCATCGTGAGTCTTCACCAGCCCCTCGAATGGCTTCCCCTGCGACGCGTCCTCCGGGCATGCCCTCCGCCGCTACCGCGCGAATGCAGCAGCGACCGCAGGCACGCCAGTTTACAGCGCAAGGCGCACCTCCCGTGATACGCAATGGCCCCTCTGCTCGACCGCAGGTGCGCTCGACCGCGCCTCCTGTCACAGGTGTTCCGCGTCCGTCTGCGACAGCGGTTCCGCATCAGGTTATTCGCGGACAGGGCCCGCACAACGGTGACTGGCTGCGCGACACCATGCGGCTTTCACCCCAGGAACAGCAAAGGAAACTCGAACAGGACCAGCACTACCGCCAGCTTCCGGCACAGCGCCAGGAGCAGCTTAAGAATCGTTTGCAGAAATTCAACTCCATGCCGCCCCAGCAGCAGCAGCGGGTGCTCAATCGCATGGAGATGATCGAACATCTCAAGCCCGAGCAACAGAAGCAGGCGCAAGCATTATTCGGACAGTTTAGTAGCATGAACCCAGATCGCAAGGATCTGATACGCCGCACCCTGCACCAGATGCGCGGCATGCCTCCCGAGGCACGCGACCGGATGCTGAACTCACCGGCAACGCAGTCGCGCTACTCTCCGCAGGAGATACAGATGCTGCGCGGCTTCAACGATATCGGCTTCGCCTCGCCGGAACAGCCGTAGGCGCGACGTCACTCCGCAACCTGTTATTGGAATCAATCCGATCCACAAACAACGCCGGGTGGCTCATTCTAGCTATCTTTGGACTAGCGTGGGGCTTTGTCGGGATTGTTGAATACTTGGCGATTATTCGTTGGCTGCCTACCCTCGTATATTTCCCGGCAAAAATTTGAAAACAAAAGGGTTAAATGGTAGGAAGTCCCACATTCGGCTCTACTATATTCCACATTTGGCTCTACTTTCAGGATAGCAAACTCGCGCGGCATTCCCCTCATTCTTGGGAAAACTCTATTTTGTGTGGAATCAGATGGTTGGGAGGAATTGGCGAGAATTTTCGCTTGACTCCAGCTTGGGGTGACCGGTTCAGGTTTCATGTGAGTGA
>Ga0302320_10026327_pt1 | contig 11269 bp, 8 predicted proteins | sample Bog_T0_3_FD_202130 | JGI IMG/M metagenome (GOLD analysis project Ga0302320, IMG submission 202130) | Peat permafrost microbial communities from Stordalen Mire near Abisko, Sweden - Bog_T0_3 | ecosystem: Environmental > Terrestrial > Soil > Wetlands > Peat | place: Sweden: Abisko, Stordalen Mire... | reverse complement strand
CAATCTCCTGCCTGATCGCACTCTCATTGGCGGGATCGTCGCTCTTGATATAGATAATCGAAGCTTTGCCGTCCTGGCCGGTCAGGGCTCCCAATGTGTCGATCGGCACCAGCCTGCGCCCGCCTCTTCCGCTCTCAACGATGCCGCAGATTCGGAATGGATGGTGGAGGCTTTGAATGGTGATGGTTTCGCCTACATGGTGTCCGTGGTCGGTCTTCGCCCATACATCGTCGACGATCACGTCGAATGGCCCCTGAAACGGGCCGCCCGCGACGAACGAAAACGGCTTGAGCGCATTGAAGCTCTTGTAATCCACTCCATAGAGAATCTCGAGCGAGTCGCCCATGGAGAAGTTCTGGATTACCGGCGCGGCCACCGCAACGTGGGGCAGGGTGCGGAGGAAACCGGCCAGCTTGGCCGGCATCGGCGCGCCGCTCATGCCGTTCATGAAACTGGCATTCGAGGGGCTTACCACCAGGTCGGCCCCAATGCCGTTCGTGCGCTGCTTCTGGTCGTTCAACATGCCCATGAAAATGCCGACAATTGACAGGATCATGACCACTTCAATGGCCACGGCCAGCACGCTGATGATGGAGCGCAGCGGACGGTGAATCAGATTGGCAAAGATGAGCTTATTCATTCCTGGGCTTGCTCCAAGGGCCCAAATCGCGCAGAAGCCCTCGCCTTCAGGGTAACAGGCTTGACGCGCTAGGACCGGGGGGCAAACTCGATCCCAGTCCGCCCGCCAGGACCGCGCCCCGGCCTGATGACAAGGGAGGAACAATCGATAAATCGCTTTGACTGGAGCTGAAAGCCGGTTTATTGTGGAGGGGTAAATTCCTTGGAGTTTTTGACGGGCTTTTCGGTGGCCGATGGGGAACTTTGGAGAAGACCTGCGCATGGAGCGGCTTTCCCGCGGCATTGCGCTGGAACAAATCACCGCGGTTACGAAAATCAGCCAGCGCCACCTCATTGCGCTGGAGCAGGAGCGGTTTCGTCTGCTTCCGGGCGGCATCCTGAACAAGGGCATTGTGCGCGGTTACGCGGGCGCTCTCGGCCTGGACCAGCATGACTGGACCCAACGCTACCTTGAAGCCTACACCGCCTCCGGCCAGATGCTCGACGACGACCGCAGTTGGACCGCCTTCGCCGCCAACGTCGGCAAAGCCCGCATTCTGCGCCACGATGCCTTCGAGATTCGCCTGCGCTGGGTCGGCGCCATCCTGCTGCTGCTGGTGGTAATGACAAGCACCTACCTCGCCATACGCTATTACGGCCTCCGCGAAGGCTGGTGGACCACGCTGCTGCCCACCGACGCAGCCCACGCCGCCATCCATGCGGCAATCTCTTCGACCCGCACTTTCTTCGCCCACCTTCTCTCCTGGCTCGGGCATTGATTCCTGGAGCTTGCACGGAACAACGGTTCAAACACCGGGAAACTCCCTTGAGCACGCATTGCTCCCCGTTCGCTCCCAGAGTCTTTGCCCTCACGCCCCCGCCGCAATTACCATAAGAGGATGCACCATCAGGCCTTGGCCTGCCAGTGCCGGCATACGCCACCGCGCTATGCCGCCAAAATGAATCCCTTCAATGGGCAGGAGTCTGAAGTTGAGCGACCGTTTCTTGTTTACCTCCGAGTCAGTCACTGAAGGCCATCCCGACAAGATTGCCGATCAGGTCTCTGACGCCATCCTGGATGCATGCCTGGAGCAGGACCCCTACAGCCGGGTAGCCGCCGAAACTCTAACGGCCACCGGCCTGGTGGTCATCGCCGGCGAAATCACGACCAAGGCCTACGTCGATTTCCAGAGCCTGGTGCGCGGCGTGGTGGCCTCCATCGGCTACGACAACGCCCTCTACGGCTTCGATTCGAACACCTGCGCCGTGATCTCCAGCATCAACAAGCAGTCCGGCGACATTGCCCAGGGCGTTGACACCGGGGGCGCCGGCGATCAGGGCATGATGTTCGGCTACGCCTCCAACGAGACCCCCGAGCTGATGCCCGCTCCCATCTCGCTGGCCCACAAGCTGTGCCGCCAGTTGACCGCGGTGCGCAAGAGCGGCAAGCTGCCCTACCTGCGGCCCGACGGCAAGAGCCAGGTCACGGTGGAGTACGACGAGAACGGCAAGCCCTCGCGCATCGACGCCGTGGTGATCTCGAGCCAGCACGCCGAGAGCATCAGCAATGAGGAGTTGCACGCCGACATCCTGAAGTACGTGATTCAGGCCGTGCTGCCGGCCAAGTGGCTCGACGAACACACCAAGTACCACATCAATCCGACGGGAAGATTTGTGATCGGCGGCCCCATGGGCGACACCGGCCTGACCGGCCGCAAGATCATCGTGGACACCTACGGCGGCATGGGCCGTCACGGCGGTGGCGCTTTCTCGGGTAAAGATCCGACCAAGGTGGACCGTTCAGCGGCCTACATGGCCCGTTACATCGCCAAGAACATTGTGGCCGCGGGCCTGGCCGAGCGCGCCGAGGTAGCTCTGGCCTACGCCATCGGCGTCGCCGAGCCGGTCAGCGTCCGCGTTGAGACCTTCGGCACCGGCAAGGTGGGAGATGCCAAGCTGACCGAGCTGGTCCGCAAGAACTTCTCGCTCACCCCAAAAGGCATTATCGAGAGCCTGAACCTGCGCCGCCCCATCTTCCAGAAGACCGCGGCCTACGGCCACTTCGGCCGCACCGAGCCCGAGTTCACCTGGGAGGCCACCGACAAGGCCGCCGCCCTGGCCGAACAGGCCGGCCTGGCTGCCGCGGCCAGGAAATAACGAAACAAAACATCGTGAAGGCAATGGGACCCATCGGCCGATGGGTCCCATTCCTTTTTCCCGCCCCTCGCGTCAATGACTTAGAATTCACGGTGGCGCCTGAACGCCTTTCTTGCACGCCTTTTTTTGAGGAGCTACTCATGCGATTTCCCGCACTTGCCACTCTTGTACTTGCCATCTCCGCCATGGCGGCAGCCCAGACAACGAACTGGAACTACCAGGGCAAGACCGGGCCGCTGGGCTGGGGCCGGCTCGACCCCGCTTACGAGGCCTGCTCCAAAGGCCACGAGCAGTCGCCCCTCGACATTCGCGGCGCCAAACTCGACAAGTCGCTAAAGCCCATCGAATTCCACTACATCGCGGGTCCCGAGACGCTGGAGAATGACGGCCACACGGTCGTGGTCCATGTGGATCCCGGCAGCTATATCGTTGCCGGCGGCGTCCGCTACGACCTGGTCGAGTACGAGTTCCGCCATCCCAGCGAAGAGACGGTCAAGGGCAAGCTCTCCGACATGAGCATCCAACTGGTCCACAAAAGCGCGGACGGCAAGATGGCAATTCTGGCCGTGCGCCTCAGCGAGGATCGGGGATTCCCGAACGCCACAATGGCCACGCTCTGGCAGCACCTGCCCAAGACCGCGGGCAAGACCGAAAAGATTACGGATATGGTGAACCCCGGCGGACTGCTGCCCGCCGATCGCGGCTACTGGACCTATATGGGCTCGCTGACCACCCCTCCCTGCACCGAGGGGGTGCGCTGGTTCGTCTTCGAGCAGCAGTTGAGCATAAGCCGCGATCAGTTGCGCGCCTTCGCGGCCCTCTACAAAGTGAATACGCGGCCCATGCAGGACCCCCACGGCCGCCGCATTGAAGCCGACGAGTAGCCCCAGGGATGCCTTCGATTGAGCCCAAATGGCTGCGCGGGCAGTCTGTCGCAGGCCAAAGCTCACGTTGACACTGCTCGCCAGGCCCTCACGGGTCGATATTGGCCAAATGCGTAGAGTATCTTTCCATCAGTAGAAGTTGTTTGTCGAAGACCTGCTTCATTTTCAAGGAGGCTCCGTGGAGCCTGAGATTCAATCTCTGGCAAGGGCAGATCTGCCGGCCGGTACCGGCGCGAATGAGACAAGTTCGCACGAACCGGCGGACCCCGATCTCCATCCGCATCGCAACCCGGACTGGTTTCTGATCGGCGATCAGGGCCTGCGGGCGGGCTGGGCGGTGGCATTTTTTGTCATCCTTTACCGTCTTTTTGTCCTGATTCTCGGAGCCCTGGCAGTCAGTCTCTACCCTGCTGTCGGCGAATACGGCTTTTCGCTGGCAACGGCGCTGGTCAGCGAGCTGGTTCTATTCCTGGCCCTGCTGGGGGCCGCGGCATTGGTGGCTCTCTTCGAGCAGCGCCGCATCGTCGAGTACAACCTGACCGGCCCACGGAGGCCGCTGAATTTCTTCTCCGGCGTGGCGGCCGGCTTTCTGGCGCTCTCGGCACTGGTGGGAATGCTCGCGTGGGGCGGCTGGCTGCGTTTCGTGTCTGGCACGCTCACCTGGACCGGCGTGGTGAAATTCGGAGCGCTGTGGGGATGTGCCTTCCTGCTGGTGGGTTGCGTGGAAGAAGGCATCTTCCGCTGCTTTCTGCAATTCACTCTCACTCGCGGCATCAACTTCTGGTGGGCTCTGGGAATCGTCGCGGTTGTCTGCCTGGATCTGCTGTTGCGGTCCCGCGGCTATCCAGGCGTCATCGCCTTCCTGTGGATGGAATCGCCTCATGCCATCACCGGCAGCGGCATGTGGGGGGTCTTTGCCGTGGCGCTGCTGGGCCTCTTGCCCTGCTTCGTTCTCCACCAAAAGAACGCCGCACGCAGTGCATTCTGGCAGGCGGCCTGGGTTACTTCAACGCTGTTCGGCTTCGTGCACACCGGCAACCATGGCGAAAACTGGATTGGGATCTTTGCCGCGGCGGCAATCGGCTTTGTCTTCTGCGTGAGCGTCTGGGTAACCGGCTCAGCCTGGTGGGCCATCGGCTGCCACGCCGCCTGGGACTGGGCAGAGACCTTCTTCTACGGCACCGCCGACAGCGGCTTCGCCTCCAGGCGCCATTTCCTGACCACAAATCCGGCAGGCAACGCACTGTGGAGCGGCGGCGCGGACGGCCCCGAGGGCAGCCTGCTGGTGCTGGCGGCGATCCTGCTGCTGCTGGCGGCGCTGCTGGCAATTTATGGACCCAAGCGGGCTGCCGCGCCTGACCCTTCCGGCCCAGGCGCAGGCCGTGGCCTGGCTGAAGGATAGGGATATGCGGCTCTGGCTCAATCGCACCGGCGAAGTCTCCCTGCGCGAGCAGTTGATCACCCAAGTGGTGCTGGCCATCCTCTGCAACGAACTGAAGCCCGGCGAACGGCTGCCCAGCACCCGCGATCTGGCGCGCAGATTCGGCATCCATGCCAACACCGCCAGCGCCGCGTATCGCGAGTTGGAACGCGAGGGCTGGCTCGAATTCCGTCACGGCAGCGGCGTATTTGTGCGGGCCACCCGGCCCTCCGCGCCACTGTCGCCGGAGCTTACCGTCGATCAGCTGATTGGCGAGTTGGTGACCAAGGCTCGCAAGTTGGGTGCGGCTGAGCCGGTGGTGAGGGCACGCCTGCGCCGCTGGCTCCAAAACGCGCCGCCCTCGCGCTGGCTTGTGATTGAGCCGGACCCGGAGTTGCGCGCCATTGTCATCCACGAAATGGAACAGGCGCTTGCTCTTCCGGTGACGGGCTGTGCTCCCGAGGAATGCATCGAGCCTGGCGCTCTTGAAGGCTCGATGCCCCTGGGCCTGCCCAGCAAAGCGGCAGCCTTGCGCAAGCTGCTGCCGCCCGGAGCAGGATTGACCGTGCTGAAGGTGCACCCCGTTTCGCAAGAGCTTCTCGCGCACCTGCATCGTTATATGCCCGAACACGCCCGCGATCTGGTGGGCATCGCCTCGCGCTGGGCGGAGTTTCAGCGACTGGCGCAAACCATGCTGATTGCAGCCGGATTGCCGCCGGAGAGCCTGCTGGTGCGGGATGCGACCCGTCCCGGCTGGAAGCGCGGCCTAGAAGAGACCGTCGGCGTGGTCTGCGACACGGTGACCGCGCTGGAGTTGCCTGGCGGCGCATTTCCGCTTCGCTTCACTCTGCTGGATGAGCCAACCCTGGCTGAACTGCGCCGCGCCGAATCAAGCCTGATTGACCAGCCGTTTTATTCGCCCGCCTGACCGCTGTGACAGTTGCGATTCTGTCCTTATCCGCACCATGCCGCGGTTGCAACCTGCCTAACATCGCAGGTTATGAAGAGCTTTTTGTTACTTTCAATCGCACTTCTCCTGTTGCCCGCGGCTGCATGGCCGCAGGCGCTGCCCGATGCCCCTGCGCCCGCGCCGCGTAACGCCCAGGCGCCTGCGCCGCCCGATGCAAAGTGGGCTCGCATCCAACAAATCTCCGATGGCGAGGAGATCGTGGTCCGCACCACGAGCGGAACCCTGGTGCGTTGCCGCTTTGCCGGGGCGACGGACGCTTGCCTGTTTTGCGATCCACCGGGCGCGCCGCGGAGTCAGGCCGGTTATCGATTCGAGCGCGCCAACGTGGCCAACGTCAAGCACGATCAACCAGGGCGCGATACGCATCCTGTCTTGCTTGCAGCCATGGTCATCCTGGGCTCGGCGGCCGGCTTGGCCACCACCCGCAACTCAAGTGATCGAGTGGCCGCAGCCGCCGGCGTTTTCACAGCCGTAGCGGTGGGCACGTTTGGATTCCAGATGGCTCAAATGCAGAGCCAGAATGCAGGCTTCGGCTTCGTCTATCGGCCGCACGGGTTTGGACGCGGCGCGGCAGGGCCGCCCGGAACGCGGCCGCGCGGGATGAACCCCATCCGGCTGATTGTCCCAGTGCGCTAAAATGAATCCCAACATCGGGAGAGTGCCATGAGAAAGTCCATGTGCCTTGCCATCCTTCTTTGCGGCCTGTTTTCGACGGGATGGGCCGGAACCCGTCCCCAAACCCATCGCAAGACACTCGACCAGCCCGCGGAGATTCAAGGCTATCCCTGCGCCAAGGGGTACGCGTGGTTCTTTGAGGACGGGAAGCTCGCGAACTGCACCGTCTCGCGCGGCGCCGCATTTGGAGAGGCGGTGATTGCGGCCGGTTCGTGGATTACGCTGCTGCCCGACGGCAGACCGGGCATTGCGCAGATGAAGCACGATGCGAAGGTAGCAGGCGTAACGTGCATGGGCGGCGGCTGGCTGGGACCAAGCGAAGGCGCGATGACGGCCTTTTATCCCAGCGGCAAGCTGGAGGGGTGTTACCTTGCCGGCAACCAGACAGTGCAGGGGGTTCCCTGCATGAATGGAGGCATCTTCGGTGATGGACCGGGAAGCGGCGCCAAGTTTTATGAGAACGGAAGATTGATGTCGTGCAAGCTGACCAGGGACTACGGCTCCAGGAAAAAGGGCGACCGATTTGTGCAGGGACCGTAAGGTCCACGAGCCTTGAAAGGGCACGGCTGGGTTGGCGCGAGGAATCAGCACAGAGTCTCGGGACGGCGCAGGGTTATCCTGTTGTTTACCGATGACCGACAATCACTCGCTGGATCAAACGCAACAACACGCCAACCCATCCCCGCCCCGCCGAGGCAAACGCCGCTGGATGCGCATCCTGCTCTGGTCCGCCGGCTGCCTGTTTGCGCTCGTCCTCATCGCCGCCTGCGCAGGCGTGCTGTGGCTTCGCTCCGCCGCCAGGGCCGCGCTGCCGGTTCTGGATGGCGACGTGCACGTAGCCGGGCTCTCCGCGCCGGTCACGGTGCGCCGCGACGCACATGGAGTGCCGCACATCGAGGCCGCCAGCCAGGACGACCTGTTCGTTGCCCAGGGCTATGTCACGGCGCAGGACCGGCTGTGGCAGATGGACGCATTCCGCCGCAACTCCAACGGTGAGCTGGCGGAGATCATGGGCCCTTCGCTCGTGGAGCACGACAAGACGCAGCGGGTGCTTCAGTTCAGGAATACGGCGCAGCGCGTCTATGAACATCTCTCCGCGGCCGACCGCACGCGTCTTGACGACTATGCGCGGGGCGTCAACCTCTTCATCGTGCAACATCGGGATTCGCTTCCGCCGGAGTTCCGGCTGCTGGCCTATCGGCCCAAGCCCTGGAGCGGCGTGGACTCAGTGAGTGTTGGCCTGATGATGGTGCATATGCTGGATTCGCACTGGCCGACAAAATACTTTAGAGAACAGATCGCGGCCAAGCTGGAAAGCACCGGCATGGGGCCGAAGCTGGAGGCCGACCTCTATCCGGTCGGTTCGTGGCGCGATCATCCGCCGACAGGGATTGCGCTGGACCTGAGCCAGCCGCACCCGCAGCCGCCCTCGACGAAAAGCGACGATGACGAGGACGGCGATGAGCCCTCCACGGCAAGCGCCGCGCCGGCCAGTAGCCTGCCCTCTGCGGAATTAGACCCGCGGGCGCTACTTGCTTTGCTCGGCCTGCCCACGTGCGACGGGTGCGCGGCAGGCTCGAACAACTGGGTGGTTTCCGGCAAGCACACGGCCAGCGGCAAGCCTCTGCTGGCGAACGATATGCACCTGAGCCTGACAGTGCCCAACATCTGGTACATGGCGGACCTGAGCGCGCCGGGGCTCCACGCCACCGGTGTCACCCTGCCGGGCCTGCCGTTTGTGATTGCCGGCCACAACGAACACGTGGCCTGGGGCTTTACCGCGCTGATGGGCGACGTGCAGGATCTCTATATCGAGAAACTGGACGGCAAGGGCAACTATCAGGATCTGGACGCTCAGTGGAAGCCGCTCACCGTGGACCACGAGGTGATTCATGTGCGCGGCGGCAAGGACGTGGCGCTCGATGTCCAGTTGACCGCACATGGGCCGCTGCTGAATCCGATCGTGCCCAAGGAAACGCGACCGATTGCGCTCAAATGGACGATCTACGATCCGTCTCTGAACACGCTGCCGCTCTACGAGATCGATACGGCGGCGAACTGGACGGAGTTTTCCGCGGCGCTGAGCACCTGGTGCTGGCCCACGCAGAATGTTGTCTACGCCGACGACCAGGGGCACATTGCCTATCATGCGGTGGGCAAGATCCCGATCAGGTTCGCGAATGGACTCTTTCGCGTGCCTATACCGCACGATCAGCTCGACCAGCGCTCTGAGTGGGGGCAGGGCTTGAGTCTTCCTCGTTCCATTCCCTTTGACCCTAAATCGGTGGACCGCCATGCCGATATTTTTGCAAGCTTGAAGCCTCTGCCGCTCTATATTCCCTTTGACCAGATGCCCAACGCATTCGATCCGCCCTCGGGCTTTCTGGCCACCGCCAACTCGCGCGTGACGACAGAGAAGTCGCCTTATCCGCTGACGCTTGACTGGATAGACCCCTACCGCGCCGAGCGCATCTACAAGGAGCTGGACGGCAGCAATGGGCTAACGCCGAAAGACATGCTGGCCGTGCAGACCGATGTATACAGCGAGGTGGATCAGGAGCTGGGGCAGCGCTTTGCCTACGCGATCGACCACACCGACGGTGTCGACGCGCGCCTGCGCCAGGCCGCCGACCTGATGCGAAGCTGGGATGGGCGGTTGACCGCCGACTCCGCAGCGGCCTCGATCGTGACCCAGACCCGCAAGGCCTTGTGGCCGCTGATCCTGGAGCCAAAGCTGGGCAAGGATGCAGCGAACTACTACTGGCTGGAGTCCGACTTTGCCGAGGAAGAGATCGTGATGCACGCCAAGGAGGACTGGCTGCCGCACGGCTACAAGAACTGGGACGCGCTGCTGACGGCTGCGGTGCGCAAGGGCATGCAAGACGGTAACGCGCCCGGCGATGTGGCCAACTGGAGCTACGGAAGCTGGCATGTGGTGGACATCGAGCACCCGCTGGCGGCATTTCTGCCGCTGGTGGGGCGCATCGCTGGAACCGGGCCTCATCCCCAGAGCGGCGACACCACCACAGTAAAGCAGGTAGGCCGCGCGTTTGGACCGTCGCAGCGCTTCACCATGGATTGGAGTAATATCGACGGCTCGACCGAGAACATCGTGCTCGGCGAGAGCGGCGACCCGCTGAGCCCCTACTTCCGCGACCAGTGGAACGACTGGTACGGGGGAACGACCTTTGCTCTACCCTTCACGCCGGCCGCGGTGGCCGCGCAAACTCGCCACACCCTGCGGCTGCTGCCATGAAAAGGCAGGGAATAGGGAACAGGGAACAGGGCGTGACCGGTCCCGGGCGCTCCAGGTTTCGATCTTGAGACCTGGGATTCTTCTTCGCTGGAACCGCTACGCCGGCCCCGTCGTGATTTTGCTGGCCGCGGCCGTCGCGATCGCGCCGCAACTGGTGCGAGGCAACTCCTGCGGGCACGACTTCGACTTTCATCTCGTCTCCTGGTTCGATTGCCTCAATAGCTGGCGGCACGGGCTGCTCTATCCGCACTGGACGCCAAGCACGAACTACGGCGCAGGCGAACCGCGATTTGTGTTTTACTCTCCGCTGACCTGGATGCTGGGCGCGGCGCTGGCGCTGGTGCTGCCGTGGACGCTGGTTCCGGTGGCGATGACGTTTCTGCTGCTGGCGGGGACGGGACTGGCGGCAAGAGCGCTGGCGCGCCAGGCGCTCTCCGACGGTCCGGCGACGCTGGCCGGTTGCGCGGCGCTGTTTTCAGGCTATGCGCTCTTTACCGCTTACGAGCGCTCGGCCTTCGCGGAGCTTGCCGGGGGCTTCTGGATACCGCTGGTGCTGGTTTTTGCGCTCAGAGAACGCAATCCGGCAGGCTCGACTGTGCGACGCGCCTTCGACGGTTCCACCGCGCTGCTGGCCCTGGCCGTCGCGGGCGCCTGGCTCTCAAACCCGACTGTGGGCGTGATGGCCTGCTACCTGCTCGCCGCGGTAACTCTGGCGCTGGCCCTGCTCGATCGATCATGGGCGGCGGTATTGCGCGCCTCAGCCGGAGCAGCGCTGGGCATGGGCGCCATTGCCGTCTACCTGCTCCCCGCAGCCTGGGAGCAACGATGGGTGGATATTCACCAGGTCACTCTTTATCCCGGACAGACGCTGGAAAACAGTTGGCTGTTTGCCATTCACGCCAACCCGGCGCTGGCGCTTCACGACCAGGTGTTGCGCACGGCCTCGTTCATCGTGGTCTTCATGATCGCCGTGGCGCTCGCCGGCCTGCTGGCGAGTTGGCTGCGCGGGCGTTTGCCGGGAAAGCGGCGCTGGTGGATTCCCCTCGCTCTCACGCCACTGGCCGTTCTCTTGCTCCAGTTCCCGTTCTCGCGTCCGCTGTGGAACCTGCTCCCCGAACTCCGCTTCCTGCAATTTCCCTGGCGCTGGCTGGTGGTGCTGGAGGCGCCGATGGGCATCTTCCTGGGCGCGGCTGTCTGGCCCAGAGAATCCGCTCAGCGCTGGCGGCGCGTTACCGTTGCGGCCGCCTGCGCCGCGGTCTTTCTGGCCATGACTGCTTTCGCGGCAACCA
>Ga0302320_10026325_pt1 | contig 11269 bp, 9 predicted proteins | sample Bog_T0_3_FD_202130 | JGI IMG/M metagenome (GOLD analysis project Ga0302320, IMG submission 202130) | Peat permafrost microbial communities from Stordalen Mire near Abisko, Sweden - Bog_T0_3 | ecosystem: Environmental > Terrestrial > Soil > Wetlands > Peat | place: Sweden: Abisko, Stordalen Mire... | reverse complement strand
TCTGTACTTTCGATCGAGGCTGCGCGCCTTTCGGCAAAAACATCTGACGGACGTCGAGGCGCTCATCGCAGCCGCGGACCGGACCGTGTTTCTCGCCGGCAGCTGCGGGCTCGAGCTCTTCAACAACCTGCGGCTGCGGCAGTCGCTGCTCGAGCGTGTGAGCGTGTTCGCGTTCGGCCCCGTCGCGCGCGGCCGGCCGGCCTGCGCTCACCTGCTGGTCGGAGGGCGCCGAGACCCCCTGTCGCGGTGGTTCTTTCCGCGGCCCGATCACCTCATCGACTGCGGCCATTTGAGCTACCTCAGCGACCCCACGCTGCGCACACTCTGCCGCGGGTTCGTTGCCGAGACGGCCCGCGCCGCGCGCGAGACTGCGCCGTGAAGCGCCCGCGGATCGACTTTTTGTCGCCGCCGTTCGCCGGGCATTTGCACCCCATCCTCGGCATGGCCCGGGCGCTCGAGCCGCACTACGAGGTGCGCGTCGCGACCACGCCCTGCGCCGAATCGAGCGTCCGGGCCGCGGGACTCACGGCGGTGACGCTGCTCGCGGGTTGGGAGGGGCGGCTTCGCGACGTGGTCGATACGCCGGCGGCGGTCGGCAGCCATCCGCTGCGGCTCTACCGGCAATTCGTCAAGGCCTTGGGCGTCCACGAGCAGGTCCGGGTCGAACTCGAGCGCCTCTACGAAAACTCGCGCCCGGATTTGATGATCGCCGATTTCACCCTGCTGGCCGCGGGGCCCGTCGCACGGAACCGCGGCATACCCTGGTGGACCAGTCTGCCGTCCCCATGCGTGTTGGAGGGCGGCGACGGCCCCCCCTGTTATTTCGGCGGCCTGATGCCCAAGAAAGGCCTCGTGGGCCGCGCCCGCGATGCGGCGGGGTGGGCGATGATTCGAGGCTTCAAGCACTTCGTGGGCGCGCTGTTCCGCGAAAACATGCGCCGGCTCGGCCTGTCATCCGTCTATCGGGCCGACCGGTCCGAAGCGATCTATTCGGATGAGCGTTTGCTCATCGTCGGGTGGCAGGATTTGGAATTTCGGAAGGTTTGGCCGGCGTATGCGCGTTTCGTGTCCCCGTTCCTGTTCACGCCGCCCAACGCCACGGGCGTCCCCGCATTCACGCCCGGGCGGCAGCACGTCCTCGTCACCTTGGGCACACACCTGCCGTGGGCCAAGCAAGCGGTCGCGCACAGCGTGCGTGATCTCGCGCGGCGCACGCCCCGCATCGAATACCATTTCTCCGATGGCGACATCGGCGGCAACACCGTGGAGCAGCAGGACAATTTTCATCGATTGTCATTCATCGACTATGAGCGGCACCTGGGACGCTACGATCTGGTGATTCACCACGGAGGCAGCGGCGTGATGTACCACTGCCTGGCAAAGGCGCGCCCCGCCCTCGTGTTTCCGGTGGACTACGATCAGTTCGACAACGCGGCGCGGCTCGAGCACGCGGGACTCGCGCGGCGCCTGCGACGCCTGCGAGATCTGCCCGCGCTGGTGGAATCCGCATTGGCCGACGAAGGGCTGAAAGAGCGCTGCCGGCGCTTCGCCGGGCAGCACCGCACTGAGCACACGTTCCTGGAGCAGGTCGACGCCTGGTTTTCCTAATCGGGCGATGACTTGCGCTGAAATCGCGGCCGCCAGACCGCGAGCACCACGTTCACCAGCGACAGGGACAGCAGCAGCCAGAGCGTGCTCCATTCGCCGTGCACCAGTTGCGCAAGCTCGGCAGGATCCACGCGGCCCACGGCCGCGGCCGCCGACAGATCCGCCGCACGGCGTGCACCGGCGCCGACCGTGAGCAGCGTGCCCTCGAACATCGTGATCCCGAGAAGCGCCTTGAGCCATGCCCAACCGGCGTTTGCATAGGCTCTGGTTGCGGCGATCGCGAGCAGTCCGCTCACCAGTACCATCGCGAGGGAGGGCACGAGCAGCCATCGCATGACGGCCGCGATCCCCTGACGCACGGCCGCGTAAGCCACGGGGGATTGAGTCGGGGCCGTGGCGATGAGCACGATGCAAGCCGCGAAACAGCCGAGCACTCCGGCGGCGCCGATCTCGTGCAGTATTTTGATCAGCCGCTGCAGCATGATCGGAGTTTAAGGCGCCGCGCTATCATTTGCGCCATGGCCATCACCCTCGACCATTTGCGCCGCTATGCCATCGCCCGATCTTTGTTCAAGCCGACCACGCTGCGGCGCGCGATCCACAAACTCGGCTTCGTTCAAGCCGACCCGATCCGCGCACCGGCGCGCGCGCAGGATCTCACCCTGCGTCACCGGGTGCTCGATTACCGCGCCGGCGACCTCGAGCGGCGCTACCCGCGGCTGCCGCTCGAGGAGGATTACTTCGTCAATTACGGCTACCTGCATCGAACGCATCATGACTTGATGCATCCGCGCACGCCGCGTGCGGCCTGGACGCCGGCGCGCGAGGCTCAGGCGCAGGCGCTTCTCGGTTTTATCGGAGAGTGCGGCACCGCGCACCCGCGCGCGGTGGATCAGCATTTCGCTCACGGCAAAATCACCAACTGGTTCGGCGGCTCGACCAACGCGACCACGCGCCTGCTCGACGAGATGCACTATCGCGGGCTGCTGCGGGTCGCCCGCCGCGACTCCGGAACCCGCGTATACGCGGTGCGGCAAGCGGAGGGCCGGGCCGGCCAACCGCCGTCCGGCCACCCCGCGGCGGCGCTCGACGAAGCGGCGGTACGGGAGCGGATCGACTGCCTGGTCGACTTGATCGTGCGGAAATACGCGCCCTTGCCCTCGCGGAGCCTGGGCCAGTTGCTGAGCCACCTGTGCCACGGCGTCCCGCAATGGAGGCTCCACCGCGCGGCGGCCCTCGAGCGCGCGACGCGGCGCCTGGCACGCACGCGCATCGAGGGCATCGATTGGTATTGGCCTGAGACGGAGACGCCGGCATCCCCCCGATGGCGCCCGGACGAAGCGGTCCGACTGTTCACACCGTTCGATCCGGTCGTGTGGGACCGTAGGCGCTTCGAGATCTTTTGGGGCTGGGCATATCGCTTCGAGGCATACACCCCGGCACCGAAGCGCAAGCTCGGCTACTACGCGTTGCCCCTGCTTTGGCAGGGGCGCGTGATCGGCTGGGGAAATCTAGCGGTATCGGACGGCGTGCTGACAGCCCGGTTCGGCTACACCGCCGGCCGCGCGCCCCGCGATGCGCTTTTTCGCCGCGAGCTCGAGGCCGAACTCGATCGCATGCGCCGTTTTCTCGATCAACCCCGCCAGGTGCGGAACCGTCCCGTGTCCAGGTGAACGAAGTCCGACTGCCGATAGTAGCCGACGCCGCCGCGCTGCATTTTCAGCGCCCGCTCCGCAAGATCGGCGCAATCGACACCGGCGAGCCGCACATCGATGGCGCGTCCTTCCATGTGCAGGCTGTGGCTCGCCACGCCGCCGCTGCGCTCGTGCAGCATCTGGTTGGTCTGCGGCGATCGATAGCCGGATATCACGCTGAACACCGGCGCGGCGCCCGCAAGCTGGGCGACATCGTGCAGATAATCCAATAACGCGGGATCGATGGTGTGCTGCTCGCCGGTCCGGTAATCCCGAAGCAGCGTCTGGACGGCGGCGAGCGATTCGGGTACGTAGGCCCGGCCGCGGCGAAATTCCACTTCGATCGCTTCGGGGGTGTGCAGATTCTTGAGCGTGAGCCGCTTGCCCGCGACCGCGCCCTGGGCGCGCGCCGCGCCCGTGATGAGGACTGCGGCCGATGCGCCGCCGGCCGTCAAAACGCGTCGGCGGGTCCAGATCATCGCGCACCCCCCTCTCGCACCAGCCGGCCCCGGTCGAGCGCCAGCACCGTGGTCTTTGGGAAGAAGTTGAATTCGGACGCGGACGCCCAGGTGTAGGCACCCATCACTCGTCCGACCACCAGATCCCCCTGCTTGAGTTTCGGCAGGGCGATGTTTTCGCTGATCACATCGACGCTGTCGCAGGTGGGGCCGGCCAGCACCGACGGATAGGTGGGGCCGGGCGCCACCAGCGCCTCGAGCGGATATTTCGTGCGGTCGAATACCTGGCCGCTGTAGCTGCCATACAGGCCGTCGTCGAGGTAGTACCACCAATGGCCGTCGCGCTGCGCGCGCCCCATCACGGAGGCGACGACCACGGCGGCCGGCGCGGCAAGATAGCGGCCGGGTTCCGCAATGACGCGCACGCCGGAGTCGAGAGTCCCGAGTTCACGGCGGATGGGTGCGCAGAATTCCTCGATGGGAATCGGGGTCGGGCCGCGCATGTAGTCGACCGGAAATCCGCCGCCAATGTCGAGGATCGACAGCTCATGGCCGCGCAGCCGGGCGCTCGCAAAGAGCCCGCGGCATACCCGGACCGCCTCGACGTGCTTCTGCGGACCCGCCGCCTGCGATCCGGCATGAAACGACAGACCGTCGACCCGGATGCGCAGTTCCGCGGCGAGCTCGAGCAGACCTTCGACCGCATCCGCATCGCAGCCGAACTTGCGCGACAGATCGACGAGCGCGTCGGAGCTTCGGAAGGCGATGCGGATCAGCAGCGCCGCGCGGTTCCTGAACTTCACGAATTTGCGCAGCTCGTCCGGGTTGTCCACCACGAAGTGTTTCACCCCGAAATCGAGCGCGGTGCGGATGTCGCCGTCGCGCTTGATCGGATGCGTGTGGATGCAGCGCCCGGGTGCGACGCCCAGGCGGCGCACCAATTCGACTTCGCCGTTGGTGGCGAGATCGAACGAGGCGCCCGCATCGCGCAGGGTGCCCACCACGGACGGATGCGGCAGGCACTTGACGGCGTAAAAGAGCTCGACGCCGGGGAGTGCCGCCGACAGGCGCCGGAACTGCGTGCGCACCCGGTCCGCATCGATGAGGAAGAGGGGCGACCCGTAGCGCCCGACCAGGTGCTCGATGGAATCGCGCGCGAAAGGGTCTCGCGACGCATCGAACTCCGCTGATTCGGCGGATAGTTTTCTGATTCCGGACGCTTTGGCCATGCTGTTGTTCGACCCTGCTAACTGGCGGAGAGCTCGAGCGGGTCCTCGCCCAATCCGCTGGCGCGCTGCAAACGATCCAGGATCGCCGCCCAGCGCTCGTCTTGCGGCAACTCCTGCACCAGAATTCTCACGCATTGAGCTCGATCCAGGGTGCGCAGATTATTGTAAAGATTGTGGGCGTACGCGTCCGGCTTTTTTCCGGCGTTGATCCACGTCATATGCCGCTTGGTGTGCAGCGGCGGGCGCATCGCCAGGACCGCGACCTTCTCCTCGCGGCCCAGAATCTCCGCCGCCTTCACCTCCAATTCGTCGGTGGTCACGATCTCGAGCGGCGTCGAGGGTGCGTAGTGCTGGATCCGGTCGCCGGGAACCCGCGGCGCATCTCCGCCGGAAGTCAGCTCGCCCACGACCTGCTCGATCTGGGAACGGGTGATCGATCCCGGCCGCAGCAGGCGCACTTGATTGTTGAGGCACGACACGATGGTCGATTCCAGGCCGATGGGCGAATCGCCGCCGTCGAGAAGCACATGCACCGCCTCGCCGAGTTCGTCGCGCACGTGCTCGGGCTTCGTCGGGCTCAGCCGCCCGTAGCGGTTGGCGGAAGGCGCCGCGATGCCGCCGCCGAACGCGGTGAGAAGCTGCAGCGCCATGGGATGAGACGGGATGCGGATGCCGATGCTGTTCTGCCCGCCGGTCACGATATCGTTGACGTTCTCGCCCTTGGGCAGGATCAAGGTGAGCGGACCCGGCCAAAACATCGCCGCCAGGCGCTCCGCGGCGGCCGGCACTTCGGAGACCCATCGGTGCAGATAGCGTTGGTTGTCCAGATGCACGATGACCGGATGGTCCGCGGGACGGCCCTTGACCTCGAATATCTTGCGCACGGCCGCCGGGTTCGACGCATTCGCGCCGAGCCCGTACACCGTCTCGGTCGGGAACACCACGAGGTCCCCGGCGCGCAAGGTCTCGACGGCGTTTTCGATGTCGGTCTGTGTCGCTCTTACCACGGGCGGATAATATCAAATGAGCCGTTGCATGAACTTCAAGTCGAGCCAGCGCCCGAACTTGAAGCCTACTTCGTGAAAGTGACCCACGACTTTAAATCCCAGGCTTTCGTGAAGTGCGATCGACGTCACATTTTCAGCATCGATCCCGCCGATCATGACGTGCTTTTGCATGGCTGCCGCCCCGTCCAACAGAGCCAGCACCAGCGCCCGGCCGACGCCGCGCCGGCGCGAATCCGCACGCACATGAACGCTGTGCTCGACGCTGTGACGGTAGCACGGCCAAACACGAAACTCGCCGAAGGTCCCGAATCCGAGCACTCCGGAGTCATCGACGGCCGTGAGGATCGGGAAGCCGTGCGACGCCTTCGCCTCGAACCACCGTTCCCGGTCCTCGAGCGTCACCTCGCGATCCGAATACACCGCCGTCGTGTTGCGGATGACCTCGTTGTAGATCGCCAGGATTTCCGGCAGCTGCGGGCGCGCGGCCGCCGAAATCGCAAAAGGCCTGTTCACGGCGCGTGCGCCAGGGTGACGTCGGGGTCCAGCGCCGTGCGCCTCCAGCTTCCGTCGCTTTCGCGGTCGAGCTCGTACGCGGGCCAATAATGCTTGTCGAGTTTCAGGGTGATGACATCCGTGATGCCGTTCCAACTGATGGTCTTGAGCCGCAATGACGCGCGATCGGGCTTGCCCCGCACGGCCTTGATGAATGCATCGAGATCGGCCGTGGGCTGCCCGTCGACCTCGGTGATCCGGCGGCCCGCATACAACCCGTAGTGGGTGGCCGGCGACCCGTAGAAGAAGAACGACACGAACACCCCGTACGGCGCGATGCCGCGCTGCGCGGCCATCGCGCGGTGAGGCGCCTGAAGGGTGGCACCCGCCCAGATCACCACCCGATCGATATCCCGTCCGCTCAGCGCGACGGTCTTCATTTGCAGCGTCTTCGCGGCGCCGTCGCGCCAGACCGTCACCGCCACTTCGGGTTTCTGGACGGCGCGCTCGACGTCGCGGAAGCGATTGACGACCTTGCCGTCGATGGCGAGCAGCAAGTCGCCGGGCTCGAGAAGCGCCGACGCGGGAGCCCCGGCAACCAGCCGGTCGATGCCGAGCACCTGGCGCCGCTGTTGATCGTGCTCCTCGAACCGGTGCACCCAATCGTCGGTCAGACCCAGCTTGCGCGCGCCGGCCAGCGACTGCACGTTGAATTCCGCCTCGAACGAATAGAGCGCGCGCTGGGCGGAGACCACGTTGATCATCTCCGTGACCAAATCGGCCGGGATGCCGCGATTGATCTGTTCCAGGTCGCGCTGCGTTTCGAACGCGAAACTCGACCACAGCGCCAGCACGTCGCCCTTGTCGTTCGCGAGCACGCCGTCCAGATCGCCCGGAGAATTGACGAGATTGATCGCCTCGAGATTGCTGTCACGGAAGCGCAGCGTGCGCGACAGCGGGAAGGCCACCGGGTCCACGCTCGCGACCTGGGTGCGTTGCGACATCACCTTCGAATCGCTGCGCTGTCCCACCACCCACACGTCGTCGCCCGGCACCAGATCCTTGGTGATGAACGTGGCCGCGCGCACCGGCGTGTTGCCGATCGAGAGCGGATCGTAGGACACGACCGCAAGATTGTGCAGCGGATGGATGAACTCGACTTTCCCGGGCACTTCGACCGTGCCGTTGAACGTGACGCGCACATCGCCCATCGCCAGGGGAACCGTGTTGCGGTCGATCACCACCAGGCCGCGCTTGGTGTCCACGATGATGCCGGTGCCGTGATAATTCTTCTCGGTCACGCCCGAGACGGAGTACGGCATGTCGAAGGTGATCATGACCAGGGAAGGCGCCAGGCGGTCGATGCGCGGATCGCCGGTCTTGGCGTATTCGGTCGAGGCGGGCTCGGTGCGCGGCGCCACGGGGCCGGCGGCCAACCCGACACACGGCCAGATGCCGAGCGCATCGTCGCGCTTGCACTTGCGCGCGGGAAACCAGCGCCGGTCCATGCGGATGACCTTCAGCTGCGTCGTGCGCGGATCCTCCAGGGTCACGTAACGCACGGAAGCGCGCGAGCCGTCGGACAGTTCCGCCAGTGCGGCCTCGAAATCGGCGAGCGTGTCCATTTTCTTGCCGTTGAACGAGCTGATCAGCGCACCGTGCGGAATGCCGGCGCTGCCGAATACGTAGCCCGGATTGGCGACGTACACCCCCTTGATGGGCAGGTTGTAATGCCGCGCCTGTTGATAGGACAGGGTATGCACCACGGCTTCGCCGAATTCGATGTATTCGTCGGCCGTGATGGAGCTCAAGGATTCCACCTCGAGCGCGTGCCGCAGTGATTCGTTGCCGCGCTGAATCTCGACCTTGACCTCCTGGCCCACGCGATTGTCGAGCACATCTTCCAGCGCGAAGAATTCGGGCACCGGCTTGCCGTCGATCGCCACCAGAATGTCTCCCGGCGACAAAATGCCGTCTGCCGCAGAGCCCGGCTGGACCTCGTCGACCACCAGCATTCCGGTGAGCTTGGGATAGGCGCTGCGCATCCGCGCTTCCGTCCCGGGGTCGAGGCCCAGGCGCCGCAATTCGTCGTAGGGCGTGTACTTGAACACCGTCTCGAGCGTGCCGCGCGGCACGGCCTTCCCGGCGTCGATGAATTTCAGGGCGCGGGCGACCGCGGGCAGCGGCAGGTAAAAGCTCGAGGCGGCGCCGCTCGAGCCGCCGGCGTTCAAGGCCACCACCCGGCCTTCGATATCGATCACCGGCGATCCCGAGGAGCCTCCGGACGTGCCCGAGGCCGCCTGATAGTAGAACGTGTTGAAGTCGTTGTACTTGCCGTATCCGTACTCGGGCGCTTCGCGGTCCAGTCGCGCGAGCGTGCCGGCGAGAATGGACAACTGCTCGCCCGCATCGTTTCCGACGACGCGAATCTCGCGCCCGATCACCGCACCCGCCGGATACAGCGGCAGCTCCGCCGGCTGGATAAAGCGCAGTTTTGACGGATCGTAGTGATAGATGCCGAAGTCGTGCACCGGATCGCGGTACACGGGATAAAGCTGCACTTCCTCGCGATTCTGAAAGGTCGCCTGCGCGGTGACCGGACCCGGCGTGACCACATGGCGATTGGTCAGGATGAGGCCGCGCTTGGCATCGATGACGAACCCGGTCGCCTGCGCGGTGGTATTCCATTCGGTGTCGAACGCGCGGGTACTGTCGATTTGAATCGTGACCACGCCCGAGGCAATGCGCTCGAGCGTCTGCGCCCAATTGGCGGTGCTCGAGAGCGTGCCCTGGATGGGTGCGGCGACCACAGTCGGGGGCGGTGCCTGCGCAGCCGGCACGGGGGTGACGGCGCTCGGTGAGGGGGCGCCCAAAGCGGGCGCTGCCAGCCAGACAATCGACAACAATAGAGACCTACCCTGCATGCCGAACCCACCGTTTAAATGAAAATTTAGCGTCCGTGATCGGACAAGATCAGGAGCCACACGGTTCCTAGCAAGAAAAAACTCAGCATTACGGCCGCCGACCCCAGATCCTTGGCCATGCCGGCCAGCGGATGCCGCTCTGTGCCGCCGCGATCCACCACCGCCTCGACGGCGCTGTTCAGGATCTCGATCACCAGGATCTGCAGCATCGGCCACACCAGGAGCGCGCGCTCGACGCCCGAATGGCCCAGATACAGGCCCATGGGGACGACCACCACCGACAGCGACACTTCCTGGCGGAACGCGGCTTCTTCCCGCCACGCGTGGCCGAAACCTTGCAGCGAATAGCCGAAAGCTCTTACGAGACGCGTGATTCCGGTCGGTTTCTCTCGTTCAGTCATTCATCCGGCGGGCCGTCCAAGCCAGATCGAGCTGCTTCACCGCCCGCACATCGTCCAGCCGCCGGACGGGCATTGTATGCGGTGCGGAGCGCAGTTTCTCGGGCTCCTGTTCCATTTCTCGCCGAATTGTCGACATCGCGTCGCAAAAATGATCGAGTTCCTCCTTGGTTTCCGTCTCGGTGGGCTCGATCAGCAGGCATTCGGGAACCAACAAGGGGAAGTAAGTGGTCGGTGCATGCATGCCGAAATCGAGCAGCCGCTTGGCGACGTCCATCGCCGTGATCTGATAGCGCCGGTTCTCCTGCTTCAAGGTGATGATGAATTCGTGGCTCGCTCGGCGCATGGGATAGGCCGCCTCGTAGCCCAGGTCAGTCAATCTCTTCATCAGGTAATTGGCGTTGAGCGCCGCGAACTCCGACACCCGCACCATGCCTTCTCGGCCGAGCATGCGCATGTAGATGTAGGCCCGCAAGTTGACTCCGGCATTGCCCATGAATCCGGACAGGCGGCCGATGGACTGGGGCAGATCGGCCTCGGCGAGCCATCGATAGCAGCCGTCGTTTTTACCGACCAGAGGGATGGGCAGGAACGGCAGCAATCGCGGACCCACCCCCACGGCGCCCGATCCCGGGCCGCCGCCGCCGTGCGGCGTCGAGAAGGTCTTGTGCAGATTCATGTGAATGACGTCGAATCCCATGTCGCCGGGCCGCACCTTGCCCAGGATGGCGTTCAAATTCGCGCCGTCGTAGTAAAGCAATCCGCCCGCGTCATGGACGATGCGGGCCACCTCAGCGATCCTGTGCTCGAAGACGCCGAGCGTGGAGGGATTCGTCAGCATGATCCCGGCCGTCGCGGGACCGACGACTGCCTTCAACTCCTCGAGATCGATGTCGCCGTTGCGGTCGCACGGGATCTCCCGGACCGTGCAGCCGCACATCGCGGCCGTGGCCGGATTCGTGCCGTGCGCCGCCTGCGGCACGATGATCTCGGTGCGCGCCGAATCCTTGCGCGCCGCATGGTAGGCGCGAATCATCGCGACCCCCGCGAATTCGCCCTGCGCTCCGGCCATGGGCGTGAGGCTCACGCCCTGCATACCGGTGATCTCCTTGAGCATTTCCTGCAGCTCATACATGCAGGCGAGAAACCCCTGCGGCTCCGCGCCGAGCGGGTGGCGCGACAGGAACTCGGGCAGCATGGCGTAGCTGTTGCAAGCCTTGGGGTTGTACTTCATGGTGCAGGACCCCAGGGGATAGAAATGCGAGTCGATGGAGAAGTTGAACTGCGAGAGCCGCGTGAAGTGGCGCACGACCTGAAGTTCGGACACCTCGGGGAGTGCGGGCGGCACGGTTCGCCGCAAATGCGCCGGGATCTCGCACGGCCGTCCAGGCGGCGGGAATTGGCTCGCGGCGCGCCGGCCGGGCTTGCTCAACTCGATGATCAGCGGCTCGCGTAACTT
>Ga0302320_10026322_pt1 | contig 11270 bp, 10 predicted proteins | sample Bog_T0_3_FD_202130 | JGI IMG/M metagenome (GOLD analysis project Ga0302320, IMG submission 202130) | Peat permafrost microbial communities from Stordalen Mire near Abisko, Sweden - Bog_T0_3 | ecosystem: Environmental > Terrestrial > Soil > Wetlands > Peat | place: Sweden: Abisko, Stordalen Mire... | reverse complement strand
GGGATTGTCAGGCCAGCCATTGGTTGTGACAGAGGGCACCGTGTTGCTTCCGCCCATCCATGCCCATTCGCCAAATTCTCCCAGCGAAGGGTTGAACTTCCAAAGCGCATTGGTACCGCCATCGCCGCCAAAGAGCCAGAGATTGCCGTGTTTGTCGGTCCAGGTCATGCCGTACCCCCGTGCTCCGGGGTTGTTTGCCGCGGCAGGTACACCCAGTGTCCCGTAAACGGCTGCTTGGCCACTCAACGTGCTTCCGCCCATCCAGGCCCATTCTCCGTATTTACCAAGCGAGGGATTGAACTCCCAAAGGTCGCTAAGCAAGTCAAGGTTTCCATTGGCATCGTAGCCATAGCCGCCATAGAGCCAGAGATTGCCGTTGCTGTCGGTCCAGCAGTGGTTACTGCTGCTGTCAGCCCAACTCTGTGAGTAATAACGGGTTCCAGGGGTGTTTGCGGCGGCAGGCACACCTTGAGTGCCGTTGACGCTAGGATTGTAATCCTGTAGGCCGACTGTGCTGCCTCCACCCATCCAGACCCAATCGGCTGATGGGGTGTTGGTTTGGTCGCAGGCTACGGCAGGCGCCGAGCAGAGGGCCAAGGGTAGAAGGGCACATAGTAAAGCAAAGCGGCGGGCGCGGAGTTCGAGCATGGCGGCAATATCCTTTCTGTGCGTGGAGCGTGGGGAAACACCCTCCAGTTTGGTTGAGCGGCAGTGTGCATCGCCGTTGCCAATGGCGAAACACCGACTGGCAAGCGAATCCCGATCTTCGGGACCGCCAAGCAACGAGAATTCACTAGGGGGAAATTACGTACGAATAGTACCATACCGCATCGCGGTAGTGAGAAAAAAGTTTTGTAAGCCAGTGAAGACCCGGAGGACGCTTCCTGGCCGCCACTGAGCATTCTCGACTTATTTGGTCGGACTGGTCCGCTTATTTGCCGCACATCGGGGACTCTCTCGTATCCTTGATGATGTGAATGGGTCAATTGGAGACTCCCGAGCGCCGTGCTTAACTACTTCAACTACTTCACCGAGATCGAGGACCGCTTCCAGCAGCGTCGCGGGGCGCTCTTGCTGCTCTCGACGCTCGACTGGGCGCTGATCGAGACCTGGCGCGAGGCCGGCATTCCGCTCGAGGCGGCGCTGCGCGGCATCGATGCGGCCTTTGACAAATATGAGGCGCAAAAGACACGCGGCCGGAAGCGGCGCATCAATGGCCTGGCCTGGTGCGCGCAGCCTGTGATGGAAGCCGCCGAGGAACTGCGCGAGGCCGCCGCCGGCTCCGCACCGGCTAACGCAACCACCCGCGAATCGGGCTTCGAGCAGGAGCGCGTCGCCGCGCATCTCGAAGGCGCCGCCACCGCGCTCGATGCGGCAACGGTAGCTTCCGAAGCCTGCGCCACAACCGCCTCCCGCCTACGCCAACTCGCCGCCGAATTACGTGCCAAAACCGAAGAAAACGCCACTCAGGAAAACACCTCGGCTCAAGAGAACGCCGCAACCCACAATAGCGCCGCGGCTCAAGATTTGGAAACCCTCGAACGCACCCTAACCGTTCTCGAAGAGAAGCTCTTTGCGGCCTTGACCGCCGCGGCTCCCGAGCAGTTGCTCGTCGGCCTCAAGGAGCACGCGGCGCGCGAGCTGGCCCCGTATCGCAGCCGCATGGGCACCGTGCAACTGCGCCAAGTGGAGCGCCAATTTGTGCAGAAGCAGTTGCTGGTGCATTACAGCCTGCCGCGCCTCAGCCTGTTTTACATGAGCCAGCAATGACCCAAAGAAAACAAATCACATCGGAACGGCGCGCCAAACAGGCCGCGAAGAAGCACTCTGCCGCTAGCAAAAAGTTCGGGAAGCAGAGTTCCGGGCCTAGAGCCCAAACTGATATTGCCGGCGTTGCGCGTGGCCTAAAACCCCCTTCAACCTCCAAATCGCAACAAGTCGAAATCGAGAAGCCAGTCTACGGCGGCGCATTTCTGGCCCGCATCGAAGGCAAAGCCGTCTTCGTTCCGCTCGTGCTGCCCGGCGAAAAGGCTCGCGTACGCGTCACGCAGAGCAAATCCGGCTACGCCACCGCCGAACCCGAAGAAATCCTCGTCGCCGCGCCAGATCGCATTGCGCCCGCCTGCCCGCACTTCGGCGCTTGCGGCGGCTGCCACTATCAGCACACGGATTACGCAACCCAACTCAGCTTCAAGCAAGCCATCCTGCGAGAAACTCTGGAACGCGGCGGCATTGCCGTGCCTGCCAGGATCGAGTCGCTCTCCGCCAACTCCTGGGCCTATCGCAACCGCATCCGCCTCGCCTTCGACGCCGCCGGCAATCCCGGCTATCGCGGCCGCCGCTCTCACGCCATCGTTCCCATCCGCGAGTGCCCCATCGCCGCGCCGTTGCTGGTCAAAGCCGCACAAACCGTTGCGAAGGTCGTTCGCCAATTCGCCCCGGCGCTCCACCCCACGGAGATTGCGCTCTTCTGCAATCCCGACGAATCTGCGCTGCTAGTTACCATCTTCACCGCCAGCCCACCCTACCTTCGCTTCGATGAATTCGCGCAGACGCTCCAAACAGAACTCCCCGAACTCACCGGCGCGGAACTAATCGCCAAAGGCCGGCCAGGAGAACAATCCAGCCTTTCGCAGTCGGGCGCGCAATGGGGTGCGCCGTCGCTCACCTACCGCGCCGCCGGCTTCGACTATCGCGTAGACCATGGCGCTTTTTTTCAAGTCAATCGCTGGCTGTTTGACGCTCTCGTCCAGCGAGTCGTCGCCGGCCAACAGGGCAATCTCGCCTGGGATCTCTTTGCCGGCGTCGGCCTCTTCGCGCGTCAGCTTACCGCCAGTTTCACCCGCGTCGTTGCCGTCGAGTCGGCCCCAGCGGCAACGGCGGCGCTTGAAGCAAATCTCCGCGGCACCACCGGGGAAGCCGTCAATGCGGAGACTCTAACCTTCCTGCGCCGGCAGAACCTGAGCGTAAAGCCGGATCTGATTGTCGTCGATCCACCCCGCACCGGCCTCGGCGCGGAAACCTGCACACTGCTCGCCGAGATCGCCGCCCCCGCCGTCACCTACGTCTCCTGCGACCCCGCCACACTGGCCCGCGACCTGCGCGCTCTCACAAAATCGGGCTACCAGATCCAATCCCTCACCCTCGCCGACCTCTTTCCCCAGACCTTTCATCTGGAAACAGTGGTCCACTTGCGCCTCTGCTGATAGGCTTGATGGCCAGAACTGCTTTCCCGCTTTCTGCCGCATGAAATTCGACTTCCCCAGCTTCGACCCAACACCCCAAAGCCCATCCGGCCTCGCCTCCATGCTGGGCCAAGCGATGGGTCCAGTCCCGCTCTTTCACGCTGCCTGGCTCTTTGCCGCTGGCATTGCGGCCGCGCAGGCAATTTATCTGCAACCCAGCCTGGTTCTGATCGCGCTGGCTTTGGTCGCCGTGCTCTGCGGCGTTGCAGCCTTCCAAGCGCAGCGCATAGCATGGCTGCCGCTGGCCGTGCTCTGGCTCCTGCTGGGCGCTTGGTGCGCCTGGATGGAGCCTCAACCCGCTCCCGCGCCCGCTCTCAACGCGTTCTCAAACGGCCTGATGCGCACCATCGAAGGCACTGTCGTCAATGCCGGCTCCGTGCGCAATGAGGCCGAGCAAAACCTCGACGAGCCAACCCCCTATTCCCAGTTCGCCCCGCCCCCCTCGCAGAGTATCGACCTCAACGTCTCCAGCCTTGAAGTCGTCACCAACACTGACGACGCGCAAGCCCCCGTCGCCGGCCGTGTGCGACTCACCGTCCGCTGGCCTGAAGGCCAAGCCGCCCCGCAGCCCTTCCAATGCGGCGACCGCCTCCGCGCCGTGGCTCAACTCCGGCAGCCCGAGACCTATCGCGACCCTGGCGTCTTTAACCGCCGCGATTTCCTCCTCGAACAAGGCATCACCTCCTCGGCCTCCGTCCCCATCGACCGCGTTGAGCGCCTGGACAATCCAGCCCGAATTGGCCAGGCCTCTGGAGTCTCTCTTGCCTGCCGCGTCGCCGCCTTGCAGCATGCCACCAGCGCCCGCCTGCTTGCCCTGCCCACCTCCATGCGCCGCCTGCCCGCCCCGCTGCGCCTCTCCAGTGACGACGCCATCATGCTGGCCGCCATGGTCACCGGCGACCGCACATCCCTCACCCACACCCTCCGCGTCGGCTTTGAGCGCACCGGCTCCTTTCACATGCTGGTCGTCTCCGGCTTTCATCTGGCCATCGTCGCCGGCTGCATCTTCTGGCTTGCCAAGCGCCTCCGGCTGCCGCGTGTTCCAGCCACCTTCGCCACCATCCTTGCCTCCTTCGCCTACGCTCTCTTCACCGGCTTCGCCACGCCGGTCCAGCGCTCTCTCTGGATGGTCACCCTCTACCTGCTCGGCCGTCTCATCTACCGCGAGCGCAACGCACTGAACACCATCGGCTTTGCCGCGCTCTGCCTGCTCGCCTACAACCCGCGCAGCCTGCTCGACTCCAGCTTCCAAATGACGCTGCTCGCCGTCGTCTCCATCGGCGGCATCGCCATGCCACTGCTACAGAGCACGATTCATCCCTATCTCACCGCCACACGAGACCTGCGCCAAGTCGCTCTCGACGTCAAGCTGCTACCCAAACTCGCGCAGTTCCGCGTCGTTCTCCGCATGATCGCCCTGGCGTTGCATGATCCCAAAGTCAAACGCTCCCCAGACCCAAGCCAGAAAGAGAACGCCTTCGAGCCGGGACCGCAACTCACGCTCTTTCACGCCACCATTCGTATGCCTTTCGTAGCTTTTCTTGCAATCTTCCAAGGCCGCTTGTCTACGTCTATCGCCTGGCGCATCTTTCCCGCCGCGGTGCGCTTCGTTCTCCGCGTCTGGGAGCTGCTCGTCGTCTCTTGCGTCGTCGAGCTGGCAATGGCCCTGCCCATGGCACTCTACTTCCATCGCATCACCGTCTTCGCCCTGCCCGTCAATGTCTTCATCCTGCCGCTGCTTGCCGTCATGATGCCGGCCGCGCTGATCACCTTGCTGGCGCTCTTCGTCTGGCCTCCCGCCGCCGTTCTCCCCGCAATGATTGTGGCTTTCTTTCTTCACATCGGTATTGGGCTGGTGCATCTCTTCGGTTCAATGGCTCTGGGCGACTTCCGCATCCCCGCTCCGCTGCTTTGGCAATCGCTCACCTTCTGCGCGCTGCTTGCCGCGGCTCTCGTGCTGGCTCATCTGGCCGCCGCAAATGGATTCCGCCTGTCCCGCACCGCCGCCTTCGCTTCTCTGTTCGCGCTGCTTCTTGCCGCCATTGTTTCCGTCCTGCCTCGACCCATCGATCACCCCCGCGACGCCCTGCTGATGGAGGCCATCGACGTCGGCCAGGGCGATTCCCTGCTGCTCATTACTCCCGAGGGCAAGACCCTCCTTGTCGATGGCGGAGGCCACGGCGGCGGCCCACGCCAGGCTTCGCAGGAAGACGACATCGGCGAGGAAGTCGTCAGTGAGGTTCTCTGGTCGCGCGGCATTCGCCGTCTTGATGCCGTCGCCCTCACCCACGCCCACGCCGACCACATGGGCGGCATGCCCGCCGTCTTGCGCAACTTCCATCCCGCCGAGTTATGGATCGGCATCAACCCCCGCTCCCACGACTACCTCGCTCTGCTCGACCAGGCCGCTAGCCTTCACGTGCGCCTCCGCTCCGTCACCGCCGGCGACACCTTCGCATTCGGCTCGACCCAGGTCAATGTCCTTGAGCCCTTTCGCGGCTATCAGCCCGGCGACGAGCCCTCCAACAGCGACTCCATGGTCATGCGCATCGCCTACGGAGAAACTTCGGTGATGTTGGAAGGCGACGCCGAGAGGCCTGCCGAAGACCAGATGCTGGCCGAGCCAGGCCTGGCCAGCACCCTGCTCAAGGTCGGCCATCACGGCAGCAATACCTCCACGCACCCCGAGTTTCTCGCCCGCGTCGCTCCGCAGTGGGCCGTCATCTCCTGCGGACGCAACAACCGCTACGGCCATCCCAAAGGTACGGTGCTCAGAGCCTTGCAAACAGCCAACGTCCACACCTTCAGTACCGACATCAACGGCGCATCCTGCTTCCGCCTCGACGGCAAAACCACCACTCCAGATCTCGCCTGCGGTTGGCGAAAACTCCCCTGAGTTCAATCACGCCTGTCTTGACATGTGTCATGACAAGCGTAAAATCTATCCATGGAAATCGATGCCGCACAGATTCGCGAGTTGAGAGAGGCGCGTGTCCTCTCGCAGGAAGCGCTGGCCCGCAGTCTAGGCGTCGCGGTTCGCACTGTAGCCCGATGGGAAAGCGGAGCTTATAAACCGAGTCCCCTCGCTGCCCAGAGGCTTCGTCAAGCTCTCTTGAGCAATTATCAGCCTGGAAGCGATCTCGCGAAGGGAGTGGAACTATGGCCTTGAATGTAGAATTGACAAACTTGTTTGATGACGATGCAACCCGCGGAGTTTTTGAGGCGGTTGCCCTTCCCAGAACCATTATGGTCCGCGATCTGAAGACCCGTTTTTCCGACGATGTGCTGAACAAAACCATCAGTCGCCTGAAAGGCCTTGATCTGATCAAGGAAAAGCCGTCTGTCATTGACGACTTCAATACCCTCTATGTGACAGCCAATGGATTGAGCGCAGTAAAGGCATTGAAGCAGCGGTCTCTGGTTTAATGCAAGAGAGGCGGTCCCATGCTTGTTGTCGATCCAGGAAATCCACCGGCGATAACGGTCCTTCCGGCGCATCTGGGCTGGGCCTTGGTGTTGGCTATTGCTTTTTCCTTTGTGCTTGCCTCCATTGAAATATCAAACGAGTCCAAGAAGCCCATGCGCTCCTGCCTGGTCTTTCCATCGTTTTTGTATTGCTCCATTCGCGCCTTCGGAAATGTGGTTGCGACCTTGCTCGCCTTGGCTCTGGTGACCAAAATTGACCCTTCGCTGGCCAACTTTTATTTTCTCTTTGCGGCGTTCCTGGGCATCTTCTCCTTTGAAACAATTTTGAAGAATATGAACGTTACCGTCGCGGGCGCGGGAATCCTGACTCTTCAGGCATGGATGGATAAAGCCCTCAACGCGGCGTCGGCGGCCTCCATTGAGCGCGATCTTCAGAGAAAGCAGATTGACATTGAAAAACTCGCACACCGCTTGTCCAAAATTGAAGAAAAAGATCTGAACACATTTGTCATCACTTATCTTGATCGTCAAATCCCTAATATTGTTGAGACCCTGGAGAAGGCCGCGGCTGCGAACAAAGCCAATCCCCGGCTGCACAAAGGTTATGCCGTGGCGACCGTCGTTTCCAGAAGCCAGGTCATCGCGTTTCTGAAAGAACAGGAACATTCTTGATCTGTAGCTATTGGCCCGTCTGACGGCTTTCACCGTATTTAACCGGTGCAAAAAAGCGGTTGACCTTCCCCGCTTGAACCCAATCCGCTAACTCTCTCAAGCCGACCATCGCTCGGCTGGCATATAATCCCTGCCAGAAAGCATTTGGTTGCAAAGTGCCACTATCTGGCGCTTGCAACTTTCGGAGGCAGTTATGTTGAAGCCGTTGCTCTTCGTTTCAGCGGTCGTGTTCCTAGCAATTACAGCCTCGTCGGCCTCGGCGCCTACCCCGCAAGAGGCCACGGCATCCGGGCAGAAGAACCCGGTCAAGTCAACCCCGCAATCGCAGGCCCGCGCCAAGCAGCTTTATCAAATGGATTGCTCCTTCTGCCACGGTGATAACGGCGACGGAAAGACCGATCTCGCCAAGGATATGTCCCTCAGCCTCGGCGACTGGACCAATCCCAGGACACTGGCCGACAAACCGGACCATGAACTCTTCAACGTCATCCGCAACGGCAAAGGAAAAATGCCCGCCGAAGCCGAAGGACGCGCCAAGGACCACGAGGTTTGGAGCCTGATTCTCTACGTTCGCGCCATGGCCAAGGGCACACCGGCTCCAGCAGCGGTTCCGGCACCAGTCCCAGCAGAGGCTCCAGTTGCGGCTCCGGCACCAGCCCCCGCGGCCAGTAATTATTGATCGGGCCCATAGATACTGTGATCTGGGTGCCCCATCCTTTCCGTGTACTTTGCGGAATGGGTGGGAAACCTTAACACTATTAACGGGCTGGGTGCCCCATCCTTTCCGCAGTCTCATCGCGGAAAGGGTGGGATAGCACAAACCCCGAACAGTCACGTTCATCCCAGCAACCAACTCGATGCGAGCGAGTAGCGAGCGAATGGCCGCTCCGCAGGTGATTGCGGATAATTACCACTTCTTCAGGCACAATCAAGAAAAGCGGCCAAAAATTCCGCTGCGCCAGAAGCCACCATGACCAATGACCTCCAATCCGCCGCCGCAAGCCGCAAATCCCATGTCATGCGGACAATACGCATCCTTCAATTTTTCCTCCTCGGAAAGCCGGTAAAAGCCGGAGAAACCGGAAAATATCTTCTCCATACCTTCGTCTTTCAGTTGATTTTATTTATTCAACATGCTTATTATCAATAGTTTGAATAGGCAAAAAACGCGAAAACCCTTTTTTAGATTCTCTTTTCCTTCGCTTTCAAGCTTAAGTTATTCATTAAATTCATCTTATCAGTTCATTTATCGTTCGCTATATCTTCGCTTAATAGCCTGAGAGTTATTGAGCTTTTACTCGCTTCTTTCCTGATCTCTAACCCCTGATCTCAGTCAAGCGACAACGAACCTCCTGCGAGCGAGTAGTGAGCGTCTGCCCCACCGCAGGTGGTTTATCATTGAAGATGGTGCAAGCCGCCGGGCTTCGCGCCTTCGTCTTGCAGCCCAGATTCCCCACGCGTCCTCGCCTGAGGGCAGCAGGGCCTGAGGTGTGACTCCAACAACCATAGTCAAAAAGGAACGAATCCAGATGCGAGCAAAGACCGCTGTAGTTTTGGGCGCCCAGTGGGGCGATGAGGGCAAAGGCAAGATCGTGGATGTGCTCAGTGAGCGATTCAGCGCCGTGGCGCGCTATGCCGGCGGGCACAACGCCGGCCACACCGTTATCATCGGCGGCCAGCGCTTCGTCCTCCAGCTCATCCCCTGCGGCGTTCTGCGTCCCGGATGCCGCGGCATCATCGGCAACGGCGTCGTCCTTGACCCCATCGCCTTCCTAAAAGAAGTCGCCAAGCTGCGCGGCCTCGGCGTCGCCGTCGATGAGCAACTCAACGTCTCCAATCGCGCCCAGGTCATTCTCCCCTACCACCGCATGATCGAGCTGGCCGCCGAGAGCGCTCCCGGCCGCAAGAAGATCGGCACCACCAGCCGCGGCATCGGACCGGCCTACGAGGACAAGATGGCCCGCAGCGGCCTGCGCATCGTAGACCTGCTCCGCCCCGAACTGCTCAAGACCCACATTGAAGCCGCCTGCGCTGAGAAAAACGCCATCGTCCACGCACTTTTCGGAGCAGACCCGCTAGACCCTGCCCAGATGTACGACGAGTACGCCGCCGCCGCTGAACAGGTCCGTCCCTTCGTCGCCGACACCGGACGACTGCTCAACAAAATTCTCGCCGAGGGCGGCAGCGTCATGTTTGAAGGTGCGCAGGGCACCATGCTCGACATCGACCACGGGACGTATCCATTTGTCACTTCCTCCTCCGCCACGGCAGGCGGCGCAGCCACCGGAACCGGCGTCGGTCCCACCGCCATCGGAACCGTAATTTCCGTGACCAAGGCCTACGTAACCCGCGTCGGCGAGGGCCCATTCCCGACAGAGATTTTCGACCCCATCGGCGACCACCTGAGAGCCCGCGGCAAGGAGTACGGCGCAGTCACCGGTCGTCCCCGCCGCTGCGGCTGGCTTGACATTCCCCTCCTCCGCTACTCCAACCAGGTCAACGGCGCGGAGTGGCTCGTCATCACAAAGCTCGACGTTCTCGACGAACTCGACGAGATTCCCATCTGTGTCGGCTATGAGATTGCAGGCAAAGTCACCGACGAGATCCCCGCCGACGTTCAGGGCCTTGAGAGCATCAAGCCCATTTACACCAAGCTCAAAGGCTGGCGCGCTTCCACCGAGGGCATCACGGAATTCGAAAAACTTCCCCAGGCCGCCAAGGATTACCTGCGTTTCCAGGAGCGCGAAAGCGGCGCAAAAATCGGCATGGTCTCCACCGGCCCCGACCGCAACCAGACCATGCTCCTGCCCGACTTCGCCGCCGCCCTCGACAAGATTCATACGTAATTTTTTGCAGTTTTCATAGTCCCCACCGCCGTCACCGGCCCGCAGGAGATGAAACTGTACCGAAAGAAGCTGTAGCGCTGGCCTCCTGGCCGGCTGTGGCGTGGACCTCCCGGTCCACGCTTGTTTCTTCCTCCGGATGACCCCTCGGCTGTTTGCCGACCGCATCTCAATTTGCTATCGTGATAGCATCCGAGTCTTGGAGGCTGACATGGCGCAGCTTTTGGTGCGCAATCTGGAAGACAATCTCAAACTCCGCTTGCAGCGCCGCGCCAAGCGCCACGGCCAAAGCATGGAAGCCGAGGCCCGCGATATTCTCCGCAACGCGTTGCGGGAGCGCGAGAAGCCGCCCGGCGGTTTGGGAACCGAAATCGCCAATATGTTCCGCGGCATCGGACTCAAAGAGGGAGAAGAGATCGCTGAACTTCACGACTTCAAAATGGAAATCCCGGACTTCGAATCATGATTGTCCTGGACACCAACGTAATCTCGGCCCTCATGCGAGATGTTCCTGACGAGACAGTCATTCGTTGGCTTGACCGGCAGCAGCGGGCGTCGATTTGGACCACTTCGATCAACGTATTCGAGACGCGCTTCGGCCTCTATATTATGCCGGCGGGCAAACGTCAAACTGCCATGATGGCGCTATACGAGCGCGTACTCTCCGATACGATCCAGGGACGCATCGCGCTCTTCGATTCCGACGCAGCCCAACAGGCGGCCGAACTTCACGCCCAACGCAAGGTGAGTGGCCGTCCCGGAGAACTGCGCAACACCATGATCGCCGGAATCGTGCTCGCCTCGCACGCCACCCTCGCCACCAGCAACGTCAAGCACTTCGAGGACATCGCGCCGTCGCTGGTCAATCCCTGGGTGGCGTAATCGCAGGGAACAGGGATCAGGGAACAGAGAAAGCCCGCTGGTTGAGGTTCGCACTTCCCACCTCCGAAAATCCAGACATTATTGATCCGGCCGAAAACACTGACACTCTGTGCCCCTGTACCCTTGAGACATCTGTTGGGCTATGGTCCAGCAGCGACTCGACCGCCCGCCGGGAGTGCCGAAGTGCCCCCGCGCCACAAGA
>Ga0302320_10026321_pt1 | contig 11271 bp, 12 predicted proteins | sample Bog_T0_3_FD_202130 | JGI IMG/M metagenome (GOLD analysis project Ga0302320, IMG submission 202130) | Peat permafrost microbial communities from Stordalen Mire near Abisko, Sweden - Bog_T0_3 | ecosystem: Environmental > Terrestrial > Soil > Wetlands > Peat | place: Sweden: Abisko, Stordalen Mire... | reverse complement strand
TGTGTTTTACGGGGGTCAATTTGAAATGGCCGATAGGGGTCAGCTTCGATGGATTTTACAGAATATAAAGGGATGTCGAATTGCATTTATAAAGTCATCGTTACTGATAGCCTGATATTTGGAGAGAAAGTGAACGGATATATAACAGTAGAACCCAGTTTCGGTATGGGAAAGACAGTTCCTCAGGAACTGATGCATTCTCCCGAAGCATATGTTGACAAAGCAATGGAGGCGAAGTACCGGGACCCAATTTCCGATATGCATGGTTTTATGAATACAGACAAAGACAATTTCATTATAAGGAAATCAGACATCCGGAAAGTATATAATAACCCTGCGAAGAAATTTGGCATGGGATATTATCCCTATGGCGGAAGGATTATTATTGAAACTATCAAGACAGCCGAAAATAGAAAAGCAGAAAGGGATCTGATATTAATTGGTGATCAGAACCCGGATGATATATTAAAGATGTTTAAATAAAATGCCCACAGGTTTGCACGAGCGTTGGGGCCCGAATGGCGCAAGCGTCCGCTTCCCGCAGAGCGGGACAGGTTGTGCCGAAACAATAAAAGAAATTGTATTTTCAACAGGTTAAAGCTAAATGGCACAGGCTGGCGTTTGCGCTTGCCGGGGGCAATTTAGAAATGACACTGCGCAAATTATAAAAGTTGGCTTTTTATATTTGATGGATTTTGAAAAATCAAGCTATTATTTATGAAAAAAGTTGGGCAATTTTTCTTTATTTCAATTATTCTTCTTTGCTTATTTAGCTGCAAAAAAAATAATTCCTCGTCTCAGCCCAAGATTACTAGTACCTGGACATTTAAAGGAGTTGTTGACACAGGCATGGCTCTTTCTGTACAAGACAACATTAATTTTAAATATGCAATAAATGGTCAAGCAAAATCAATTTCACTCAATTTCTATTCTGCAATAAAGCAAAGCCGGATTTTTTATGTTTCGGACACGCTTACTGATAGCACAAAATGTACACTAAAAATTGACAATGGGAATGGGCAAATTTATAGTTACGTAGGCAACCCAGCGGACAAAATCAATGCGACATTGGCAAACTATACCATAAAATTTGATTTCACTAATATTACAGTCTCATCAGGGACAGACACTCAATCAGTTTCAGGAAATTTGGCATTTCCAAGTCTTTACTGATTTTTTGATTTCAGAAACTGCCCCAATACATGGCGCAAGATTATAAATAATCTGAGTCCAGGCATAGCCCGTTTGCGCCGGTCGAGAAAACCCTGAATTAGTATACAACAATCAGTAATTAGTGTTAACAGCAAGGCACAATTAGCGGCCACTTTTGCATCATTCATTTATACTAAAAAATAAAGAATGAGCAAAGTAATTCTAATTACAGGTGCCTCATCGGGTATGGGCAATCAAACAGCCAAACAATTGATTAGCGAAGGACATAAAGTTTATACGGCGGCAAGGCGGATTGATAATATGGACAACTTGAAAGCATTGGGCGGCTTTCCAATAGAAATGGATATAACTAACGAAGCCGACATTCAAAAAGTGGTTGATACCATTATTCAAAAAGAAGACAAGATTGATGTATTGTGGAACAACGCTGGCTATGGTTTATATGGCGCGGTTGAAGACATTCCAATAAACATAGCCAAAAACCAATTTGAAGTAAACCTTTTTGGTTTAGCAAGCTTGACACAAAAAGTAATTCCGTATATGCGAAAAGCTGCATCAGGAACTATCATTAATACTTCTTCTATGGGTGGAAAAATGTACACGCCACTTGGTGCCTGGTATCATGCGTCAAAACATGCATTGGAAGGATGGAGCGATTGTTTGCGTTTAGAATTAAAAGCATTTAATGTCAACATTGTCATTGTAGAACCTGGATTAATCCAAACAGAATTTGCAGATGTATTAACCGCGCCAATGGTAAAGTATTCGGGTAAAGGTGCATATACTAATCTGGTAAATGCAATTGCAAAATCAACCGGAAATACTAAAATGTCGCCTGCTTCTGTAATTGCAAAAACCATTTCTAAAATTGTAAATTCCAATAAACCAAAAACAAGATACAGGGTTGGCAAATGGGCAAAACCAATGGTTTGGATGCGAATAAATTTAGGGGATAGATTGTTTGATAGACTAATAATGAGCCAGATAAAATAACAAGTCAAATAAATGTATACAATGAAAAAAATATCAATAAAAATAGCCCGTATTCTCTTTCTGAGAATTGTGCCTGTCTTCTTAGGAATTATTGTCGTCGGGTTGATCGTCATCAAAATAAAGTATGGCACAGGCAAAACTTACACAGATATTGGAATAGACAATCCTGAAGGCAATAAACGCCTTGAAAGACTAATAAAGCTGGATTATCCGCCAGGCAATGTTGCCGTAAGTGAAAACGGGCATGTGTACTTTAATTATCATCCGTTAATCCATCCAACGAGGTTTTGTAATGCAACCGTTTTTGAATGGGCTGATGGAAAAATCACACCGTTTCCTTCTGCCGAAATGCAAAAGAATTTTCAGGGAACTTTTGGTTTAACTGTTGATAAGCAAAATCATCTTTGGACAGTTGAGCCTGCAACCTTGGATTTTAAACATACCCGTGTTTGGGCGTTTGATTTAACCACGAAGAAAACCTTTTATTATTATGAATTTCCTGAAGGCGTTGCAAAGAATGCGGAGGACATTCGTGTTACCGGCGATGGCAAATATGTTATCTTTCCTAACCCGGGCATTTTCAGGTTTACCACTTCGCAACTGCTGGTTTATTCTGTGGATGACCACAGTGTGAGAGCCGCCATTGATGGCGGCCCAAGTGTAACTGCCGAAGATTGGTTAATGCAGACAAATGGGAAACCTTTGCGCCTTGCTTACGGTTTGTTCAACTTTGCTGCAGGTATTGACGGCATTGAAATCAGCGATGACCAACAATGGTTGTACATGGCTTCCATGACTCATTCTCGCCTGTACCGTGTGCCATTGACAGATGTGCTGAATAAAAATCTTACCCCAAAAGATGTTGCAGCTAAGATTGAAAACTTAGGTGCAAAGCCCATGAGCGATGGGATAACGCTGGATAAAACGGGCAATGTAATCATTACCGATGTAGAACATGGCGGCTTAATGTCATTTAATCTTGCCACTAAAAAAATAACTACACTGGTTCGCAATAAAGAAATAGCCTGGGCAGATGGTGTAGCTGTTGGTGCTGATAATGCAATCTATTTTAACAACAGTGCAATCCCATTATACATTGGGCAATTTGCTGCACCACCAGATGAAAAATTATTACTTCAACATAAACCGTATTACATTTATAGACTGAAACAATAAGCCGTTTTAAAATTCAAAACATGAATGAGGTATATCATATTGAGAACATCAGTGAGTTAAATAAATAGCTGAACCAGGAAAAGCCAAAGCATCCATTTGTTTCTGTTGTTGATCTTTCAAAAGTTGAAAGTTTTGGAGAGAATAATGTGAAGACAACTTTGGGCTTTTATACCATCATGCTTAAAAGCAATCCCTGCGGCAGACTTAAATATGGCAGGGAATATTGTGATTTCGAAGAGGGCACTTTAGTTTGCATTGCACCCAACCAGGTTGGCTATATTGACAATGAAGGCGAAGAACAAAACAAAGTAGAGGGTTGGGGATTGTTCTTTCATCCCGACCTGATAAGAGGAACCTCACTAGGAAATAAAATGAAAGAGTACAGCTTTTTTTCTTATGAGGTAAATGAAGCCCTGCATGTATCCGAGAAAGAAAAACAAACGTTGTACGATTGTATTACAAAGATTGAAACTGAACTTTCGCAAAACATAGACCATCATAGCCGCAACCTGATTGTTTCAAATATTGAATTGCTGCTGAATTATTGTGTACGTTATTACGACAGACAGTTCATAACACGGAAAAACAAAAGTCAGGACATACTAATTAAGTTTGAAAATGTATTGACAGATTATTTTCAATCAGGCAAACTAAAAGGCAACGGTTTACCAACAGTAAAGTATTGTGCAGAACAGCTTTTTTTATCATCTAATTATTTAAGCGATTTATTAAAAAAGGAGACAGGCAAAAATGCACAAGACCATATTCATCACTACCTGATTGAAGAAGCCAAAAACAGTTTACTCAATTCAAAAGCCACTGTTAGTGAAATTGCATTCAACCTTGGCTTTGAATATCCACAATATTTTAGCAAACTTTTTAAAAGCAAAACCGGGAAAACGCCTGCAGAATACAGAAATCCCAATTAGCAGTCAACGACACTACACTATTTGGAAACAGCTTTTTAACTTCAAGCAGTGGCAGAATATACATCAGCTTTGCAGCCAGATTGCAAAGGCACACAAGGCGGCTAACACACCCCCCAATAGCGCAAGGTTACAAATAGTCGAAGTCCAGGCATAGTCCGTTTGCGCCGATCGAGAATATGTTCTGTGCATCGGTAATTATTTTATCTTAGCTGATGTGCGGACAGTTTTGATTTGCCTGGCGACGCCGGCTCCTAAGTTTGTGGGCCAAATTTTTACAGTTTTTAAATTATAGGAATGAAACACAGATTGCCTGGTTGCCATGTTCATCCGATTTTTTTACTATTGGTGATAGCGACAATCTTTTCTTTGAAGGCCAACGCCCAGCCTGACACAACCTTCAGATATCCTGCCTTAGGTAAACTTGTAGATATAGGCGGTTGGAAATTAAATTTAAATGGACAAGGAACAGGCAAAAAAGGGCCGAGTGTTATTTTGGAAGCAGGCGTGGGCGACTTTTCTTTTGACTGGAGCTTGATTCAACCAGAAGTTGCCAAATTTGCCCGGGTTTATTCTTATGACAGGGCGGGCTATGCATGGAGCGATATGGGGCCTAAACCTCACACCATGCATCAGGATGTGTATAATTTGCACACCCTTTTACAAAAATCAAATGTTCCCAAACCTTATTTATTAGTGGGTGCATCTTACGGTGCATTTTTGGTAAGATTGTTTACGCAAGAATACCCGGGCGAAGTAGCAGGGATTATTTTAGTGGATGGCGGTTATGAAGATTACCCCATGTTCATCAATGGCAAAAAATTACAGCCGAGCATTGATGCCAAACGGATTTCTATTCCGCCTGTAAAAACAATTGCAAGAGACACAGACAACGTATTGAATCCAGAAACGAAAAAATTTATTCAGGACATGTTAACTCAGCAGGGCTTTCCCCCGACACAACTTGACAGCCCCTATCTGAAATTGCCACCTGACATCCAGAAAATTCGTTTATGGGCAATTGGGCAGATAAATTACTATGCTGTTAATGATAATAACTATTATATTGAAGAAGCCGCTTCGTTGCTTAATGCAAGAAAAAAACATCCTTACATGTTCAATGAAAAGCCACTGATCGTTTTAACCCAAGGGATATCAAATGACACAGACAGGATAAACAAGCAAAAGGAATTGCTCTCACTTTCTCATAACAGTAAACAAATAGTAGATAAAAAAAGCGGGCACCACATGCAATTAGAAGACCCCGATTTGTTGGTAGCAGCAATAAAGGAAGTTATTGAAACAATTAACGAACATAAGAATTTAGGTCGCTGACAAAGCGAACCCCTTCACTGGTAAAGCAAGAAGCAATAATTAATCGGAGTCCGGGAGTAAAGGACAAGTTGTTTGGAGCGACATAGTATTACAGCTTTCAACAATCGGATGCTACACAAAACAAGTAAGATCCATTATCCCTTTCTTTCCCCCCAATGGCGCAAGGTTATAATTAGTCGGGGTGCATGCATCGTCCGATTTTGCCAGTCAAGAACATGTTCTGTGCATCGGCAATTCTTTTTTATCTTAGCTCATAGGTCGGGCAAACGCGCTTTGATTTCCCCGGGAACTCCGAGGCCTGATGTTGGGTGTAATCCTAATTTGACATCCTGGAATTTATAAAACGATGGTTTAGAACTCCAAAAACTTTACAATGCTAACTTTTAGCAATTTTGCAGAATAATAAAAAGGTTACTAACAATACATATATGAGCGAACAAAATATTGACATTTTTGAAAGAATGCTTGCAGGTGGGGTCATTCGCAATGATGACCCGCAAATGACAACAGCTTGGGAAGTTGTTTCCAGAACTGCAAGACTTTCGGTTGCCTTAAATGCTTCAACCAATATGCAAGAGGCACGGGAACGTTTGAGCGAAATTATCGGCAGCGATGTGGATAAAAGCACTACTTTGTTCCTTCCCTTCTTCACCAATTTTGGAAGGCACATAAAAATTGGTAAAGGTGTAAGTATAAATCATGCGTGCACTTTTTTAGACTTAGGAGGCATCACGCTTGAAGATGACGTAATGTTAGGGCCCAAAGTAAATCTGATCACGGAAAACCATCCTGTAAATCCATCTCAAAGAAAATCATTAGATCTTAAATTCATCCTGATAAAAAGAAATGCATGGATAGGCACAGGAGCAACTATACTTCCCGGCGTTACTATTGGTGAAAATTCAATTGTAGCAGCAGGTGCGGTAGTTACTAAAGATGTTCCCGCCAATGTTATTGTTGGCGGTATTCCTGCAAAAACAATTAAAACCATTGAATGACTTTTCCCTTTACCGATGCCTCTGTTCGTGTCTCACGAACCGAAATTGCCTTATTTTACGATATAGATTATTTCAGTCAAAAGCGTAAATTGTTTAGTGAAATTAGTTAGTGAAGATGAAAATGCTCACGAGACTATTAATTGAAAAATGTGGTTTGTGAGTAGCGGGACGACGGCAGTTGGGAATATGAAGTTTATTATCGCAGTGGGCTTTCTTATATGGCACTTAGTAAAACCTATGAAGCTTGTGCAAACTTTGCGAGAAGTACGGACCTGGGTTATTCTCGTGCTCTTACAGAGCAAAAGATTAATTGTAAATAGTCCGTTGTCTTCAAACAGGAAAATATGGCCAAGCCCAATTTTGGCCGGGAGTTTAGTGGTCATTTTTGCATTGGTCTGTAGCACGAAGAGAACTTATTGCCAACAAAGCATTGGATATGCAATGTTAAATAAGCAATCATTCTACCTTGAGTTTGCTGGCAATGGCCATAGTGCATTATGTCTTAATTATGAACGAATTTTCCATGCTCCCAAAACTGATTTTCTGCATTATACAGTCAGGGTTGGTGTCGGCTTTACCAGTAGGAGCATCGATTCAAGCGCCATTACCAATTTTCCAGTTGAGGCAACTGTGCTAGTAGGCACGAAGAAACATTTTTTGGAAGCAGGGTTAGGTTATACTGTTTCTTTGGGAAAAGAGTATGAAGACACTTCTGTTAATCCGCCATTGCATTACAAGAGTTTATCCGGTTTTTATTGTTTTAGATTGGGGTATAGATTTGCCATGCAGGATGGGATTCTTTTACGCTTTGCCCCTTCGTTGCAGCTAGAGCAGGTCCCTACTTGGAAACTGGATTTGAGTTGGGGGGTATCGATCGGAATATCTTTCTCCGTTTTTCGAAATATTTGGGATTAATAAACGATTCAAAGGAGCCTGATGCCTTGGTTCCTATCCTCAGAAACGAAATTGCCTTATTTTACGATATAGATTATTTCTGTCAAAAACGTAAATTGTTTAGTGAAACTAGGTAGCGAAAATGAAATGCTCACAAGAATATTAATTGAAAAATCTGGTTTGTGAGGACACGAATCATGGCAGTTGGGGTTTGTTGCTCTTTTGACGTTCCTTATTTAAATATCGCTAATTTTCCATCCACGTGATATATTGAAGACATCTGCAAAATACGCTAACATGAAATCAATATTTGATAGAAAAACAAGAGACGAAGTGATTAACAGGGTTAAATCGCTTGATGAAACCAGTGCTTCACAATGGGGCAAAATGAATGTATACCAAATGGTGAAGCATTGCAGGCTTTGGGAAGAAATGATGCAAAGCAATCAAAATATTAAACGGGCTTTTATCGGAAGAATATTTGGAAGGATTGCATTGAAAACAATTTTGAAAGATGACAAGCCATTAAAACGAAGTACGCCAACAATACCGGTACTTAGAATTAAAGAAGCGACAGGAGACATTGCATTGGAAAAATCAAAATGGATTGCCAGCCTTGAGCAGTATGCAGATTTTTCCAATCCGAACTTTGTTCACGTTTTTTTTGGTAAAATGTCCAAAGAACAAATAGGGCAAATGGTTTATAAACATTGCGATCATCATTTGAGACAATTTGGTGTATAAAAACAACGGACCACCAGCATTAATTAACTTTTACGAACCAATAAATAAATAAAATTGTGAGCAAAATTATCTTTGACAGCGGAATATCAATTGATGGCTTTTTCGCAGGCGATAACAGGGGGCCTGATAACCCAATGGGCGGCGTTTCAGGAAAAATCCACCAATGGATGTTTAAACAAAAAGCATTTTGGAAACACATCAAAATGGAAGGCGGTGAAGAAAACGGCGCAGACGGTAAATTAATTGATGATGTGTTTGCAAGAACTGGTTCTTACATTATGGGGAAACGGATGTTTGAAGAAGGCGAAGTAGTGTGGGCTGAAGATTTATTTGAAGCAGATGTTTACGTTCTGACACACGAAAAACGGGAACCCTGGGTTCAAAAGGGGACAACAACTTTTCATTTCATCAATGACGGGATACTAAGTGCATTAGAAAAAGCAAGACAATCAGCCAAAGGAAAAGACATAAGGATACAGGGTGGTGCGAATACTATTCAACAATTTCTCAATGCAGGGCTTATAGACGAATTTTTCATTCACATTGCTCCTCTTTTTTTAGGAAGTGGAATCCGTCTGTTTGAAGGCATTGACAAAGACAAGTATGATATCCAAATTGCAGAAGTAATACCATCAAGCCTGGCAACACATTTGAGATACAAATTGACCAGGAAATAAGAACAACGAACCGTTAGCACAGGTATTGCAAATATGGCTGGTGAAGGAATGAACCCTATGCAATAGAGCAAGGTTATAATTAGTCGGAGTCCAGATGCAAGTGCCCGGTCAAGCCGATGAGACCAACGAACGGGGTCTGTGCGTCAGTAATACTAAGACCTTTAATCACAGGCCGTGGAGATAGAAGTAGATTTCCCCGCAACGCTAATTCATGGCAGTCGGGATCATTTCAAAAACAGAGAAATTATTAACGATGCATCGAAAACTATGAAGCAAACACACACCTTGATTATTGGAGCAAGTGTTTCGGGTTTAGCTTCCGCTGCTTGTCTTCAAAAACAGGGGATAGAGTATATAATATGTGAAAAAGAATCGCAGGTAGCGACGCCCTGGCGGAATCATTACGAAAGGCTTCACCTGCATACCAACAAGAACTCATCCAATTTACCTTACAAAAAATTCGCCAATGCAGTTCCGCGATATCCTACCCGGCTGCAGGTAGTTGACTATTTAGCGGATTATCAAAATGATTTTAATATCAATCCGGTTTTTAATACGGAAGCCAAATTAGTAAGAAGGGAAGCTGATCACTGGATAACCGAAACCAGTAATGGCGCATTTAAATCGAAATATATTATTGTGGCGACTGGGCCGTTTGGGAAACCGAAAGCAATATCTTTTAAAGGGATGGATACTTTTCCCGGGAAAATATTGCACAGCTACCAATACAAAACCGGAAAGGACTTTAAAGGACAAAATGTGCTGGTGGTTGGATTTGGAAACTCAGCTTGCGAAATTGCAATTGATTTATACGAACAGGGCGCAAACCCTTCTATGTCAGTTCGGTCACCGGTAAACGTGATCCCAAGAGATATTTTAGGAATACCTATCCTGCAATTAAGCTTGCTTATGGCTCCCTTGCCACCGGGAATGGCTGATGCAATGAATGCCCCTTTGATGCGATTCTTGATTGGTGATATAACTAAAATTGGTTTAAAGAAACTTCCTTATGGCCCATTAGAGCAAATTCATAAAGACGGTACCGTTCCCCTGTTGGATATTGGTACCATACAACTTATTCGGGAAGGGCATATAAAAATTCATGACAATATTGACTATATATCAGGCAACACGGTTTATTTTACTAATAACAAAAAAGAAGACTTTGATGCAATTGTTGCAGGTATTGGCTATTACAGGGACTATGCAGAAATTATAAAAGTTGATAAAAATAGATTTGAAGATTTAAAAGTTGGCATCAAAAAACAAAAATATTTTGGTAAAGACGGTTTGTATTTTTGTGGGTTTTGGATTGCCCCTACGGGACAATTTCGTGAAATTGCCTTAGATGCAAAAGAGATTGCAAAGGATATTGCGAAAAAAGAAAAGTCTGGTTCAAGACTTTAACAACGTTGGAAATGGCGGAAGATGGCAACAATCCTGGTTTGTTTCGTTTTCATTATTTTGATTTTCTGATCCTGAAGTTACAATCCATGCGGCTTCAATATTTTTATGGGTCGGTGTTAAACCTTAATTTTAAGTTTGTTTATTAATCTTTGTTGCCTGCCTGCTTTCATGCGATATCAACATTTCCCTAAACCAATCAAATATTCAAAATGATCATTTCAAAATCTGCAGTTCTTTCATTCTTTGTCAGCATTACTGTGTTCGCAAGCACCCGTTCAATAGCACAGCAAACAAATGCTAACAATGCAACCAAAGAAAAAGTAAAGTCATCGCTGGCATCTTACGAGAAATATATTGATGACAATAATGATGCACACCTGAAAGAATATATAGAACTGGTATCCATTCCAAGCATATCTTCTATTCCATCGCACAAGCCTGATGCTGCAAGAACTGCAGCCTGGATAGTGGATAAGCTAAAAGCAATCGGGATGACAACCGCACAACCAATACCGACAGACGGTAATCCCGTGGTATATGGGGGTTGGGATAAAGCGCCGGGCAAACCAACTGTTTTAATTTATGGACATTATGATGTGCAACCGGTAAACGAAGCTGAATGGGACAATCCTCCTTTCTCTCCGGTAGTAAAAGATGGAAAAATATTTGGCCGTGGCGCCAGTGATGACAAAAGCGGGGTGCTGACAACCATCTGGGCGATGGAAGCCCTGTTGCGCAAAGATGGAAAGCTGCCGGTGAATGTGAAATTCATGTTCGAAGGAAATGAAGAAGTCGGCAGCCCGTACTTTAAAAGTTTTCTTGAAAAAAATAAAGAGCTGTTGAAAGCCGATTTTGCATTGAATGCGGATGACGGGCAGTACGATGAAAATACCCCTTCCATTACGGTGAGTTTAAGAGGCGCTGTTACACTAGAGTTTTCGCTGAAGA
>Ga0302320_10026319_pt1 | contig 11271 bp, 5 predicted proteins | sample Bog_T0_3_FD_202130 | JGI IMG/M metagenome (GOLD analysis project Ga0302320, IMG submission 202130) | Peat permafrost microbial communities from Stordalen Mire near Abisko, Sweden - Bog_T0_3 | ecosystem: Environmental > Terrestrial > Soil > Wetlands > Peat | place: Sweden: Abisko, Stordalen Mire... | reverse complement strand
GCGATTGGTGGAGCAGCCGCTCCGCGCGCCCCTCGGAGTCGTCATCATCGTCGTCGTCCGCCGCTGATTCCAAGTACGCATAGCGTTTGTGCTCCTGCGACCTGACAAGATCCCCCGCAATGCTTTCCACCGTCGCTCGAAGAATCCCTATTGGGCTATTTCCCGGATATTCGAGATGATTCCACTGGCGCCTTCCATCGAACAGACGGGCAATCGCTTCCTGGACGATCGTTTCCGGGGAGTAGCCTTCCGGGAGGTGCCCATCCTTTCCCGTCCGCCAGTAACGTTTCTTGCACTCTCGCGTCGCGATCACGACCAGAGCGTTGTACCACGTGAGCCACTCTTCCTCCGTGTAGCCGTGCAACAGCTTTTCTGTCTCGGGATCGAGTGTTTTCATCTCTTCGGCTTCCAGGGCCAGTTCTGCATCGGTAGTGCCATAGTCCATCCCAGCCGACGATCATTTGGGTGACATCTCATTGGCTCTATACATGTAGCTGCGGGCCAGGAAACGTTTTCCGGGGTCCGCCCAGAAGTTTTGTTGAAAAAAGATTTTGTCGCGCCTCGCCCCCCGATTCCGGGGTCTGGACCGCAACTACCAGTAGGAAGCAAATTCCTCTGGAGATCAAAACTATGGACAGCAATAAGGTTATAACAGCGGACTCAATTTCCGAAGAAGCCTGGGTCGCCGATTCGGCCGAGGCGCTTCCCAGCCACTTCCACGAATCCGCGCGGCACGGTGTTTTGCCGCCCGAGCTCCTACACCTGAAAGTTCGGGTGGGAATGCGGGAATGGCCCGACGGTCATGAGAAGCACCTGGAGGCGCATCTCGGCTCTTCCCTCTTAGAGGTGATGCGGGAAGGGGGAGTCAAACTGGGCGTCCCAGTCCTACCTCCCGGTGCGGACGTTCAACCGCTCGACTCTCTCCGCTTTCTTAAAAGGAGCGGTCACTGGAGCGAGCCAATCACCGACCTGTGTGAACCGCTCTGGCTCGCGATTGTTCACGGCGACAGCCGCCAATTCGGCATTGAGTTCAAGCTCATCGTCCAGATCAACACCAAATGGGGCATCGCACCCTCTCCGAGCCCGACGCCGAAGCAACTACTCCAAGCCTTCGGATTTAGCCCCTCCGAGTACAGTCTCTACTACTGCAATAGCTCTGAACTTCTCCCGCCTGACGTGCCGCTCAATCTCAAACGGGGTGAGCGATTCGAGGCACAGAAAGACGGGCGGTACGGAGCGCCAGCTGGTGCGCTGCAATCTCTCCAGGAATTGCGACCTGTCGAGCGAGACGCGGAAGCGCTCACGTCCGCGGGATACGAAGTAAGGCAGTTCTCGCAGAACGGACAGGAATACATCGAGGTTTCCAACCTCGATGTTCCGAGCCCGCCATGGTCCAGCCCCAGAGCGAGGATACTCATCGCGGTGCCCGCGACGTATCCGGCTGGCGGCCTGGACGCGTTTTATCTTGATCGCTCGTCGCTGTCGCATCAGGGGAGCGGAATTCCCTACGAGCAGGCCCGCGCGACAATCGATGGCCGGGAATGGGGCCTCATTTCCTGGCACTACGCGGTAAACCGGCCGTGGAATCCGGCTCACGACAGTCTCTCTTCCCACATCGCACATTGTCGCGGATATTTTCTCCGCAGAGGCGTCACCCAATGAACCTCCGCATCTCTGAACAGCATTACAAACTTGTACGGCAAGTGACGAGCCCGTCGTTTCGAAGGGAGGTCGAACTACCTCCCGAAACGGGCTGCATTCTGATGATCGCCCAAAATGAACATCCCGAGAATTCTTGCTTCCTGGTCGCAGAAGTCCTTCTGCCTAGCTCCGGTGACGTGGCGGAATCCAGCACGGACGGTTTGGTCTTTTCCTCGTCGTTTCTCAGACGCGCGCTTCTCCGAGTACGGGATCGTCACCTGGCGGGCTTCCTCACCGTTCACACCCATCCGCTTGCCGATGAAAGAGTGGCCTTCTCACTTTATGACGATTCGCAAGATCCCAGACTGATGTGTAACCTGCATGAGCTCCAACCAACCGGCGTATTTGGCAGCGTGGTTCTCGGTCGAAGGTCCGTCGCTGGCCGAATCTGGCCGGTTGGCAAAGACCAGCCAGTCTTTCTGGGCCGGCTCATGATCGTCGGCGAAACTCTCGAAATGATGTCTCTTCGCGGCGAGCCGCTTGCCGTTGCAACCAGCAGCGAAGTGTTTGATCGGGCCCTTGCGCTCACAGGTGCCGGGGCGCTATCGCGGCTAAGTGAAATGAGAATAGGGGTTGTCGGAGCCGGTGGAACGGGATCGCTAGTCATCGAGCTCCTTGCCCGTGCCGGAGCGGGGGAAATCGTCGTCTTTGACTTTGACCTGGCTGAAGTATCCAATCTGAACCGTGTCCTCCACCTCCGAGAAGAAGACGTGCTGGCAGCCCGATCAAAGGCTGACCGCCTTCATCAGGTGATCACGGAGTCCGGCCTCCCGACGCGGCTAACCGTGGTCGAGGGCGGCAACATCACCCACGCGGATGTGGCCCGAGAGCTGACGGGTTGCGATCTGATCATCGGCTGTGTCGATTGCGATTGGCCCCGGCTGGTGATGTGTGAGGTTGCTTATCAGTACCTCATTCCGCTCATCGATATCGGCACCGAAATCGGGCTTTCAGACACCCAAGTGCAAAGCGTCGATACACGGGTCTCGCTGGTCGGACCGGGACGCCCGTGCCTGATCTGCTCCGGCGTGGTTTCGAGGGACCGCGTCCGATTAGAGGGCTACGGCGACATTGAGCAGGACCGGGTCCTAAAGATGGGCTACAGCGCAGACATTCGGTTAAAGGCACCGGCGGTCATGGACCTCAATATGCGCGCCGCTTCCATGGCGATCGTCGTCATCCGCCATTTCCTACAGCCGTACCTGTTGACGCCACTGCCGCACACGATCAAGGAGGCCGTTACGAACTTTTCAATGAGGACCCTTCAGCATGTGAGTTGTGTCGACTGCGCAGTTTGTGGAACCGCGGAGCGAATTGGAATCGGAAATGGCACCCGCCTCACGACGCGGACCGCGCTTGGTGTTTCAGGCCATCTCCAGACCGTCGCCACTGAGAAGAAGCCCCATGCATAGACGCGGTGCTGCTGCGCCTTCACGAGACGGCCGCCTCGAAGACGTCTCCGGGAGTTCGCGACCGGGGAGCACTTTTGGATCCGATAAAGTGGGGGAGTCCATTGAAGCAAGGTCCACCCAGTCAAAGGCACGCCAGCGGCAACGGGGAAATCCGAGTATATGAAATTCATCCACTGCGCAGATGTTCACCTTGACACGCCGCTTCAGGGTCTCGCTGAATACCCCGGAGCTCCGATAAAGGAAATTCGGAATGCGACGAGGCGTGCGTTCGAGAAAGTATTGGATGCCGCCATCTCCGAAAGCGTTGACTTTCTCATAATTGCGGGCGATCTCTATGACACCGGGCTCAAGAGCTTTGAATCTGCGCTGTTTTTCAACAAGCAGATGGCCCGTCTGGCTGATGCAGGCATCGAAGTCTATCTGATCTACGGAAATCACGATGCCGCGAGCAAACTGATCAAACAACTTCGGCCACCCAAAAACGTCCACGTTTTTCGGTCCACCGAACCGCATACGCTGTCGAATGACAAAATGCGGCTGGCGATCCATGGGCAGAGTTTTTCCACACCCGAGATAACTGAAGATCTCGCTGCGAACTACCCGCCGCCACTCCCCGGAGTCTTCAACATCGGAGTGCTCCATACGAACCTCGGTGGGGTCTCGGACCACGCAAACTACGCCCCCTGTTCGCTCCAGACGTTGAAGACTAAGGGCTACCAATACTGGGCGCTCGGTCACGTACACAACAGGCAAGTTCTCTGCGCTGACCCCTATATTGTGTATCCGGGCAACATTCAGGGCCGCCACGGAAAGGAGCAGGGAGAAAAGAGCTGCGAGCTAGTCACCGTGGGAGAGGCTGGAGCGATCTCAATCTCACCGATATCCACGTCAGTGGTGCCATGGATTGAGACTGGCATTGATGCATCTGGTTGCCAAAACGCTGACGAGGTTTACGACAAACTTCGGACTGCTCTCGGAAGCGTGGTCCTCCAGGCAAAAGAGCGGGTTACGGCGGTTCGCCTGAAGATCTCCGGCGCGACAGATGCGCACGTCGAACTAAATCGCGACCCGGATCAAGTACGAAACGAGACCATCAGCATCGCAAACGAGTGCGGAAATGGCCTTCTGTGGATTGAGCGAGTACAAGTCGCTACCGTGCCGCGCTTTGATCGAGCATCTCTACTCACCCGCGATGACCCGGTTGGAGAAATTGTCAGAATCGTTGCTGGGCTTCGTAGCAATCCCGCGGACCTCGACAACCTCAGTTCCATCCAAGAGCTCCGTAAGAAACTGCCACCGGATCTCGCAGAGGGAGCCGAGCCCATAGAGTTGGATACGCCGACACTGGTCGCGGCTCTTGAAGAGGCTGAAGGCCTCCTCCTGGCCCGACTGTCAGTCGTGGAGGCCCAGTGAGACTCGACCGCATCGACCTTCTTCGGTACGGGCATTTTGCCAACCGGTCTATCGACCTCCCCGTAACGACGCCTGATTACTACGTAATCTACGGCGACAACGAAGCGGGCAAATCGACTCTGCTGAGAGGCATCTCCTCGCTGTTTTTCGGAGTGCCAGCCAGGACCGTGGACGTCCACAGCTGCAAGACCTCGGAGTTGCGAATTGGAGCCACAATTTCAGACGGTGAGAAGACGTTTTCCTTCCGCCGGCGAAAGGGGACCAGCGGCACCCTTCTAAACCTTGACGACGGACAACTCCCCGAGAGTCTCGTCACCGGCTTTCTGCGCGAACTGGACCGAGAACGGTTTGAACAGTTTTTCGGTCTAACTCATCAGCGCCTGCGCGAAGGGGGTGAGGAGCTCCTCCGTGGCAAAGGGGACATAGGCAGCGCACTATTTCAAGCCGCCGGGCTCCTGGATTTGAGGACCCTGCTCGAAAGATTGGATACCGAGACCAAGGAATTGTTCTCACCGAAGTCACGGACCAAAGTCATCAATTGTGCGATTGAAGATTACAAAACTGCCAAAGCCGAAGTTCGGAGGCTCGCCATTTCCGGCAGCGCCATCAAACAAAAGCAAGCGGACCTCGATGGAGCGAAGGAGACACACGAACGGCTTAAGGCTGAATCGGACTCACTGCTTCATGAACTCGTGCGATTGCGCCGAATAGCCAGCAATAAACCGGATGTCGCCCGTCTCCAAGAGCTGCGCGGGGCACTTCTCGCTCTCGAACACGTTCCTTCCTTGCCTGTGTCCGCGCGCAGGGATCGCGATGAATCTGCCAGCGCCAACACCGAGGCAAACGGTCAGATTCAGATCCTCACCGAGCATATTAGTCAGAGAAAGGCACGAATCGGCGATCTTCAGGTCAACAGTATCTTAAAGAATCACGCCAAAGAAATCGAGGATCTCAATAGTGAAACGAATGACTACCACCGAAGCGTAAACGACAAACCTAAGCGAGTAAACGAACGCGCCGAGGCGATGCAACGGGCCGAAGCGGAATGGAGGGCAATCTGGCGAGAGCGGCCGATCACTGACGCTGAAGGAGTCAGAGCTGCATACTCGGGAAAATCGGATGTCTTCGCCTTAATCACAGAACATGCACGATTAGCCACCGCTCTTGCGCAAGCGGATGAACTGGTGCGGACGGCGAGGGAGGACGAGAACCGTCTTCGCGAACAACTTGATAGATGCCCCGATCCCGGCGATCCGGCAACCCTTGTCGCGGCCATCGACCAAGCAAAATCGCTCGGCGATTCCGAAGAGGGAATTGCGCGTCTCAAATCCGACATTGAACGCATGCTTGCGGGCGCTAATCGTGATCTCAGAAAGCTCCGGGGATGGACTGGAAGCATTCAAGATCTCGAGACCATGAAGACGCCGCTCGTGACAACAGTTGAGCGGTATGTATTCGAATGGGAGCAGCAGACCGTCGCCCGAAAGGAACGGAAGGCTCAACTTTCGGAAGTGTCTGAAAGAACTCGCGTCACGCAAAGTGAGATTGATCGTCTAGCCGGAAACATCGGCGGCGCCGGAGAAAATGAACTCTCCCAGATTCGCAGCTACCGCGATCGCCTATGGGCGCTCATTTACGCATCCACATTTGAAAAGACACTATCGAGCGAGGCAGCCCAGCAAGAGTCGGGAGATTCTTCCCCGCTTGGACCGAACTTCGCCACGCAGCTTCGTCTCGCGGACGAAATCGCGGATGTGCGGTTTGCAAACGCCAAGGACGTCGCGATTCATGATCGCCTCGTCAAAGATATCGATACTGCTCGCCGCGACCAAGTGCGGATTGCCGACGATACCGCCCGACTGGAAAGCAATGATCGCGAACTCCGCGAAAAGTGGGTAAATGAATGGTCGGCACTAGGATTCGAGCCGCTCTCTCCGGTAGAGATGAAAGAGTGGATGCAGGCCCGCCAGACCATTCTTGACCGCCTCGAACAGTGTCATGAGAAGGAGGAGGATCTTCGGCTGCGGATGGACCGGGCTGCGCGGGCCGCCGAACAAATCAGGAATTGCCTGGCGCAATTTCAAGCGCCGCCTGTCCGGGAGAATGACTCTCTTATGATTTTACTCAGAGTCGCCGAGGGCCTCGCGAAGGATCTTCAGGAGCAAAGGCGCGTCATCGAGGACATCCGCCGGCAGTTGCATCAACTTTCCCCAGAGAAGCGTCAGGCCAAGCAAGACGAGTGCAAGACCCGGCTCGACGGCTGGACGAGACGGTGGTCTGCGGTCGTCAACGAGTTGCTACTGCCCGAAGGCCGCACCCCCGAACAGGTGGGAGATGCAATCGCCGTCCTCGAAAAGGTTTTTGCGCACTTGAAGGATGCAGAGAACTTGCAGCACCGAGTGAACAGAATCGGGGAAAACATTGACCTGTTTGAGAAGCGGGTGGCCGTTCTGGTTGCCGCCACTGATCCGTCACTCGCCTCCTGCTCTCCCGACGTCGCGGTAACCGAATTGCACTCGCGGCTCGTCACGTCCGGCAAGGCAGAGACAGAGCGGAAGACTCTGGAAGAGCAGAACGAGAGAGACGCAGACGTAATCGCCGGCCATGCAAGCAAAGCGCAGCGTGCTGAAGCCAGCCTGAAGAGGCTCATGGATCTTGCGCGCTGTAGTGGCTCTCAAGAACTTGAGGCCACAATTGCCGCTTCTGAGCAGAAGGCGGAGAAGCGAGACGAGTACGAGAGGATCGCGCAGGGATTGATCGAGCGCAACGCGGCTCCCGACGTCACGCAGATCGAGGAGGAGGCCTCGGGCCACCATCTGGATTCTCTTCAATCGGCGATCGCGTCCAGCGAGAATCGCCAAAAGGACCTTCAGGACGAGGTTTTCAAAACCGGCAGTGCCTACGGCACGCTTTTGCAGGACTTTGAGCGACTCCAAGCAAGCGACGAGTCCACCCTGCAAGCACAGAAGGCCGAAGATGCTTTGGGGCGAGTTCGGCCAGCACTCGCGCACTATCTTCGTTTGCAGCTTGCTTCAGAGGTACTTCAGCGTGCCATCGAGAGCTATCGCGAGAAACACCAGGGCCCGGTTCTGAGCCGTGCGAGCGACCTGTTTTCAAGTCTTACGTTAGGCGATTACTCCGGGCTGACGACCGGCTTTGGTGACAACGACAAATCGGTGCTCGTTGCGATTCGCAGGAACAAAGACAATGTGGAGATCGACGGATTGAGCGACGGTACTCGCGATCAACTGTATCTTGCCTTGAGGCTGGCGGCCATCGAGCATCATGTTGAAACCGTATCGCCCTGCCCAGTGATATTAGATGACATCCTTATCAACGCAGATAATGCACGGGCCTCAGCCACGCTGAACGTGCTTTGTAATCTCGCGAGCCGGACGCAAGTGCTGTTTTTCACACATCACAGGCATTTAGAGGAATTGGGAAGAGAAGCTGGCGCTCAGATTATCGACCTTAACGCTTTATCGGTCGTCGCGCGTGCGTAGACGACGCGCAGGCGGACACAGGACGTCGATGCGGATGGAGCGTCTCATATCACCACGGGCCGTCGGTATCGTTCGTTCCCATCGCGTCTGCTGCCGTCCGCCGCTCTGGTTCGTGGATCGAATAGCCAAGCGCCTTATACCCTCGGAGACGTTTCGCGAACATTCGCGCCAGCATCGGTAGCGACGAGTCGACATAGTCGTATACTTCGACGATCTTCTTGCCGTCGTGAAGACGATGCAGCCGCCCAACGTACTGCTGCAAAGTGCCGTGCCACGAAATCGGCATCGCCAGGAACAGGGTGTCGAGACGCGAATCGTCGAATCCCTCGCCAATGTAGCTCCCGGTGGCAACGATAACCCGCGGTTGATCTTCAAGTACCAGTTCCTGCATGAGGCGAGCGCGTTCTTTTCCGGCTATGCCACCCTTGAGGAGATAAACGCGATCACAGTACTGGCGCAGCCGGAAGCAGAGCCGATCAACGTGTTCGGTCCTGCCGGACAGCACCAGTGGTGATCGCCCGCTCTTCACTGCAGTGACTACATCGCGGATGATCTGTTCGTTCCGCGCGGCATCATTCGAGAGAAGTGCGTAGAGTTCCTGGATCGTGGGCGCGGTCTCCTGGTTCCACGTCACGGTCGTCGTGCGCGGTATCACCCGGTGTTCGAACGGACTCGACTCAACCTGCGATCGAACCGGAACATTGAAACGGATCGGGCCGCACTGCATATAGATGATCGGGTGGTGACCGTCTTTTCGCACAGGCGTCGCGGTGAGGCCTGTCACATATTTTGCGCGCACTCGGCGCATCACCTGCTCGAAAGAAACGGCCGAGAGATGATGACATTCGTCCACAACGATGTGGCCGTACTCCGCGACCACATCCTTGACCTCGCCTTTTCGATATAGGCTTTGGATGATCGCGACGTCAACGATGCCGGTGGTCTTGCTCTTTCCGCCCCCGATCTGGCCGATCGAATCAATAGACAGATCGAGGAACGCCGCCAGACGCTCTCGCCACTGGTCGAGAAGCTGCGCGCGATGGACCAGCACCAGGGTGTTCGTTCGTCGAGCGGCGATCAGAAAAGCGGCGGCGACGGTTTTCCCGAACGCTGTGCCCGCGCAAAGGACGCCTTCATCGTGCTTGAGAAGCTTCGTCACTGCGTCCGGCTGCTTCTCTCGCAGGGTGCCGGTGAATGTAGCGTTGATCGGCTTTCCCGCGAACCGCTCATCCTCAATCCTCGGGGCGATCTTGTGCCGCGAGAGCAGCAACTCAACTTCATCCAGAAGACCTCTGGGTAAGGCCAGAAACTGGGGAAGCTCCTCGGCGCATCCGATGATCCGGGGCTTGTCGTATGTTGGCAGGCGCATCGCCTGGGCCTTGTAGAATTCAGGGTTCTGAAAAGCGGCCAGCCTGTTCAATCGGTCCAGCATGGCTTCCGGCAGTCCCTTCTTTTCGACGAATAGAAGGTTCGCTCGAACAATGCGGACCGACTCGGGAAGCGGCCCGGCTATGGGCTTTTCCGGCAAACGTCGCGATGGTGGCAGTAACCAGGGATCTTCACCGGAGTCATTGTCGGCAAGACTCATGCGGACGCCGACAACGTTTCCGTTCCGCTCCAGGCTGCGGACCAGGCGCTCGACGACCAGCGGTTCCATTCTGGGGATGCTGGCAAGATAACGCCACTGATCAGGGAATGGGTCGAGAGCATCGTCAACGAAAACGCTCTTGTCGGCTCTGCGTGGGATTTTCTGCAACGGAAGGGCAATTAGGTTTCCAAACCCGCCGGAAGGCATCGTGTCCTGATTCGGGAACAGGCGGTCGTAGGAACTGAGGCTCATCTGGTGCCGCCGTTGCATGGTTCTCGTCACGAGTCCCGCCCCCAACTTCCGCGCCAGGGTAGCTGAAACCGGAGCACTGAAGAACATCCAGACGTGCGCCCCATCTCCGGACCGGGAACGCTCCAGCGCTGCCGGAACATTCATCTCGCGACACGACTCCACAAACGACACGGCATCAAGTTTCCATGACTCCTGATCGAAGTCGACTGCCAAAAGCCAGCAGGTTTCGTCAGGGAGCAGAGGATAAATACCAAGCGTGTTTTTCCCAGAGAGATGCTGGTGAACGGCCTCGTCCGTGAGCGGTAAAAGCTGGCGCGTGGCCTGGTCGAGCTTCTTTCTTTCCGGCTGCGGCACGCTCATAACCGTCTTCCAGTCGCGGATGCTTGCTGGAGAATAGCCGCACTTGCCGTCGGCGCTCTCCCACCTCAACGCGTACACATCCTCCCGACCGCGAAAGAGCGACCGAAACAACGCGACCTTCGCTGGAACCGACAAATCGGGGCGGGCGGACGATTCCGGCGTTTGGACTGGCGCAATCGCTGAAACAGGATTGGGCTGCACCAACGGTTCGATCTGCGAGCCGGTCGCTGGGTGCGCGTGGTCAGACAGCAGATTGCATAGCCGTGCGTTTTCTTCGCGCAGGCACTCGCACTCGGCGGTCACCCTTGCCAGTTGTTCCGATAATGTCTCGAACTCCTCCACCACTGGTCATTATTTCAGTGCCCGTCCTTGTGACACCCGGGGACAGACTAAACCCGAGAGATCACTTGGTATCAGCCTCAGGACGCCGCACTGAATTCCGTAACAACACTGAAGGCCTCGGCGGCGGAGAGGTCAAGACTGCACTCCGCCGCCAGTCTCGCGAATGGTGCTGCCCACTCTTCTGGAGGCAGCCGGAACCGTGTGGGTTACCCGGCGACCGAAGGTCGCATGAAGGGCCTCGACGACGCGGTCAGATTCAAGCGTGCGGGCTTGGATCAGAATGACCATTATCGATAAGATCACGCACACGGCTGTTCGGAGTCGTTCTGGGAAGGGTGTAGCCGTGCCGAGTCGGACCCGTGCTCTACCGGTTTATTTCCTCTTCAAGAGCAGCCAAGGCTTCCGTGATTGTCTCAAACGGAGGCTGATCGCCAAAAATCATTACGCCCATATTCCGGTAGTCCCGCTCCAATCCTGGTATGCGGCCTGCGGGTAGCAGGAGCCGGAGGCTTCCCCTGCACGCCAGATCGTAACGAGCCCACGAAGAGGCATAGAACGTTTCTTTGTGCCTCACTACTTGCGAGAGGAGAGTCATGTCGGCAAGGGCCTCAGCGCGGATCGCGCCACGCCAACATGGCAACGTCATAGTAGTGACGAGAGTATCGCTCCGGAAGCCGCTTTTCCGGCGGGCGGTGATATT
>Ga0302320_10026312_pt1 | contig 11274 bp, 9 predicted proteins | sample Bog_T0_3_FD_202130 | JGI IMG/M metagenome (GOLD analysis project Ga0302320, IMG submission 202130) | Peat permafrost microbial communities from Stordalen Mire near Abisko, Sweden - Bog_T0_3 | ecosystem: Environmental > Terrestrial > Soil > Wetlands > Peat | place: Sweden: Abisko, Stordalen Mire... | reverse complement strand
TCGGCGTGCTCAGCGTTGAGAGTGGTTTGGCTGAAGTGACCGATGCATAGCTTTCGGACGAATAGACCCACATCGGCGCTGGGGTGGGTAGAGACGGTTCCGCTATTCCGATCGACCTAGTTCCCGAACAGCGCGTCTTCCACTTCCCTGCCGGCGAACATCCGGGTGGAGGAATGACCCACCCCGGAGATCTCCACCTTGCGCCAGTTGAAGGCCCAGTTCTTTTCCGCCGCCAGCTTGCGGGCCAGCTCGAAACAGGCCCGGCCCCGCTCGATCCGGCTGGAACCCTGCTTCATGGCTTCGGGAGACCGGTCCAAGTTCTTGTCCTGCACCGTGTCGCTGGTCCCCAGGTACAGCGTGAGGGGAGCGGCCAGATACGCGCGCAGGGCGTCATCGCCGCCCAGGGCCGGCGGCAGGCCGCCGAAGCCGTAGCGGAACCGCAGATCCCGGGTGGGAAACAGATCCGAGCCCGGGTTCACGGCCACGATGCGCCGGGCCGCTCCGGGGAGGAAGCCGGCCATGCGCATGGCGAACTGGCCGCCGGCGGAGTGGCCGATGCAGTAGTAGGGCAGATCGGGGTGCCCCTCCATGGCCCTCACCTGGGCCACGATCCTTGGCACAAAGGAATAGGTCCACTGGTCCTGGGGCTGGGGTTCCCCTCCCCGCAGCACGCCGCCCCGCTGGTAGCGCTCCCCCTGGAAGCGCGCCGCGTCGAACAGGGGCGCCGCCACCACCGCCCCGAACCGCTGGGCCATGCCGATGGCGTGGTCCCGGTAGTCCGCGGCATTGCGGCCCACGCCGTGGAAGACCACCAGCAGCGGCCCCCCGGCATAGTTGGACGGCTTGTAGGTGAACACGATGATGGGCTCGGCGCCGGGCAAGGTGAACTGGGCCGGCCCCGCCAGGATTGGCCGGGCGGTCCCGGCCGGGGCGTCCAGAGGCTGGGTTCCGGAAGCGGCGGGGGGAAGGGCACGGGGAGCCCCGCAGCCGGCCAGGACCAGGACGGCGGCCAGGGCCAGAAGGTGTCTCATGCCGGAATGTTGAGGGAGACCAGGACCAGGTCCTCCCGCCCGGTGTTCTCGTAGGCGTGCTCCACCCCGGCATCGACCTGCGCCACCACCCCCGGCCGGACGGCGGTCTTCTCTCCGGCCACCCACACCACCCCTTCGCCGCTGAGGAAGTAGAAGAGATGGGCATACTTGTCGGTGTGCATGCGGAACTTGCCGCCCGACTCCACCCGGGTCAGCACGGCCTTCAGCCCCCCATCGAGCATGGCCTTGCCGAACACCCCACTGGTGATCTCCGGTCGCACGGGCTTCCATTCCAGGGTGGACAGATCAAACAGGTGACTCATAGGTTTCACCTCTCCCGCCATTAATATCATGGAATTCGAAGTTGATTCGCAACCTTCCCCCGTGAAGCTGGTCTCATGTTGGAGAGGACTCCATGCAACTTACAAGGATCAAGATGATACTGGCCTTCGCCGTCCTGGCCACGGCGGGCCTTGGGGTCTGGGCGATCAGGGCGGGGGCGGACAAGGGTCCCAGCTTCCGCACCGCCCCGGTGAAACGGGGCGACCTGTTGGCCACCATCAGCGCCACCGGAACGCTGGAGCCGCAGGCGGCGGTGGACGTGGGCGCCCAGGTGCAGGGCATCATCGTCGCCTTCGGCAAGGACAAGAAGGGCCAGGACGTGAACTGGGGCTCGGAAGTGGAGGCCGGCATGGTGCTGGCCAAGATCGACGACTCCCTCTACGCCGCGGCGGTGGCCACGGCCAGGGCCCAGCTCGACCAGAACCTGGCCAATGTGGTTGCCAGCCAGGCCAATGTGCTCCAACAGAAGGCGAACCTCCTGTACGCCACCCAGAACTGGGACCGGGCGCAGAAGCTGGGCCCCTCCGACGCCCTGGCCCAGAGCGCCTACGACCAGTACAAGGCGAACTTCGAGGTGGCCAAGGCCAACCTCGCCGCCGCGGACGCGGCAGTGGTGGTGGCCAAGGCCAATGTGGAACAGGGGAAGGCCAACCTCCGCACGGCCCAGATCAACCTCGACTACTGCACCATCAAGTCGCCGGTGAAGGGCGTGGTGATCGACCGGCGGGTGAACATCGGCCAGACCGTGGTTTCCAGCACCGCCGCGCCGAGCCTGTTCCTCATCGCCAGCGACCTGAGGAAGCAGATCCAGGCGTGGGTATCGGTGAACGAGGCGGATGTGGGGAGCATCGCCGCCGGCCAGAACGTGGACTTCACCGTGGACGCCTTCCCCGGCAGGACGTTCCACGGACGGGTGGGCCAGGTGCGGCTCAACGCCACCATGACCCAGAACGTGGTCACCTACACCATCGAGGTGGACACCGACAATTCCGACGGCAAGCTCCTGCCCTACCTCACCGCCAACGCCAAGTTCGAGATCGGCCACCGCAAGGGGGTGCTCCTGGTGCCCAACGAGGCCCTTCGCTGGCAGCCCAAGCCCGGCCAGATATTGTCCGAAGGACACAGCGGCCGCGAACGGGGCTCCCGCCGCGACCAGGGCGGCGACGGAACGCCCGTGCCCACGGTCTGGGTGGAGGCGGGCAAGTTTGTCCGCCCCATCCGGGTCAACGCCGGGCTCACCGACGGGACCTTCACCGAAGTGGAAGGCCGGGACCTGGCCGAAGGGCTCCGGGTCATCACCGGCGAGGGCCTCCGGGAGGCGGATGCCGGCAAGACGGACGAAAAGAATCCGTTCGCCCCCCAAAGGCCCCCGTGGCAACAGCGCGGCGGCCAGGGCCAGGGCCAGCAGGGAGAGCAGCAGGACCCGAACGCTCCGGCTCCGGGCCATGGCCGCTAGGGGATGCGCCCGTGAACGAACTGATCCGTCTGGAGAACATCCACAAGACCTACCACCTGGGCGAGATCGATCTGCCCGTGCTCAAGGGCGTCTCCCTGGCCATCGCCCGGGGCGAGCTGGTGGCGCTCATGGGCGCCAGCGGTTCCGGCAAGAGCACGCTCATGAACATCCTCGGCTGCCTCGATCACCCCACGTCGGGTGGGTACTGGCTCGACAACCTGGACATCTCCCAGTACGGCGCCAAAGAGCGGGCCCGGCTGCGCAACCGGTTCCTGGGCTTCGTCTTCCAGAGCTTCAACCTGCTGCCGCGCATGACCGCGCTGGAGAACGTGCTCATGCCCCTGGACTACTCCCGGGAGCACCTGACCGAAGCCCAGAGCCATGACCGGGCCAGGTCGATGCTGGCCAAGGTCGGCCTGGCCGGCCGGCACGACCACCAGCCGTCCCAGCTTTCCGGCGGGGAACAGCAGCGGGTGGCCATCGCCCGGTCGCTCATCAACCAGCCCCAGGTGCTGTTCGCCGACGAGCCCACCGGCAACCTGGATTCCCGCACCAGCGAGGAGATCCTGGAAATGTTCGAGCAGCTCAACCGCGACGACGGGATCACCATCATCCTGGTCACCCACGATCCGGGCGTGGCCCGGCACGCCCGGCGGACCATCCACATGAAGGACGGCCTGCTCCAGGAACCGGGAGGCGCCCCATGAAGCCGGTCATCATCCTCCGGATGGCCAGCCGGGCCCTCCGGCGCAACGTCATGCGCACCCTGCTCACCACCCTCGGCATCGTCATCGGGGTCGGCTCGGTGATCACCATGATGGAGATCGGCAACGGCGCCACCCGCGCCATCCAGAAGACCCTCTCCAGCATCGGCGCCAACACCCTCGCCATCATCCCCGGCGCCCAGACCGTGGGCGGCATCAGCTTCGGCATTGGCAGCCAGACCACCCTGACCCCCAAGGATGCGGAAGCCATTCAAAGGCAGTGCCCCGCCATCGCCAACGTGGCCCCCATGGTCCGCGCCCGGACCCAGATCGTCTACGGCAACCGGAACTGGGTGCCCACGACCCTCTACGGCACGGATCCGGCGTTCCTGGAGGTGCGCGACTGGACCGAGCTGGCCGAGGGCACCGCCTTCTCCGCCCAGGACGTGCGCAACATGAGCAAGGTCTGCCTGGTTGGGAAAACCATCGTGCGCGAGCTGTTCCAGGGGCAGTCGCCCATCGGCAAGGAGATCCGCATCCGCAACGTCTCCTTCAAGGTCATCGGCGTGCTGGGCCCCAAGGGGGCCAACATGATGGGCCAGGACCAGGACGACACCGTGCTGGCGCCCTGGACCACCCTCAAGTACCGGGTCGTCGCCACCTCCCTCTCCAACGGCAACCAGAGCTCCCTGAACACCGCCAACACCACCGAGGTGAACTCCCTCACAGGCCTCTACCCCAACGTCACCTCCAGCACCAATTCCGAGACCCTCTACCCCACCTCGGCGGCCAACGAGCTGCAGGACCTGCCCCAGCCCATCCGCTTCGCCAACGTGGATTCGATCCTCACCAACGCCCGCAGTGCCGAGGAAATCCCCATCGCCATCGACCAGATCAACAGCACGCTCCGGGCGACCCACCACCTGCGGCCCGGCGTCCCCAACGACTTCACCGTGCGCGACATGACCGAGATCACCAAGGCCATGAGCTCCACCACCGAGCTCATCACCAAGCTGCTCCTGTACGTGGCCATGATCTCCCTGGTGGTGGGCGGGGTCGGCATCATGAACATCATGCTGGTCTCGGTCACCGAGCGGACCCGGGAGATCGGCCTGCGCATGGCCGTGGGCGCCGAGCCCAACGACATCCTCCGCCAGTTCCTCACCGAGGCCATCGCCCTCTGCCTGCTGGGCGGCATCCTGGGCATCCTCATGGGCCGGGGCGCCTCCATGCTCGTTTCCCGGCTGCTCCATTGGCCCACCGAGCCTTCCCTGGGCGCCATCATCACCGCCGTGGTGGTGTCCGCCAGCGTGGGCGTGATCTTCGGTTTCTACCCGGCCTGGAAGGGCTCCCGGCTCGACCCCATCGACGCCCTGCGCTATGAGTGAGGCAACATGAAGATCAAGCTGACCACTGTCCTCGCCCTGCTGCTCCTCTGCGGGTGCAAGGTCGGCCCGGATTTCACCCCGCCCAAGCCAGCCCTGCCCGCCGCCTGGGTGGGCGCCACCGGGACCGCCGGCCCGTCCGCGGACCTCCGGCAGTGGTGGAAGCTGTTCCAGGATCCGGCCCTGACCGCGCTGGTGGATGAGGCGCTGAAGGCCAACCTCAGCCTCGCCAGCGCGGAGGCGAGCCTGAGGCAGGCCCGGGCCCTGAGGGGCGTCGCCGCCGGCGGGCTGTGGCCGTCCGCCACCGCCTCGGCCTCCGCGCTGCGCGAAGGGGGCCCCCTGTACGGCGGCGGCCCGGCCAACCTGTTCCAGACGGGCCTGGACGCCACCTGGGAGCTGGACATCTTCGGCGGCGTCCGCCGCAACCTGGAATCGGCGGAGGCCAACGTCACGGCCGCCGTGGAGAACCTCAGGGACGTCCAGGTGAGCATCACCGCCGAAGTGGCTCTGGACTACGTGCAACTCCGCGGCTACCAGCAGGAGATCGTCACCGCCCAGGAGAACCTGGAGATCCAGCGGCACACGGTGGAGATCACCAGCAAGCTCTACAAGGTAGGGTTCGACAGCGGCCTGGACATGGCCAACGCTGAGGAGACTGTGGCCACCACCGAGGCCCAGATCCCGGTCTACGAGACCGGAGCACGCCAATCCATCTACGCCCTGAGCGTGCTGCTGGGCCGGGAACCGGGCTACCTGGTGGAGCGCCTGGCGCCCACCGCCGCCCTGCCCCCCCTGCCCACCACCATTCCCGCCGTGCTGCCTTCCGACCTGCTCCGGCGCCGGCCCGACATCCGCCAGGCCGAGGCGCTGCTGCACAGCGCCACGGCGCAGATCGGCGTCGCGGTGGCCCAGCTGTTCCCCCAGTTCTCCCTCACCGGCGGTGTGGGCTTCGCCAGCAGCCAGTCCGGCACCTTGCTGCGCCGGGCCAACCGGTCCTACTTCCTCGGCCCGGCGGCCTCCTGGCCCATCTTCCAGGGCGGCGCCATCGTCTCCAACATCCGTGCCCAGGAGGCCCTCCGGGACGTGGCCTTCATCACCTACCGGCAGACCGTGCTCACCGCCCTGCAGGACGTGGAGAACGCCCTCGTCGCCTTCGATCAGGAGCAGAAGCATTTCAAGTCCCTGAGCACCGCGGTGGCCGCCGACCATCGGGCCGTGGACCTTTCCTTGCGCCTGTTCCATGAAGGGCAGACCGATTTCCTCAGCGTGATCACCGCCCAGCGCACGCTCTACACCGACGACGCCGCCCTCACCCAGAGCCGGGAGAACCTGGGCGCGGACCTGGTGGCGCTGTACAAGGCCCTGGGCGGCGGCTGGGACCTGGACTGAGGCCAACCCTGCGCAATACCGCTGGGCATAGACAGGATCTTCGTCACTTTTGGCCTGACTGGATCTTTCGAATTGAAGGAACGGTATTCCATTCTGATTGAATCGAAGATCAAATCCATTGGAATAAATTCCCCCAAGTAATTGAAAATTTTAATGATACCTTCACGGAATAAAAGTTGCTCGGTCTGGATTTCAGATGAGGGACCAGACCATCAGACCATCCACCTCAACCCACAAATTCGCCGTTTTCGCGGTCGTCGCACCATCGGTCGCGGAACCGGTTTGGAAGCGGTCTGAGGCTAGAAGGTCTCCATCACAGCAGACCCTGCGCGGTCTGGACTGGCTGAATTTTTTTCTTGCCGATGTCCAGACAGGGGTCGGGCCATTTCTCGCAATCTTCCTTGCAGGCTATGGGTGGAATGAACAGCGCGTTGGAATCATTCTCACCGCTGGTGGCATTGCCGGTTCCATCGTGCATCAATTCGGCTTCAACGCGGGCTTCCTCTTCCTGGCCGCAGTTGCCTCGGTTGCCTTCGGCATCCTATATTTCTTCGTGCCGGAGACGCACGGGGAAACCTTCGCCTGACCGCCTTTCGTTTCAAGGAAGCATCCTGTGTTTCTGCTCTTCCCGCTGTCGGAATCATGGAGAACGCTGCTCACCTCGATCATCGGTGCGCTGACGCTGGTCGGCATCATGGTTCGGCCCTTCCGCTGGAATGAGGCGCAAATTGCCATGGGAGGCGCTGCCGTCCTGCTGGTACTGGGATTGATCCGCCCTGGGGATGCCGCCCTCACCCTGATCCGGGACTGGAATACGTTTCTGTTCTTCCTGGGGATGATGACGTTGTCCGCGCTAGCGGAAACGGCGGGGTTGTTCGATTGGCTCGCGGTTCAGGCCGCGCGACTTGCCGGGGCCAGTGCCGCCAGATTGTTCCTGAATGTGTTCATCCTGGGCACGCTCATCTCGATGATCTTCTCCAACGACGCCACGGCGCTCATCCTCACCCCGGTGGTCTATGTGCTGGTTACCAAACTGCGGCTTCCCGTTCTGCCCTACCTGTTCGCCTGCACCTTCGTCGCCGATACCGCCTCGTTCCTGCTGCCCATCAGCAATCCGATCAATATCATCGTCATGTCGCGTTTTCCGCTCCCGCTTTCGACCTTCCTGAGAATGCTCCTGCTTCCCAGTCTGGTCGTGATCGCTATCAACCTGGGGGTTTTCTATCTTCTCTACCGCAGGCAACTGAAAGGCTCATTCAACATCAAGCACATGCCGACGTTGAACCAGGCGGTGAAGCACCCGCCATACTTCCGCTATACCCTAGGGGTGCTTGCACTGGTGGCCCCCTCCTACGTGGTTGCCTCCGCTTTCCAGTTCCCGCTTTCCATGGTGTCGCTCGCGGGGGCGGTTCTCCTCCTTGCCGGAGCTTTGTGCTGGAAGCGGACAACCCTGCTGGGGACCTGCAAAACGATCTCGTGGTCGATTTTCGGTTTCATCGCGGGAATGTTCGTGGTCGTGCGGGCCATCGAGGACACCGGACTTACGGTCAAGTTGGGCAACCTGCTGCTGCATCTCTCCGGCGGCTCCAGCTTCGGGGCGGTGCTGGCAGGGACGGTGGGGTCCGCTCTGGGGACCAACCTGATCAACAACGTGCCCATGGCCGTGGTCATGAATTCCGCGCTCGGCAGTGTCCAGCATGCAACTCCGGCCATAAGGAACGGTTTCGTCGCGGCCACCATCTTCGGTTGCGATCTGGGGCCGAACCTCACGACCGTCGGGTCCCTGGCCACGATTCTATGGCTGCTCATTCTGCGGCAACGGAGGCTTGATGTTTCCGGACTGGACTACTTCAAGGTGGGAGTTATCGTGACGCCGTTGATGCTGCTCGCGGGTGCCTGCACCATCTGGCTGTGCCTGTGATCCGATTTGGGAAAGGAGGAGATGATGAAAATTCTTTGCTGCCTGGATGGCACCAATACCGACCCGGTGAGCCGTGCCGCACGGATGTTTGACGCGGCCCAGCCTCTGAGAATCGGCCTGCTGACAGTGATGGACGCTGGGCCGCGAAGAGATATCGATAGGACCCGGGAACGCTTCTGGAGACCGCCGATCCATCGCCAGCCGGTCATCCAGGAAATGTTGGCGGCGGAAAAGGAAGCTTCCGATGACATTTTGAGGGCGGGACTCGAACGCTTGCCGGAAGCAGAGTCCCTGTTGCGCCAGGGGTATCCTGAACTTGAGATTGTAAACACCGCGGCGGAATGGAAGGCAGATGTGATTCTCATCTGCCCACGGGCCGAATATGGTGCACCGCCGAATCTTGGTCCGCGCTCTGTTGGGCATGTTGCGCGCTTCGTGCTTGATCATGCACCCTGCCCAGTGCTACTGGTTCGACCGTCGGCTTGCGAGCTATTCCCAATAAAAGGGTGATACAAGTCATCAGCAAAGGGCTGGGACCCGACCTGGGAAATGCCCCCGCCGAGGTCGAGGATCTCCGGGCCAGGGGGATCATCCTGGAGGCTTGACCTGGATTTAATCGCAACAACCCCGTGCTCGGGGCCACTTCCAGCTATGCTACTTGTCTGAAATATCAGCCGGATGGGGTTTCCCGAGCGACAGGCTCAGCTTCCCGAAACGGTTGAAGGTTCCTCTTCGGTTTGACGCTTTGTGACAAAAGTCCGGTTTCCCCAGTACAAAACGATGATCAGGCTTAAAATATAGGCTGCATTCGCGCATCCCGACTTTCTGAACCGCTGGCATGGAGGACAGGAACCATGAACGAACTCGAACCAGAAGGCAAAATCAGCGCCACGAGGCCGGCCCCGCCCGCGCCCACGCGCAGGGATCTCGTCTTCGGCATGGCCGGTTCGGGCGGGGACGGCATCGTCTCCGCCGGAGATTCCCTGCTCCAGGCCGCCGCGGCCGAGGGCTACCACGGCATCATGACCAAGAGCTTCGGCTCCCAGATCCGCGGCGGCGAGTCCTCCTGCCGGGTGCGCATCAGCACCGACCCGCTGCTGAACCCCGGCGGCAACCTGGACGTGGCCGTGGCCCTGAACTGGGACGACTTCCTCAAGTTCGGCGCCGAGCTGCCGGTGAGCGGCAACACCGTGGTGATCTACGAGGCCGCCACCAACATCCCGGTGGACCAGATCCCCCTGGTGGGCGTGACCCCGCTGCAGGTGATCGCCGTGCCCATCGCCGCCATGGCCAAGGCCACCGCCGGCACCGAGCGGGCCAAGAACACCGTGGTGCTGGGCCTCATCGCCGGCTGGTTCGGCATCGGCGCCGTGGCCGTGATGAAGGGCATCCGCAAGAAGCTGGCCAAGAAGGGCGAGGAGCTGGTGGAGGCCAACCAGCGCGCCTTCGACGCGGGCCGGACCTTCGCCATGGAGCACCCGCTCAAGACCAGCATGGCCGTGGTGTCCTCCCCGTCCAAGGGCATGGTCAAGCTCATCACCGACGGCAACGAGATGTGCGCCGCGGCGTCGATCTTCGCCGGCTGCCAGTTCTTCGGCGGCTACCCCATCACCCCCTCCACCGAGATCATGCAGTTCCTCACCGACCACATCTGGAAGTACGGCGGCTCCGTGCTCCAGGCCGAGGACGAGATCGCCGGCATCGGCGCCGCCGTGGGGGCGTCCTTCGCCGGCAAGAAGGCCATGACCGCCACCAGCGGCCCCGGCCTCTCCCTGAAGTGCGAGATGATGGGCCTGGCCAGCATCGCCGAACTGCCCCTGGTGATCGTGGACGTGCAGCGGGGCGGCCCCTCCACCGGCCTGCCCACCAAGAATGAGCAGTCCGACCTGTTCGCGGCGGTGTTCTCCGCCCACGGCGACGTGATCCGCCCGGTGCTGGCGCCCACCTCCGTGGCCGACACCTTCCGCACCACCATCGAAGCCTTCAACATCGCCGAGTACTACCAGACGCCGGTGATCATCCTTTCGGACCAGGAGATCGCCTCCCGCAAGGAGACCATGGATCCCATCGACACCAGCCAGTTCGAGATCATCGACCGGCTGGTGCCCACCGGCACCGAGCTGCGCGACTACAAGCGCTTCAAGCAGACCGAGAACAACATCAGCCCCATCAGCTACCCGGGGCTGTACGGCGGCACCTACCTGGCTTCCGGCATCGAGCACGTGGAGTCCGGGGCCCCCACCAACAGCGGCAACGTCCACCAGCGCATGAACGACAAGCGCACCAAGAAGTTCAATTCCCTGAAGAAGCGCAAGGACCTGTTCGAAATCCTCGGCAACGAGGACGCCCCCATCGCCATGGTGGCCTGGGGCAGCGTGGCGGGCGTGTGCCGGGAGGCCCTGGCCATGGCCAAGGCCCAGGGCCTGAACGTGAAGCTGCTGGTGCCCTACCTGCTGTATCCGGTGGCCGAGGGCACCTACCTGGACTTCTTCGCCTCGGTCCAGAAGGGCTTCATCATCGAGCAGTCCCATCTGGCCCAGTTCCATAAGCTTCTGCGCATGCACCTCGACCTGCCCAAGGGCGTGCGCTGCATGGCCCGCAGCGGCGCGAACCCGTTCCTGCCCGGCGAGATCGTCGTGGCCCTCCACCACCTCCTCTCGGAGCTGCAGCGCAGCCACGAGGGCAACCTTCAGCCCCAGGAGTGATGTCGACCATGAACGCGACCGGAACCTGCGAATACCAAGCCAAGGACTACAAGAGCAACCTCAAGCCCATCTGGTGCCCCGGATGCGGCGACTACACCGTGGTGCAGGCCATCTACCGGGCCCTGGCGGCCATCGGCCGGCCGCCCCACGAGATCGCCTTCGTCTCGGGCATCGGCTGCTCCAGCCGCATCCCCGGCTACACCACGGCCTACGGCTTCAACAGCGTCCATGGCCGGGCCCTGCCCATCGCCCAGGGCATCAAGATGGCCAACCCCGACCTGCTGGTGCTGGCGGCGGGCGGCGACGGCGACGGCTTCTCCATCGGCGGCGGCCACATCGCC
>Ga0302320_10026311_pt1 | contig 11274 bp, 10 predicted proteins | sample Bog_T0_3_FD_202130 | JGI IMG/M metagenome (GOLD analysis project Ga0302320, IMG submission 202130) | Peat permafrost microbial communities from Stordalen Mire near Abisko, Sweden - Bog_T0_3 | ecosystem: Environmental > Terrestrial > Soil > Wetlands > Peat | place: Sweden: Abisko, Stordalen Mire... | reverse complement strand
GCCTTCCAAAAATCGACAACCGCCGCTGTCTCTTTCTCGCTGACATAGGGCGCATGAAGGCGCATCAAGCGGCTTGTGCCGGGAGGCAGAAAGAGCATGTCGCCGCGGCCCAACAGAGCCTCGGCGCCATTGGTGTCGAGAATCGTGCGCGAGTCGACCTTGGTCGCCAGACGGAAGCTGATGCGCGTCGGCACGTTGGCCTTGATTAATCCCGTGATGACATCGACGCTCGGCCGCTGTGTGGCAAGAATCAAATGAATGCCGACGGCGCGCGCCATCTGGGCCAGCCGCGTGATCGATTCTTCGACGTTCGAACGGTCGAGCATCATCAGGTCGGCCAACTCGTCGATGATGATGACGATGTAAGGCAACGGCGCTTCGTCTTCGCTGTCTTCAAACAGCGACGGCGTCCCGTTTTCAAAGAGCTTGTTGTACTGATCGACGTTACGCACGCTGCGACTGGCGAGCAGCTTCAATCGCCGCTCCATTTCCCGAACGGCATTTCTGAGCGCGTTTGCCGCCAGCTTCGGCTCGGTAATAATCGGCGTGAACAAATGCGGCACGCCTTCATACATGCCCAACTCGACGCGTTTTGGATCGACGAGAATCAGCCGCACCTGCGACGGCGTCGTGCGATAAAGCAGGCTCATGATCATGGCGTTGATCGCGACGGATTTTCCTGAACCGGTCGAGCCGGCAATCAACACATGCGGCATCCCGGCCAGGTCGGCCGTGCGAATGCGCCCATTGATGTCTTTGCCCATCGCAATTGTCAGCCGCGACTTGGCCTTGTTAAAATCCTCCGACTCCAAACAATCGCGCAGATGAATCGTCTCGCGGCGATGGTTTGGCACCTGAATGCCAACGGTATTTTTTCCCGCCATGCGCTCGATCAAAATGCTCTCGGCGCGCATCGCCAGGCAGAGATCGTCGGCGAGTCCCGTTACCCGCGAATACTTCACGCCGGCCTCAGGCTTGAATTCATAGGTCGTGACCATCGGCCCGGGATTTATCTGGACGACCTGGCCGCGCACGTCAAACTCCGCGCATTTTTCGACGAGTACCTTCGCTTCTTCGCGCAGTTCATCCTCGCGCACAGCTTGCGGCCCATCGCCTGGATTCAGCAGTGTGGTCGGCGGCAATTTGAATCCGCTGACCTGCTTCGGCGCTACCGCAGTAACACGTGCTTCGGCGTCGGCGCGTTCGTTAATCGCGATTCCGGAGGGCGCAATTGGCTGTTCGACGATCGGCTCAAAGTCGAATCGCGCGGCGACAGGCTCAACCGGCACGGGGCGCGGGCGAGAGTCGATTGGCTCGACGGGAGCAAGTCGCGGACCATCATTTGCCGGCACCTGCGCAGCCGCACTCGCCTGTCCCGTGATCGGAATGACATCCTCGGGCGTGGGCGCGGGTTCATCGGCACGTTCCCAAATACTGCTCTTGCGCGGCGCAGCGTCTGACGTATCGTCACTCGCCGATTCCGTGCGCACACGCTGAAAGGCGGGAATATCCTGCGGATCAATTTGCGGCAATTGCTTGCGATGAAACAGGCGCGCCATGAATCCGCGCTGCTCATCGGTCGCTGTTGAATTCGGTGCCGAGGCTAGACCCTCTTTATCGAACAGCTTGGCTTCGTTCCCCTTGCGCTCCAACTCGCGCTCGATTTCCTGGTCGCTTTTCAGCTCGGCGCGTTCCTCACGCCAGTTTCGCCAGCGATCATGCAGAGAAACAGTTTGCTCCCAGCGGTTTTGGAGATTTTCAAAGACCTCTGAGAAGCTGACCGCCGACGCAAAATAAAGCCCCGCCGCGGCCAACACCCCAGCCACCAACCATGCGCCTTGAATGTTGAGATATGTGACCAGCAGGCCAGCCATCAATAGGCCGACCGTACCCTCGATGCGAACATGGCCCAGCCAGAGCCAGTGCCATGGCAGCAGCCCCAGCGCCGCAGGGAAAAACACCAGCGCCAGCACCGTCCCGATCCACCGCAGCCATGCCAATCCGCTAGGACGCGACCGCATCCAGGTCCAGCCCAGACTGCCCAGCCAGAGCGGCAAAAAGAAGGCGCTGACTCCGATTGCCTGTAGCAGCAAGTCACTGAGCGACGCGCCAAAAAGGCCGACCCAGTTCAGCGGCTTGGCCTGGCTGCTGGCCGTGTTCAGCGAAGGGTCGGTGGGATGATAAGTGGCCAGCGCCAACAGCAGCAGAAGCGCGGTCAACACCAGCACCAACCCCAAAAAAATGTTCAGGGGGCGGCTGCGCGTCGGCGATAAAACGATTCGTATGGGCTTCATGGCTGTGCGCTCCGTCTCGCTGACCGCTCTGGAAAGCTGCCGCGAGCGAGCCGATGGAGCGGACGAAGACTCCCAGAGCAGTCTCTATTATCCCAGCCAGCGAGGCGAATTTCAGGCAAAAACAGCCGGGAGGAACCTTGCTGTGGACCCCCGGCCGAGTCGTCTAACTTCCTAGCAGGTTTTTACCGAAGAATAGCAACGCCGCGCCCAGGATGATCCTGTAAATCGCGAAGACGGTAAAGCCGTGTTGACGCACCCAGTGGAGAAACCACTCGACAACGCCCAGCGCCACGATAAACGAAACGACCAGGCCAATCAGCAAAATGATCCATCGGTCGCTGGTCATCGTCACATGCGCAACAGCGACGCCCGCCGCGCCGGCGACTTTGCTGGCGTGAAGCTCCTTCAGCAAATCCCAAACCGTCGCCGCCGCCATCGTCGGAATCGAAAGCAGAAAGCTGAATTCGAGTGCCGTCGGCCGGTCGAGTCCCGCCAATTGTCCCGCGGCAATCGTCGACATCGAACGCGACGTTCCCGGAAAAATCGCCGAGAGCGTCTGGCAGAGCCCAATCAAAATGCTCTGCGGAACGGTCATTTGTTCCACGTTGAGTGTATTGGCTTCATAGCGTTCACTACCGGCGTCGATGATCCACATCACGATGCCGCCCACCAGCAGCGCAATCGCCATGACATTCAAACTACCGAGGTTTTTTTCGCTCCACTTATGCAGCAGCAGCGCGGGAATCGATGTGCAAATAAACGCGACAAACGTCAGCGAAATCGGATGATTCCACCATGTACGATTGCCGTTTTCTCCCTTGGGAAAGGTGCGCGTGAAAAAATAAATCCGGCCGAGATAAAGCAGCAGCAGCGCCAAGATCGCGCCCAGTTGAATGACGATGGTGTACATCTTCCAAAAGGCATCGTCGAGTGGAATTTTCATCAGCGCTTCGGTGATGCGCAAGTGCGCGGTCGAACTGACCGGCAAAAATTCGGTCAGGCCTTCAACAATTCCTAACAAAACAGACTGAAGATATGGGTTCAATGATCCTCCGAGGCGCGCCTCACTCGCGGTCGATACCGTAGACGGGGATGCCCTCATCCAATTTGAACACGAGCGCCGCGGCCCTCGCTGCAAAATCCGACGGAGGCAGCTTATCTTTTAATCGAACATTGAGTTCGCGCAGTCGTGTGGCGAGTTCGCGCGCGTGATTGTGCGCTTCACCGCGCTTCTTGTCGTTGCCGTCCGCAGCATACATATCGGTAAGCACAGCCTGCCGATATGTCGCTTGATAAAGCGCCTGCGCCGTTCGCGGTCCATCAGGATACTCGGTCGCATATTTTTCGTAGACTTCCGATTCCCTTTCCGGGCACTTCGTCGAACCTTGCCAATCGCCGCAGAGCTTGTTATCGATCAGCTCAAATGCAGCGAGATCGGCCGGTCGCGTGTGCGGATAAAGCCGGATGATTTTCTTCAAATCGTCCTCATCCATCTGGTCGCGCAGATAAGGATCGCGTTCTTTGGCCGATGGCCGCGTCGACGCGTCGGCCTTTTGCAACTGCCACAAAATATCCGCGGCGCGCCACATCGCCTCCGGTACGAAGGTCGAATTAGGGAACATTTCCGCCAGTCGCTGATAGAGTAGCCGCGCACTGACGGCCGCGTTCACCGGTCCACGCGGATCGCTGGCCAGCGCTTCCTGATTGGCCGCTTCGCCCATCAGCACCAAGTCGCCGCCCGCCGTTGTTTCGATCACCACGCCTTTCGCTTCCATCCAGCCTGAAATCGGCGGAGGCGTCTCATCGTGGCCAATCAGCGGCGCATCTTTCTGACGCGCTTCCTGAATGTCGGTGTTGGCGTAAACGCGCACCCATGGGCCGCTATGTTCGACGACCACCAGCTCGCGCCCAATCTGCACACGGTCCACCTTCTGCGAACCGGTATCGGGCGAAATGTAAAGCCAAGTCACGCGCAACGCCGTGCCGCGCGGACCAGCCATCGGTTTCTCGAGTTGTTGCGGCTTTTTTTCGCCGAGCGCGCCGGGCACGGCAGCGCAAGCCACGGCCAACGTCAGCGCGACGAAACGAGTCAGCGCAGCGAGGCGAAGAGCGACATTCTGGGAAGCGAAAATGCGAGGTCTCATCACAAGAGAATCATAGTCGAATCCGCCAACTGCCAGGCGTGCGGTTCGGTCAATTTTCGCTACGCGACGATTCGTCCGGCTGAAAAACATTGCGCAGCACGCCCAGGCCCGGAATCGTAATATCCACCAGATCCCCGGCTTTGAGCGGAGCAATGCCGGCCGGCGTTCCGGTCAGCACCAGATCGCCCGGCTCCAGTGTCATCGCCGCCGTGATATGCGCCAGCAGCCGCGGAATCGGAAAAATAAAATCGAGCGTCGAGGCGTGTTGTCGCACTTCGCCATTGACGCGCGTTTCAATCGTCACTCCCAGTTCGGGATCGATCTCGTCGCTGACAATCGGGCCAACCGGGCAAAAAGTATCAAAGCCCTTCGCGCGGCTCCACTGACCGTCTTTGCTCTGTAGGTCGCGGGCCGTCACGTCGTTGGCCAGCGTATATCCGCGTATCGCCGACCTCCATTCTTCTTCCGGCAAATTGCGCACGCGGCGGCCAATGACCAATGCCAGTTCGCCTTCAAAATCCACGCGAGCTGAAATCGCAGGCATACGCACGATTCCGCCCGGTGCGAGCAGCGCCGATGGCGGCTTCAAAAACAAGAGCGGTTCCGTCGGAAGTTCGCTGTCCATCTCTTTCACATGGTCGCGATAGTTGCGGCCGATGCAGACGATTTTTGACGGTGTGACGGGTGCAAGCAGTTGGGCCGCACTTAACAGCATCGACGCAAAATTCCCCCCATCCGCGGTCGCCCCGACCCGCGCGATGCGATAGGCTAAGTCTTCCTCAGGCGCTTCAATCAAGCGAACAATCCACTGTTCGCCATCGCGATCTTCCACCGCGCCATAGCGCGGCTGATTTTCAAAAACAAACCGGCAAACCTTCATCGGAAAATTCTCCTCGCCCGCAAAAAATCCTCAGCGTTCCGGCACGCTCTCTTCGGTCTCTCGCGAGCGAACGCTTTCGTGCCGGCCTTGATCGATAGCGCTGACGGCATAGTGATAAATGCGCCCAGGCTGCACTTCCGTGTCATGAAACGCTGGCGGAACGAGGGGTTCAACCGGTGAAATGCGCCGCCATCCACCGTCGCCTTCGCGTCGATAAACAATGTAGCCGGCAAGATCGACATCGGTCACCGGCTGCCAGCTCAAGTCAATCGCAGTTTCCGCGCCCTCTTCGCCAACACTCGCCACGGCGGCCAAACCCGTGGGCACGTCGGGCGGAAAAATGTCCACAACATTGATGCGAACCGGTGCCGAAACGGGCCCGGCCAACTCCAGCGTCTTGCCGCCGGTTTCAACTCGCGCTATGCGCTGGGCGCGGTACTCATAGCTCTCGCCAAATCGAATTTCCTTATCCAGAGCGCGACACTCGCGCGCTCCCGCTGCACACGCCCCCACCAGCAAATTCCGGTTGACTGGCTCCGGTTGCGGCGCGAGCAATCCCTCCTGGTGTTTGGCAGGCGGCGGCGTCAACAGCGTTCGATGCAGACGCACGGTCGACGATTCGGCCGCATCCGCCGGCGTCCAATGCAAAATAACGCCCGCCTTGCGCACCTCAGCCGTCAATCCAGCAACCGGCGCGGGAGCGGCTCCGGCCAACACGACAGCCGCATTCGACAATCCCGCCGAACGCCCACTGCGGTTTTTCAATTCGACAAAATAACTCAGCGGCCGTGGCGCACCGGCGTTGAACGAAGCCGGTAGTGTGTCGGTATATGTGCCGTCCGCTCCAGGCGCAAACGATAATTCGGCGTTCGTCGCATTGCAACTGCCGCGGCATACGCGCACGGCCACATTGTCCTTCAAAAAAAGTTTGTCGGTGTTTTTTTTCGGCATCGACCAAGTCAGCGAAACCTGATCGCCGGAGCGAACCGCGGCCAAGTCAGCTACCGGTTGCGGCAAATTCAGCGAAGGCGGCATCGGCGCGCCCGGCGTTCCGCAGCCCGCCAATAGCAGTCCACCAGCCAACGCCACTCCCGCTAAAACCGATCGCCTACCCATTTTCATCGTTCTCATCGCCCTCCCAGTCTACTGGAACGGCGCGGTATCACCGCTTCGCTTCGCTAGAGCCGACGCAGCCGGGCGCAGGCGTCGTCGAGATCGTGATCTTTTTTTGCAAAGCAGAAACGCAGCAGATTTTCGCCGCGGCCAGACCGGAAAAATGCCGATCCCGCAACCGCCGCCACACCCGTTGCGGCCAATAGATGACGGGCTTTTTCCGCCGAAGTCCTTCCAGGCAGATGCGCGGCTCCGGCCAGCACGTAATACGCTCCAGCCGGTGCGCTGGCCTCAAATCCGGCGTCAGCGAGCGCCGCGAGAATGCGTGTACGCTTCTGCTGATGATCGGCGGCTAGCTGCGCATAAAAACTCGGCGGCAACTCGTTGAGTCCGGCCGCCACGCCATGTTGCAAGGCTGATGGAGCGCAGACATAAGTCAGATCGTGAAAGTACGACATCGCGCCCAGCCACCGGGCATCAGCCGTCACGTAGCCCAGCCGCCAGCCCGTGACACTAAATGTTTTGCTGAATCCCGAAAGCACGATTGTCCGTTCGCGCATGCCGGGCAGAGTCGCCGGGGAAATATGCCGCGCGCCGTCGTAAACAAAGTACTCGTAAATTTCATCGGTAATCAGAAATAGGTCGTGCTCAAGCACGACCTCCGCGATCTGTTCAATCTCGGCTCGCGAAAAAACCTTGCCGCTCGGGTTGGCCGGCGTATTCAGCAGGATGGCACGCGTGCGTGGCGTGATCGCAGCGCGCACGGCGTCGATATCCAGCGACCAATCCGGCTCAGCCAGCGGAACGAAGACCGAGTTCACGCGCATCGATTTCAGCGTGGCCACGTGATAGCCATAGAAAGGCTCGAACAGCAGTACTTCATCGCCGGGATTGAGCAGCGCCATGGCCGCCACATGCAGCCCGCCCGTCGCACCAGAAGCGACAAGAATCTCGCTCTCCGCGTCGTAATCGAGGCCGGTATCGCGCTTCTGCTTGGCGGCAATCGCCGTGCGCAAACTGGCAATCCCGTCCAGCCGCGTATAGATATTGTGGCCATCACGAATCGCGCGAATCGCGGCTTCCTCGACCGGCGCTGGCACCGGCGTATCGCAGATTCCCTGCGCAAGATTCACGCCGCCGATGCGGTCGCACTCAATGGACATGGCGCGAATCTCCGACTGCAAAGCGCCGGGCGCGAGTTGGCTGAGAGCGAGGCGAGACGACGCGGTAACAGGTTCGGGCATCGGAAGGTTCCTTCTGGATTTATCTTATATCGATCGAGAACCGCGTCGATTCTGCGCAAGAGCGTAGAATCCATCTTTTATGCATGAACTTTCGATCATGACCAGCGTCGTTGAAACAGTTACGGAATCGCTGACGGCCTACCCCGGCGCGCGTGTCACCGAAGTCCGGTTGCGCGTCGGAGCGTTAGCGTCGGTGGTCCCCGAGTCGCTCGAATTCTGCTACGGAATCGCGACCGAGGGAACGCCACTCGCTGGTTCGCGGCTCGTCGTCAATGTCTTGCCCGTCATCATACATTGCGAACACTGCGCCGCCGATGCCGAGCTTGACGGTGTGCAGAGCTTTCGTTGTCCGCGCTGCGGCGAGCCTTCTTATGACCTGTGCCAAGGGCGCGAATTGGAGATTGAGTCTTACGAGATCGACGAAGTTGAGGAGAAGTTATGACGACACGAATTGTCGAACTGCGCCGCGGAATTTTGAAAAAGAATGACGAACTGGCCGCCGGCCTGAGAGCAAATTATGCGACCGCCGGCGTGCTCGTACTCAATCTCGTCTCTAGCCCCGGCACCGGCAAGACGGCCTTTCTTGAACGCACACTGCGCGATCTGCGCGCGTCGGGCTCTCGCGTTGCGGCCTTGGTCGGTGACCTCGAAACCGACAACGATGCGCGGCGATTGGCGGCGAGTGGCGCCCCGGTCCGCCAGATCAATACGCATGGAATTTGTCATCTCGACGCGGAGATGATCGGCAAACACCTCGACGGCTGGCAAGACGTCGCGCTTAACCTGCTCGATTATTTGTTTATTGAAAATGTAGGCAATCTTGTTTGCCCGTCAAGTTACGATCTCGGTGAAAAAATTCGCGTGGTGTTACTGAGTGTTACCGAGGGCGAAGACAAGCCGCTGAAGTATCCGACAATGTTCAACTCCGCCGACGCCGCCGTGATCACCAAAATCGACATCGCCGCCCCCTGCGGCTTCGACCGCGAATTGGCGCTCAAAAACATCAACGAGATTCGTCCCGGCATTCGCATCTTTGAGACTTCGGCCAAGACTGGCGCGGGTTTCGCAGAGTGGCTGGCATATCTCGCGGCAGCGCGGGGTGTGCTATAGTGCTACCAGGTAACACTTGGGAGCACCCGACATGCCAACTACCGCAACGACCAGTTTGAAGCTCGATTCGGAGCTCAAGGATCGCATACAGAGGCTTGCCGCTTCGCGTCGGCGCTCGGCTCACTGGATCATGCGCGAAGCCGTGGAGCAGTATGTCGGACGCGAAGAAAAACGCGAAGAGTTCCGGCAAGACGCGCTCGCCGCCTGGAAAGATTATCAAGCCACAGGCATGCACGCGACCGCCGAAGAGGCTAATCGATGGCTTGCCAAGCTCGAAGCCGGCGAAGCGGCCAAGGCTCCCAAATGCCACCACTGAAATGGTCACCGCAAAGTCTGCGCGATGTTGTCCGACTGCATGATTTCTTGAAATCAAAAAATCTGGACGCAGCCCGCCGTGCCATCAAAGCCATTCGCCGCGGAGTGCAACTGCTGACCAAACATCCTGAGATGGGACGTCCAGTGGATGAGTCGCCGATGGAGTTTCGCGAGTGGGTGATCGAATTTGGCGGCGGAGCCTATGTCGCTCTCTATCGCTACGACGGAAAAGAGATTGTCCTTCTCGCGATTCGGCACGGACGCGAGGCTGGCTACTAATTCCGGGTGGAAATCAATCTCCAAATAAATCGTCAATTTTCTGACGCAGCGCACTGACTTCCTGCCGTAACTCAGCGACCGCGGACTCCAACTGCGCAACGCGCTCGATGGAGTCCGCGTCCAGTCCCGCGCCCTGCTCCGCAAATTGCCGGGTCTCCCGTTGCACCAACGAATCCGGCGTTATTGCAGCCATCGTATCGACGCCGCCCGACAGCAGATGCGCATACCGCGACTCCTTCGTTCCCGGCTGGCGCGGCAAAATGGCAACAAGCGCCGGTTGGCGCTCCATCAACTTTTGCAGCGTTGCGAGCACGTCGCCAATTTCATCGAACCGGTGCAGTCGCTCCGCACGTCCGCGCAATTCACCCGGAGTTTGCGGCCCGCGCAACAGCAGCACGCAGAGTAGGGCGGTTTCCGCGCGGCTGAAATTAAAAGCCTCGCCTAGCCAATGTTCATATTTTGTGACGCGCCCATCGGCCCCGCGCGCACGGCCGGCCAGCCGCAAATCTTCCAGACCATGCAGCGCCTGACGCACTGCTTCTTCATCGAGATCCATCACCGGCTCGCGGTTCGATTTCTGATTGCATGCGTTGAGCAGCGCATTCAGCGACAGCGGATAATACTCCGGCGTCGTCACTTCCTTTTCAATGAGCGCGCCCAGAATGCGGGCTTCGGCGGGCGCAAGAAATATTGGTTCAGTCGGCGGCATAACTCTATTCTGCCATTGCCGGTCCGATTTAGCTCTTCTGTCGCAAACAGGCGCATCCTTGCGCCTCGTGTGGCAGTCTATATGTCAGGAGTCTGTCGATCATGCCGATGCAAGAGTCTGCCGTTTCTATTGCAACCGAAAATCTTCATGCTTGGGAATCGGGCGGAGCCGCTTCCGCCGAGGCGCTCGCCACCTGGGTTAGCGCGCGTCTGGCCGCACACGAGGCAGCATTGTCCGCGCTGCTTGCTGTTTCGGAGAAGCGCACGCCTGAGAACTCGTTGCGCCTCTACGACGAGGCCATTGCGGAGCTGGGCTTGGCTGGCTCACAGGCTGGCGTACTCAACTCCGTCGCCGCCGATAAGGCCGTTCGCGATCAAGCGCAACACGAAGCGCAGCGCGTGGCGCAAGCCGGCAGCGCCTTGAGCCTCAATCGCGAAGTTTACGAGGCTCTCGCGGCCATTGATCTCGAGGTCGCAAGCGCCGCAACAAAGCATTACGTTCAGCGCACGCTGCTCGGCTACCGGTTAGCCGGCGTCGACAAAGACCAGGCCACACGCGACCGTTTGCAGGCTCTTCAAGAAAAGGCGACCGACCTCTCGCTCCAATTCAGCCGCAACATTCAAGAGGGCGCGAAAACAATCGATGCTACAGTCGCCGAACTCGACGGCCTGCCGGCTGATTTCATTGCACGCCATCCCGCCGACGCCGACGGGCGCGTCACCCTCACCACGGACCCGCCCGAGATGCAGCCTGTCATGACCTTTGCCGCGAGCGCGGCCTTGCGCGAACGCGTGTTCGACGCCTACAACACACGCGCTTATCCCGCCAATCAGCAAATTCTTCTCGACCTGCTCGCTACGCGCCAAGAGATTGCTACGACGCTCGGTTTTCGCAGTTGGGCCGATCTGGCGACCGCCGATCAGATGATGGGTTCAGCGGCCAACGTGCGCACCTTCCTTGCCAAACTCGACGAAGCCAGCCGCGACGGCGCAGCCCGCGAACACAGGCTGATTCTCGATTTCGCGCGCCGCCATCAGCCGGAATTAAAGGCTATCGACATCACCAGTCGTGGTTACTGGTACGAGCAGTTCCGCCGCTCGGCTTTCGACTTCGATTCACAATCGGTGCGGCCTTATTTTCCATATCAACAGGTCGAAGCTGGAGTGCTCGAGACAGCGGCACGGCT
>Ga0302320_10026307_pt1 | contig 11275 bp, 15 predicted proteins | sample Bog_T0_3_FD_202130 | JGI IMG/M metagenome (GOLD analysis project Ga0302320, IMG submission 202130) | Peat permafrost microbial communities from Stordalen Mire near Abisko, Sweden - Bog_T0_3 | ecosystem: Environmental > Terrestrial > Soil > Wetlands > Peat | place: Sweden: Abisko, Stordalen Mire... | reverse complement strand
CTTCCACGGATGCTGCCGATAGTACAAACTCGGTCTTATGCATTCCTCCACGTCCAATCACGACCCGTCCGGCCGCTAGGTTGATCTCGTTGCCCATGTGCTGGGCCACCGCCAATGCTTCAATCACCTTGGCGGCGTTGTAGTCCGCGTTGCCGCTGTACCTGCACTCAGTATTAGTACAGGTGAACTCAGAGCCGCAGCGGAGACCCAGTTCCCAGCACCGGTGGCACCTCCGACCAAAGCACCTTCACCCAGGAAACTCTTGGCACGCTCGGTCCAGTTGGCTACCGTATCGGTGTAGTAGCTCTGACAGTTCTTGATTTCCTCGGCATAGTCTTCGGATTGGTCCCACCAGTCCTCCTGGAAGGCGTTGTTTAGATCGTCCATGATCCAGCCGAGAAGTATGGCAGCACGCTTGTGTTCTTCTATGCTTAGAGATGTCTCGGCTGCATGATGGAGCGCTGTCAAGTGGGTGCCAAGTTCGCTGCCTTCGACGTTGCACCATGGTCCCAACAAGTCAGCGAGGAAGCCGGCTCGCACATAATCGGGTGACCCCTTGTACGCATCCATCACGAATCTACCTCCATTAGGAGTACGTCCAGGTCGTTTAAAGACTGTTCGAAAGCTTCGAGCAGCGCCATGACTGGCGCCTCTTCTACGTATGTGATAGCACTGTCCATATCGTTATCTATGCTGTCCAGGGTATCGCCCATGATGGTCTGGTAACGTCGACCAGCCATGTCAAAAAGTTCGGGGATAGGAGACCAGATGGCGTCTCCGGTAAGTGCCCACGCCAAGAGACGTGAGTTGATTATCTCTAGCCGTGCTGTGACTTCGGTCGCTGTGGCTAGGTCCAGAAACTGACTAGCTTCATGACTGTCCATGTTGATACTCCTTGCTGAGGGCTTTGATTAGATCGGCCGGCGACTGCCCAACAAAGTCGGAGGGCAGAAGGCTGTCTTGGGATGTTACTGGGCGTACCTTCCCTTCGAACCATATCATGAGCCGAGTTGCCTGTTCGGCATCGAGAGCCTCGAACTCTATGCTCTGGTCTACCCGTCCCGGACGCATCAGAGCTGGGTCTAAAGCTTTGTGATCATTTGTGGTCAAAATAGTGACCAAACCATGTGGTGTCCACACCCCATCTAGGGAGTTGAGTATGGCTGACAGGGTCGCGTGAGACTTCTCTCCCTTACGCTTCGTGGCTGTGGCGAACACGTCCACGTCTTCGATGAGCAGGATGGACCGGGGCTGAACGCAACCGATCAGGTTGAGCAGTTCTGTATCGTTCTTCAGGTCGCCCAAGGGGAGGTAGTAGATCCGCATTTCGAAGTGTTGTGCCAGAGCCTTAGCTAGTGTGGTTTTTCCAGTACCCGGAACCCCGTGAAAAAGATACCCTCGGTGCCAAGGAATGCCAAGTCGGGCGTATTCCGGTTCGGTGTTCAAGAACTTCTGCAGGTCCGCTAGGACAAACTCCTGTACCCCCCGTCTCAGTACGACACTGTCTAGGCGACGCTGGGGGACGTCGTTGCGTATGTTCCATCCACCACCCCACCTGTCGGGCATAAACATTGGTGGCATCCCCGGCTTGAGTCGTTTGGTTTCAGTGAGTTGATCTAGGTGACGCATGATGGCGTCCCTACCTGTCTCACTGTTGGCCGTAAAAACAATACTCTCGACAAGGACTCGCCAGTTTTCAGGTAACCGACTGGCACCCCCGGGGATGTCTTCACGTGTAACAGTGACCTCTACCCTACTCCCGTCCAGGAAGACAACCTGAGTCTTACTCCCGTCGTAACGGTACCGGACGTTCACTAGAGACTCATCAATACTAACGGCCCCGCACCGCGCCGGATCACCAACCTGGCTGATCTTTCCAGCGGGGATCCAGCAGCCAGTGTTGGCAATCAGGGCACGGCGGTCTCGTGCCGGCAACATGCTAAGTACCCACTCGTGAAGGTCAGGATAGATGTCGTCCTGTCCGTTCACAGTAATGGTGTACGTGGAGCGTGCCTCGATCTGGTTCCGAACCCACTTCACCGCCGGCCACGCGACCTGAGCAGTGGCAAACAGAAGAGCTGCCTGCTGAGCCCGTTTGTTTGCCGAACGTTTTAGAAGTGACAGTGCAGCTTCGCCACTTTTGGATTCAGCGATGTCTTTCACTTGTTTACCTCTCCTGGTATGTACAGAGTAGCGAAGTGGAAATCCCGGAAATCGACCATGTCGAACCGAGCGTCCATGTGCCGGTAGTAAGGGTTGCCGAGAGGGTCTGAGTCCTCCCAGATGGGACGTCGGCACTCCCCACATATCAGACGGGGAGAAACTAGGGTGATTTCTGAGGGGTTCATTGTATCCTTTTCTTGGGTCCGATTATGTACGTGCCAATTTGTTAGACCACAGGGGCATGGTCCGTGCCATGTATCTGGTGAATTACGAATAACATCCATGCCCCGGTCCCACTCCCAGTCGTCAACAAAGGAGACGTGCAGGTCAGGCTGCTTTCTTTCGGGCTGCAGCCTGCAGGGCCTTCTCCAGGGATGCAACCAGGTCATCGACTTCAACTGGCGGCGCCTCAGCCGGCGCCACTTCAGTCCCAGCCTTGCTAGCCAGGATGGTGTCAAGCTTGGACTTCCTTGTGTCATCGAAAACTCCAATGTCCAGAGGAGCAAGCATGGTCTCCATCAGCTCGGTGGCCATGCTTGCCAGCTTACCACTTGTGGGAACGGAGGGCAACTCGTCCCGCTCGGCGAGGTCCTGAGGGCGGACCAGAGACTGGAGGATGAGCTGGTCACCCCAGAGGTCTAGGGTGTACCCTGAAGTGGCGATGTTACCACCAATCTTAGCCATGCCGTAAAGGGCGAGCTCTGGATGGGATGCCATCACCCGGAAGATGTTGTACTGTCCAGCAAGCATCTCCAGTGTCTTGGCTGACAGCTTCTTTGTGCCACTCTTGGTGGGGAGGCGAAGCCGGTAGGCGTTGTCCGCCCGACGGGTGTGCTCCTCTAGCTCAGCACGTTCGCACACGTTCATCTCAAAGATTCCGACGGGCATTTCATCGGCGACGGCGGCCAGCTCTTCAACGGTGAAGGGCACCAGTCCGTCTTCGGTGCGACGTGCCTTGTGCAGCTCGGACGGGAGGAAGGGACCGTGGTCTTTGGAACAGATGAACCGTTGTCCACCCTTCATGCTGATATCGCACGTTGGGCAAGTGGTCTCGAAGCTAACGTCCTTCTTGGAGTTGGTGCGCCTGATGGGGACAAGGTCGACAGCGATGCTGGCCAGTCCGAGACGCAGAGTGAAACCGGAAGCGGTCGAGCGTTGTTCGTTACTCATGATTTATCTCCTTGTTTTATGATTGGGTTCAACACTTTAAGGCTAGAGGCTAGGAGCCAAGTCCCACCTTGGCTTTCGGGGCGTTTGTATGTTTGGACTCCTGTCAGCTCCACCCTAAACCAACAACGACCCCTGGTGGTTAGATGGGGAGCGACTGGGACGGTGGTACAATGCCAACCAGGTCGATGAGCATAGCCGGGAGTGGGGTGGTCCTCGGCGTCGAGCCACTGTCCTACCGGTATACGTTGGCGTGCGTTGATGAACAGCGGACCAATGGAACCATCCTTTCGGATGCGGAACAGTTTGTACCCGATCACGATTGGGGCATTTCGTCGAACACCACCGGACGTATGCCGGGAGCGTCGGTCGCCATGAGGTACTCACCGTTGACACGCTGCCCCTTGATCCTCAGTCCCACCACCATGCCACGTGGGTCGTCGTAGCGCGTGTCGACTTTGTCCCCGTCGATGACGGGCACCCCACAGAACGTGGTGGGTAGAGGGAACTGCCAGTTGCCGTTGACACGGTAGCGGACACCGAAGATAACGGCGACGTTCTTGCCCTCCTTGACCATGCGAACGATGTCCTCGTCTGAGGTGCGCTCGCTGGCACTGTAGCAGAGGAAATAGTTAGGCGGCGGCGTGCGACCAAGCAATTTACTGTAGTCGTACCAGGTCACCTGTGGAATCTGTAGCATCCATGGAGCTACTTCCTCCCATGGGATGTCACTGAAGGCATTCAATCGGCAGCCAACAGCCCCGTGCTTCTTGACGGCTTGGAGGATCTCAGCCTTGACTAATGAGCAGAAGGCATCCCGGTCTTCTATGAGGAACTTATTCTTGAGGATACGCCCGCTTATCACCGTGCCACCGCTATTCCCTGTTGGCGATGTCCCTCGTCCCGAGAAAGCAACACAGCCCTTGCGGCAGGTAGGAGTGCTGTTGGCGCAAACGTTGTGTCCCGACGTGTAGGCCGGCGCCAGCGACAGAGAGTAGTCGGGGCGGCCGCTCCGACGCATCTTACTATTGCCGTCCGGTGCTGTGAGGAGGGGAACGTTGGGTCCCACGCCCTTGGCTACGCGCCATGCCCGCCAGCGGGCCCGAGCTTCTTTGGCATCAATTTCTTTTGGGGGCAACACGAGGAGGTTGTTGGCGACCAACATGAGCATTCCTTTCGTAGTAAGATGGTAACAATGCCCAGTCATTCCCGGACGACTTCCGATAAATAAGTATGGCACACAAGGGACGCAGGACAATAGGAGAGCAGCTACCTCCAGTTCGAACTCATCAGGTGTTGAGGTATAGGCATCTGATTGGTGATGGTGACCGGCGTGCCACAATTGGTGAGCCTATGGCTACGACAAGGATAAAGAAGGGTCGTCACCTCTTGGGTGAGCCGTTGAGCGACCTTCCTTAGTCCACTAGTCCCTTTTTGAAGGCAGCAAGGGAGGATGCAGACGAGTTCACTAGCCAATTGGGGTTGTTGTTGATGTTGAACCAGAGGAAGCCGGTGAGTTGGGGGGTCGTTGACAACCAGGCGAAGAAGGTGGAGATCCAGGCAGCCTTACTGCCACCTTGTTCGACACAGGAAGTCTCGCAAATGAGAATGTTCTTTTTGGTAACGGTTCGCAGATCGGCCAAGCTCTCGTCGAAGATGCTAGACGGAGATTCCCAGGTGTTGCCATCGACGGTGCCCCAGTTGTAGCCATCCACACCGACCAACCAACACCAACCGTCCCCGGGATAGCAGGCAGCTAGAGACGGGCCCTGTCCCCACAGAACGTTTGGACACCAAATCCACTTTACATTGGTCGCCTTGGCCGTTTCAAACAAGTTGTGAACATGGTGCCACGCCTGAACGTATTGATTTGCCGTGTTCCCGTTGACGCCGACACACCAGGAGTACCAGTTCCCGTTCATTTCGTGAGCGAAGCGCATGTACAGGGGCTTACCCCATCTGGCGATCTGCTGTGCCCAGGTCGTGATGAGGTTGTCGTATTTGCCCGCAATGATTTCAGCTAGCGTTATGGGGTGAGTGGTGCTCCAGTCGGTTGGTTGCCAGGTGAGCATCACTTCTAAACCGGCGTTGATCATGGCCGTGGGGGTTACGTCATCGAACGTAGGAGTGGTGAAATCAATGTAAAAGTTGGCTATGCTGACGGGCTTGCCGACCAATGCTTCGAATTCCTTCAGCTGTGTTAGGTCGGTGGGAAGTCCGTCAACGGAAACGCCAAATGTATATGTCATCAGTACTCCTTCTAGTAGTTCGAGAGTCCCTGCCTGAAGGCAGAAAGAGAAGCCGTCGTCGAGTCTACGTTCCAGGCTAAGTTGTAGTTGTTGAGTTTGTTGTCAATTGCAAACCAACTGAAGCCGGCAACCGGTGCCGACCGAAGCCAGGCCAAGAATTGGTCGAACCACTCTGCAAGGAACTGGTCGGCCCATCCTTTACTGATCTCTACACACCCGGTCTCACATATTAGGATCGACTTGCCTGTGATAGAACGAATTCTATCTAAGGTCGGATCGAACAGGGCAGCCGGCTGTTGCTCGATGTTTTTTCCCACCGAACCGTAATTGAACCCGTCTAGTCCGACCACATCGCAGTATTCATCACCAGGGTAGAAGTCTGTAACCGACGTCGTCCCGACTATGATGTTGGGACACCACACCCAGCGTACATTGTGAGCGCCGGACTCCCTAAAGATCCCCACGACGTGCCTCCACATGGCACGGAATTCAGCAGCAGTGTTGTGGCGCTGTACACCCCACGAATACCAATCGCCGTTCATCTCGTGAGCAAACCGCAGGAGCAATGGCTTACCCCACGCGGCAATCTGTGTTGCCCACAGACGGAGCAAGGTGTCGTGGTGTCCGTCTAAGATGTCAGCCAGTGATATGGGGTGGGCGTAGTTCCAGTTTGTGGGTTGCCATGTCAGCATCACGTCCATATCGGCGGCAATCATCGCGTTGGGAACTATGTCGAGGAAGGTGGGTACGTTGAAGTCTGCGTAGTAATTCGCAAAGTCAACCGGTCTGCGAACCATCTTCTCGAAAGCCTTTAGTGGGGCAATGTTGTTGGGTAATCCACCTATCGACACGCCGAAAAGATGCTTCTCTAACTTCTTTGACGGCAAGACGGCCGGCACGCCTTGGGAGAACGCTCTCTGGGGAGCAGCTAGAAGTGCTACGGCACCCAAAGCGCTCCCCAGGAACTGTCGTCTTGTGATCATATAGTAGAAGCTGTCGACGTGAGGGTGGGATTCGTGGTCGTGGTCGTAGTTGTCAGGGTGGTGACCAACGGACTTGGAACAGGATGCACAACAGGTGCGAAATTGAAGTACCCGGCACTAACATCACCTGTTACGTACGATTCGAACTCGGCATCTGTCATCCAGCCCTGTACGTCGATACGGAAACGTTCGTTTTCAATCCCGTTCTGTTCGGAATCCTGGACGAAGACAGCGCTGAAGTTCTCGGCCGCCCAGTCCTGAAGCCAAGAATGACCTGACGTGTCTATTGGACCGTTATAGGTCTGCGGAGCCGAGCTCTCGTCGTTCACGATGATGTTGCCCTGAGTGTAGCCCAGGTCGCTATAGGGAACCACCCAGGCACCCGTGATATAATCGCTCTCAACGTGGGAGGTTAGTTCGCTCTTTCCTGTGGCGATGTCGCTTTGTACCCGGGTCATGTACTGGGTATCGGTTTCACCGTCTGGTGTATCTTCGCAAGCGTAGAACTCGTAACAACTTGCGTTGGCTGTCGAGTCGTAGGTTTGCACAAAGTGCCCACTTGGACCTGCTTCCAGAATGAACTGATATAGGCCCGTAGCTACGTACGTTTGTATCTGGGCCCAAGTCGAGTCCCAATACTCGTTGTCTGCAGGGCAACCAGGTTGTGTGTTGACGTTGAGATTGGCAACAATGGGCGTGTCGTTACAAACGCCGCTATCACCGTCAGCGAAGCCGGTTACTTCGGCAACTACCGCCGTATCCCCTTCCGCCTTGAGTATGGGTTGAGCACCACTGAGCAGATTGTCGATGCCGTTATCGAAAATGATCAGGAACGGCTTGGTCGGTCCCGTATAGTCGCCAGCCAACCACGAGAGGTACTGCGTCATAGTGATTGAGTGATAACCCTGTGCCTTCAGCCAGACGAGCTGGTTCGTGAGCTGCTTGGTGCTCACGCTTTCAGGGTCACTAGCATTGCACGGGTCACTAGTTGTAGCACAGCCATTGTTTAGTTCATGATAGGCCAGCACAGGGATGTTGGTAACCGTTCCCGAAACAACCGTCGTGGTCGTCGTCGGTGCCACGGTCGTGGTTGTGCTACCAGTTGTTGTGGTCGTCGGTGCCACGGTGGTAGTGGTCGTTTTGCCAGTTGTGGTGGTAGTCGCACCAGTTGTGGTGGTTGTACTGCCACCTGTCGTGGTCGTGTTACAGGTTGGATCACCCAACACACCAACTAGAGTGCCTTTAACGCAAGTTATAGGTTGGTTCTGTCCTGTCGACAAAGCAACAGTGGGGCGTGTCACCGTGGCGGCAATGGCTGCGCCGGCCGCGAAAAGTACTAGGACGGTTGTTCCAATAGCGGTACGACGAAAGGTTCTGGTGGCTCTACTGTGCTTCAAAATGTTCTCCTGTTGTGGGCGAACAGAGGGAACTACCCACGAAAGGCAGCTCCCCTGCTCTTGTTGTTTAGGGACGATGGGGTCGGTGACGGAAGGTGGTGAGTGTTGCCACTCCGGCGAACGCTAGACCAACACTTAGGATGGCGAGCCCAGCGATGCCAAATCCAGTGAATGTTAGTACACCACCGGCTCCTGTGGCTACTGTTGCTACATGACCGTACATTGTTTACCTCCCTTCTGCTGTTATCTGGGCTGCCCACAGGTCGGGTTTGCGACCTGTTAGTACTGACACCCAGGACCAAGTGAACCAAGCGGCCCGGATCCAAGCAAAGACTTCTTGTGGAATCAGAGCTGCAGCCATCAGTATATCAGCTTTGGATCGATGAGGGATCCTCAACGCCGCCTTGAGATCAAGCATAACGAACAGAGCGGGGAACATCCACCAGTAGTGCATGAGGTACAGATGATGAAGAACAACAAGTTCGCTCAACACCAACATCACCCATGCTACTCGCAACCAAGCTGCCACCATCCCCACCACTTGTTGTCGCCAGTCGACCATTGTCTGTCGATTGAACCCCAACCGTTTCAAGTCTTGTGCTGTGCCAATCTGCCACTTTAGCCGTTGTGCCCAGAGGGTCTTTAACGTTGTCATGGCACCAGTGTAGGCACGTACAGAGGCACTTACCCGACACTGATAGCCCATCCGGCGCAGACAGTAGGTCAGGTAGAAGTCTTCGACCGCTGACTCATACGTCCATGGTCCCTCGGACCAGCCCATCTTGGCTACAACCTTTTCTAGGGCACTCGCCCTGATAGCACAAGCAGTCCCGGCCAGAACGGAGGTCCAGCGGTCCGGACGAGCCAGGGCTGTGTCGGTCCAACGGCTGAACTCAAACTTTTGAAGACGTACCCAGGCTATTTCTCGCCAGCTCATAGCGGGCAGGTCTCGTGGAGCGGTAGGAACAGTGCCGTCCTCTGCTAGCTTGCGGATCTCCCTAGGGGTCAGCATGGTGAACTTTGCGCTCACGCCAGCGACTCGTCGGTCTCTAAACTCGGCAGCCCAGTCCTTGATGGCGTTGGGTGGTAAGATTGTGTCGGCATCAATGGTGATGTACAGATCAGTGACGGCTCGGGTGAGCTGCCAACCCTGGTTCAGGGCACCTGATTTTTTGTGCGCGTTGTCCACCGTTTCAAAGACTGTTACATTGGTAAAGCGGCGGGCAATCTCTACGGTGCCATCCGTACAGTTATCAGCTGCCACCACCACTCGGGTTGGTTTGAGTGTCTGATGGAGGCAGCTTTCCAGTACCGCCTTGATAGAGTTTTCTTCGTTGTGAGCTGCGATCAAAACAGTAATGGCTTCAGCCATACAGGAACACGTCACCGGTGTCAATGTATTGTTCTGCTAACTTGGCCTGCAGCTTGTGCATGGCACTGTATTCGAGGGCTAGTAGCTTGCCGTAGAGGTGGGAGTGATAGTAAGGGTTCACGGACTGACACTTCACACTGCAGTACTTTTTCAGATGAATTGATGGGATGAATTCAGCATGGCAGATCCTACAGTTGAGAGGTGCAACCCCGGGGGCTAGATTTTTCGGTTGGCAATCGAGGCAGTGTACTTTCTTCTGCTCCGAGATACTCCGGATCCCAGTACCGCTCGGTGGGGTGAACATCGTGCCACACTTCTTGCAATGACGAGCTGTTTTTGCTTCTATTGCCCGAGATATTTCCTTGCTAGTCTTGGGAGGGTCTTCGAAGAAGCGCATGGTGATGAGCGTACGTTCGTCATCGGTGAGAACGTCCAACAGGTCTCTTATTTCCTGTTGCGAGATCTTCAACGACACGAGGTCGAATGCTGGCGGAGCGTCGTCGGGAACGTAGTCGTTGAGATCCCAGGTGTTATCCCCAATCTCGCCCTCATCCAAAGAGAGCGTCGATTGACCCCAGATCCTCCACTGGACAATGGTTGCTTCGTCAACGCTCAACTCGGCGGCTAGTTCGGCCACCGTAGCATCCCTTCCGAGCTCGTACTGCAGTTCACTGTCAACACGATTCAATCTGCGGAGGTCATCAGCTAGGTGGTTGGGTACGCTTTTACCTGTTGATCCTTGCTCGTTCAGACTTCGTCCGATGGCTTGCCTGATCCACCAGGTGGCATAGGTTGAGAACTTGAAACCCTTGGTGTAGTCGAACTTCTCGACAGCACGCATCAGACCGATGTTCCCCTCTTGTACGAGGTCTTCCAGCGGGATGTGGGCCCATGTGTACCTCTTCGCTATGGATACGACAAGTCGAAGGTTGGCGTTGATAAACTGGTCGGACGCAACGTCTCCTGCCCTGATTGTACGGAAGAGACTGCGCTGACGGGACGGGGTGGCTGTCTCCATCTCCTTCTTTGCATTCAGTCCAGCCACTACTAGGGCACCGAGACGAGCCTCCTCGTCCTTGGAAAGGAGGGTGATGTCTCCCATGTGGTTCAGATAATTACCTAATCCGTCTGCGGATTCACGCTTCGTCTTCATATTTCCTCCAAGAGAACTCGTGCTTACGCATTGTCTGGCGGTTCCTTGCTTCGGTGACGAGGTCTTGTATCAGCACGCCGTCGATGTAGAAACCGTTGTCGACAATTTTGCCGTGGCGCAGGCCGGCGTTTTTGATTACCTCGGCCGTCTCCCATGCCTCGTCAAGACTGTACCACGTCACGGTGATCGACGGGTCTCTGGATCCCTTCTCAGTGTTTAGCTGGATGGTGGGTGCCATTATTCACCTGCTTTCCAAGGGCTAGTAGGGCATCCAGGTCGTCAACACTCTCAGTGAAGACGTTCAACAATGTCCGAGGATCCAGGTCCTCTTTCGTCATGTCCCCGTCGACGATCCCGTTGATGACCGTAACGCACTCCTTACAGTACCTGCGGTAGGCTGCCTCCCAGATGTCGGCTATTCCGTCGCACCCTGCCCATGCTAGCAGGCGGTCACGCAGGTTGTCAAGTTGTTCAGCTTCACTGATCATACCAGCCCATCCTCTCAGCTATAAACTCGTCGACCCTTGGCAGTCCGTAGGTCACACTCTCAGCTGGGAATGCTCTCTCAGCTATGTACAGGACGTTCATGACCTCCGTTGCGGTGGACCCCTTGCGTTCGTCGAGCATGTTCAACATGGGCAGGATACAGTCTTCACCAAAGAGCCACGAGCTGCAGGTACCACTTAGGATTGCCCGTTCTTCGGAGCCCAAGATTTCTATGAGGTTGGACCGAGCCTTGGTTGCTGCCAGCAGTGCGGCATGGACAATCTGGTCGTTGGTTTTCATCGCTG
>Ga0302320_10026305_pt1 | contig 11275 bp, 10 predicted proteins | sample Bog_T0_3_FD_202130 | JGI IMG/M metagenome (GOLD analysis project Ga0302320, IMG submission 202130) | Peat permafrost microbial communities from Stordalen Mire near Abisko, Sweden - Bog_T0_3 | ecosystem: Environmental > Terrestrial > Soil > Wetlands > Peat | place: Sweden: Abisko, Stordalen Mire... | reverse complement strand
CACGCGGTCTCGATGCCATGACCGGAGATGCCGTGGTGATCATGATGGCCGACGAGTCCGATGACAGCCGGGATGTTGTTCGTTACTGGGAGAAACTCAACGAGGGTTACGACTGTGTCTTTGGGAGCCGCTTCATGAGAGGAGGTGGAACTATTGACTATCCTGCCTTCAAGCTCTTTGTGAACCGATTGGCTAACTTTTTTGTCCGTCTCATGTTCCGTCATGGTCTGAACGACACCACCAATGCCTTCAAGGCCTACCGTCGCACGGTGATTGACGGTATCCGCCCCATCCTCTCACCGCATTTCAATATCACCGTGGAGTTGCCTCTCAAGGCTATCGTTCGCGGGTACAGCTACACCACCATCCCGATCACTTGGAGAAATAGGCGGCATGGCGTGGCCAAGCTGAAAATCAACGAAATGGGAAGCCGCTACCTCTTCATCTGCCTCTATGTCTGGCTGGAGAAGTATTTTTCACGGGGTGATTATAAAAAGAATGAAGAATAAAAATAGTCTTAATGACTTGATGAATGATAGATGGGATGATCTCAAGGAATTCTTTATAGCCTTAGCCATTGTCTTTGCGGCAAGGGCCAGCATGATTTTTCTCCTGAATTATTCTGGGGATGATTATTTAATGGCCAATTCTCAAGTTGATGAATTTCACTTTTGGGTATGCCAAGGAAGATTTCAATCGTATGTAATAGATATTATCTGTGAATTGCTTGGTGCCAGATTTCCGTTCATGGGTGGATTTTGGTCGATCTTTGCTACGGCATCCTATGTGGCATATGGTTTGATTTTAAGGAGATTATGGGCTCCTTGTTCATCCTCGTTGGTCGCATTAAGCATCGTATTGATCTTTTCACTTTTTCCTTATCAAAGTGATTTTATCACTTTTCATGAATGTGCTCCTTCGACAACAGTATCATTGTTGTTAGGTGGAATATCATTGATGTATTGCGACAAAGGTGGATGGAAAACCATAATCTGTGCTCTGGGGCTATTTCTTGCGATTTCGTACCCACCATTTGTTGTATTGTTTGCAATAACAATCCTGATTATGGGTTTAATGCGGTTTAATGACTTCATAAAAACTAAAAGCTCGTCAGTATCGTTAAGAGTCTTGCTCGCTCCAGTGATGTTTCGTCTTGGCTTCTTTGTTGTGATCGTATTTTTGAGTCTTCTTATTAATCATTTTGTTCAAAAGTTCAGCGGAATTCCGATGCAGGAACGGGGTGAGATCATCACTTTCAAAGATGCTCCCGATAAGGCGGTAATGTTTATCAAGCAACTGCAATTTTTCCTCCTTCGCCCTGAGGTTAGTTTTCCTGTTGCTGTCAAGTTATTGCAACTCTCTTTATTGCTTGCAGTATTCTTTGGAGCTCTTCGTCAAATGCTTCATTCCGGAAAGAAAACCAATCAGATTATTGGGACAATGTTCTTCATATCATGTCTTGTTACTCTTGCCGCGGCAGCAACGATTGCACCCTATTTTATTTTAAAGAACTATTCTGGCTGTATGAGCCTGAGGATGATCGCTGGTTTTAGTGTTTTCTGGGCTGGTATATTTAGTGCTGCTTGGATTTTCAATGAAGGTAAGATGAAGGCTGCGGTTTTATGTATCGGTCTTATTGTTTCAGTCTCCTATGCCTTTAAGGTTAATGAGCAGTCCTCTGACTTTGCCAGAATTAATCTGCGAGACCATCTTGTCGCTAATCGTATTATCGAACGACTTTCTTTATTTCCTGGAGAGAATAAAATAAGGACTGTTGTTTTTGTTGGAAATAAACACCTGTTTAATCTTAATTGCATCAATACGGAAACATCAGGTTTTAATGTTTCTTCTTTGTATCTTGATTGGTCAAATACGAAGCTTCTTAGTGAGGTGAGTTCGCAACCTTTTCTTACGCCAAGCGCGGAGGATATTAAAACTGCCACTGCTGACGCGAAGGGAAAACCAGTTTGGCCGGATGCCCAATCTGTTTACATCAAGAATGATATTGGAATCGTTGTTCTTGGTTTTGAATAATACTTTCCTTTGCCTTTCAACATGAAACTCCTGATCATCTCCAATGTCAGCGGCTATCCCTGGGCTGGGAGCGAGACGGTTTGGCATAGGTCCGCGATGCTGGCTCTAAAGGAAGGGCATCGTGTGACGGCTATTCTTCACTCCGACCTGATGAAATCCCATCAAATTGAGGAATTTCTGCGAGCTGGTGGAGAAGTTCGCAATTGGCGCACGCTTAGGATCGCCCGGTTGCAATCACTGAAAGAAAAATTTGCTCCAGAATTTCCTGCCAAAGCGCTGGATCAATATGATGCGATTCTTGTCTCTCTGGGATCGCTACCGGCGATGAATTATGTTCCGGGGCTGGTTGATGGTCTGCTTAAAACGCGGGCACCACTTACTCTTCTTTGCCTGTTCAACTCCGATCATTTGATTATTTCTCAGAGAGAGAGAGTCACCGTGATGCGGGTGATGGAGAAAAGCATCGCTTCTGTCTTCGTCTCCGCGCGAAATCTGATCGAGGCACGACGGCAGTTTGCGATGGAGCCTCCGGGGGCGGTTGTCATCCAGAACCCCATCCGCAATATGGGAGAAAGCACTTCTCCTTGGCCCAAAGAATCACCAACGATTTCCTTTGCCAGTGTTGCCCGTTTGGAAGTCGCGTGGAAAGGACAGGATCTGCTCTTGGATGTCCTGAGTCAGCCGCAATGGAGGGAGCGGGACTGGCGGTTACGAATCTATGGCGTGGGGCCCGACCGGGAATATCTCGAGCGATTGGTGCGTTTTTACAAACTCTCGGATCGAGTTTCCTTTGAAGGCCAAGTCAAGGAGATGAGCAAAATCTGGGAATCAAATCATCTCATTGTGATGCCCTCTCACGGAGAGGGGACTCCCCTGGCTCTCTTGGAGGCCATGATGGCGGGGCGAGCGGTGGTGGCTACCGATGTCGGAGGGAATGCGGAAGCCCTTCTGGACGGCAAGACAGGTTTCATTGCCGAGGCCGCAACGCTTCACTCGTTTTCAAACGCCATGGAACGCGCCTGGGCTGCAAGGGATCGCCTGCATGAGATGGGAGAGGCGGCTCATAGCGAAGTGATGCTGAGGGAAGCTCTTGATCCGGCCAAAGAGTTACTGAAAGTCTGGGCCAAGGCTCAATTCTAACCTTAGAAGACAAATGGTCTCGTGTATTCAACGATTAAAAACCGGCTTGGAAAGACGCCTGCTAAAATCTCCTGCTGAATCTTTCTGGAAAGATAAGTTGATTTCTCTTCAGGAAAGTCATGACAAGATAAGATCTCATGTGTTGGAAAAAAAACCATTCTGCGCCGCCCGCTTGGGTGCAGTTGAATTGGGGATTTTGATGTGGGGTAAAGGTATTCCACAAATTGGCAAGTTTGGTTTGCGCGTTCCTCTCTTGTTTTCAGAGACTCGTCGCGGGGCGTCCAATGCCGGCATTCGACCCCGCACTCGAACATCATACAGGGAGTTTGCCAATCTGGAATTTGAAAACCTTCCTTGCATCGACTTGATGCCCACATGGAGTACGCCACTGGAATTCGCGGTGCTTCACCATACAGATTTGCATCCATATTTTTGCGATGTTGAGCAATTAAGTCCCACGATGTCCAATGCGCCTCATTGGGTTGAAGCTTTGGATGGGAAGCGGGTCTTGGTGGTTAGCCCTTTTAAGACCTCCATAGAGCGCCAAATTCCCGAATTATCCCGCATTTGGACACGGCGCCCGTGGACTTGGAAAGCCGATTTTACGGTATTGCAATTTCCTTACTTGATTGATGAGAATTGCCCTCAATCCTGGCAAGATGTCTGGAAGGAGATGCTGTCCGTCGTCAAGGCAGGAGAGTATGATGTGGCTTTGTTCGGTTGTGGAGGTCTCGGGATGCCTTTGGCGGCAGCTGCAAAACGGGCTGGACGAATTGGCATTCATATGGGAGGTCATCTTCAGCTCCTCTTTGGCATCTATGGTCAGCGCCATCTGGAACAGGAATGGCATGCCCGCTGGATTAATGAATCCTGGATTCGTCCTCTTCCTCAAGAGGTGGCAGAGAGTGCAAAAAGAGTTGAAAATGCCTGCTATTGGTGAGCAATAAACAGATATTACCTAACAAAGTGAAATCAAAAATAAAAGCAAAAATCAAATCAGTTCCTTTTCTTTACAATATACTTCTATCCGGGCATAAGGCTTTTTGCCGAGTGCGGGATATGTTTCACCGTAATGCACAGAAGCGTTTTACAAAATTCTGTACAGATTTACCCAATTTTGTTTTAGAACCAATGTTTGTTAAAGTTGGTGCTAACGATGGGGTAACAGACGACCCATGCACTGATATTATTCTCACCAATGAGTCGTGGAAAGGATTGCTCATTGAACCCGTTCCTTATTGTTTTGAGCGTCTAAGAGAAAACTTTCACGATGCGAGGAGATTCGATTTGGAGCAGGTTGCTGTCGGTTCACCTGCGGGGGAAGCTACTTTCTACTATGTTGATCCTAAAGCATCAAGCAGTATACCTAACCTACCCGCTTGGTTTGATCAGCTGGGATCGTTCGATAAGAACCATATTGTCAACCACTTAGGTTTGATTGTGACTCCGTTTGTTGTCGAATTTCAAGTAAAAGTAGTTCCATTAAATGACATTCTCAAAAATAATAGAATACAGTTTGTGCATCTACTTCACATAGATACCGAAGGTCATGATTATGAGGTTCTTAAGACTCTTAATCTTTTAGATTATCAACCACTATCAATCTATATTGAACATAGACATTTGCAGGATACGAAGAAAAAGGAAATGCTTCATTATCTTCGCAATCATGGATATTCAGTCTTTGACTGTGGCGGAGATTATTTTGCGTTACATAAAAAGTCAAACAAGCGTTTAAAGAAGATTGTTTGATGATTTACTTCTTCGGCATTATTGAATGAATTGCTGTAATAACATCATCTTATATATTGCTCTTGGCGATCGCTATATCAATCAGGCGATTTTTTCCCTGACTTCGCTAAGCAATAGCTATCAAGGTACCTGTGGTAATTTTACCGTCAAAATATTTACTGATAAACCGGAGTCGTTTGATTGGCTTTCTAAACTCTTTTCACTTGAAACTGTGTGCGTCTCCCAAGAACAACTCAAGCAGTGGAGCGGATTGAATAGTCAGATCTTGCGAGGTAAGATTAAAGCGATTCAAGAAGTTATCTATTCATCATCCGTGAATCTTCTATTTGTGGACACGGATACTTTTTTTCTTGGAAAGGTGGATGGGTTGTTTGAAAAAATTAGCAGCGGATATTTTGTGATGCACTTGAGGGAGTGGCCTTTCTCTCATGGGAGAAAAATGGATTCCAGTTTTTGTCCTAAAGATAGTGAATATCTCTTGGAGTCAGGATTGAAAATCTCACTTAACGATGAAAGCGTGATGTGGAATTCAGGAGTTATTGGCATTTCCTCGTGCTGTAAAAATATCTTAGATGATGTTTTGGAATTTAATGATAGATTTTACAAAGAGAATCCCTCATGGCATGTGGAGCAACTATCATTTAGTGTTGTTTTTCAAAACTCTGGAAAGTTAGTTAAAGCTAAAAATAGAATATATCATTATTGGCATAACAAAGAGGTTGTTGATCCCTACATTCAAAACCTTCAGTCTCTCCATGCAGACCAAGTGAATTCTGTGCTTAGCAAGGCGCGACGCGATCGATGGAAGCTGCAGGCGATCCTGCTTTATAAATACCACAGTCTTCAACTGAAAAAGTTCATTCGCGGATTGCCTTATACTTACAAGGTTTATCTTCTTTTTAAGCCAATTCTTAAAAGAGGAAAACATTAGGAGTCTCCTTAGTTACATTGAATGAAGCTTTCCGTCATCATCCCCGCCTACAATAGGGCGGCTCTGATTGGTGAGACGCTGCGGAGTTTGCTGAATCAGACTCTGCCCGCCGATGAGATCCTTGTGGTGGATGATGGTTCCACGGATGAGACTGCTGAAGTTGTGCGGCAAACAGCTAACAACTGGACACTTGAAACTGGAAAGCTGAAACCTGAAATCAGAGTGATCCTGCAAGAGAATGCGGGGCCCGCTGCGGCTCGCAATACCGGGTTCCGGGCTTCACGCGGAGAGTTTATCCACTTCTTTGACAGTGATGATCTGGCCGCTCTCAACAAGCAGGAGGTTCAGTTGAGAGCGCTTCAAGCGAGCGGAGCAGATATTGCCTATGGGCCGTGGGTCAAGGGAAGTTTTGAGGGGAAAAGTTTTCGACCGGAAAATCATGTGCTCCAGCAAAGAGGATTGCCTCAGGGGGATCTCGTGAAGACTCTTCTCACCTCATGGTCGATTGTGCCTCATGCCTGCCTTTTTCGTCGCTCCATCGTGGAGAAATCAGGAGGGTTCCCGGAGGATCTCTTTGTGGGGGAGGACCAATTCATGTTTCTAAACTGCCTTCTTGCCGGCGCCAAGGTCGTGCATTCGCCGGGAACTCTAGAACTTTACCGCCTCCATGATGCCGACAAAATCACCGCAGCCGGGGAGGGGCAGCGGAGACAAGTTGAGCACTGGTCACAATTTTTGGTGAATGCCGATGAGGCATGTCATCAACACGGAATCAATACACGAGACTGGTTTGGATTCCGCCGCCGTGCATGGGAGGCTCTTGAAGATTTAAAGACATTCGGCATTGATAATGAGGATCTGATCCAAAGGCTGAGAGAAATCAAAGGAGGAGTAACTCCCGATGTGATATACCAACTGCATCGCGCCGTGGAGAGAAAGCTCCTGGGACTTAAAATGCGGCTTATAGGGTTTCGTGATAACAGCACCTTCCGATCCGGGCCGATCACTGAAGCTCAGATCGCTCTGGTAAAGGAACTGGGTTTTTCTTCGTATCAAATGCAAACTCGCTCTTGGATTTGAGGGTTTCTTTCTAGCTCTCGACTCTCGTCCCTCGACTTCTGAATACCTCATGCATTGGCTCATTGTGGAAGACTCTCTCGAATCCCGCCGGGGGCATTGGTTTGAGTATCTGGAGGGATTCTGCCGGGAACTTCCGAAACTCGGTGATGAGGTGACACTACTTGTCTCCCACCGAGCGGAGCCATTGATTCAGGAGCAATTGGGAGCTTTAGCCGTTCTGCCTGAATCGGCTTTTTCCAAGATGAGTGACGGGGCTCCTGCCTGGAAGCGCTATGCCCGGATTCCTTTTCACGCGTGGAAGACCTTTTGGGCTCTCAGGAAGTTTCTGAAAAACTCCGCCGCTCTCGATGTGATTTTTGTCCCGACGGTGATCGTGCATCACCTGCTGGGATGGACGATGCTGGTGAAGCTGGGAATCCTTCCCAAGCGGGCGCGTCTGCTGCTCTTCTTTCCCAATCTTCCGATTCGCAAGAGCAACGATGCAGTGACCCTGGATGGCAGTCCGACCTCCAGGATTCTGCGCCTGCTCCTTCTGACACTGAACGCCGAGATCGTCAATGGTCGCCTCCTTCTCGGTGTGGAAACTCACGAGATGAAAGAGGCTGCCGAGAAGGTCTTTGGAGTACCCTTCATCTACTTTCCCCATCCCGTTGCCCCCATCTCAAGCGCCTCCTCCAACTCCCATCTTCCATCTCCTCTCACGATGGCCTGCTACGGTCCTGCGCGTCATGAAAAGGGGAGTGATCTGCTGGTTCGGGGCATTGTGCGCTATCTGGAAAAACATCCCGAAGGTGAGACTCGCTTTGTCCTTCAATGGTTGGAGGACTTTGTCGGGGCGGATGGGGAAACGGTCTCTCTTCCTGATTCCCTGAAGAAGCATCCCCGGGTGGAAATCGTGGACCGTTTTTTTGCCGAGGGGGAGTACGCCGACAGGCTTGCTGCGACGCAGATTCTGCTACTGCCTTACCGTGGCTCTTCCTATGGTCTTCGCGTGTCGCGTGTGGTCATTGAGGCCCTGGTGAACGGCATTCCGGTGGTGGCCACGCGCGGCACCACTCTTGCCAGGCAGGCGCAGGAGCATGGAGTCGCCCTGCACTGCGAAGATGAAGATGTGGAGAGTCTGGTTGCTGCCATCGAAGAGATGGAACACCATTGCGAAGGGGGGACCGTCGCAGCATCCGGGCGGAAAGCGCTGGCGCAGGAGCATTTTTCAGTAAGTCATTTCCGAAAATTACTATGAAGTAGAGTGTTGCACGCGCGCATCACCCTCGACCGCGATGCCGTCTGATATGGACACACTACACACACAATGAATCCGTCGCCCACCAGATTGACGACTCTCGATGCGCTTCGCGGTATTGCAGCATTGAGCGTGTGTTGGTACCACTTCACAAACGGGAACCCGGATTTTCTGCCAGCCAGCATTTTGAAGTCATCAGGTCATTATGGCTGGTTGGGTGTGGAGATATTTTTTGTCATCTCTGGATTTATTATTCCATACGCTTTACAGCGCAGCAGTTACCGCATCTCGGATTACGGCACTTTCATCCTGAAGCGCATTATCCGTTTAGACCCGCCATATCTCGTCGCCATTCTCATTGTGATCGCGTTGGAGTATGTTTCGATGGCGAGACCCGGTTTTAATGGCCCAGCATTTCACTTCTCTTTTGTTCAGTTGGTTTTACACCTCGGATATGTCAATGTTTTCTTCGGTTATCCGTGGCTTAATCCAGTATTTTGGACTCTTGCCATCGAGTTGCAGTATTACCTGCTTGTCGGCCTGCTGTTTCCTATTATCGCCCACGGTTCCTTGATCGTGCGCACTTTCAGTTTCGCTTGCATGGCCAGCCTAGCTTTTTCATTTGATGCAGAGAGGTTTTTATTCCATTGGCTATTCCTTTTCATGCTCGGCATGGTAGCATTTCAGTTTCGCGCAGGCATTCATCAGCGCACGCAGTTTCTATTGTGGGTGGTGCTTCTCGGTTTAGGAGCATGGTATGTTAATGGTGGCGTCATCGCCATGACAGCTGTTGCCACCGCTTTGCTTCTGGGATTATTTGAGGCCGGAATCAAGCACCCGTTTCTGTTCTTTGGGCACATTTCGTATTCATTGTATCTCCTCCATGTTCCAATTGGAGGCCGAGTTATTAACCTGAGCCTGCGATGCGTCCACACGATGCCAGGCAAGTGCGTGGTTTTAGTGTTAGCTTTGGCTGTTTCTACCGCCGCCTCTTGGTTGTTGCACAGGTTTGTCGAGCGGCCAGCGCAGGAGTGGTCTTCTAGGATTCGTTATCGGAAGAAGCAGACAGTTCCATCAACATGCAATCCGTGAATAAAAGTCCTCAGCCGGCGATTCTCATTTTTGCCCCTTCCTCCACGGGAGGAATCGCGGAGTACACCATCTATCAGGCCAGGGCGCTGAAGAGAACCGGGGCAGGGGTGCTCTGTTTGGTGGCTCCTTCCTTTTTGAAGGGACGCAATACGGGTTTTGACACGCTGGTCTGCCTACCTGATCCCGTTGTTGAAGGTTCCTCCAAACTGGCAAAAAAACTGAAGATGGCTTGGCGGATCATCCTCAGCAGATTCATTCTGGCATTTCAGATTCTCAAGCAGCGACCGGATCTTGTCTTGCTTGATTCCTTTGTGGAGTACCTTTCCCCCTTCTGGATCTGGCCCCATTGGTGGCTTGCAAAAGGCTTGGGCGTTCGGTATGCGGCTGTGTTACATGACCCGGTGCGAAATTTTGTCGTAGGTCCTCTTTGGTGGCACAAGCTTTCCGTGCGTCTGGCCTATCTGCCGCTCGACTTTGTGCTGGTGCATCACGCACTTCCGGAATCTTCGCCGGTGCCGAGCGGCACTCGTGTGGTGGAAGTTCCCCACGGGCTCTACGAATTCGGCGATCAAGTCCAGGATGTTGCCGCCATTCGTCGGGAGTGGGGCGTTGCGGAGGGGCAGAAAGTTTTCCTTTCCTTCGGTTATGTTCGGGATGGCAAGAATCTCGACCTGGCCATCAGGGCGCTGGTCTCCGTGCCGCATGCCTTCCTTGTCATTGCGGGTTCGGTCGCCTCCGGCAAGGATAAGTCGTTCTCCTACTACAGGAGACTTGCCGAGGAGTTGGGAGTGGCGGGGCGGTGCCGGTTTGTTGAGGGGTTCTTGCAGCAGGAAGAATTGGGCCGGTTCTTCGCTGGAACAGATTTCGTTCTCCTGACTTATTCCGCCTCATTTCATTCCCAGAGCGGCGTTCTGAATGTCGCGGCTTTTGCCCGAAAGCCGGTTCTCGCCTCCGCAGCACCAAGCCCAATGATCGAAACCGTGACACGGTACGCTCTCGGCGTTGCGGTGCCGCCTGACTCTCAGGAGGCCGTCGTGGAGGGAATGCAGCGCCTGCTTGCCGGTGAGCCAACCCCTCGCTGGGAGGAGTATGATAAGGCTGCCTCATGGGATGTGAATGCCCGTGCGGTATTGCAGGCGGTCGGCTTTCCGTCACAGACTTGATCCATGAACCTTCGTCTGATCCTGGGCGGGCTGCTGGCTCTTGCTTACAATTCCCTTATCGGTCATCTCCCGATGCGCTGCCTGCGCAGGAGCTATCTACGGGGATGGCTCGGTGCGTTGGGAGCCGGGAGTGGCGTGCAGATGGGGTGTCGCTTCTTGAATGGGCGCAAGGTGCATCTGGGAGAGCGGAATGTCATTAACTTTGGATGTCTCCTGGATGGGAGAAAATTCCCTATTCGCACGGGCCATGATGTTTCCATCGGCCCGGAGGCCTCGATTCTGACTCTCGGCCACGATCCTCAGTCATCCGATTTTGCCGATCGCGGCGGTGAGGTGATCATCGGCAATCGGGTCTGGATCGGCTACCGAGCCATCATCCTGCCTGGTGTGACCATTGGGGAGGGGGCTGTGATCGGAGCCGGAGCCGTCGTGACAAAAAGTGTTGAACCCTTTGCGATCGTTGCAGGCAATCCCGCCCGCAAAATCGGGGAGCGCACGCAGAAGCTGACTTATCAATTGGAGTACAACCCGCGTTTTTTATAAACATGCGGTCTGATTTTTTATGAACTGGATTTGCAGTCAAATCGGAGCGCGGGAGCATTATGCCATACCGAGGGTATTGCATCGCCTTGGCAAGCTCGACTCGCTTTACACCGATTTGTGGGCCTCTCCCCTCTGGCGTGAGGCAGGAGCGATGATCGGTCGTCCGGTTTTGGCCACCCGCTATCATCGCGATTTGGAGACGGCGCGAGTAGAAAACTTTAACCTGACCACACTTGTCGATAAGGCATTTGGCTGCGGAGTGGGCACGAATCCTTATGACTGGTTTCTGAGGGTCGGGAG
>Ga0302320_10026302_pt1 | contig 11276 bp, 14 predicted proteins | sample Bog_T0_3_FD_202130 | JGI IMG/M metagenome (GOLD analysis project Ga0302320, IMG submission 202130) | Peat permafrost microbial communities from Stordalen Mire near Abisko, Sweden - Bog_T0_3 | ecosystem: Environmental > Terrestrial > Soil > Wetlands > Peat | place: Sweden: Abisko, Stordalen Mire... | reverse complement strand
CCAGCGGTGCTACCTGCGTGCGGGGCATAATCCAGCTCACAGCGCTCGAACCCCCTGTTGCATAATGCCATATATGTAATTATATTACTGTAGTGAGCGGAATTCGTTTCGAATGGGACGAGGCGAAGAACCTCTCCAATCAGCGCAAGCACGGCATCAGCTTCAAACAAGCCAGTCAGGTCTTTCACGACCAGCGGCGTGTGCTCGTCGCTGATCGCGTGGTGGACTTTGAGCAACGTTGGCAGACATTGGGGCTTGTGAACGAGGCAGCCGGGGGAATTCTTTTGCTGCTGGTAGCGCATACCATTCGCGAAGAATTGGAGTCGGGCGCATTTATTGAGGTCGTTCGCATCATCACAGCGCGAAGGGCCACGCCGGAAGAGAGAAGAACTTATGCAAACGAAAATGGTTAGTTACACATTGGAGACATTGCCGGAATTGACAGAGGCGGATATTGCATCGCTGAAGGCGCTGGCGGCTCGTCCTGATAGCGAGATCGACTTGAGCGATGCCCCCGAGTTGACGGCTGAGCAATGGAAGAGGGGAATTCGCGGTGGTTTCTATCGTCCGATGAAGCATCAGATCACCGCGCGCGTGGATGCGGATGTGCTGGCGTGGCTCAAGTCACAAGGCAAGGGCTACCAGTCGCGCATCAACGCCATTCTGCGGCGAGAGATGCTGACGGCGATGAGAGCGGCGGCGAAATGACAAACTGTGATGAAACTGACCGCCTGTGCCATCATTGGGACCAAGGCAAGGCCAGCGGAGCCGCTTCGCCAGTAGACTTTGAAGCGGCGCGGCGAGAGGCGCAGAGGCGATTGGCGAATGCAAAGACGAAGTAGAAATCGTCAGAATTGTGGACGGATGGAGGAATCTGAAAGATTTATTCTGAGGCTGCCTAATCCCAGGTTCCAAAATCGGGATATGGAAAATCGGCCAACAAGTCCTATGGCTGGCAAATCTATTGAAGCATATACTTAAAGTATGGCCTTTTGAAGGCTTAGATCACATAGGAGTACAAAAAAATGATTAAGGAAATTGATTTTAATGAGGTGCCTGCCTTCGAACTTGTCAAAGAGCGGATACATGCAATTAACCCTAACATTGAATTTGTAAAGGCAGGACTAGATGAGGGTCCCTATCACTACCTTTTACAGCTTCAACTAACCAGCCGAACCACGTTACACACGTCAAAAGAACTCTTAGACGATTTGACTGGTACAAACACCGATCACCGCGATGCCGAACTTGACGAAAAAATCCGCAGCGCACTCAACCGCATGAAGTAGTCTACTCGCAAATAACAGCAGCGAACGGGGTGGGGCTGTCAGCCTCACTCCGTTCACAACTACAGAACGAAGCCAAATCACTTCTTGTAGAACTTGCTCCTGGTCCAAAAGTATGTAACGCCGCCCGCCAATAGGGCGACGCCCAAAATCCCGCAAGTCCAATCGTTGACGTAATAGGCTTCACCTTGGAACAAAAAGACGATCAGCAGCACACCCGTGATGACTGAAGCGAAGGCAATGAAGCACTTTACCAACTCTTTCACGAATAATCTTCTTTCTTCGAATTGCCATATAACGGATTCCCCAGGTCCGGATTACCAGACCTGGGAAACCAACTGTTCTCTGCCCACTGGCTAGTCGATCTTGATCTTGCGCAGAAGGCGGAAGTCGGAGAGCATTTTGCCGGTGCCGAGCACCACCGAAGCCAGCGGATCGTCGGCCACCGAGACGGGCAACCCGGTCTCTTCGCGAATGCGCTTGTCGAGGTTCTTGATAAGCGCGCCGCCGCCGGTGAGCACAATGCCGCGGTCGCTGATGTCTGCCGACAACTCAGGCGGCGTCCGCTCCAGCGCAACGCGGATCGCATTCATGATCACCGCGATGCACTCGCCCAGCGCCTCCCGAATCTCGCTGTCGTCGATGGTGATGGATTTGGGTACGCCTTCAATCAGGTTGCGCCCCTTGATCTCCATGTTCAGCGGCTTGTCAAGCGGATAAGCCGACCCGATCTCTATCTTGATGGCCTCGGCCGTGCGTTCGCCGATAAGCAGGTTGTACTTGCGCTTCAGATAGTTGGTAATGGCCTCGTCCATCTGGTTGCCGGCCATGCGCACTGAGCGCGAGTAGACGATGCCGGAAAGCGAAATCACGGCAATATCCGTCGTCCCGCCGCCTATGTCCACCACCATGTTGCCGCCCGGCTCGGTAATGGGCAGGCCCGCGCCGATGGCCGCCACCATGGCCTGTTCCACCAGGTAAACTTCGCTGGCCTTGGCGCGGTAGGCTGAGTCTTCCACCGCCCGCTTTTCAACCTGGGTAATCTCTGAGGGCACGCCGATCACAATGCGCGGATGCACCAGCATCTTGCGGTTGTGCGCCTTCTGGATGAAGTAATTGAGCATCTTCTCCGTGACTTTGAAATCGGCAATCACTCCGTCTTTCATGGGCTTGATGGCCACAATGTTGCCCGGGGTGCGGCCAAGCATCTCCTTGGCCTCTTTGCCCACGGCTTCCACCTCGCCGGTATTCTTGTTGATGGCCACAATGGAGGGCTCGTTGACGACAATGCCCTTGCCGGCCGCGAAGACCAGGGTATTGGCCGTGCCGAGATCGATGGCCAGATCGCTGGAAAACATGCTGAAGAGCGAACGCAGGCCGTGCGAGCGCGAAGGGCGCGATGGATAGCCGTTCAATGACATTGGGAAACCGATTCTACCTCAAAGCTTATTGTACGGCCAATGGGTGGCAAGCGTATTGCAGGCCTCGAAAGCGCGCAAAAGGACTTGGCAAATGCGCTTCGCTATGCGCTAAACTCAGATATTCCATGGCTTACTGGATTACCCCTCTTTTGACAGCGATGGTGCACAAGCGAAGCGAATGGAACAATCTGCGGTTGTTTTGAACTTCCCGGTCCGCATTCAACCCCTACATTCGAGGAATCCATGCCCTATCCCAGGTATCTCAACTTCATCGGCGGCCAATGGCTGCCGGCGAAAAGCGGCAAAACCCTGCTGAACTTGAACCCGGCCGACCACTCCGACGTGGTGGGCGCATTTCCCGCTTCCGGCCCGGAAGACGTGGCCCTGGCGGTTGAGGCGGCAAAGAAGGCGTTCGCCACGTGGAGGCTGGTTCCGGCGCCAAAGCGGGCTGAGATTCTGTATCGCGCCGGCTATCTTCTTTCGGTGAACAAGGAAAAGTTTGCCCGCGACATGACCCGCGAAATGGGCAAAGTACTTGCCGAAACGCGCGGCGACGTGCAGGAGGCCATTGACGAAGCGTTTTATGTGGCTGGCGAGGGCCGCAGGCTGCTCGGGGTAACCACCCCCAGCGAGCTGACCAACAAGTTCGCCATGAGCGTGCGCATGCCCCTTGGCGTAGTGGGCCTGATTACTCCGTGGAACTTCCCCATGGCCATCCCCAGTTGGAAGCTGTTTCCGGCGCTCGTCTGCGGCAACACATGCGTCATCAAGCCCGCCACGGATACGCCGCTCTCGGTCTACAACCTGGTGCAAACGCTCGTGGATGCAGGCCTGCCTCCGGGGGTGGTGAACATTTTGAGCGGCAGCGGCCCCTCTACCGGCGCGGCGCTGGTGGAGCACCCTGACGTGCGCGCCATCAGCTTTACAGGCTCAAGCGAAGTGGGGTCGCAGGTAGGTCAGCGCGCGGCGGCCACATTCAAGCCCGTGTCTTTGGAAATGGGCGGCAAGAATGCGCAGATTGTGATGGACGACGCGAACCTGAAGCTGGCTCTGGAAGGCGCCCTGTGGGGCTCCTTTGGAACTACCGGCCAGCGATGCACGGCCACCAGCCGCATCCTGTTGCAAAAGGGAATTGCGGAGAAGTTCACCGCCGAATTTGTGGCCAGCACCAGGCAACTCATCGTGGGCAACGGGCTCGACGAATCGGTAGAGGTGGGACCGCAGGTGAACGCCTGCCAGATTGAAACTTCAAAGAAGTATGTAGCCATTGCGCTGGCCGAAGGCGCGAAGCTGCTGACTGGCGGTAGTCCGCTGAAAGGCGGTTTGTACTCTAAGGGGACTTACTTCGAGCCCACCATTCTCGGCGGAGTTACTCCTGCCATGAGAATCGCGCGCGAGGAAGTATTCGGCCCGGTGGTGAGCCTGATTGAGTTCGACACATTCGAGCAAGCCATCCAGATTGCCAACTCGATTGACTACGGCCTTTCGACCGCAATTTATACAAAGGATGTGAATCGCGCATTTACAGCGATTCGCGACCTGGAGGCGGGGATAACTTATATCAACGCGCCAACCATTGGCGCGGAGGTTCACTTGCCGTTTGGGGGAGTGAAGCACACCGGCAACGGGCATCGCGAAGGCCTGGGAGCTATCGACTTCTTCAGTACGTGGAAAGCGGTGTATATCGATTCCTCCGATAAGTTGCAGCGGGCGCAGATTGATAATGCGGAGTGACGATGCTCGTCATCAAGTCACTTGATCTCTCGACAGGCCGAATCTGAAGCATGCTTCTTGCAGTTCTTGTAGCCCTTGCAGGGAACAGCCCGCTTGGCTTCGTCAATAAGATCTTCCATGGTCATGTCTCCAGGGAGCCTACCATTGCGGCATCGGGTTCGGATATATTCCAACCGATCGTAGAGTAATTGATTGCATCCGTGCCGCTGGAACAATCCCACGCTCGCGGCATATGCGCGGAATCCATTCATTGAGTCTCCAAGATGGTGAAGCTTCTCCCGAAACAGCGGGTCGCAGAATCCAATCCGTTTCAGATCATCAACCAGAGTCAGAGTACTTAGCATTGTCATCTCATTCCCTTTGGCCTCTCACGAAAATGGTAGCTCAAGCGAATTCCGCGCTACAATCTCTCCATGCCGCATTCCTTCGAGGAAATCCGACAAATCGCCTGCCAGCTTCCACCAGATCAACGTGTCCTGCTGGCCAATTCGCTCTGGGAGAGCGTTGACACGAGCAGCGAGGACGCTGCTGGAGTCGAGGCAGCCTGGGACAGCGAGGTCCTGCTCCGCCTCAATGCGATCGATTCCGGAACTGTGGAAATGGTTCCGCTCGACGACGTTCTTGCCCGAATGGATGCAAGACTGCTCGCCAAGCAGCGCGGATGAAACCGGTCCGCGTCCATCCGGACGCCGTGGCAGAGGCGGATGGAGCGTTTGAGTATCTTTGGGATCAAAGCCAGTCAGCTGCATTGGGTTTCGATGCGGAACTGCGAGATGCTTTCAGCAGGCTAAGAAGTGCTCCGAAGATGTACGCACAGTATCTTCACGGCACACGCAGGATTTTGCTCGATCGGTACCCCTACTTCGTTGTCTTCCGCGAGCTTCCCCGCAAGATCGAAATCATTGCCATCGCGCATTGCAAGCGCCGTCCCGGTTACTGGAAAGGGCGAATCTGACGCGTAAAGAGAGAGCGGTCGATGAGGAAGCAGTTAAAGCCCATTCCTGAGTTTGCAAACGAAGCCGAAGAGCGCGCCTTCTGGGAGTCGCCGAATAACGACAGCACCGATTACGTAGATTGGAGCAAGGCCAAGTTGGTGACCTTTCCCAAACTGCGCCCATCCACGGAGACGATTTCCCTGCGCATGCCTGAAGATGTCCTGAACACCATTCGCAGCCACGCACGCAAGCTCGATGTTCCGTATCAATCCCTAATAAAGCTTTGGTGCGCAGAAAAAGTCGCGGAGTTGGTTCATCAACCACGCAAGTCCGCTCGCGGCAGCAAATAGCTTTGCCAAGTTGCATCGCATTCCGCGCTACAATCTCTCCATGAGCCGCACCGCCGCCGAACTCCTCGAAGAAGCCCGCCGCTTGCCCCCCAGCGAGTTCAATTGGCTGATTGGGGAGTTGCTCCAGGAAGGCGATGGCTCCAGCGAAGCGGAGATTGATGCCTCTTGGCAGACTGAGGTTGAACGGCGTGTAGCCGACGCTGAAACGGGGACCGCGGTGACCTATTCCTGGGAAGAAGTGAAAGCGCCCCTCCGTGCCCGGCTGGCACGATGATGCCGAAGCCGCTCCGCATCCGGTCTGAGGCAACGGACGAAATCAACGAAGCATTTGAATGGTATTTCAAGCGCAATCCTGAGGCTGCCGACGCGCTTTTAACGGAAATCGACTCTTCTTTAGAGCAGATCCCTTCTCGCCCTCAGCTCTACCCAACCTATACAAAGAAAACTCGAAGACGAGTGCTGTCGAGGTTCCCCTATTCGGTGGTCTTTCAGGAGAAGGATGACATCATTCTGGTCATAGCGCTGGCTCACTCCAAGCGCCGCCCCGGCTACTGGAAAGGGCGAATCTAAGCCGGAGGGAAAGAAAGTCTCTGCTGTCGCTGGTCTTTGAAGAACTTTTGGATTTCCTGAATAAAGCGTCTTCTTCGTTGCGTATAATTACCCAACATTGGCGCACAATGGTTTCATAATGTCCTCCACAACCCATGCAGCTAAAACCGAATCTGCGAGCCGGAAGCTGAGGGCCGATAGCTGAAATCTGAATGCTATCGGCAATACCGCCCGTAACCCCTTTGTTTTCAAATTTCTGCGGCGAACCCCAGCAGAATCAGATAGCTACGGCGAGGCTCTTTTCGTATCCAAATGAAAATAATGCACTTATTCACAGAGATAGGGGTGGGGGGTACGCCGTGACTAAGGAGTAAACCGCAAAATGTCCCGATTGCCACCGCACCGTGCCTCCAAACCCCACCCGCCCGACCTGCGCGGCACCGATTCCTATTCCCTACTCCCTATTCCCTGTTCCCTGCCTTCCCCACAACTCTTTCCCCTTTCCCGTGTCTAATCCAACAGGAAGGACCCAGAAAACCCTTGCGTAACTTTGCTTTCCTCTGCCTCGCTGCACTGCTCGCCTTGAATCAACCGCCTGCCAAGGCCCAATCCGGCAGCTTTATCGTCTCGCAGCACGGCCACCCGGTAGGCACCGCCTCCTTCGACTTCACCGCAACACCCCATGGCTACAACTCAACTTCCCTGGTCCGTATCGCCATGCCGGGTTTCGATTACTCCTTGTCCAAGACCGAGCTCCTTTCGTCGGCCAACCACCTCCACCACGTTCAGTTGAGCGCCATCGTCAACTCGCAGGCCGTCAACGTGGTCTGCGCGCCCGAATCGGTCGCCTCTACATCTACATCGCAGATTCTGATCAACATCTCGGCGAGCGGGCACAGCACCACCACCCGGCTGGCTCCGCATCTGGGGGCGGTCTTCCTCCCCGACTTCGACCCCGGCGCGCTTGAAACCATGCTCGCCCTCGCCGTAACTCGCAACAATGCCGGTATCTGGGCCATCCTTCCCAAGCAGGCGGGCTCCGTCGAGCCAATACAACTGGCCACTTACGCCGACGAGCAGGGAACCCTCGATGGCAAGTCCATCGTCGTCCACCACCTTGTGGCCAACATCGCAGACGCTTCCACCCATCTATTCTCCGGGCCCGACAACCAGCTTCTCCAGGCCGAACTCCCAGAACAAGGTTTCGCTCTCGTCCGCAACGGATTCGTCCTGACCCCTCCCACCAGGCCCGGCGCGCCGCCTGAGCCCGCCGCGCAGCCAATCCAGCAGTAGCAATTCCGGGTCTGCCGGCACTTCGGCTACAATCCAAGGCCTATGGACCAGCAGCCTGCCGCGCCTCAAAACGTTGTACAAGTGAACTTCGCTTTGGCCCTCAGCGGCGGCCAATTATCCGCCACCGTGCAGGTCCCCGCCGGCCCGTCAAACCTCGTCCAGATCCTTCCCTTGCTGCGGGGCCTCGATGATGCCTTCATAGACGATGCAGCCTCTGAACTGGCTGCTGCGGGCCAACCAATCTCGTGCAAGCAAGGCTGCAACCATTGCTGCTACCAGGCCGTCCCCATCAGCCTCGTTGAGGCCGAAGCTCTCGCGGAATGGATTCGCACCCTTCCAGAAGACCAGCAGCAGGAGCTCGCCCGGCGATTCCGCGAAACCATCCTCAAGCTTTCCGCTGCCGGTCTCACGGAAAACCTGGATCATATGGTTCCGAACGGTCCAGGGGAAGCCGCAGTCAAGCTAGCCTTTGACTACCTTTACCTGCGCATTCCCTGTCCCTTCCTTGAAGACGGAGCCTGTTCCATCTACGCCATCCGCCCCTTCGCCTGCCGGGAATACCTCGTAACCTCCGCACCTGAGCATTGCTTCGATCCCGGTACCCGACAGGTAAAGGGTGTTCAATTGCCACGGAGGTTTTTCACCCTGCTGAAGGAAAGTGCCACCGAGGCTGATGAGACAGCGCGCGGCTGGATTCCACTCGTCTTCCTTTTCGATTGGATGGAAGCCGGCTCGCATTTCAACCAGACAGGCTCCGCAACCGGCCCTGAGGTCCTCTATGATTTCCTCCAGCGCATGAGCACTCCCAAACCTCCAGCGCACCCCGACGCCTAAGCTGCCGGGCGAAGAGACTTGCTTCAGCCGCCAGGCAAGCCTGCCAATCGTTTCGGTACAATTCTGATTCAATGACTGACCAACCGCCGCACACGCTTCCTGCCGAGTTCACCTTCAGCGCTGGCGACGATCAAATCACGGCCACCGTGAATATCCCGTTCGGCCATCGAAACCTTACCCAGATTCTGCCCATCCTGCATTCGCTGTCGGACTCAGTGATCGCAAGCGTCGGTTCCAAACTTCGCCAGACAGGCCAACCCATCTCTTGCAAGGCTGGCTGCGGAGCCTGCTGCCGTCTTATGGTCCCTCTGAACCTCTTTGAGGCTGAGGCCCTCGCCGCCTGGATACAATCCCTCCCCGAGGCCAAACAGCAGGAACTCGCTCTCCGCTTCCAAAGCGCGCTCGCCAAACTGGCCGACGCAGGCATCCTCGATCGGATGGTCGGCGAAGACTGGCGCGTCCAATCCGATTCTGCCCTCAAAATTGTCAACGACTACTTTTCTGCGCAAGTCCCCTGTCCGTTCCTTGAGGACGAGTCCTGCTCCATTTACCCCATCCGCCCGCTAATCTGCCGCGAGTACCTCGTAACCTCACCACCCCAGCAATGCTCCGATCTGGCTATGCCGGTCACAAGGGTCAAACTGCCGTTAGTCTTAACTCGCGTTCTCGACTCCATCGCTGCCGAGCTCGACGCGAATAGGCCCGGCTGGATTCCGCTGGTTTTTCTATTCGACTGGATGAAAACCGACGCCCACCCCGGCGATGGCGTCGCGGGCTTTGCTCCCATGTTGATGGCTGAGGTCATCAACAGACTGGACCAGATCAAGGCCGCTGCCCCCGCCGAACCTAAGGCCGAAACCTAGCCCCGCTCGACAGTAACCCCCCAGACCAGCGGAGGTGTTCCCCTCTTTCCTATTCCATAGTCCCAAGTCCCTCAGCCCCTAGTCCCTTAGTCCCTAGCCCCTTAGTTCCTGCCATCACATCGCTCTCCCCGCCGCCACCCCCGAGGCCCATGCCCACTGGAAGTTGAATCCGCCAAGCCAGCCCGTCACATCCACTGCTTCTCCAATAAAAAACAACCCCGGCGTGGTCCGCGCCTCCATGGTTCGCGCCTGCAACCCATCGGTATCCACTCCTCCCACTGTAACTTCAGCCTTGGCAAACCCCTCCGTCCCAGTTGGATGCAGCGCATACCGGCGCAGCGTCTGCTCGCCGGCCTTGAGCGCCGCATTCCCCCAGCCCGCCGGAGCAACCGCCTCCGCCAGAAACCCCGCCAGCCGCTGTGGCAACACCTCCCTGAGCGCCTGCTTCATCGCCGCCGAATCCCGCCGCGCACCCATACGCATCAGCGGCTGCAGCAATCCAGCCTCGCCTGCCAGTCCGGGTGCAAAGTCCACCACCAGCCTGTCCCCCGCCTGCCAGTACGAAGAGGCCTGCAACACCGCCGGCCCGCTTACTCCGCGATGCGTCACCAGCATCTTCTCCCTGAACCGAATCGGGCCGCGAGCCTGGCTTCCAGCTCCCTCAACCCAAACTTCAACCTCGGCCGCAACGCCCGCCAACTCCTTCCACCCCGCCTCGTCCCCATCCAGAACCAGAGGAACCAGCCCGGGCCTTGGCGCGCCAACCCTCAACCCAAACTGCGCGGCCAGTTCATATGCAAGCCCCGTGGCGCCCATCTTTTCAATCGACAGCCCCCCCGTCGCCACCACGAGTGCCCCAGCCTCAAACTCCCCGGCCGAGCAACAAACCCGAAACCCGCCACCAGCAGTGCCCTCAACCTGAATGCGGTGCGCGTTCAGAACCATTTCAACGCCGCCAAGCTCGCATTCGGCCAGCAGCATATCCAGAATCGCCCGCGCCGACCCATCGCAGAACAGCTGCCCCAGAGTCTTCTCGTGCCAGCGGATTCCATACCGATCCACCAGCGCAAGAAAATCCTGCGGCCCATAACTCGCCAGCGCCGACTTGCAGAAATGAGGATTGTCAGAAAGGAAGTTCCCCGGCCCGCAGTGAAGATTCGTAAAATTGCACCGCCCGCCCCCGGAGATGAGAATCTTGCGCCCCGGCTGGCCGTTGTGCTCCAGCAGCGCCACACGCCGCCCGCACTGCCCAGCCGTAGCCGCGCACATCAGCCCCGCCGCCCCCGCGCCCAGCACAATTACATCGAATTGGCGCAGTTTCTCGAGCATTCCGTCCCGATAAGAATAGCCGCTAACGTCGAGTTACAGGCTGGGCTCCAACCCCGTCCTTTATCATTTCCGGATACGGTACACATTCCTTCCGCGCCAAAAGGTGGCCCATCATGTATCCCACGCCCGCCCCGCTCGATTCTAAATCGCAGTTGCGCAAAACCATGGGCTTCTGGGACGTGCTGTTGTTCAACATCGCTACGGTGCTCGGACCTCGATGGATCGCGGCCGCGGGTCACAACGGCACCTCCTCCATCAGCTTGTGGGCCCTTGCCGCCGTGTTCTTCTTCGTCCCCGGAGCGCTGGTCATCAACGAACTTTCCTCACGCTTTCCTGAAGAGGGCGGGCTGTACGTATGGTCGCGAGAGGCCTTTGGTCCGTTTCATGGCTTTGTCGCCGGTTGGACCTACTGGATTTACACCTTCTTTTATTTCCCCGGCCTGCTGCTCGCCAGCGCTTCCATGGCTGCCTACATCGTTGGCGGACGTGGCTCCGTGCTGGCACAGGACAGAACATTTCAACTAACCGTATCGCTCGCCATTCTTCTGGTAGCTGTGGTGCTGAACATCATCGGCCTCAACATCGGCAAGTGGCTTCAGAATGCAGGCGGCGTCGGCACCTATGTGCCCCTGCTGATGCTGGTTGGCATAGCCGCGCTGGTTTGCCTGCGCCACGGTTCCGC
>Ga0302320_10026300_pt1 | contig 11277 bp, 8 predicted proteins | sample Bog_T0_3_FD_202130 | JGI IMG/M metagenome (GOLD analysis project Ga0302320, IMG submission 202130) | Peat permafrost microbial communities from Stordalen Mire near Abisko, Sweden - Bog_T0_3 | ecosystem: Environmental > Terrestrial > Soil > Wetlands > Peat | place: Sweden: Abisko, Stordalen Mire... | reverse complement strand
CTATGGGGCGAATTTGAAGGCGATGGGAGCGGAAAATTCATAGCCGTCGCGCTTCAGTTGCTGCTCGCTGCTTACAACCACTCCATTGATCTTGTCATGTTTGAAGAGTATGGGGCCGACCTTGGTTCCCATGATCTGCGCTGGCCGGGTGGGATGGCCAAAGGTGCAGTTCTGGAAGACGAAGTTGGTGACGGGATCTGACCCGCCGTCGATGTAGATGTGGCCGCCATCGTTCTCGAAGCTGGTGTTGATGAATTTGAAGTCGTCCAGGACGATGCCGTCGCTGGACTTTTGGCCGGAGCTGTATCCCTTGCCTGTAAAGTATGCGGGCGAGAGCTGAATCCACACAGCGTACTTGTTCTGGTTAGTGACAAACTGCACGCCGTCGAAGAGGACGTGGCGGATGTTGGGCGCGCCGCCGTAGCCGATGGCGATGGACGCGGTATAGGTGTAGTTGACGAAGTTGCGGACGGTGACGTCTTCGACGGTGGAACTTTTGCCGCCATAGAAGGCGAAGGTGTCGTCCATGGTCATGGCAAAGCTGTCGGCGATGAGGACATGTTTGGTGTTGCCGGTGAGGTCGAATGCGTCGTCATGATACTGCTGCTTGCGGTTGACGATTTTGATATTAATGGCGGAGAAGTTTTCGGTGTCGCTGACGGTGGTGGTCCAGTAGGAGGAGCGCAGCAGAAGCAGGCCCTGGAAGGTGATGTTCTTGCAGTGGTTGACGATGTATCCCTTGACCCCGGCACCGTGCGGATCGTTGACCAGGCCCTCGTCGGAGCGCGCCTTGCCATCGCCGGTATCTGGCTGGACGTCGTGCCAGAGCCACGGGTAGCCCTCCATGTCGATGGTGCCACGTCCGGTGATGCCCGCATTCTCCACATTATTGAAGACGACCATGGCGCGCAGGCCTCGACCGCCAGAGGGCATCGGCGGCGAGACATAGTCGGCGTTCTTGCGCGAGCCGCGAATGACGGCGCCCATATCGATGTAGAGCTTGACGTTGCTCTGCATCACGATCTCGCCGGAGAGATAGATTCCGGCAGGAAAGAAGAGTACGCCGCCGCCGGAACGGGCCGATACATCGCCGATGGCCTTGTTGATGGTGGCAGTCTCCAGCGTCTTGCCGGTGTTGTCGACTCTGTAGTCCATGATATTAGTGACGTTGGCGTCGCCGAGTTTGGGCGGGTTCTTCTCGGCGGGCTCGGCAAAAAGCAGCAGGCCGGGACTCTGGAAGGTGGGCTCTTCGTTGAAGAAGATGACAAGATAGCGCGGCTGATCGAGGTCAAAGCTGATGGACTTGCCGCTGATCTGGGGATGAATGCCGTAGGCGGCGGGGCGGATGTAGCAGGTGATGACATTGCGCTCGTTGACCAGCGATGTGACGGTGATATGGACTTTGCCGGAGGTGGGCATCGCGAAGCTGGCGTGGTCCATCCACTGAAACTGGTTGTAGGTGGGCAGGCGATGCACGAAGACGGACTGGCCGTCCACAGTCACCCTATAAGCGAGGCTCTCCGGCGCGCCCGCGTAGGCCGGGTAGGGTGTGACTGAGGCGAATGCCGTCGTGGGCAGCAGCGAAGAGAGCAAGAAGAACATTGCCAAGCAAACGAGTGGGCCTGCTAACGACCTGGATTTCATTGCCGTCCTCTTTCTTTCATCGAGACGCGTCGAGGGCCGATAGCCCACGCGGTCAATTTTAGTTCGAAGGATGAACTATCGCAGAATCTTATAGGAAAGACAGTATGAGTGGCGACGGAGAAGCAGATGAATGCTGTTTCGCCTCAAAATGGTTCGATTTCCGTTACAGATCAACGCCTCGTAACCGGATATTCGAAATCGGGCGGGATGGCAATTCAACCCGGCTTGACAGTTCCGACTTCGGCTGCATAGACTTCCGCCCATGAAGGTCAGAGCGTTTTTCCCACTTGCAGCCATTGCCCTATTTGCGTCTAGTCTTCCGCTTTGGTCGGCGGATGCTAAATTTGCGCCGCCCACGACTCCGCGCATGACCTACAACTTCAACTCCGACTGGAAGTTCATCCGGCAGGATATACCGGGGGCCGAGGTTGTGAACTTCGACGATGCGCAGTGGGATACCGTGAGCACGCCACACACATTCAATGACGTCGATTCGTTCCGCATGATCATCGACCACAGCGGCGGCGATCGCGGCAAGTATCAGGGCGTGGTATGGTACCGCAAGCACTTCAAGCTGCCGGCCAATATGTCTGGGTCGAAGGTCTTTGTTGAGTTCGAAGGCATGCGCCAGTCGGGCGACATCTATTTGAATGGCGTGCCATTCGGCCTATATGAGAACGGGATAACGGGATATGGCATCGACATGACGCCCGGCCTGCACTTTGGCGACCAGGAGAACGTGATTGCGGTGCGCGTGGACAACCGCGGCAGTGTGCGGGAGCGCGCCACCGACACCGGCTATCGCTGGAACGCCAACGACTTCAACCCGCAGTACGGCGGCATCAATCGCCGAGTATGGCTACATGTGACGGGGCCGATCTACCAGACGCTTCCGATCTACTACGGCCTGGAAACCACGGGTACTTACATCTACTGCACCGACTACAACATTGCAGGCCATAGCTGCACGGTGCATGTGGAATCGCAGATACATAATGCAACCCAGGGCCGAGGTCGAAGCAGTGCCAATGTTGCCCTGTCGGCTGTGGTGGTGGATAAGGATGGCGTGGTAAGGGCCACCTTCAATGGCAGCAACGCCGATGTTACCGCCGGCGATAAGGCTGCTCTGACTGCCAGTGGAGCGCTGACCGGGGCGCGCTTCTGGAGCCCGGACGATCCGTATCTGTACGACGTTTACACCATGCTGACGGTTGCCGGAAAGGTGGTGGACGTCACCAAGATCACGACCGGCTTCCGCAAGGTGGAGTTCAAGGGCGGGGTGGGCACGGGCGGTGTGTATATCAACGACAAGTTTGTATACCTGAAGGGATTCTCGGAGCGCTCGGCGGATGAATGGGCCGGCGTAGGCGTGGGCTATCCGGAGTGGATGCACGACTTCACCGCGCAGATGATTCGCGACGACCACGCTAATTACATGCGCTGGATGCATGTAACGCCGCAGAAGGAAGACGTGGAGTCGTTCGACCGCTTCGGCATCGTGGAAGTTGCGCCGGCGGGCGACAAGGAAGAGGACTCCTGGGGCACGCAGTGGCGGCAGCGGGTGGATGTGATGCGCGACAGCATCATCTACCTGCGCAACAACCCAAGCATCCTGATGTGGGAGGCAGGCAATACCGGCGTTACCGGGCCGCAGATGCAGGAGATGGTGGCGCTGCGCAAACAGTACGATCCCAACGGCGGACGGTTCATGGGATGCCGCTCTCTACAGCAGCCGGACGCGGTGGCCGCTGCGGAGTGGTCCGGCACCATGCTGGGCGGACCGTATAACGACGCTGTGCGCAACCGCGAACCGCTGATCGAGACGGAAGACTTCCGCGATGAGGGCGCGCGCCGCTTCTGGGACGATTTCTCTCCGCCGTACTATGGATTCAAGAAGGGGCCGAACGATACGTGGAACTATAACTCGGAGACCTTCGCCGTCGCACAGGTCAAACGTTACTGGAATTTCTACTCTAACCGCATCTCCAACACCGACCCGGTCCATGCCAAGTACTCCGCGTACGCCTCCATCTACTTTACGGACGAGGCAGCGGACGGACGGCAGGATTCCAGCGAGGTATCGCGAGTAAGCGGCAAGACGGACGCGGTGCGCCTGCCCAAGGAAGCCTACTTTGTGGAGCAGGTGATGCAGAACGAGAAGCCCGACATCCACATCATTGGGCATTGGACGTATCCGGCCACTCAACCCAACGGAAACCCCACGGTGAAGCCAATCTATGTAGTGGCCAACAACGTGGACAGCGTGGAGCTGTTTGTGAATGACGCGTCCAAGGGCAAGATGACGACGGCGGAAAACGGCTATCTGTATACTTTCCCGAATATCGCGTTTGAGCCCGGAACAATCAAGGCAGTGGGATACAAGGGGACGGCAGCGGTTGCGAACTATACCTTGACGACGGCGGGGCCACCGGCTGCGATCAAACTGACGCTGCATACAGCGCCCGGCGGAATGCGCGCCGACGGCGAGGACATGGCGCTGATCGACGTGGAGGTGGTGGACGCCAAAGGCAATCGCTGCCCGACCGACGATGCGCGCGTGGACTTCAACTGGAGTTCGACGGGTAGGGCTGTGTCGGCCACTGGACCTGCCATCTGGCGCGGAGGCTATAACTCCGGCAAGATCAATTCGACCAATAATCTGTATCTCAATACCGAGGATGGGATCAATCGTGTTGCTATGCGTTCGACCCTGCAGGCGGGATCCGTGACGTTGACGGCCACGCGGACGGGACTGAAACCCGCAACCGTCTCCTTCGACACGAAGCCGGTCGAGATTACGGACGGCCTGTCGCGGGAGGAAGAGGTCACGCTATTGCCGGTTGCGGCAAAGTAAGCCGGCAGAGTAAGACGACGCATGACGAAGGGCAGGGCTTCGGCTCTGCCTTTTGCTGCGCGATGCATCATACGAGTCGCGACAGGGGTTATACTTTGCATGGCGGGAGATGCAACCGCAAGCCTCAACTCTGGGAACCTTTCTCTAAAGGAGACGTCTAAGTGAAATTGAATCTGGGTCGTACTGTGATTTTCTGTCTAGCGGCATCGGTTGTGACACCTGCGTTCGCGCAAGGCTCTGGAGCTGACACCTATAAGGCGCAGTGCGCTCTGTGCCATGGCGAGGACGGCCTGGCTACCACGCCGGTGGGAAAGGCGTTCAAGGCCGCGTCGTTCAAGGACCCCGCAGTGGTAAAGACACCGGACGCCACATTGATAACGATCGTGAAGAATGGCAAGGACAAGATGCCAAGCTTCTCCGCCAAGCTGACGGACGCGCAGATCAAGGCCGTGGTGGGTTACATCCACACGCTGCAGAAGTAGACTGCGCGGCTACGGTTGGGCCGATTTTGTACCGCCGAAGAGGCCGTAGCGCTTGAGCATGAGGAACCAGAAGGCTGCTCCGGAAACGAAGAGAACGAGGAAGATAAGGAACGGCGACCACTGGGTCTGCACGGCGAACTGCTGCGGGTTGTAATAGGGCTTGAGATAGGCCATGCGCAGAAGCTCGCGCATGACGGACATGATGAGAACGTCGAGCGCGGTGATGCTGGTGACGCCCAGCGCGGCGAGACGGATGTTGTCCTTCCTGAGGGCAGCTGACATCATAAAGATGGAGACCAGCGCGGCCACCAGAGCAAACCCGAGAAGCGTGGTGGCTAGCGGATCGGCACCCAGGAAGATGCCGCGCAGGGCCCTGGGAATGCTGAACAGGAACCAGAAGCCAATCAAAAACTGAGACATGGTGGCATAGAGGAAGGCCTTGCCTCCGAGTTGGAAGATTGCGCGTGCATACTCCTGGTCCTGCTTCCACTTGGTCCAGGCGATGAGGACGAGATAGAGGCCGCCAACGGCCACGGCCGCGGTCATGAAGTGCAGATAACGCGGAACCAGGGTGGGTTCGGATAGATTGAGGCCCCAGCCTGAAGCTGAAGAGAAGTACTTTTGTGCCCAGTGGGCGGGGACCTGGCTGAGGGTGAGATTGTTGGTGTAGATGAATCCGATGATGAGCACCAGGGTGGTGCTGAAGAGCATGACGCGCCCCGCCGACCTGGGACGCCGCTCTCCCTGATAGGAGACAAAGTAGAAGCCGTAGTAGGCGCAGACCACCAAAACAAGCACAAGGAACCAGGGCCAGGCCAGCAGGATGGATGAGGTATAGAAGAACTGTCCATATAGGACCTGCACAAACAGCAGTGGAGCGATGCCTATGCTGATGGTTGCCGCCATCATGACGGGGACTTTCTTGGCAACGTCGCGGAAGATGCGTGCTCCGTATTGATTGCCTTTCTGCCGCCAACGTGCGAGCAGCGCGAGCAGTGCACCGCCCAGCATAAAGTTCATGGCGAGGATATGCAGGGCGAAGGTGACAACAAGAAGCAGCTTGAAGACCCAAAAGGGCGCGGGCAGCGGATTGGGATCAGGGGTGGGAACCATGCTGGGATCGAACATCTCAGTTGCCTCCTTGGGCTGCTGGCGCGGAGTTCTGGGTATAGACCCACTGGACCAGTGCCCGCCGCTCGTCCTCGGATAACTTGAGATCTGGCATGAGCGGGAACATTGCAGGCAGGCTGGCGAGAGCGGCGACGGCCTTCTGCGGGTCCTTAGGCATGTTGGTGAAGAGATGGTCGTCGGGCTGCTGTAGATGGCACATGCTGCAGTTCTGCTGGTAGACGGTCTTGCCATCGGGATGTAGGTCAGGAGGCGGATTCATGGGCTGTAATGAGCCGAGATAGGCGCTCAAGGCATTCAGCTCCGCGTCTGTGCCGGCAAAGGGAGGCATTACGTTGTTGTGCATAAGGAAGATGCATCCCAGCATGGCGTGAAGTTTATCCTGGTCCCACTGGCGCTTGACGATGTACTGATGAATGCCGCGGTAGCCATCGGCGGTATGGCAGCTCTCGCACTCCACACGGAAGATCTCATGGCCGGCTGCGATCTGGTTGGCGGGGGAGAGATCGTGGTTCTGCACCCAGCGGGCCGTCTGTAGCACGCCTGCGGAATTGAGGTTGTCCACAGTGAACCCGCCGTCGCCTGGCATGGCGGTGAAGTAGAGCGAGTTTGCATAGAGATAGTTTTCGATGACGAAAGGCTTGCGAATGGATTCGCGGACAAATTCAAAGGAGTCCATAGCGCCAAAGGCGACCACCGCAAGCAGAAGGCTCAAGGTGAGATGCAGGCGGGATGGTCGCACAAGGGAGATCAGGACAAGCAGGAATGTTCCGCCCAGAAGAAGGCAGGCGAGCAGGGCAAAGTGAGTGCCAGTGGGCATGGCTCCGCGCGTGCTAAGCCAGAGGACGGGGGGAATGGCACGGATGTACCAGCAAGCGAATACGGGAAGAAGAAGGAGAGACGGCACAGTCCACAACGCACCCCAGCGAACGATGCGTGCCTTGAGTTCGGCGTCCTTCTGCACGCTGGCGGTGATGAGCGAATAGATTCCCGCGAGGGCCAGCGAGATGGAGATGCGGAAGAACAGCGACGGCGCATAGGTGGGGTTGAAAAATCCAGACCAGAAGTAATGGTTGGCAATCCACTGACCGGGGGTGAGCATGAAGGTGATGATGCCGTTGATGACCACCATGCTGGCGAAGGCAGCAACGAAGTAAACCCATCCGAACCATTCATGGACTTTGGGCTCGAGTTTGTCCCAACCGTAGAGATAGAGCAGGGCCGCGGTGATTTCTATGAAGAAGAAGACCCACTCGATGGCCCATCCCCAGACATAGATATGGATGAGGTTGCTGGTGGCGGTGGGGCTGATAAGGCCGATAGTGAACCAGATTCCAACTCCGCTGACGGCCCCGAAGACGACCGTAAGCAGGACAAAAAAGCGGGTGTGGAATTTGAGCCAAGCGAGGAGTTTCGAATCATTGTTGCGACGTGCCCTGCGCTCGGTCAAAACCAGAAACAATCCGCCTCCGACCGCGAAGTGCGAGACGAAAACATGGAGGCCGGCCACTAGCGCCATGAGCAAACCCGCGCCAAAGGCCAGGTCCCAAACCGGATAATTCATACTTGTCCCCTCGAACGATGCACCGGCACCGATTCCATCTCTATCATGCAATGCGAATCCTACAAATTGTATTCCTGAAGAACCATTGCGGGATTCCGTTCATGTGCGGTATTCGGTTATTGACGTGCGGAGCCAGAGGCGCGGTCTGATTTATTAGCCGTGTGATTCATCCTTCCTATCCTTATTAGAGGATGCAGGTCTATCGCGACTGTGATAGCGGTCACGGATTGCGAAACTGTGCAGCGGTAAAGTCGATATGTGGTTATCGGTATGAATATATCGAATGCTTTACAGTTCAATCGTCCGGCCGTGACTCCGATCCCCCAGCCAAGCCTGAGGCGTCTGCCGCAGTACCACCATTATCTGGTTGATATGGAAGCCAAAGGCGAGACGCGAATTTCCTGCAGCGCGATCGGCCGCGACCTGGGATTAGTTCCGGTACAAGTGCGCAAGGACCTACAGTACACGGGGATCATCGGCAAGCCAAAGACGGGCTATGCGGTGAATGAACTGATCCAGTCGATTGAGAATTTTCTTGGCTGGAACAACGTGAACGAGGCGTTTCTGGTTGGTGTGGGGAACCTGGGGACGGCGCTGCTGGGGCATGAACGGTTCTCCAAGTTCGGATTGCGGATTGTGGCTGCGTTCGACACCGACCCGGCCAAGTTCGGGCAATGGATACACCAGAAGGCGGTATTGTCGCTGGATAAGTTGGCCGATCTGGCCCCGCGGATGAGCATCCTGCTGGGAATCATCACGACCCCGGCTGAAGCGGCGCAGGCGGTGGCCGATGAGATGGTGAAGGGGCGCATTCAGGCCATATGGAACTTTGCGCCGGTAAAACTCAAGGTTCCAGAACACATTATTGTGCATAACGAAGACCTGTACTCGACCCTGGCGGCGCTTTCCTGGAAGCTGGCGCGGCGATTGGGTGTGTCCATGCAAGAGAAGCAAGAGAAGGAGGCTGTTTAATGGCGACGATGCCCATGGCGGTTGATCGCGCGCAGAAGTTCGAGAAGGTGTGCAACATACTGGATCGCTACTCGCGCAAAGCATCGGGGTTGATCCCGATTCTGCAAGCGATCCAACACGAGTATCACTACCTCCCGGAAGAAGTGCTGACGTATGTGGCGACCTCGCTGGACGTTCCCCCGGCGCGCGTGTTTGGCGTGGCTACTTTCTATGCGCATTTTGCGCTGCAGCCGAAGGGGAAACATGTGATCCGGATGTGCGACGGGACGGCCTGCCATGTGAAGCAGTCGATCCCTGTATTGAACGCATTGCGCGAGAAGCTGGGCACCACGGAGACCAGCAAGACGACGCCGGACATGATGTTCACGCTGGAGACGGTGGCATGCCTGGGTGCCTGCGGACTGGCCCCGGTGATTGTGATCGATGAGCAGGTACACGGGCAGATCACACCGGAGCATGCGCTGGCCCTGGTGGACGAGATCAATACCCAGGAGGCCTTGCTTGCGAGCGGGACCCCCATTGCTGAGCAGCCCTCAGCCGAGGAGTCCCATGCCTGACGCGGAAGCTGTCGTATTGAATGGTGTGAACGGAAACGCAAGCAGCGTGCCTGCACAGCTTCGCCGAGTGGTTGTGTGTGCCGGAACGGGATGCATGGCCAACGGGGCCATGAAGGTCTATGAGAAGTTCAAGAGCGAGATGGCGGTCAGCGGCGTACAGGTGATCCTGGAACTGCGCGCGGAGGCTGAAGACGACGAGGTCCGGCTCTCCAAGAGCGGATGCCAGGGCTTCTGCCAGATGGGGCCGCTTGTATCTGTAGCGCCAGAAGGCATTCTGTACTGCAAGGTACACAGCGAAGACGTGCATGACATTGTGCAGCAGACGCTGGTTGGCGGCCAGGTAGTGGACCGGCTACTGTATAAGGACCCAACGACGCGCAAGAGTTGCCACGGGTTCACCGACAATCCCTTTTACTCTCGCCAGGAACGGCTGGTGCTGCGCGAGTGCGGCTTCCTCGATCCGGAGGACATTGTCGAATATATGCAGCACGGCGGCTACAAGGCGGCGAGGATGGCCTATGTAGATATGTTGCCCGAAGAAATCTGCAAGGTGATTACCGAGAGCGGACTGCGCGGACGAGGCGGCGGGGGATTTCCCACGGGAAGGAAGTGGGATGCGGCGCGGGTGCAGAATTCCACCAAGAAGTATGTAATCTGCAACGGCGACGAGGGCGATCCCGGCGCGTTTATGAACCGCTCTGTGATGGAGGGCAACCCGCACAGCGTGATTGAAGGGATCATGATTGCGGCGCGCGCGATTGGGGCCAACGAAGGCCTGGTGTATGTGCGGGCAGAGTATCCCCTGGCGGTGGAGCGAATGCGCCGCGCCGTGGCGGATGCAGAGCGCACAGGCATCCTGGGAAAGAACGTCTTTGGCACGGGCTTCAGCATGAAGTGCGACGTGATGGAGGGAGCGGGAGCGTTTGTGTGCGGCGAAGAGACAGCGATGATCGCGTCGATCGAGGGACAACGCGGCATGCCGCGGCCCAAACCACCCTTCCCGGCGCAGAGCGGACTGTGGGGCAAGCCGACGATCATCAATAATGTGGAGACGCTGGCCCATGTATCGCGCATTCTGAACGTAGGACCCGAGGTCTTCCGCAGTATCGGGACCAAAGAGTCGCCGGGTACCAAGACGTTTGCTCTGACCGGGCATGTGGCCAACACTGGGCTGGTGGAAGTTCCATTCGGCACGACGCTGCGCGAGATTGTGTACAACATTGGCGGCGGAGTGACCGACGACGCAGGCAAGATATGGAAGAACGGATTCAAGGCAGTGCAGATCGGCGGGCCATCCGGCGGATGCCTGACCGAAGAGCACCTGGATCTGCCGCTGGCCTACGAGTCTTTGCGAGCGGTGGGTGCCATGGTAGGCTCCGGCGGACTGGTGGCAATGAACCAGAACACCTGCATGGTGGGCATTGCGCGCTTTTTTATGCAATTCACCCAGCGCGAGAGCTGCGGCAAGTGTCTGCTGTGCCGCGAAGGCACACGCCAACTGCTGGCGTTGCTGGACGATGTGATTGAAGGCCGCGCGGATGCAAACACGCTGGTGCTACTGGAGCAGCTGGGACACGCGGTGCAGGTGGGATCGCTGTGCGGTCTGGGCAAGACGGCGCCGAATCCGGTGCTGTCCACGCTGCGCTACTTCCGCAAGGAGTATGAAGAGCACGTCTTCGAGAAGCGTTGCCGCACGGGCCGATGCAAGGCACTACTGCGGCCCGAGATCAATCAGACCAAGTGCAAGGGCTGTGGCGTGTGCTTTGCGGCATGCCCGGTTGGGGCCATCTGTGGCGAGAAGAAGAAGCCGTACCATATCGATCCCGAGCTGTGCATCAAGTGCGGCGCGTGCGCAACAGCCTGCAAGCTTCACGCGGTGGAAGGGATATAGACCGATGAATACTGTGACGCAGCCAACTTTGACGATCGACGGACGTACGGTAGCGATTGAGGGCGAACGCAACCTGCTGGAACTGATCCGCAAGGCGGAGATCGACCTGCCGACCTTCTGTTATCACTCCGAACTGAGCGTGTATGGCGCGTGCCGGCTGTGCCTGGTGCAGGTAGAGGGGCGCG
>Ga0302320_10026299_pt1 | contig 11277 bp, 8 predicted proteins | sample Bog_T0_3_FD_202130 | JGI IMG/M metagenome (GOLD analysis project Ga0302320, IMG submission 202130) | Peat permafrost microbial communities from Stordalen Mire near Abisko, Sweden - Bog_T0_3 | ecosystem: Environmental > Terrestrial > Soil > Wetlands > Peat | place: Sweden: Abisko, Stordalen Mire... | reverse complement strand
CGATAACAGGGTTTCGGGATGAAGCGCCGCGAATTCATCACCCTCATTGGCAGCGCGGCGGTGGCGGCATCAGGCCCGGCGTTGGCGCAACGCGATCGCCCCAAACACGTCGGCATCCTGATGGGATATGCCGAGGATGATCCCGACACCCGGGCCCGCAAGCAGGCGTTCAGCGAAGCCCTCGAACAGCTTGGCTGGAAGGATGGCCACAACATCGCCATCACCTACCGTTTCGGCGTCGGCGAGATGGATCGCGTCCGCAGCTATGCCAAGGAACTGGTCGGCTTGAATCCCGATGTGATCGTTTGCGAGACGACGCCGACGCTGAGGGCGGTCGCGGATCAGACGGCGACCATTCCGATCGTATTCGTTTCCGTCACCGATCCCGTCAGCGGCGGATTCGTCGCCGAGCTGGCGCATCCCGGCGGCAATATCACCGGCTTTACCAATTTCGAAGCGACGATGGGCGGCAAGTGGATCGAATTGCTCAAAAACATCGCCCCGGGATCCAGCCGCGCCGGCATCATCTTCAATCCGGAAACAGCGCCAGGCGGCGGCGGCTTCTTCCTGAAGTCGGTGGCGGCATCGGCGCCGGCGCTCGCGATCGAGGTGCTTCCTTTCCCCGTCCATGACGACGCCGAGATCGAGCGCGCCATCGCCTCACTTGGAAGCGCTCCAGGGGGCGGCCTGCTCGTCATGCTGGACGTGTTTACAGCGGTGCATCGGCCCGCGATAATCGCGCAGGCAGCGGCCAGCCGCGTGCCCACCGTATTTCCGTGGCGCTTCGGCGCCACCGACGGCGGGCTGGCCTCCTATGGGGTCGATGTCGCCGACCTGCACCGCCGCGCGGCGAGCTACGTCGATCGCATCCTCAAGGGCACCAGGCCAACAGAGCTGCCGGTGCAGCAGCCAACCAAATTCGAACTGGTGATCAACCTCAAGACGGCGAAGGCGCTGGGAATCGAGATGTCACCGACCTTGCTCGCGACAGCCGACGAGGTCATCGAATGATCCTCCCGCGCCGCTGCAAGAGACAAGCCGGCATGTTCTTGCTAAATGGGGCCGGATGAGCATTTCCCTGCACCCCGACACGCCCCAGGGGCGGACGCTGGCGGGTTCGCCCGTGGCGGTCGCGGCGCCCGAGGCGAAGCCGTCGGGACCGAAAACCCGCAGCCGGCTGTTCATCAAATACGTCGCGCTGTTCGTGGCGGTGGTGGGCGTCGCGCTGCTATCCAACGGGATTTTCGAGGTTTTCTTCTATTACCGCGAGCATAAAGCGGCCCTGATCCGGATTCAGCACGAGCAGGCCGAGGCGGCGGCGGCGAAGATCGGCCAATTCATCAAGGAAATCGAGAGCCAGCTCGGCTGGACCACCCAGTTGCCGTGGTCGGCCGGCTCGATCGAGCAGCGCCGGTTCGATGCCCTGCGGCTGCTGCGGCAGGTGCCTGCCATCACCGAGCTTGCCCAGGTCGATTCCACCGGCAAGGAGCGTCTGCGGGTGTCGCGGCTCGCCATGGATGTGGTCGACAGCGGGCTAGACCTCTCCAAGGACCCGAAATTCACCGAAGCCGTCGCGCACAAGGTCTATTACGGGCCGGTGTATTTTCGCCGGGAATCCGAGCCGTATATGACGCTGTCGCTGGCCGGCACGCGCAAGGACGCCGGCGTCAGCATCGCCGAGGTCAATCTCAAATTGATCTGGGACGTGGTGTCGCAGATCAAGGTCGGCGAGCGCGGTCATGCCTATGTGGTCGGCGCGAACGGACGCCTGATCGCGCATCCCGACATCAGCCTGGTGCTGCGCAACACCGATATGTCGAAATTGATCCAGGTGCAGGCCGCGCAGGCTCCCGGCGGCGGCGGCGGCGACCCGGAATCGCTGCAGGGCGCGCGCAACATCCAGGGACAGGAAGTGTTGACCGCATCCGCGCCGATCGCGCCGCTCGGCTGGACCATGTTCGTCGAATTGCCGGTCGAGGAGGCCTATGCGTCGCTCTATCTGGCGTTGCAGCGGCTGGCCATCGTGCTGGCGGGCGCCTCGATCTTCGCGGTGCTGGCCGGGATATTCCTGGCCCGGCGCATGGTCGGCCCGATCCAGGCGCTGCGCGTCGGCGCCGAGCGCATCGGCAGCGGCGATTTCACCCAGCGCATCTCGATTCGGACCGGTGACGAACTCGAGGGCCTCGCCAACCAGTTCAACGACATGGGAGCGCGGCTGCAGGAATCCTATGCCGACCTCGAAAAGAAGGTTGAGTCGCGGACGGCGGAACTGAGCGAGTCGCTTGAGCAGCAGACGGCCACGGCAGAAATTCTTTCATCGATCAGCGCCTCGATGACCGATACCAAGCCCGTCTTCGACGCGATCGTGCGGAATCTGCGCCGGCTGTTTGGCACGCGCTTCGCCGTGCTTCAGACCCTGCACGATGGCACGGTCGAAATGCCCGCCGTGGATGGCGAACCCGGCTTCGAGCGCTTGCGGGATCGATATCCGCGCGCACTCTCCGTCGATACCGTGGGCGGCGAGGCGATGCTATCCAAGCGAACCGTTCAGTATACCCCGGTTCTCGGAAATCCGGCCACGCCGCCGGCGACAGTGCTATTTGCCGAAGATTTCGGTTTCGATTCCGTTATCTTCACGCCGATGCTGTTGGGTGAAAAGGTGATTGGCGCGATCGGGGTTGCCCGGCAAGAGCCGATCTCGTTCGATGAGAAGCAGATCGGACTGATCAAGTCGTTTGCGAACCAGGCCGTCATTGCCATCGAAAACACCCGGCTGCTCAAGGAACTACGTCTGCGTACGGACGATCTCAGCGAATCCCTGCAGCAGCAAATCGCGACCGCCGATGTGCTCAAGGTCATAAGCCGCTCTGCTTTCGACCTGAAATCCGTGCTCACGACGCTAACCGATTCCGCGAAAGCGCTATGTGGCGCCTCGCTCGGCATCATATGCCTGCGCGACGGCGACGTGATGCGGCTACAGGCCGAATCCGGCTGCACCCAGGCCTTCGTCGACTTTATGCGCGCCAACCCCATCACGCCCGGCCGCGACACCATCACCGGCCGCGTCTTCGTGGACGGCAAGCTGGCCCACGTCCCCGACGTGCAACTGGACCCTGAATACAATTTTGGCCGCGCGCCGATGCTCGGCGATTACCGCGCAGTGCTCGCGGTGCCTCTGATGCGGGATGGCGCGGTCGAGGGCGTACTGCTGCTGGGCAGGCCCGAACCCGGACCATTCAGTCAACGGCAAATCGATCTCGTCCAGACCTTCGCCGACCAGGCGGTCATCGCCATCGAAAACGCGCGGCTGTTCGAGCAGGTTCAGCAGCGCACCCGGGAATTGTCGCTGTCGCTCGACGAATTGCGCACCGCGCAGGACCGTCTGGTGCAGACCGAGAAGCTCGCTTCGCTCGGTCAACTGACTGCCGGCATCGCCCATGAAATCAAGAATCCGCTCAATTTCGTCAACAATTTCGCGGCACTTTCGGCGGAACTGATCGACGAACTGAATGATGTGCTCAAGCCCGCCGCGCTCGATGACAAGACGCGGGAAGAAATCGACGAACTCACCCATATGCTGAAAGGCAATCTCGAAAAGGTCGTGCAGCACGGCAAGCGCGCCGATTCGATCGTGAAAAACATGCTGCTGCATTCGCGCGAAGGTTCGGGCGAACACCGGCCCGCCGATATCAACGCCATCGTCGAGGAGAGCCTCAACCTGGCCTATCACGGTGCGCGCGCCGAGAAATCCGGCTTCAATATCACGCTGAAACGCGACTTCGACCCCGCCGCCGGCATGATCGACCTCTATCCGCAGGAAATCACGCGGGTATTTCTCAATCTGATTTCGAACGGCTTTTACGCCGCCACCAAGCGCAAGGAATCGGGCGAGGAAGCTTTTGAGCCGATACTGAGCGCGACCACCAAAAGCCTCGGCAACAATGTCGAAATCCGGATCCGTGACAACGGCACCGGCATTCCCCTGGAAGTGAAAGAAAAGATGTTCAATCCCTTTTTCACCACCAAACCGGCGGGCGAGGGCACCGGACTGGGGCTTTCGATGAGCCACGACATCGTGGTGAAACAACATGGCGGCAAGATCGACGTCGATACCGAACCTGGCGCATTTACCGAATTCATTATCACGCTGCCGCGGGCGGCGGCACGAGCATAGGCTGGAGGCACCAATTGAGCGTTTACATACTCGTCGTGGACGACGAGCCCGATGTCGAAGCCCTGTTCCGTCAGCAATTCAGGCGTGACCTGAAATCCGGACGTTTCACCATGGAGTTCGCGCCCTCTGCGCCGGACGCCCTTGCCCGCGCCGCCGAGATCAAGGACCCGTCGTTGATCCTGATCCTGTCAGACATCAACATGCCCGGCATGAGCGGGCTTGAAATGCTGCCCAGGGTGCGCGCGGAGCGGCCCGACGTTCCCGTCATCATGATCACCGCCTATGGCGACGCGGAAACCCGCCGCAAGGCGATCGAGCGCGGGGCGGTCGGTCTTTTGACCAAGCCGATCGATTTTGCGCTGCTGCGCAACGAGATCGACACAAGGCTCGGGCAAGCCGCATGACCGCGACCATCCTCGTCGTCGATGATGAGCCCGATCTCGAGGCTCTGGTCCTGCAGAAATTCCGCAGACAGATCCGCGACGGCGCGGTGCAGTTCGTGTTCGCCCATGACGGTATCGAGGCGCTGCAGTCGATCGAGGACCATCCGCATGTCGACATGGTGGTATCCGACATCAACATGCCCCGGATGGACGGCCTGTCGCTGCTGCGGAAACTGCAGGAGGCCGAGGAAAAGAAATGGACCGTCATCGTCTCCGCTTACGGCGACATGAGCAACATCCGTACCGCCATGAACTGCGGCGCGTTCGATTTCCTGACCAAGCCGATCGATTTCGGCGATCTCGAGATGACCATCGACAAGACCATCCGTCACGTCGAGATGATGCGGGAGGCGCGCCGCCGCCAGGTCGAGGCCGAGCGGGCGCACGCCTCATTGTCGAGGTATTTTTCGCCGCAGATCGCATCCCGGCTCGCTTCCGTCGGCGAGAGCAACGGCATGGAAGTGCATCGCCGAGAGGTCGCGACCATCTTCACCGATATCACCAGTTTCACCACGCTGGTGGAAACCGCGGCGCCCGATGTGCTGGGCGCGCTGCTCAACGAATATGTCGGCGGCATGACCGACGTGGTGTTCGCCCATGAAGGTACGGTCGCCAAGATCATCGGCGACGCGATCCAGATACTGTTCAACGCGCCCGGAGACCAGCCGGACTATGCCACCCGTGCGATCGCCTGCGCGCACGATCTGGATATCTTCGCGCAGGCCTTTCGCGAGCGCTGGAAGGAGAAGGGCGTGAATTTCGGGGCGACCCGGATTGGCGTTCACGCCGGTCCGGCGCTGGTCGGAAATTTCGGCGGCAGCCGATTCTTCGACTACACCGCCTATGGCGACACCATCAACACCGCGGCGCGGCTGGAGGCGGCCAACAAGTTTCTCGGCACCCGCATCTGCGTCAGTGCCGCGGTTGCCGACGCCACCGAAAAATTCCAGGGACGACCGGTTGGCGACCTGATGCTGCGCGGGCGCAGTGAGCCGCTGCGCGCCTACGAGCCGTTGACGGCGGCAGCGTTCGAAAGCCCGGCGACCACGCAGTATTCCGAGGCGTTCGCCAAGCTGGAAGCCGAAGACGCCGCGGCCATGCCGGCCTTCGCCGCGCTGGTCGGGATGCATTCCGGCGATGCGTTGGCCGGCTTTCATCTGAGGCGGCTGCTCAACGGCGCCAAGGGCGTCCGCATGCAGCTGGAATAGGTATTTCGGGGGATACCAGCATGATCAGCGATTTTCCGGCCGGCAACTATCGATTCATCCCGGCGGTGTTTCAATATTCGAGCGGCGCGGCGGCCGATTCCGGCTTCGAGATCGAGCGCGTGCGGTTTGATCGCCTGCTGCCGCTGGCCGAGGGCTTTGCGCAGGCCGCGAAATATATCGCAGGCGCGGGGCGTCCGCTGACGTCGTTCTGCGCCTGTGAGCTGCGTTCGCCGGCGGCCTTTACCGAGGACGGATTTCGGACCTTCAACCAGCACTATGTCAAGACGCTCGCGGAGTGGGGCCTGTTCGACGGGTCGGTCAATCCGGTGGCGCGCAGCAATGTTTGCCCGGAAATCGATCCGCCGGCCGAGCCGTCATTTTATGCGTTTTCCTTCACCCGGCCGAGCCAAAACGCGGCGCCATCCTTCGTCATTGCCGGCGGCGCCGAAGCGCGCGGAGGGGCCGGCAGCTATCCGGAACGCATCGTGCGCTACCGCGATATCAGTCCGGAGGGATTGAGGGAAAAGGTCCGCTTCACGGTGGGCGCAATGGAGAGCCGCCTCGGCGCGTTCGGGCAGGGCTGGAAGGACACTACCGCGGTGCAGGCCTATACCGTGCATGACTTTCATCCGGTCATGGCGGATGAACTGGTGCGCCGCGGCGCCGCCCGTTCGGGCCTGACCTGGCATTTTGCGCGGCCACCGGTGATCGATCTCGAATTCGAGATGGATTGTCGCCGCGTGATGCGGGAGATGGTGATTTAGGTCGTCGTTGCGAGGAGCGAAGCGACGAAGCAATCCACTCTTCGTTTGCAGATTTGGATAGCTTCGCTGCGCTCGCAATGACGACTGCTACCGCTCCCTCGGATCGAGCGCGTCGCGCAGGCCGTCGCCGACCAGGTTGAACGACAGCACCACCAGAAAGATTGCAAGCCCCGGCCATAGCGCCATCCACGGCGCGTTGGTCAAAAATCGTTGCGCGGCGTTGAGCATGCTGCCCCAGGACGGTGCGGGCGGCTGCTGGCCGAGCCCCAGGAACGACAGCGCGGCTTCGGCGATGATGGCGGCGGCGATCGACAGCGTGGCCTGCACCAGCAGCGCCGGCATGATATTCGGCAGGATATGGAACAGCGCGATCCGCCAGCGCGGGTTGCCCATGGCGCGCGCGGCCTCGACATAGTCCTCGACCTTGACGCTCATGGTCTGGCCGCGGGTCAGCCGCACGAAGATCGGCGTGGTGGTGATGCCGATCGCGATCATGGCATTGCCGAGGCTTGGGCCTAGAAACGCGGCCAGCGCAATCGCGAGGATCAAAAACGGGCAGGCCAGCATGGCATCGGTGATGCGGCTGATCAGGGCGTCGATGAAGCCGCCGCGATAGCCGGACAATAGTCCGAAGGGCACGCCGACCCCGAGCGCGATCCCGACCGAGATCGCGCCGGCGATCAGCGAGGCGCGCGCGCCATAGATCACGCGGGACAAAATATCGCGGCCGAGGTCGTCGGTGCCGAACCAGTGCAGCGCCGAGGGCGGCTTGCGCACCAGGGTCCAGCTGGTCGCGATCGGGTCATAGGGGGCGATCAAAGGCGCAAATAGCGCCAACAGAATGAACGTGCCGATCACCACCAATCCAACCATGGCGCCTTTGCGCGCCAACAGCCGGCGCAACGCGCGCCGGGCCGGGCTTTCCAGCTCGTCCGGGTCGGCGATGGCGATCGCGGCAAGCGTGGCATCGGTCATGCTGTTCAGGCCCTCAGCCTCGGATTGACCAGGATATAGGCGATATCGGCGATCAGATTCAGCGTGATGTAGATCGTCGCCGTCACCAGCACGACGCCCTGCACCACGGCGTAATCGCGATTGAATACGGCATCGACGATCAGCTTGCCGAAGCCGGGAATCGAGAAAATCTGCTCGGTCAGCACCGCGCCCGACAGCAGCGTGCCGAGTTCGAGCGCGCCGAGCGTGATGATCGGCGTCAGCGCGTTGCGCAGCGCGTGCTTGAGGATGACCGAGCGTTCGGACAGGCCCTTGGCGCGGGCGGTGCGGACGTAGTCGCTTTCGAGCACCTGCAGCATCGCACTTCGGGTGTGCCGCATCAGGATCGCCGCAATCGCGTTGCCGAGCACGAAGGCGGGCATGATGGTGGCGGCAAGGCTGGCGCGCCAGTTTTCGGAAAGCGGCACGTAGCCCGACGCCGGCAGCCAGCCGAGTTCGATCGAGAAAAGGAAGATCAGCATGATGCCGAGCCAGAAATTCGGCGTCGAGATGCCCCACAGCGCGAACAGGTTGGCGCCGTAGTCCCATGCCGTGCCCTTTTTCACCGCCGACACGATGCCGGCGGGAATGCCGATCAGGAAGGCGATCACGATCGCCATCGAGGCCAGCTGCATCGTCACCGGCAGTTTCTGCGCGATCAGCTCGCGCACCGGCACCTTGATGCGGAGCGACTCGCCGAAGTCGCCGGACAAGACGCCCTTGACCCAGTAGAAATATTGAATCGGTATCGGCCGGTCCAGCCGGTATTGCTGACGAATCTGCGCGATGACGGCGGGATCGTGCTCCTCGCCGGCCATCACCAGCGCGGGATCTCCGGGCAACAAATGCTGCAGCGAGAAGATCAGGATCGACACAAAGAACAGCGTCGGGACCAGCTGGAGTACGCGCCTGGCGAGAAAGCTCAGCATCGGCTTCGTTTCCCGGGCGCGGCGCAGCGTGTAAAGATGCGCCGCAGAACCGGGATCCATCTTGAGATGGGTCCCGGCTCTGCGAAGCAGCGTGAGAGCGCTGCATCGCGTCCGGGACACAATCGACTATTTGTCATCCTCACTTCAGCGTCAGCCCGGTCACGCGCACCAGCCCGTCCGGCATCTGCTTGTAGCCTTCGAGTTTCGTCGTATGCGCAATCAGAAGCCTGCGGTGATAGAGATAAAGGATGGGCTCCTCGTCGAGCACGGCCTTCGCGAGCTTTTCATAGATCGCCTTGCGTTGCCCCTGATCCGCGATAAGACGGCCGTCATCCAGCGCCTTGTCGGCTTCGGCGTTGGACCAGGCGCTGTAATTCTGCGGCGCTGCGGTTTTCAGGAAGATGAAGGAATTGCCGTCCGGATCGATCCGTCCGCTCCAGTTCAGAAAATAAACCTGGTATTCCCCGGCTTCGGCCTGCTTCAGCGAGGTCGCGAATTCGGTCACCCTGATCTTCATGTCGAATCCGGCTTCCGCCGCCATCGACTGGACCACCTGCGCGACCGCCTCGTTTTCCGCGCCCTTCGGCACCATGAAATCGACGCTGAGCGGCGGCGTAACGCCGGCTTCCTTCAGCAGCGCCCTGGCTTTGGCGACGTCGCGTGGGCGTACGGGAAAGGCTTTCTGGTAGTAGGGATGGTCGGGGCTGATCCATTGGTTGCCCGGTTTGGATTCGCCGTTGAAAACCACCTGATTGATCGCTTCGCGATCAATCGACAGGTCGAGAGCCTGGCGTACCTTGGCCGACTGGCTGAGCGGACCTTTGGCCTTGTCGTTGCCGATGTTGAGCGTGAGGCCCTGATAGCCGAGCTCGATCGCGGTCGAGAGCTTGAGCCTGGCGTCCGCCTTGACGTCCTTGATGTCGGTCGCGAGCAAACGCTCGATCAGATCGAGGCCGCCCGATTTCAGATTGGCGAGGCGCACGGTGGCGTCGACGATGGGCAGGAACACCACGCGGTCGATGTGGATGTTGTCCTTGTTCCAGTGGTCGGCGAATTTTTCGAACACCATGCGATCCTGCTGCACGCGTTCGACGAATTTGTAGGGTCCGGCGCAAACCGGATGCAGCCCGAACTTGTCCCCTTCCGCCTTGGCCGCCTTGGGCGAAACCATCATCCCGGCGCGGTCGGTGAGTTGGGCGATCAGCGGCGAGTACGGCGCTTTCAAAACCAGCTTGATGGTCAGGGGGTCGACGACGTCGACATGGTCGAGCGCGGCGAGCTCAGGCTTGCGGAAGGATCCCGGCATGGTGACGTGGCGGTCGAGCGAGAACTTGGCAGCCTCGGCGTCCAGCGGCTCGCCGTCCTGGAACTTGACCCCGGGGCGCAGCTTGATCGTGACCTCCTTGCCGTCGGCGGAAGTCTCATGCGACAGCGCGAGCTGCGGCACGATGTTGAGTTTTTCGTCGATGTCGAACAGCTTGTCGCAGAACGCGGCGAACACGATGCGGCCGACATAGGTGCGCGCCAGTGTCGGATCGAGAATGTCGGGATCCTCCGCCAGGCCGATGCGCAGCGTGGTCTGGGCCTGAACGCCCGTTGCAAGCGACAGCAACAACGCTGCCGCGATCATCGTCAAGCGCAGGATTTTCATGGCATCGATCTCCATCTTCACGAATTCACGCAACTGCTGCCGGCGGCATTCGCCCCGACTCTATCAACCCCGGAGGCGCCGCTAGCTTCCGTAACCCCGCTGAAGGCCGCGACCAGCCGTTCCAGTGCCGGCGAGAACGCGCCATCCCTGGGAACGATGGCGTCCGGCGGCGGCAGTTCCGCCGTGCGGTGGCAGGCGGTCGCATGTCCCAAGGCATCGGCGATCAATTGCGGCGCCTCGATGCGGCAGCGCTCGACCACATAGGGGCAGCGGGTATGGAAGCGGCAGCCCGGCGGCGGATTGAGCGCGCTCGGCATCTCGCCGTGCAGCAGAATGCGGCCATGCTTTGCCCGGGGATTCGGCACCGGGATCGCCGACAGCAGCGCGCGGCTATAGGGATGGCGCGGATACGCGAACAGCGTTTTGGTATCCGCGGTCTCGACGATGACGCCGAGGTTCATCACGGCGACGCGGTCGGCGATGTGCCGCACGACGGCAAGGTCGTGCGAGACGAAGATGTAGGCGAGACCGAGCCGGTCCTGCAGGTCGCGCAGCAAATTGAGGATTTGTGAACGGATCGAAACATCCAGCGCCGATACCGGCTCGTCGCAGATGATGAGTTTCGGCTCGACCGCGAGCGCCCGCGCGATGGCGATGCGCTGCCGCTGGCCGCCGGAGAACTCATGCGGGTAGCGGCGCGCGAACCGCGGTTCCAGCCCGACCAGGCGCAGCAATTCCTCGACGCGTTGGCGGCGCCGCGCCGGCGGCACCAGGTCATGCAGCGCCAGCGGTTCGCTGAGGATCTGGCTGACGGTCATGCGCGGATTGAGCGAGGCGTAGGGGTCCTGAAAAATAATCTGCGCGTCACGGCGGAAGGCGCGCAACGCGTTGGCGTCCAGCGCCAGCAGATCGCGGCCCTCGAAGCGAATGGCCCCGGCGTCCGGCTCGATCAGGCGCAGCACCAGCCGGCTCAGGGTCGATTTGCCGCAGCCGGATTCGCCCACCAGCGCCAGCGTCTTGCCGCGCTCGACGCTGAAGCTGACGCCGTCGACCGCCTTGATGAAGGCGGTCGACCGCCCGAACATCGAACGATCGGCGACGAAATGCTTGACGAG
>Ga0302320_10026298_pt1 | contig 11277 bp, 9 predicted proteins | sample Bog_T0_3_FD_202130 | JGI IMG/M metagenome (GOLD analysis project Ga0302320, IMG submission 202130) | Peat permafrost microbial communities from Stordalen Mire near Abisko, Sweden - Bog_T0_3 | ecosystem: Environmental > Terrestrial > Soil > Wetlands > Peat | place: Sweden: Abisko, Stordalen Mire... | reverse complement strand
TCAACCGGCTGCTGAGCAAGGGTCACTCCGTCGTCGGCTACAACCGCACGCGCTCCAAGGCGCAGTGGCTGGTTGAGAAAGGGATGCAGTGGGCCGACTCACCGCGCGCGGTAGCGGCCGCCTCCGACTTCACCTTCGCCATGGTTACTAATGCCGCGGCCATCGCTTCCATCACCGAGGGTCCCGACGGAATGCTGGCAGGCTTAAGCGCGGGTAAGACTTTCATTGATATGAGTACGGTGAGTCCGACGGTGAGCCGCGCGCTGGCCGCGAAGGTGCGGGAAAAAGGCGCGGACATGGTCGACTCGCCGGTCTCCGGCAGCGTGATCACATTGCAGGAAGGTAAGCTATCGGTGATGGTGGGCGGCAGGCGCGAGACCTTCGAGAAGATTAAGCCGTTGCTGCTCGACATTGGACCGAAAGTTACGCACGTCGGCGACAATGGTCTGGCCCTGGCCATGAAGATCGCGGTGAATCTCAGTCTCGCAGTGCAGATGCTGGCGTTTTCTGAAGGAGTTTTGCTGGCGGAGAAGAGTGGCATCGCGCGCGAAACTGCGGTGGATGTCCTCACCCACAGCGCGATCGCATCGCCCATGATTCAGTACCGCGGACCCTTCGTGCTGCAGCAACCGGAAGAGGCGTGGTTCGACGTCAACATGATGCAGAAGGATATGGTCCTTGCGATGGATTTAGGACGTCAGCTCGACGTGCCCCTGCCTTCGACAGCTGTAAGCAATGAGATTCTGACCGCAGCGCGCGGCATGGGCTGGACGAAATACGATTTCGCCTGCATGTTCGATGTACTGGCCGCTATGTCGGGCGTGACGACGCCGGTCACCGCGGGAGCGAAGAAGAAATGACCACTGCCACTTCCAACCCCGAAACTAGCAGCGCAGCCGCCACCGAAAAAGAGAAGTGGCTTCACGCCTACCGCCAGATGGTCAGCATCCGCCTGTTCGAAGAGCAGGTGAATGAGGTCTACACCCGGGCGCTCATGCCGGGACTTGCCCACCTGTATAGCGGTGAAGAAGCCGTGGCTGTGGGCGTCTGCGAGGCCCTGCGTATCGACGATTACATCACCAGCACACACCGCGGTCACGGACACTGCCTGGCGAAGGGTGCGTCGCCAGATCGTATGTTCGCCGAATTGTTGGGAAAAGAAGCGGGCTATTGCCGCGGCAAGGGCGGATCGATGCACATCGCCGATCCGGCGACCGGCAACCTCGGCGCCAACGCCATCGTCGGCGGCAGCGTCGGCATCGCCACCGGCGCGGCGTTCTCCGCCCGGGCCCTGGGCACGGATCGCGTCGCGGTCTGCTTTTTCGGAGAAGGCGCGCTCGGCCAGGGATCGCTCTACGAAGCGATGAACCTGGCGCAGTTGTGGAAGCTGCCCGTGATCTACGTCTGTGAAAACAATCTCTACAACGAGTACACGCACTACACGGAAACCACCGCCGGCAGCATTCTCGGCCGCGCCACCGCCTTCGGGCTGGAAGCTGCGAGCGTCGACGGGCAGGATGTGCGCGCTGTGAATGAAATTGCAACGCGGCTGGTGAAGCGGGCGCGCTCCGGAGCCGGACCGGCATTCCTGCAGTGCGATACTTACCGTTACAGCGGGCATCACGTCGGCGACATCAATCGCGAATACTACCGGTCCAAGCAGGAAGAGCAGCACTGGAGGACCGACCGCGATCCCATCAAGGTTTTATCGAAATGGTTGCTTGAGCAAGGCTATGCTGACGCCGCAGCTCTCGACGGAATTACTTCTGAAGTTCGTGCCCTGATGGAAGCAGCTGTGAAGTTCGCCATTGCCGCGCCTTATCCTGGTGTGGACGAAGTGGAGAAGCACGTCTATGCCTGAACGCGAAATCACATTTGCGCAAGCGGTGCGCGAAGCCCTGGCCGAGGAAATGCGCCGTGACTCCCACGTCTGCATCTTCGGCGAAGATGTCGCCGAGGCCGGTACGCCTTTCAAGGTTCTCTCTGGATTAGTCGAAGAGTTCGGTGCCAAGCGTGTGGTCGATACTCCGATCTCTGAAGCCGGATTCACGGGCGTAGCCGTGGGCGCGGCCATGACGGGAATGCGTCCCGTTGTCGACATCATGTTCGGCGACTTCATCACGCTCACCATGGATCAAATGGTCAACCAGGCGGCGAAAGTGCATTACATGTCGGGCGGGCACTGGAGAGTGCCGATGGTGATGCGCACGACCCTGGGCGCGACGCGACGCTCGGCGGCGCAGCATTCGCAGTCGCTGCACGCCTGGTTCAGCCATGTGCCGGGGTTGAAAGTGGTTTTGCCCTCGACGCCTTACGACGCGAAAGGCCTGTTGAAGACGGCCATCCGCGACGAGAACCCGGTGATCTTTTTTGAAGACAAGATGATGTACAAGCTCAAGGGGCCGGTTCCGGAAGAGGATTACACCATCCCATTGGGGGTGGCCGATGTGAAGCGCGCCGGTGACGACATCACGCTGGTCGCCACCAGCAGCATGGTGCAAGTCGCGTTGGGGGCGGCGATTCTGCTGGAGAAAGAAGGAATCAGCGCCGAGGTCGTCGATCCGCGCACCACGTGGCCGCTGGATGAAAAAACGTTGATCGACTCGGCGAAAAAGACCTCGCGGGTGATTGTGCTGGATGAGGGTTACGGACGTTATGGAGTCACTGCGGAGCTTGCGGCCGTGATCGCCGAAGGCGCATTCTACGATCTGGACGCACCGGTGAAGCGAATGGGCGCAATGCACGTCCCCATTCCCTTTTCTCCGCCGCTCGAAGACGTGACGGTGCCGACGGAGCAAACGGTATTTGATGTGGCAAGGTCGATGTGCAGGCCGTCCTAGTAATGGCGTCATCCTGAGCGTAGCCGCTTTTCAGGCGAAGCGAAGGATCTCGCGTGCAGGGGCCGCGTCCGGATGAGATCCCTCACCCGGCTGAACTGCGCCCGGTTTCGGGATGACGTACTGAAAATGGAGCAGGAGGTTTGTTATGGGATTAAAGACTCACGGAACCATGGCAGTCGATTGGGAGCAGCGCATCGACTTCGATCGCTTGCGCCGCGAGCGTCTGGCGAAAGCGAAAGCCCTGCTCGCGAAATCCGAGATGGGCGCGCTGCTTTGTTTCGACATGAACAATGTGCGTTACCTCACTTCTACGCACATCGGCACCTGGGCGCAGGACAAAGCCAACCGCTTCACACTGCTGCCGCAGAATGATGAGCCCATCCTGTGGGATTTCGGCTCCGCCGCCAAGCATCATCAATTAAATTGCCCGTGGCTCGATGGCCGCTCGCACTCTGGGATTTCCATGCTGCGCGGCGCCATGACGCCAGAGATGGGGCGCGCCGAAGATGTCGCCAAGAAGATTCGCATCGAACTCGAAATGCGCGGCCTGCATAAAGAGCCGCTCGGCATCGACATCATCGAACTGCCGGTTCTCTTCGCGCTGCAACGCGAAGGCATCACGGTAATCGACGGCCAGGCGCTTATGTCGGAAGCCCGCGTCATCAAGACGCAGGACGAAATCTCTCTGCTCAACACTTCCGCGATGATGGTCGACGCCGCCTACGACGAGTTGTATCGCGCCATGAAACCTGGACTGCGCGAGAACGAAGCGGTGGGCTTGGTCAGCAAGGTTCTTTACGATCTGGGTTCTGAATATGTCGAAGCGGTGAATGCAATTTCGGGCGAGCGCTGCAATCCGCATCCGCACGTGTTTTCCGACCGCGTGCTGCGCCCCGGCGATCCCGTCTACTACGACATTCTGCATTCCTACATGGGCTACCGCACCTGCTACTACCGCTGCTTCACCGTGGGCTACGCTTCGCGCGCCATGGTCGATGCCTACAAGCGTTGCCGCGAATATCTCGACGCCGCCATTGAGCTGGTGCGTCCGGGCCGCACCACTGCGGAAATCGCAGCGGTCTGGCCGAAGGCACAGGATTTTGGTTTCAAGAATGAAGAAGATGCGTTCGCGCTGCAATACGGCCACGGCATCGGCCTCGCCATCTGGGAGAAGCCGGTCATCAGCCGCCTTGTCTCGTTCGAACATCCGGTCACCATCGAGCCGGGCATGGTGTTTGCCCTCGAAACCTTCTGGCCCTCGAGCGACGGCTGGAGCGCGGCTCGCATTGAGGAAGAAATTGTCGTCACTCCAACCGGTCACGAAGTGATCACCCGCTTCCCGGCCGAAGAACTTCTGGTGGCGGGATCGCACTATGTCACCGTGAACGGGCCGCTGCCCACTGTTCGGGAGACTGAAGCTCCGCCCACCGAGCACGTGCTGGATATGATCGAAGCGAGCGCGAAAACTGAGCGGGTAGGAGTTTCGGGCTGAAGGCCATAACAGAGGCCCTTCCCCCCATAAAAGCCTATGGCCTTCAGCGTTGTTATGCCCGCCCTCGAGATGGCGCAGGAGACCGGCAAGCTGATTGCTTGGCGGAAGCAGGAAGGCGATCGCGTCACGAAAGGCGAACCGCTCCTCGAAGTAGAAACCGATAAAGCCGTACTCGAAGTGGAAGCGCCCGCCGACGGCATCCTCGCCGGAATCACGGCGCAGGCTGGCGCCGACATTCCCGTAGGGCAGACCATCGCATGGATTGTGGCCCCCGGCGAAAAGCCTCCCACGGAAAGTGAATCTGCGGCAACCGCTCCTGCGGCTCGAGGAAAGACGGAATCGCATGCTGCGCCGGTTGCTGCCGCCAAGGCCGAGCCTTCTGCCGTTCAAGGCGCGAGGATTTCCCCGAAGGCGCGGCGTCTCGCGAAAGAGTTGGGCGTGGAGATCGCCACTGTGCGTGGTTCTGGTCCGGGCGGCGAGATTCTTGCGTCCGACGTTCAGACTGCAGCCGCGCCCGCTGCCGCTGCTGCGAAGCAATCAGGTAGCATCGAAGTCCCCAGCACTCTTGGCCGCTTGATGGCTGAGCGCACCGCGCAAAGCTGGACCACCGTTCCTCACTTCTTCGTGACGCGTGAAATCGATGCCAGCGCACTGAACGAATATCGGGAAAAGCTGGTGGCCGAGATCGAGCGCACGCACAACATCCGCATCACGCACACTGATCTGCTGGTCGCGCTGGCGGCGCGCGTTCTGCTCAAGCATCCTCGATTGAATTCGAGTTGGACCGCGGAAGGCATTCGGCTTCACGACCACGTGAACATGGGTGTGGCCATTGCAGTGAGCGATGGTGTAGTCGCGGCCGTAATCCCCAACGCACACACCGCGAGCCTCGCGGAAATTGCCACGCAGCGGCGCGACGTGGCCGAGCGCGCTCGCGCCGGAAAACTCCGCCCCGCCGACATTGCCGACGCCACCTTCACCATCAGCAACCTCGGCATGTATCACGTAGACCAGTTCAGCGCGATCATCACCCCGCCGCAGGCCGCAATCCTTGCGGTGGGCAGCATTGCCGACCGGGTCGTTGCCGTAGATGGCAAACCCGCCGTCCGGCCGATGATGACGCTCACGGTATCTTGCGATCACCGCGCCGCCGATGGAGCCCGCGCCGCCATGTTCCTCAACGACCTCGCCGAAGCCATTTCCAACCCGGGAGAACTCCTGGCTTAGCCTATGTCTCGGCTCCTCGTTTTGTGCCTAAGCTTCTTCGCTACTGCTTCCTTCGCGTTCGCCCAGGGTGGTCCGCCTTATTACACGAACGATCCTGGCACACCCGGCCACCTCAATTGGGAAATCAATGTCGGCTACATGCCCTTCTTGTATAGCAACCAATCCGTCTCCCACACTCCCGACCTCGATATCAATTTCGGCGTTGGCGAGCGCATTCAACTAACCTATGAAAATGCATGGTTGCGCGTCCACAATCCTTCGGCCCCGACCGAGTTTGGTGCAGGTCAGTCCAATCCGGGCGTGAAATGGCGTTTTTACGACGCGGGAGAATCCGGCCTTAACATCTCGGTTTTCCCCCAGCTTTTCCTTAACAATCCCGACGACGCCGTCCGCCGTGGCATCACGCCGGCTAGCGATACGTTCCTGCTGCCCGTCGAATTCTCCAGGAAACTTGGCCCTGTCGATGTGGACTACGAAATTGGCTACGAGTTTGTCCACAAGGGACCGGACGGCTGGCTCACCGGCCTGGTCGTCGGCCACGATTTCACTCCAAAACTCGAAGGGGACATAGAACTCTATGCCCAAGGAACGTTCCGTCCTTCCGAAAGCCAGCCCACGATAGACTTCGGCGGCCGCTACAAGATTCGCCCTTCGGTTATTCTTCTCGTTATGGCCGGACGCAGCCTTGAACCCGCCCGCAGCAATCAGTCCTATTTCCTGGGTTATTTCGGGCTTCAATTCCTGCTGTCCACGAAGCACCACAAATCGGAATGACCCTGCCAAGGCGACACGCTCCAGTCAGAATGCATCTCACATTTACCACTCCGACGCCAGCAAGCAAGGATCGCAGAGCTTGTAGACTTAGGTGGCATGCCATTTCTATTCGGCCAAAGAATAACTGACGCCGTTTTCAACACGTTCTTCTTCCTGCTCGTATGCTTCGTGCTCTTATTGTGTGCTCAATCTCGAGCACAACAGGCGGACGCAGGAGCCTCTCCGACACCCGACGCTCCGAAGCCGAGCATCCCCGAGGCGAAAGGCTTCTTTGTCCGTTGGGCGGAGTTTTACCACCAAGACTGGTGGGGGACACCGGCTTCCTCTCCGGCCCCGGCTCGCCGCGGCCTTCCATCGCCGCTCGATTCGCCGCCATTTCCCAACTCAGATTGGTCATACGGCGGTTCACCCGTGATTGGCGAGCCGGACACGAACAGCTATCCGCTGATGACCGCCATCAACCAGGCCCGCAGCCGTACCAAGATTTACGGATGGCTTGATCCGACGCTGAACTTTAGCAACTCCACCCACAGCAATGCTCCCGAAGCGAACGACGTCTACTCGAATCGCTTTGAGCTGAATCAGTTCGTCCTCTACGCCGAGCAGTTGCCTGATTCCGTGCAACGCGATCACATCGACTGGGGCTACCACCTCACCGCCCTCTTCGGCACCGATTATCGCTATACCACCGGCAAGGGCTACCTGAGCGGCCAGTTGCTGAACGATCATCGTCAATACGGCTTCGATCCAACTCTTGAATATGTCGATGTCTACATTCCTCAGGTTGCGCAGGGCATGAATCTGCGGCTGGGCCGCTTCATCTCCGTGCCTGGCATCGAGGCCCAACTGGCGCCGAACAACTACATCTTCAGCCATTCCCTGCTTTACGCGATTGACCCGTTTACCGACACCGGCTTGATCGCGTCGGTTAAGCTCAACGACCAGTGGCTGGTGCAACTCGGGATTACCGTCGGCCACGACGTTGCCCCGTGGACGCCGGATGCGAAGCCTTCCGGCACAGCCTGCCTCAGCTATACGACCAAATCGGTAAATGACAATTTCTACCTCTGCGCCAACGGGATCAACAACGGCAAGTATGCCTACAACAATCTGCAGCAGTATGACGCCACTTGGTATCACAAGTTTTCGAAGACAGTGCACATGGCAACTGAGTCCTGGTACATGTATGAGCGCGATGTGCCCGCTCTGGGAGGCGATATTCAGCCGGAAACCGGTGCAAACGCCGCGTACTGCCCGGTCGGAGAACAGCGTTGCACCGCTCCCGAATACGCCGTAGTCAACTTCCTGCAGAAGGAACTCTCAGTGCATAACTTCCTGTCGTTTCGCAGCGATTTTCTCGACGACATAAAAGGTCAGCGTACGGGCTACGCCACCAGATATTCAGAGAACACGATCATGTGGTGCCATTGGATCGGCTCAACCGTGCAGTTGCGTCCGGAAGTGCGTTTCGAGCGTGCCTGGGATCGGAAGGCTTACGACAACGGTCGGGAGCATAATCAGGTTACGGTGGCGAGCGACCTGATTTTCCATTTTTGAGGCCGATCGCGGAACGCTGCCATTTTACGGCGCGGGTGCGCCGACGCCTAAGGAGCTTGGACAAACTTCGATTGGTAAGTTAGCTCGTTTTAGGTGGGTTGTCGGAGATTCGAATCGAGAAGTTGACGGTGATTCTGGCTTTGGTCTCGACCGGCTGTCCGTTCTGGAGGTAGGGCTTGAAGCGCCACTGGCGCACTGCTTGCTGCGCCGCTGTCGTCAGGACGGAGGGGCCGCTGATCACTCGCAGGTCTTCGATGGTGCCGTCGGCGCCGACCACAGCCTGCAATACCACCGAACCCTGAACCCTTGTGTGCTGTCCGAGCAAGGGATACGTCGCATCGACAGTCTGCTGCGGTGCTGTAATGCTCGCGGAAGAAACACGCTCGCGATCGGACGCGTTCGTTGGCAAGCTCACCAATGACGTGGTGTCTTCCGAGATGCGGTTTGAATCGCCGGGGATCTGCACTCTCGCCACGTTGCTTCCGGGACGAACGATGCGGTGCGTGTCGCCTGCAACCACTTCGACATCCATCGGAGGAAGGACGGCCCGAGTGGTCGCAACCACCGGCGAGTCTGGGTTCACAGAGCCTGGAGTCACGGAGTCCGGCTTAGCGGCTTCGCTGTGAGAAGGCTCGGTGGCGGAAGCGGTGGAAGTCTTCGGAGCAAGGTGATTCTTCGCGGTCGCGGCCTTTACCGAGGGTAGTTGGCCGGCGCTGGCTGGCGCAGCCTCAGGGTACGCGCGTGAAACGCTTTCCGAGCTAGCAGCGTCTGATTCCATCGCTTCGTCCGACCCGAACCAGAATTCGCGGTCCTTCACCAGGACAACGGCGAGAGCAACCAGCAGCAGAACGAGCGCCACCTGCAACCGGCGAAGTTGCTGGGTCGCGAGACCCGCGTGAGGCCCCGCATGCTCGATTCTTGGATTCAGCTCCAGCATTTCGTGTCTTTCAATCCGCGCCCGGTGGTCACGCTGCGAAATAGCCCTTTACCAAGAGTGCCGATCACCAGGCACCAACATCCTCAGGCCGTGAGCGCGCAATGGCAATGGCACGATCTGGGGAGACGTGGCCCAAGCGTGCTACAAGGGAAATTGTCCGGACGCCATTAGCTGTGACCGAGGTCGGGACAATGCCGACGAGACACGTTCCAAGCGGTTCTCCTCAAGATGCAGCGGCGACGTCGTCACCGTCATGATGCTCGGCTTCTGTGCAGTTTGTTTCCTTCTACTACCGGGACTATAATCGGGCGACTCCAATGTGAGCCAACCACAATGGCAGGGGAACTTGGTGAGTATGGTCAAGATCATTGTCCTTGTGGCTTTCGGCACGTTGCTCTCCGGAGTAGCCACCGCTCAAAATGGCTTGTATTCGGAGAAGTGCGCTCGCTGTCACGCGGCTGATGGCAGTGGGCACACGACTGCGGCCACCAAGATGACGGTGCCAGATTTGCGCTCGAAGCAAGTGAAGCAGATGAGCGATGACGACCTCTACGCCGCCACTGCCGAGGGAAAGGGCCACAAGTCCTACCCCCATGCTTTCTTGCACACAGGACTGACGGAACCACAGATTCGCGATCTGGTCCGATACATTCGGACTTTCAGTACTAGCCAGAATTGACTGGGTCAAGTATCATCCGCGAAAAAGGGGAACACGCGTCCCGCAGACGCCGCCCAATACTTAGAGCGAGTCGTTTTTCGAAGAAATTGCTCGGGCGCGCTCGCCTTCACGATGTCTACGATTGCAGCAGGGCTGTTGGTCTAGGGTTCAATCCGAAAAACAACACCGCAGCTCCAGGCATAACCATCCAGCTTGCATTGTTCACTAACCGCCGAGCCACCTTGCGTAGTGGTACCGTACAGGGCGCCGTCGCGGCCCCAAATCACGCCACCATTAGGCTCCTGACCATCGTTGCCACTGCCGAAGTTATGCAGCGTAGTCTCCGTCCACTCCCCGCCATTCGACGGAGGAGTCAATTGAAAAACCGTCCCGCGATTGAACTCTCCGCCCATCCAGTCTGTACTGAACAGATTTCCCGACCTGTCGAAAATCACATTGGCCAGCGGTGAGTTGCCATCCCCGCTCGATTGGAAGCTATAAAGCACGGTCTCGGTCCAGGCGCCTCCCGGTGAGGCCGGAGGACTTAACTCGAAGACCGTGCCCGCATTGGCCGCACCCCCTATGAGAGTGGTGCCGTAGAGATTGCCGGCACCGTCGAAGACAAGAGAGCCGTTTGGCCCACCGCCATCGATACTGTTGAAGTTGTCAAGCGTCGTCTCCGTCCAGGCGGTCCCTGGCGCACTGGGCGGCATCAGCTCAAAAACGCCGCCGGCAAACGCTCCGCCCACATAGGTCGTCCCATAGAGGTTCCCGTTCTTATCGAAGATGACGCCACCATGCGGGTTGCTGAAGCTGTTCCCGGACGTGCTAAATCTGTAAACGACGGACTCGGTCCACGCGCCGCCTGCAGTGCCAGGCGCTGCCAACTCGAAGACGGACCCATAGCAATTGCTCAGCCCCTCGAATTCGGTGCAGAACCCGCCGCCGTTGGTTGTGCCATAGAGATTGCCTGCCGCATCAAACACCATCCCGCCTGGCTCGGATCCGTCACCGTCGCCACTACCGCTGGGAACGCCCTGGAAGTTGTACAACACGCGATGAATCCATGGCGCACCGGGCGACGAGGGTCGCTTCAACTCGAAGATCGTGCCGTGGTCGCGAGTACCGCCTCCATACGTCGTGCTATACAGGTTGCCGTTCTTGTCCGCAACCAGGGCGGCGGTCGGCCAATATCCATCGCTATCGCCTGTGAAACGGTAAAGCACAGTCTCGACCCAAGGATCCCCCGGCTGAGCCGGAGGGCTCACCTCGAAAACGGTCCCGCAACCATTTTGGTCATAACCGCAGGATCCACCCGTTCCTCCCTCGACCGTTGTACCGTAAAAATTCCCCGCTTTGTCGGCAAGCAAGTTGCCGCTGGGATTGTATCCGTCGCTGCCGCCCTGGAAGCGATAGATCACCTGTTCGTTACTGCCAGCCACGGCGCTGGCCACGAGAACAACTAGAGTGATGGTAATTGCCAGGGAGCGCTTGGAAACGAATAGCAAGAAAACGTGTAGGGGGCGATGCATGAGGATTACCTCCGAGCGGGCGTGACTTGCTCGGCGTATTCTACCCCGAAATCGCCGGAGCGCAATGCTTCATTTAATGTCAGCGGAACAGATTGATGGGACGCTAGTCGATGCTATTCCGCGGGATCGTAGTTCAGGTTTTGCCCGAGCCATCGCTCGATCTCTGCCACGCTCATCCCCTTGCGTTTACTGTAGTCAGCGACCTGATCACGATCGATCTTGCCCAGGCTGAAATATCGTGATTCCGGGTGGGCGAAGTA
>Ga0302320_10026296_pt1 | contig 11278 bp, 9 predicted proteins | sample Bog_T0_3_FD_202130 | JGI IMG/M metagenome (GOLD analysis project Ga0302320, IMG submission 202130) | Peat permafrost microbial communities from Stordalen Mire near Abisko, Sweden - Bog_T0_3 | ecosystem: Environmental > Terrestrial > Soil > Wetlands > Peat | place: Sweden: Abisko, Stordalen Mire... | reverse complement strand
ACGGTCACCGGCGATCGGACCGCGGGGGCGGGAGCGGAATCGGACAGCGCCGTGACCGTGGTGGAGCTGATGGGGAGGTTGGAAACCACCCAGACTTCCGCCTTGCCCCGGACCAGCGTGACGGAAGTGATCGCGTTCCCCGTCGCGGAATTCAGGATGCGCAGGTTCGGGTTTCCGACGGTCAGGGCGACGATGTCGCCACAGGTGGTGCAGGGGAGGGTGTCGGTGTATGCCTGCAGGTAGACCGGCACGGCCTTGTAGACATCGGTCACCACCGCGGCCAAGTTGGTGCTGGAACCGTTGGCGTCCGTGAATTTGATCGAGCGGGAATAGGCGGGAACCACGAAGGGAACATCCTTGGAACTCGTGGTGCTGCCCTGCTGGAAGATGTGCAGGACATAGCTGCCGGGAGCGAGCCCGGTGATGGATGCGCTGTCCAAGGCCACGGAACCCAGGTTCTGGGCGACGGTGATCCCTCCGAACGATTTTCCGGCACCCAGGGTCCTGCTCCCGGTGAGCCCGGTTCCCGTGAGGGTGAATTGGCCGACCCCTGGGGAGTGGGTGGCCTGGGCGACGCAACTGGACGTGTTGGACTGGTCCACCCAGAGCGAAAAGAGGTAGCTGGCGACACCCAGCGTGGAATCCTGGATGCTGAAGTTGGAGGTGGTCCTCAGGTTCATGGTCGTGCTGATCAGGATGTCCGAGCCGGTCGTGTGACGCTCGCAGAAGAAGAAGTCCCACGGGTAGGTCTGTCCGGCCACCAGGCCCAGCGTGTCCAGGTTCACCGAGCCGGGTTCCGTGGCGTGGACCCCGCCCAGATCGACTTCCAGCCGGTTGTTGATGTAGAACCAGACGTCGTCGTCGCCGGCGAAATTGAAGGTTTGTCCGGTCTTGTAGTCGAAGGTCCCGTGCAGCTCCAGACAGAAACTGAAGTTGTGCTGCGCCTTGGGGGTTCCACCCGAGTAGGTGACGTCGAAGGGGTTGGGATTGCCGTTGGGAAGGGTGGTGAAGGTGTCCAGCGGGAAGAAGTTGGGGTTGTTGTACGTGTAGAGACCCGTCGAGTCCACCGACATGGGGAGGTTGATGCAGGTTGTGGCGCTGTTGGTGTAGGTGGGGTCCGTGGTGAACCAGTCGTTGACCATGCGCGCCGAATCGCCCACATTGCACGCGGAGTCGATCTTGTGGGTTGGGATGGGTTTCCGGTTGGCCCCCAGGGTAGGCAGCACGTATCCGGTTCCGGCGCATCCGGTACCAGTCTGCTTCGCATTGTTGAAGCTGGAATCGGAGTTGTTGAAATCCCTGATGGTTGCGCCCAGGTCCACCACCTGCGACAGCGCAGGCACCGCCACCGCCGTCAGGGCGAGCAGAATCGCTGTTGGAAGTCTGGACATGGGCGTGATTCCTCCTGGATCATGGACTCTTCCGGATGAGAATCCGACGTCAAGGTCCGGAACGGACTCCACGCCAATTTCCCGACGCAACAGTCCACTTCCTTTTCCCGGGCGACAACGGGTAAGCTAACGCGAAAGGATCGTTTGCGCTACCCAACGCGGGCAACATGACGGAATACTGTTCCTCTTCCGTGAACGCCAATGATCCGATTTCGCTTGCCGGCCGGTCAACCGGGAACATGGAAACATCCGGATGTCGCGTTCAGGAGTTTCGACCATTTAAAGAAATAAAGACATTAAAATCCATCTATTTCATTTACCGAGAGTTTTCGGCGTGATTTTGGGGCTTGGAAAGCGATTCCGAAAATCTTGCCATCACCAGCGGGGCAGACTTGGACCGTGGTCCTTTTTCGGCCTGGGGCGCTTGGCGACCTTGAGCCCCGATTTACCCATCTGTGATGTGGATGCGTTCCTGGTCCCCCGCCCGACCTTCGCATCGACGGAAAGGGAAGAGCGCAGGGTTGGAATGGACCGGGAGGGCGGAATCCGGCGGAGTCCTGGTTCCTGTCCGAAGCCAAGATGGGGCCCCAAGACCGGTCGCAGGAAAGCCCACAGGATCCAGACGCCGAGGGCCACCACCGCCCACTTCCCGAGCTGGATCGCCAAAGGAGGGAGATGCAACTGTTCCAGCGACGCGCGGTTGATCTGGTGGACCTTCCGAAAGAAGGCCAAGGTATCGCGGGAAGAGTCGATCTGGGTCTTGACCAAGTTGGTGATCAGGGAATCATCGGTGTCGAGCAAAAGGTCGCTCCTGGATGCGGGTCTGGAGGGAAGGATAAAAGAGAAGCGCCTCCAGCAACTTCCGTCAAGGCCTGCGGAATCGGAACGGATCCGTCCGACCTCTCTCCCTTGCCGTCCGATACGACAAAGGGCTGGCAGGATAAATCCCGCCAGCCCTCCGTTCCCGTTTTTCCTGCCTGTGGGAGTCTTACTTCTGCTTCTTCAGATCGGCGATCTTGGCGTCGATGTCGGCCTTGCGGGCGTCGAGCTTGGCCTTGAGGGCGGCGCGATCGGCCTCGAGCACGGCGATGCGGGCCTTGATCTTCGCGACGGTGGCCGTGTCCTTGATCTTGGAGATCAGGGAGTCGCGCTTGGCGGCGAAGACCGCCTTGAGGGAATCGACCTTGGCGGAGTCAGGCGCCTTGCCGGAGACGACCTTCCAGCCCTTGGCGGCGGTGTCCAGCTTGCCCTTGAGGGAATCGGGAACGGCCTTGCGCAGGTCGGCGAAAAGAGTGGAGTCCTTGGCCTTCTCGACCTTCAGGATGGAGTCCACCAAGGTGGTGCGAGCCTTGTAGAGGCTGTCGATCTTGGCGGTGTCGATCTTCGGTGCCGCGGGGGCGGCGGCGAAGGTGAAACCGGCGAGGATTGCGGTGGTGATCAGGATCTTCTTCATGGTTCTCTCTCCTAAGTGGTGAGTCGGGGTTTTTCCCGGCATCCCACAATCTGAGCGAGATGCATGCCACAATTTCCCATCGAAAGCAGGACGCGAATATCGATTCGAAAAATGGCTCTTCACCCCAGACCCTCCCCCCGACTTGGGCTGAATTGCCCCAGCTATTGAAGCCGAGGTCAAAGAGATCAGTGGTCGTTTGTTGATGACCAATGTGTTGGGCCCATGGATCCTCAGGTCCCATCAGGTTCTTGCGCGGCCAGGCTCGCGAGGATTTGGTAGGACCGCAGGCGGGCCTGGTGGTCGTAGATGGCGGAGGCAACCATCAACTCGTCCGCCTGGATGGACCGGACGAATTGCTCGAGCTCGGATCGGACCGTGCTCGCCGATCCGACGAAGGAACAAGACAACATGCCGGAGACGCGGTCCTTTTCCGACGTCGACCAATAGGCGTCGATGTCGTCGATGGGGGGGAGCAGCTTCCCTCGGGTGCCGCGCAGGAGGTTCGTGAAACTCTGCTGGGGGGATGTGAACAGCCGCTTGGCCTCGGTGTCGGTTTGGGCGGCCACCACGTTGACACCCACCATGGCATGGGGGCGATCGAGATGGACGGAAGGGCGGAACTCGTCGTGGTACACGTCCAGGGCCTGGATCAGATCTCCTGGAGCGAAGTGGGAGGCGAAGGCGTACGGCAAGCCCAGCCTCGCGGCGAGCTGGGCCCCGAAGAGGCTGGATCCGAGGATCCAGACAGGGACTCCCGATCCGGTTCCCGGTACGGCCTGGACCGGTTGACCCGGCCGCAACGGGCCCAGATACTCCAGCAATTCCACGACGTCGCGGGGAAAGTTCTCGGCCGCTGTCAAATTCCGTCGCAGAGCCCGCAGGGTGGCGGGATCGGTCCCCGGCGCCCGTCCGAGTCCGAGGTCGATTCTCCCGGGATGGAGGGCTTCCAACGTGCCGAATTGTTCCGCGATCACCAGGGGAGAGTGGTTGGGCAGCATGATCCCGCCCGCGCCCACCCGGAGGGTCTTGGTGCCGGCTGCGATATGCCCGACCACGATCGAGGTCGCTGCGCTCGCGATCCCCACCATGTTGTGGTGTTCCGCGAGCCAATACCTGCGATACCCCCAGGCCTCGGCGTGCTGCGCCAAGTCCAGCGAATGGCTCAAAGCTTCGGAGGGGTTCGAGCCCTGCGCGACGAAGGCGAGATCCAGGATCGAAAGCGGTGGCAAAGTGTGCATCGTGGATTGAGTTACAAGAAGATCGGCACGGTGGCCTTCGGCGGCTTCCCGACCCGTGGAGGGGGGCTCCTCGGCACCGGTGCAGGAGCGTTGTTTTTTTTACAAAAGCGAACCCGTTCGTCCGGCAGGAATCCCTCCAAATGGCCAGTATCGTTGGCCTCGAAGCCGTAACTTGCGAAGAATGCAGGCACATCTCGGCAATGGACTGGGAGAATCCGGCGCTCGGCGCATCAAACGGGCACCCCCCAAACGATGGAGAAAATCATGAAGATGCCAATCGGTTCCATTCGGGGAAGGTCCCTGATCGCCGCCGTGGCGGTGTTCGGAACCACTTCCACCTTCGCCGCTTGGAGCGCGAGCGGGACGGTCAAGAGCACCACGGGAACGGCCCTCGCCGGCGTGGCGGTCACCGTCCTGGATTCATCCGCCAACTTGAAGGCCACCACGGACGCCAGCGGCAACTTCACCATCGGAAGCTCCACGGGGATCCTGGAGCCCGCCACGCGGGCCTTCGCCGGGCAGGTGATCGGCAACGAGCTGGTGGTCTCCAGCCCGAACGACGGAGCGATCGAATTGGCTTTGGTGGATGCCTCGGGACGTTCCCTGTGGACCTCCACCGCCATGGCCGCCCAAGGGACGGCCCACGCGGCGCTTCCCACGGGCATCGGACACGGGGCGGTCTTCCTCCGCCTCCGCAGTGCCGAGGCCGTCCAGTACCAGGCGGTCATCATGGGGCCTGCGGGACTCCGGCTTGCGATGCCGGCCGCGCGTTCCTTGGCCACCTACCCGGTCCTGACCTTCCACCTCACCGGCTACGACGACACCACCTACACGATGACCATGGCATCCCAGACGGGCATCATGGTCGTCATGGCGGCACCTTCCACCACCACTTGCCCCTTCCCGACCACCTTCAAGTGGAAGGATTACGGCGGGCCTCTCGCGACGCCGGCGAATGGATTGGACGCCATCAAGGACTTCACCAACGTCACCATGAGCAATGGACAGCACCTGATCTACTCCTCGGACGTCAACAGCGGCGGAAACTACGGATCCGAGGGGTTCGCTCCGTTCACGAATTGGTCGGATGCGGCCACCACAAAGCAGACCACCATGAGCACGGGCACGGTGGCGCCGGAGCTCATGTACTTCACTCCGAAGAAGGAATGGATCCTCTCCTACCAGTGGGGTTCCGCGAAGTTCAACTACATGACCTCCCAAGATCCCACCAACGCGAACGGTTGGAGCGGAGGTGGAGCGCTTCTGAGCGAAAACATCACCGGAGGTTCGAGCGCTCCGATCGATCATGTCCCCATCTGCGATGCCACCAACTGCTACCTCTTCTACGCCGGCGACAACGGACATATCTACAGAGGTTCGATGCCCATCGGCAACTACCCCGGCGTGTTCAGCGGAACCACCAGCATCCTTTCGGACGCCGTGGGGAACCTTTTCGAAGCCGTGGAAGTCTACACGGTCAAGGGGACCGGCAAGTATCTCATGATCGTGGAATGCGAAGGCAGTGTCGGGCGCTACTTCCGCGCCTTCAGCGCCACGAGCCTGGGAGGGACGTTCACGTCGATCACGAATGGGGAGTCCTCTCCCTTCGCGGGGGCGAGCAACGTCACCTACACCAACAAATGGTCGACCAGCGTCAGCCATGGTGACATGGTGCGCGGCTACGACGAGACGCGGACGATCGATCCCTGCAACCTGCAACTCCTCTACCAGGGCGTCGCCTCGCAATCCGGATCCTACAACCTCATTCCTTGGAAGCTGGGGCTGCTCACCTTCACCGGCAGTTGACCATCCGGATCTGAGTCCGGCCAATCCGTTTGTTTTCCAGGGGCCTTCGGGCCCCTTTTCCATTTTTGTCAATCCGAGAATGGGGTCATGGCTTTGGGCGACCCAAGCCCGCATCGATGGTTTCTTCGGGTGGTTTCCAGAAATATCCATTCCAGGCGCGTGGTCCGTGTAGCTTCTTCGGTTGGTCAAGATTACGCGGACGGGCGGCCATCATGTCCCTTGCAACAATCAATCTGGAAGCGGCTTTTTTGGTTGCCCAAAAGAGTGGAAATCTCGATGAAATCATCCGGATCGCCACCGAATTGAAGGGAATGGAAGCGGCGGAAACCGCCAAATGGCGCGAAGAAAACGCGGAGCGCATCTGGATCTTCACCCAAGGCTTGAATGCCGCGAAAACGGAAGCGGATTGGAAGATCGTCATGGAGGAAGGCTACAAGCTCTTCTGTTTCGATGCCCCTGTCGCCGCCGGGGTCCGGAGCGGCCGCAAGAAAACGACGATCACGGATGCCCAGATCATTGCCGTGTTCGGAAGGAATGGACACAAATACAGCCGTTCCGAAATCGCGGAACGCTTGCAGATCAAGCCCGAACGGGTTCACCATATCCTGAAGAACTTTTTGGGGAAATCGATCACCAAGGAGGGCGAACTGAAGAGTACGAAATACTTTTTGACCCCGTAAGATCGCCACTCTCCCTCGCTACTTTCCGAACCTCGCGGCGACATGGGCACCCATGGCCTCGGCCTGCACATCCTGGGTCAGGAAGACCGCGCATCCCTCGCCGCGCAGTCGCTGGGCGTCTTCGTCGCCCTCCGCGTGGAAAACGATCTCCACGGGCGGATTCAGCGTCCGCGCCGTGAGGATCATGGAGGCGTCGCGCACGGGGTCCGAGGTGGTGACCAGCAGCATGCCCGCCCGCATGATGTGGGCCTGGACCAGAACCCCCGGATCGGAGGCGTCCCCGCGCACGGCCGGAATCCCGCGCTTGCGCAAGGCCTCCACGCTGGAGGAGGACTCGTCCACCACCACGAAGGGGATGGCCCGGCGCAGCAGCGATTCGGCGAGTTTGGCGCCCAGGCCGGCGTAACCCACCAGGACCACCTGACCCGTCAGATACTGCAGCGGAGTGGATTGCGGAAGGGTGGAGAGAGGATCCCCCGCTCGCTCCAAAAGCCCCGGGCGCACATGCTTCCGAAGCCAGGCGACAGCGGACGGCACCGCGCGCGAAAGCTGCGCGTGGAGACAGATGGAAACGATCGCGGAGGAGAGCACCAGATCCATCGCTTCGGGGGGGAGGATGCCCAGCGCGATGGCGGATCCGGCCAGGATGAACGAGAATTCCCCGATCTGGGCGATGCCCGCCCCCATCGCGAGCGCGGAGCTCAGCGGTTGCGCCCGCGCGAGCATGGCCGCGGTCCCCCAGATCAGCTTGCCCGCGACCACCACGACGGAGAGCTCCAGGACCTGGAGCGGACGGTGCAGGAGCACGGAGGGGTGGAAGACCATGCCCAGGGACACGAAGAACAGGACGGAGAACGCGTCCTGGAGCGGCAGCACGCGTTCGGCCGCGCGGTGGCTGAAATCGGATTCGCGCAGGACCATCCCCGAAAGGAAGGCGCCCAGGGCGAAGGAGACCCCGAAGATCCGGCCCGCGCCGTAGGCGATGCCCACGGAGACCACCACCACGCAGAGGGTGAACAGCTCGCGCGATCCCGTGCGCGCCACGCGCCAGAGCACGGCGGGGAACAGTTTCCGTCCTCCGGCGAGCATCAGGACCACGAAGCCCGCGGTCAATCCCAAGGCGCGCAGCACCCCGACGACGGCGCCCCCGGACGCGGCGCGGTTGGAGAAGGCCGGCAACAGGACCAGGACGAAGATCGCGGCGAAGTCCTCGACCACGAGCCATCCCATGGTGATCCTCCCCAGCGGGCTGCCCGTCTCCCCCCTGGATTCCAGAGCCTTGAGGAGCACGACGGTGCTGGCCACGGAAAGGCACAAGCCCAGCGCCAAGGCCGCGCCCGCGGGCCAGCCCCACCACAGCGCCAAGGCGAATCCCGTGGCCGTGGTCAGTGCCATCTGCGCGAGCGCACCGGGAACCACCACGTACCGCGCCGCGAGGAGATCCTTGGGCGAGAAGTGGAGGCCCACCCCGAACAGGAGCAGCATCACCCCGATCTCGGCGAATTGGTGCACCACCCCGGGGTCGGCCACGAAGCCGGGCGTCGCGGGTCCCGCGAGGATCCCTGCGAGGATGTACCCCACCAAAGGGGGGAACCGCAGGCGCTGGGCGACATAGCCCAGAAGCAGGGCCAAGCCGAGCCCCACGACCAAGGTGGACAACAGGGGAAGGTCGACGGCGGCGTGCGGCACGCTCAGTCCCCGGAGCGGACGAAATAAGGCTGCTCGAGGCCCGGGAACCCGAGCGGAATGGACTTGGCGTAGGACATCGGAACGATGGGGCAAACGTAGCCATCGCGCGACCGGTAGCTCCGACGCCGATTCGACGACGTCAGACCAGCATCTGGTCGCCCCAGTCGCGGATGTCGTAGGACTTGATCAGTCCTTCCAGGATGAAGGGGTCCTGCGCGACGAACTCCTCCGCCGCCCCGCGGCTGCGGAAAATCGCCATGTTACCCCCTTTGTCGGTGAAGGGGCCGATCCCGATCACTTCCCCGCGCGCGACGAAGGTGTCCACCACCGCCTTGTGTCGTGGATAGACCGCCATCACCACGTCCATGCCGACGCCGCTCCCGATTCCGATGACCACTGCCTTCATGGTTCGCCTCCCGTGGGGTGTGATGGGGCGTAGTCTAGAAATCGATCTCGCTCGGTCCCCGGGGGAACCTGGGTGTTCCGCCGAACCTGGAGGGGATGTCGGCAACGAAAAAGGGCCGACGGGATAAATCCCATCGACCCTCCCGTTCCCGATTTTCCTGCCTGTGGGAGCTTACTTGAGCTTCTTCTTCAGATCGGCGATCTTGGCGTCGATCTCGGCCTTGCGGGCGTCGATCTTGGCCTTGAGGGCGGCGCGGTCGGCTTCCAGGGCCGCGATGCGAGCCTTGATCTTGGCCTGGGTGGCGGTGTCCTTGATCTTGGAGATCAGGGAGTCGCGCTGGGCGGTGAACGCCTTCTTGAGGGAGTCGACCTTCGCGGAGTCGGGTTTGCCGGTGGCGACCTTCCAACCCTTGTTGGCGGTGTCGATCTTGCCCTTGATGGAGTCGGGCACGGCCTTGCGGAGGTCGGCGATCAGGATGGAGTCCTTGACCTTGTCGGCCTTCACGGCGGAGTCGATGAAAGCGACGCGGACCTTGCGGAGGCTGTCGATCTTGGCGGTGTCGAAGACGGGGGGCTTGGGGGCCTTGGTGGAGTCGACCGGGGGCGTCGGAGCCGCGGCGAAGGTGAAACCGGCGAGGACGGCGGTGGCGATCAGGATCTTCTTCATTGCGCTTCTCCTATACAGGGTGGATCGGGATCTTCTCCCGCTGGAACACCCCATGTGGCGATAGTTGTGCCACTTGTCAACGGAGCGAATGGAGATCGAGACACGTTCCAATCGAGGGTGAATTGCCCCATTCTCAAGGACGCATTGGGGCAAAACGCCGCAAAAAACCGGGGAAGCGACGGAAATCCGGGAACGGTGCCGCCGGACTCGGAAGGGGACGCGCCGTCAGGGGTTGGAGACCACGACCTTGCGGGCGATTCCTTCTGCACTGGTCGGGGTCGCGATGTAGATGCCGGGGCGGGAGACGCTGTGTCCCACCGCTGCTTCCAGGCTTTGGCCCGCCTCGATCCCCACGACGCCCAGGTCGCGTCCTCGCAGGTCGTGGATCCGGTAGGCGCCGAAATTCGTTGCCGTGCTCCTCCCGTCAAAGACACTGGTGCTCGCGGGCGTCACTTCGAGGTGGTAGGCGTAGAGTTGGCTGGTCACGTTGACGGGTACCGTGAAGGACCCGTTGGTCACCGCGTATTTGGTGGTGGAAACCGTGGTGGTGCCGGTCACGGGCGTGTCCTTGTCCGTCCAGGTGACGTATTCGAGCAGGACATTGACGCTGGACCCCATCCAAGCCGGGACGCCATTCACGGCCACGTTCACGGTCCCCACGCTGTTGCCGCCCAGCACGATGCTGGCGTTCTGCTTGGATTTGTCGACGGAAGCGAAGGCGTCCACTCCGTCGCTCGCATCGTTGGGAGGGGTGGTGTTGGCCATGTAGCCGGTCATGTCGCCGTACCACTTGTACATGTACCAGCCGCCGCCCTTGGCGTTCCCGGAGGTGAGCAGGCTTCCCAGCCGACCAGGGTAGGCGGTGAACCACCAGGAGATCATGGCGCTTTCCACGTTGTTCCGCTCGAACTTCGCGATGAAGGGAACGGAAACGCCGGGGCACCCTTCGTAGGTGTGCGTGTTGGACGAATATTCGTTGATGCTGAGCTGGTGGGGCGAGATGCCCAGGCTGGTTTCCAGCGTGCGGTAGCTTTGGACCGCGCCGGCGAATCCGTCCGATCCCCACTGGTGCCAGCTCACGAGGTCGGGAAGGCAGTTGTTGGCCTTGGCGTAGGTCAGGAAGCTCGACATGCTGCTGTTGTTGTAGTAGGAATAGGACGGCCCGATGATCTTGGCCGTAGGGTCCAGGGACCGGATGAGGGTGAACAGGGGTTTCCAACAGGTGGTGTTGAAGTCGCCGTTGGCGGTTTTCCAGGTGCCATCCGGCTCGTTCCAGATCTCGTAGCCCGCGTAATTGCTGACACCGGAGGCGAGCTTGTTGTTGATCACCGTGGTCACCAGGCTCTCGTAGTTCGAGGTGCTGACCCAGGTGTACGGCCAGCCCGGCAACACGTCGGCCAGGTCGAACTGGACCTTGCTCCTGGTGGAGGCGATCCGCTTGGCCACGGCAATGCCGTCACCCGAGGGCTGCTGGTGCCCGGACCCCACCATTCCCGGCTGCCTGTAGGCATAGGCGTTGAGGGGTGCCACCATGCCCGCGATGTCGGAAGGCAGGGTCTCGGTGATGCCGTAGAGGGAGCCGCCGGCGCATTGGGTGACCGGGCGGAGGCTGTCGGACAGATTCACGGCGAGGTTGAAGGAGGCGCCCATCGCCGGGTTCGCCACCAACACCGCGAAGGAAAGGCAACCAAGGATACGACGCTGTGGATTCAATCTGCACCTCGCTTGTCCGGAAACGGTTCCGGACATGGAATATGTCTCCAATTCGGAAAAACCGCACGTCGTCCAGGGCGCTTCGCTGCGGGGGCGGGTGAGGGGGGTGGGGGGTGGGCCTTTCCCGTGGAACCGTTTTCGGGAAATGCGGTACCGGGTGGCGTTAGATGGCGCCAGGATCCGGTCCCTGACCTCTGGTGACCTTGGAAGGGCCCGCCAGAGGCTGGGAGTGTAGG
>Ga0302320_10026295_pt1 | contig 11278 bp, 7 predicted proteins | sample Bog_T0_3_FD_202130 | JGI IMG/M metagenome (GOLD analysis project Ga0302320, IMG submission 202130) | Peat permafrost microbial communities from Stordalen Mire near Abisko, Sweden - Bog_T0_3 | ecosystem: Environmental > Terrestrial > Soil > Wetlands > Peat | place: Sweden: Abisko, Stordalen Mire... | reverse complement strand
CGATGGTAGGCGTCGGCGACGAAGGCCCGGGCCCTGTCGGTCTCGCCCGGGGTGAGCGGCGCGCAGAAGGCCATGCCACGGCCCCTGCCCCTGACCGCCGTGTCGATCCAGGCGGCCACCGTCTCGGGCGCGGGCCCGGTCATCGGTTGCGTCAGGTCGACGCCGTGGATCTCTTTGACGGCCTTCACGAAGTAGCGGTCGACGTCGAGACTCGACGACGCCATCCTGCGCATGCCATCGAGCAGGTCGCCTTCGGCCTCGAGGTAGGCCACAACGTAGTCGCCCATGGGGGTGTGCTGCAGGTACGCCCGTTCCATGGTGACCCCCATGGCCCTGCGCGACTGCTCGTACTCGCGCGGGCGGGCTCTCAACTCGTCGGCGATCTCTCTGGCGTCTTTGCCCGGCACGACCGGGAACACCAACGCTGTGCGTGACATCGTGGTACCTCCTGCTGTTGCCTTGAGGCCGGGGGGGCCGGCGGCGGTGCCTGGGCACCCCGGCAAGAACCGGCCGGTACTGGACATGTGCCCGGCAAAAGGATTGCGAGACGGAACCCCCGTTTGCGCGCGACAAGACCCGGGTCTGCGCGCGACGAGGCTCCCTTCTGCGCGCGACGAGGGCCCGGTTTCGCGCGACGCGGCTCCCGGTTTCGCGCGGCTCTTCGAGCGCGTGACGAAAGGCTCCCGATTGCAATAGCAGGCGTCGGGGAAGGCTGTTCCGGCCCGGCGGTACCGTCTCTACCGACCGGCGCCGGGGCTTGTGACAAACAAACGCGGCGGATCGGCCACGGCGGCGCCCGTCGCAAGAACGAGGGGAGCACACATGGTGGCAGCAACGATCGCGGCGTTCGGGTTCTTCTGGTGGCTGATCGCCTTCATCGCGTGGGTCGTCTTTCTGTCCATCACGATCGCCATCGCCCGGGGCAAGGGCCGCAGCGCGATCCTCTGGGGCATCCTCGCCTGTTTCTTTCCGCTGATCACCATCATCATCTTGCTGCTGATCCCGCCGCGCCGCGCCTAGCGTAGCGCGGGGCGCTCAGGTGGTCTGAGCCCACCGGCCCGGCGACCCCTGCAACCGAGTGGTGGTCACCAGCGCGCCGGCTTTGGTCTGGTCGAGCGCCCAAGGACGCGGTCGACCTAGACGGCGGAGCCTTCGATCACGCTCCACGGCATGCCCTCGAGCGGCACGATGCGGTCGAGCGTAAAGCCGGACTCAGCGAGCAGCTGCTCGTACTCTGCAGCCGTGCGCTCGCGACCGCCGACCACGGCCAGCATCTCGAGATCCGTCTGCCTCACGAGCCGCTCGAAGGCGGCGGCGTTCGGCTGCCCGGGCTCGGGGACGACCATCTCGACGACCAGCAGGCGCGATCGCTGTCGCATGGCCGCTCGACAGTTGCCCACGATGCGCAGCGCGGTGGCGTCGTCCCAGTCGTGCAGGACCCAGGACAGCAGGTAGGCGTCGCCGCCGGGCGGAACGGACTTGCGAAAGTCGCCGGCGACCGCCTGACAGCGCTCGTCGAAACCGGCCTTGCGGAGATGCTCACGGGCGCCCTCGATCACAGCGGGGAGATCGAAGACGACGCCGCGAAGGTGAGGGCAAGCCGCCAGCAGCGCGCACAACAGGCCGCCGCGGCCGCCGCCGATGTCGACCAGGCGATCGATCGTGCTGAAGTCGACAGCCGTCGCGACGACCTGGTCGCGCGCCGCGCCCACTCTGGCCATGCTCTCCTCGAACGAGGCGGCCGCCTCGGGGTGAGAGTCCAGGTAATCCCAGAGACGGCAGCCGTGGGCCGCGGCGAAGCCGGGCTCGCCGGTGCGCAAGGCGTGGCTGAGGTGGCCGTACGCGCTCCAGCGCCAGTCGTCGGTCGAGACGACCGCGAACCGCCGCAACGAACCCGGGGCGTCGCTGCGCAACAGATCGCCCAGCTCGCCCAAGCGATAACGTCCGTCGTCGCCGATCGCAAAGAGGCCGACATCGAGGGTGGCATCGAGCAGGCGGGCGAGGGCGCGCTCGTCGGCGCCGAGGCGCTGCGCCAACTCGTTGATCGAGCTCGGTCCCTCTGCCAAGGCGTCGGCGACGCCGAGGCGGGCGAACGCACCGATCGCGGCGCTGACCTGATAGCCGTTGATGAGCTCTGCGAGCCGCCGGCCGGGCGCCACGGTCTGCTCTCTCGATCGCGTCGTTCCCTCTGTCATGGGGCCGATACTAAAACGCGCCCAGGCGGGCGGCAAGGCAGCCCTTCAAGCCGACAGGTACTTGCCCGCGCGAAGACGATCGGCGCCGCCGGCTCTCGCCCGCAGCCCCGCTTGAGATCGAGCCGCGGTCCCGGCATGAGTCGCTCGGTCTCCCCTCCGCTGGACCCACTTCCTGCGCTTTGCCTGGTTGAAGCTGATGGATCTCGGGATCGACCTCGAGGATGGTCTTGCGGAGCTGCGCGAGCGTGGCGCCGCGCCAGTCCGGATGCTGCGCGATCAGGTTGTCGGCTCGAAAGCTAGCATTCCGCTACGCTCGACCCTGCCGCTCAAGGCTTACCATAGCGGTGGCACGCGCCTTGATCCCTCGACTCATCAAAGCGCGGCGCGGCCGCACGCCGCTGGGTGGATCGAGGCAAGAGGATGGATCGCATGCGTAGGGAACACCCACTCGACTTATCCGCACGCATTATCGACAGCGGGATCTGCGACGTCCCGGTCAAGCGCATCACTCAGAAGCTGTCGCAGCTTACCGACGAGATCGCCCTCGTCGAGTCCTTCGCACACTCCTGCGCCGTGCGCACCAGCGCCGGCTTGGTCGTCGCCGACACGAGCGGAGTCCGGACAGGCGGCGCGGTGGTCGACGCCTTGCGCGGCTGGTGCGCGGACCCCGTTGCGACCATCATCTACACGCACGGTCACCTGGACCATGTCGGGGGGTCCGGTGCGTTTGCCGCCGATGCCGCGGCCCACCACTATCCCCCGCCCCAGGTGGTTGCGCATCGGGCGGTTCCCGATCGATTGGCCCGCTACCGCCGCACCGAGGGGTGGAACCTCGCTATCAACGCGCGACAATTTGGCTCGCTGGCCGGATCGAACGCTGATCTCAGCATAGGTGGAGACGGGACAGCTGCGCAGCCGAGCTTCGTCCCGGCAGACATCCTGGAGCCGGACGTCACCTACGACCGTACCTACCGTCTGCAGGTCGGCGGCACCATCCTCGATCTGCACCACGAACGGGGAGAGACCGATGACCAGACGTGGGTGTGGCTTCCGAAGCAGCGGACCGTGCTGGCCGGAGATTTCCTGATCTGGGATTTTCCCAGCGCCGGCAACCCCCAAAAGGTGCAACGATATCCTGACCGGTGGGCGATCGCCTTGCGCAACATCATCGCAGCGAAGCCGGAGCTGCTGGTTCCCGCGCACGGTCTGCCCATCGCCGGCAACGATCGCATCACCCTCGTCCTTGACGAGGTAGCCTCAGTGCTCGAACGACTGGTTGCTGACGTGATCGCTGCCATGAACGCGGGCGCAACCCTCGATGAGGTCGTCCAGTCGGTCCGCGTCGACCCTGACACGTTGGGCCGCCCTTGGCTGCGGCCGTTCTACGACGAGCCCGAGTTCGTGGTCCGCAACGTCTGGCGCTTGTATGGCGGCTGGTGGGACGCTGACCTTGCGCGTCTCAAGCCGCCCTGCCGCGACTCGCTCGCCGCCGAAGTCGCCGCGCTCGTTGGCGGCGCCCCGACTCTCGCGGCCCGCGCGGCAACCTTGGCCGATGGCGGCGACCTGAGGTTGGCCTGCCAATTGATCGAGTGGGCACACGCGGCTGCGCCAAACAACGCCGGCATCGCCGACCGCCGCCGCGCGCTCTATCGCCTTCGCTCCGACCAGGAGACCTCGCTCATGGCCAAGGGCATCTTCCGCTCCGCGTGATGCCCAGTGGCGGGGCATGGCGGCGACGAGGGTCGGTCAGCCCGGCCGATTCCCCATGAGGCGCCGTTCGACGCAATGGAGCTTCGCACGTAGTGTCAACAGGCTCCGCACCACCGCATGACGGCCAGCGCGACGGACGCGCAGTGATCGACCAGGCCGTCGACAGAGACGTGCTCGTCGGCCGCGTGGGCGCTGTCGATGCCGTCGGGCCCGAACGACAGCGTAGGCGTCTTGCCCCAGTGGGTGAAGTGAGCGGCATCGTGCCATGAGTTGAGGCCCGACGCTCTGCCGGTTCGGCCAAGATCTGCGGCTGAGCGGAGCACGATGTCGACGAGCGGGTGGTCGCGCGGCATCTCGGCTGGCACGATGTCCTCCATCCACTGCCACTTCAGAGGATGGTCGCGCAGCCAGGGGTCGGCGTTTGCCGCGGCGTTGATCCAGTCCGTGATCTCAGCTTCCACGCCCTTGGCTGTGCCGTCCGCATCGACGTTTGCCGGCAGATACGTGACATCGCAGGTGACACTGCAGTGAGCCGGATAGGTGACCCACCACTCGCCTCCCTGAATGATCGTCGGCACGATGTCAGCCGACGCCAGACACCAGTGCTGTTTGTCGGGTCGCCCGAGCCACTCTGCGCGCACGGCCTGGATCGCATCGAGTACGATCCTGGCTTTCTCGATGGCGTTCACGGCACCACCGTCGCGCCAATGTGGATGGGGCATCTCGGCGTGGCCGGCGCGGCCCTCGACCGTAATGACAGGCGTCATGATGCCGCGGCAGCACACCCAGGCATCAAAACCGGTCGGCTCACCACAGATGCCTGCGTCGGCGCGCACGCCGTGCTCGACGCAGGCCAGGCTGCCGGCACCCGAAGACTCCTCGTCGGAATCGGCGCAGTAGACGACGTCGCCGCGCAGCGTCACCCCCGCACGATGCAGCATCTCGAGCGCAACGAGCATTGAGGCAAGCCCGCCCTTCATGTCGTTCACGCCGCGACCCCAGAGCTGCCCGTCCTTGACAACAGCCTTGAAAGGATCGGTCGTCCAGTCGGCAAGCGACCCCGGGGTCACAGCGTCGATGTGGCCGTTGAGCAGCAACGAGCGGCCTCCGCCGCGGCCCGCCAGTCGGGCGGCAAGCTGCGGCCGGCCTTTGAAGTCGAGGCCGTCAGGAACGAAGCGATTGCCGCTGCCGGTCGCCTTCGGCTCCCATAGGTCGACCTCGGCGCCGATGGCCCGCAACCGCGCCGCCAGCGTCTGCTGCAGGCGTGTCTCGTCGCGCGGGGGGTCGCCAACGCTGCGCGCCGTGGTGTCGAAGGCGACGAGCTCTGTGACCAAGCCAACGAGCTCGTCGCGCCCATCGCGCACGAGCTCGACGACCTTTTCCTCAGGGCCGTTCAAGGGAGCTGCCATCAGGAACCTCCTGTCCAGGTCGGCACAACCGTGTTCTCCGGTCAACTAGGGTCGAGGCCCTTGGGCGACCTGGCCCATGGGGGTCAGCAGCCGGGGCTAAGGGCCGACGTCGTCGGTTCCCGCGTCGGTACGTGGAAGGGTAAGGCTGCGACGGCGCGCGTGCCCTCCGTCAACGCCCGCAAGCCCACCCCTGCAGATGATGTCGAGGGTGAGCTTGCCGTGCTGTGACGCAGGACCAAGGGCGCCGCCTGCTTCAGACCGGCGCGGTCCCCGCTAGAGACACTGCGTCATGCGATCGTCTCAGAGGGCGCCGACTCGGCCACGCGAGCGCCGACGCGCTCTCCCTTGGCGAGCTTGGCCTGCCGTTTCCGCGTCGCATAGATGTAGTACACGGGAGTGACCACGATGATCGCGATCAGCCACGACAAGTCGGTGCCATTGAGTGCCTTGGCCGCCGGGCCTTCGTAGAAGGTGGTATTGATGAACGGGATCTCGACCGCGAAACCCAGGACATAGATAGCCATCGTTCCCCAGTTGAAGCGACCGTAGATGCCACCGCTCTTGCTGAACAGCGCCGGCACGTCGTAGTCGCCGTGAGCGACCAGGTAGAAGTCGATCAGGTTGATCAGCGTCCAGGGGACGAGCAGATAGAGCAGGAAGAGCATGAAGTTCACATACGACGTGAGGAACGAAGACGCATAGACAAGCGCCGCATAGAGGCAGACGCCCACGAAGACGGCCGCGAACAGCGCCCGTGCCTTCGCGCCAGGGAACCACTTCTCGTAGAAGTTCTGGCCGACGGTGATCGCACAGAGCACCCCGCCGTAGGCGTTGAGCGAGTTGGTGTTGATGATGCCTATGCCGAAGACGAGCATCACGACCCAGCCAAAGCCCAGGGAGAGTTTGTCCAGGCCGGCGACCTGACTGGCATTCTTCGAGGCGAGGCCCACCAGGGCGCCGATGATCATGGGGACGGTGCTGCCGATGACGACGCCCCAGTAGGAGTACCAGAACACCGGCTTGACTCCCTCTTTGGGCGACATGTAGCGGGAGTAGTCGGAGACATACGGGGCGTAGGCAATCTGCCAGAGGATCCCCGTCACGACTACAGCGCTGATGAAAGCGCCCCAGCCAAAGTGCCCCAGCGACAGGAAGTGCGCCGGCAAGGCGCGGATGACGAGGATGGTGGCGACGATCAGGACGACCGAGAAGGCGATCGCCAGCCACCTGTTGAGGTAGTGGATGAGGTCGTAGCCGAACACCACGATGAGAAGACTGGCGACCGCGCAGATCACGATGCCCCAGTTGACGCTGACGGCAGACGAAAGCGCGTTGATCGACTGTCCGCCGAGGATGAGGTTCGAGGCGAAGAAGCCGACGTACATGAACACCACGATTCCGACCACAAGGATCGAGCCCAACACGCCGTACTGTGCCCGGCTTTGGATCATCTGCGGAATGCCGAGCTTCGGACCTTGAGCGGAGTGGAGGGCCATGAACACCGCTCCGAGGAGGTTACCGATGACGAGCGCGATCACGGCCGGGATGAACGGCAGCCCAAACGCCACGGTGGCGAGCGCCCCGGTGACCACCGTGAGCGGCATGAGGTTGGAGGTGAACCAGATCGTGAACAGGTCCCGTGGTCGTCCATGTCGCTGATCGAGCGGGATCTGCTCGATCGTGTACTGCTCCAGTTCGGCCGCGTGCTCGGCCCCCCGCGATCCTGCGGCGTCCGTCGGTGTGCCACTCATTGCGCCCCCTTCGAAATCGAAATGTCCGAAACGGCATTGGGTGTTGCCCGAAAAGGAGTGGGTGACAAAGTCTTGCTATACGTATTGGCCATCCCAAAGTAGCAAAGGCCCCGGCGACCGTCAAGACGTTCGAACAACCGTGTGCCCTCCGCGCCACTGTCGCCGCCAGGAGAGTCTGGCAATCGTGCGCGAGGCAAGCTATATTTTCGTATTGTGTTTCTGCCATCGTCGCTTCGGCGAGGACGAAGGCAGCGGATGCCATCAGGGGGGGCAAACCTTGGCAGCAGCAATGGCACACGGTCGGCGCAGCGGGCGGCCTCGCTCACAGCTCCTCGGCACGCGACGGCCATGGCGACGGCCTCGCAGTCCAGTACTACCCGACGTCGTGCGGTCATCTTGACCTGCCTCGTTGCCTCCGCATTCCCAAGAGTTGGCTGCGTTCCAACGTTGCCAATCCCGTCTCGCGGGAGGAGGACCTCGTCCCGCGAGAGAAGCACCCCAGAGTGAAGGAGCCGCTTCCATGAATGACCATCTCATCGACGACGCCCATCTGACCAAGAGCCGCGAGATGTTCGCGAAGTGCAAAGAGGTGGTTTCCGGCGGCGAGTCCAGCTACGCACGTCTCACCGGCACCCGCCCGATCGTGATGGAGCGCGGCGAAGGGCCGTTCTTCTTCGACGTCGACGGCAACCGCTACATCGACTGGTGCATCGGCTACGGGCCCATGATCTTCGGGCATCGGCCCAAGCCCATCGTCGATGCCGTTGTCGAGCAGATCACCAAGCACGGCATGCTCTACACGTTCCCTCACGAGCTCGATTACGAGGTCGGACGCAAGATCGTGCAGGCTGTGCCGGGCATCGACCAGGTGCGATTTGCCAACTCGGGTAGCGAGGCCACCCAGGCGGCGATCCGTCTTGCCCGCGCTTACACTGGCAAGGACAAGATCCTCAAGTGGGAAGGCAGCTACAACGGCTTTCTCGACTGCCACGCGTTCTCGCACGTGCCGGCGCTCGAAGCCGCCGGGACCGAGCGCTTCCCGCGCACGCTGCCCTCGCTCGCTGGCATCCCCAAGACGTTCGAGGACATGGTCATCGTCGGTTGTTTCAACGACCTCGATAGTGCCGAACAGCTCATCCGCCGCAATGCGGACCACCTGGCCGCCGTGCTCAGCGAGCCGATCCTCGCGGACGCGGGCATCATCCCGCCCGATCCCGGCTTCCTTCAGGGTCTGCGCCGCATCTGCGACGAGAACGGCGTGCTGCTCATCTTCGATGAGGTGATCACCGGATTCCGTGTGTCGCTCGGCGGCGCTCAGGAGCTCTATGGCGTGACCCCGGACATCACCTGCATGGCCAAGGCGGTCGGCGGCGGCACTCCCGGCGCCGCATTCTTCGGCGGTCGCAAGGACATCATGGAGCTCGAAGCCGAAGGCGTCGTGCTCCACGGAGGCACCTACAGCGGTAACCCGCTGACCCTGGCCGGCATGAACGCAGCCCTCGACATCTTCATCAACGACCACGACCGTGTGTATGGGCACCTCAACTCGATCGCCGATGCGATGGTGAGCGGCATGAAGAGCATCTTTGCGGAGCAGAACGTGCCGGCCTGGATCAATCAGGTAGGCCCGATGTGGCAGGTCTTCTTTGGCCACGAAGAGCCCGTGACGCGCTATCGTCAGGCGAGGGCCAGCGACACCGAGTTCTTCGGCGCGCTGCAAGCCGAATGCCAGACTCGCGGCGTGTATTTCCACAACTTCAACTTCGAGCGCCTCTTCGCCAGCCTGGCCCACACTCAGGCCGAGGTCGACGAGAGCCTGAACGTGATGGAGGCGGCTACGAAGGTCGTCACCGGGCGTTTGAACGCGATGAAGGTAGACGCCTGAGCGACGGCCGCCCCGACGGGCACATGCCGGGCGTGCCATGGGTGTCGGAGTTACGGCAGCCCATAGCTATCGGCATGGCCCGTGGGGGCGGGCCGTGCAAGACCTAAGGGGGGATCTTGTCCGCCTTCTTCGATGTTCGCAAACAGAGCAATGGGAGGTCCACGTGCCTGATGTCGAGCTGAAGCAGGAAAAGGCCAAACTCAAAAAGGTGCTGCGGCGCTGGGACCTGGTGTTCTTCAGCGTCTGTGCGATCATCAGCCTCGACGCCATCGCGGGGGTGGCCAAGTTCGGCCTCTGGCAAGGCGTCACGTGGTTCGTCATCTTTGTCTTCATCTTCCTTCTGCCCTACGGCCTCATCAGCGCCGAGCTGGCTTCGACCTTCCCGGTCGAAGGCGGGATCTACAGTTGGGTGCGCATGGCCTACGGCAAGCTCCCGGCCGGTATCACGGCGATGCTCTACTGGATCGCGAACCCGATCTGGATCGGAGGCACACTGGCCGGCGTTTCCATTGCCGCCATCAACGCCTTCTATATGGAGCCCAACGGCCACGCCGACCTGGGCTGGCTGGCGTCGATGTTCATCGGCCTCATCTTCGTCTGGGTGAACATCGGGATCTCCGTCGTCTCGCTGAAACGCGGCAAGTGGGCGGCCACCGTCGGGGCCTACGTCAAGGCCATTGCGGTGATCTTCTTCAGCATCCTGGTCGTCGGCTTCCTGATCAAGAAGGGCATGCCCTCCGGGCACGCGCCCCTGAGCGGCCTCAAGCCCAGCGCAACCGGCTTCCTGGCCGTGATCGGCAGCATCGTCTTCCTGCTCGTCGGCTTCGAGCTCGAGTCGGGCGCCAGTGAAGAGATGATCAACCCGCAACGCGATGTGCCGATCGGCGTGCTGCGCTCCGGCGCCATCACCGCCATCCTGTACATCATGGTCGTCGCCGGAATCCTGCTCGCACTTCCAGAGAAGACCCTGAGCGCCTCCAGCGGCTTCACCGGCGCCTTCCAGATCGTCAACCAGGGGGTGTTCGGCACAGGTACCGGCGCCAAGTTCCTGGGCTACATCTTCGCCATCATCATCATCCTCACCCTGATCAGCTCGGGCTCGGTGTGGATCCTCGGTTCCTGCCGTGTCGAGGCGATGGCCGCTCTCGATGGAGCTGCGCCGCGCATCTTGGGGCGCTTCAGCAAACAGGGCACCCCGATCGCCATGGCGATCCTTTCCGGGTTCGTCGGCTCGTTCTTTGTCGTTTACATCTTCGCGGTGCTCAAAGGCTCGCTCACCAGCTTCTTCTCGGTCATGCTCAGTTTGGCGCTCTCGACTGCCGTGCTGTGCTACCTCTTCAGCCTGCCGGCCTGCATCACACTGCGCAAGAAGTTCCCCGACGTGAAGCGACCGTTCCGCGTACCCGGCGGGACCGTCGGCCTGTGGATCTCCGTCATCCTGTCTGAGATCTGCGTGATCCTCACGGGCTTCACGTTGCTGTGGCCGGGGTTCATCGACAAGTACCTCCTTGGACAGTCGTACTCGATCATGGACAGCTGGGGAGTCGGACGCACGTTCTTCGAGGAGGTCACGTTCGGGTCGTTCATCGTCATCCTCCTTGTCGCCGTGGGCTTCTGGGCTTGGGGCAGAGCACAGAGCAAGGGCGCCGAGACCACCGACGATGATCTCATCGGAAACGTGGTCAAAGACGCATAGCCCTCGGCCCGCAACCTGCTAACGCCGGTTCATCGCACGACAAGAGCCGGGCGTCGGGCGTCGCGCTCGCCGCCCGGCTCTTTTGAACTGCGTAAGCCAGGCGAGATCTAGCGACGTGCCTCGACCCTCTCGCCGCCTCGACTCCCCCGCTTCTCCCCAACTGTTGCGTGACTCGGACCCGGCCAGTATCGTCGGTTCGAGAGTCCCCGCGTGCCAGACGAGGGAGCAAGAGTGATCAGAACCGGCGACGAGTACCGCGAGTCCCTCCGCGACGGACGCGAAGTCTGGATCGACGGCGAGCGTGTCGGCGACGTACCCAGCCACGCCGCCTTCAGGCCGATCGTGGACGCCAGGGCGAGGATCTACGACCTCGCGCACGAAGACGCAACGCGAGACGTCATGTCGTATGTAGACCCGACGACCGGCGAGCGCTGCCCGGTCGGCGCCAAACCACCCATGACGAAGGACGATTGGCGCGCAAAGCGACTCGCGGTCGATACTGTCATCGACGACCTTGGTGGGATCGTGACTCGCGTGGGCGACGAGACGGTGGGCGAGATGTGGTCGCTCTACGACGGCCAGGACGTCCTCAACGAGATCAACCCCGCGTTCTCCACACATATCCTCGACCA
>Ga0302320_10026294_pt1 | contig 11278 bp, 7 predicted proteins | sample Bog_T0_3_FD_202130 | JGI IMG/M metagenome (GOLD analysis project Ga0302320, IMG submission 202130) | Peat permafrost microbial communities from Stordalen Mire near Abisko, Sweden - Bog_T0_3 | ecosystem: Environmental > Terrestrial > Soil > Wetlands > Peat | place: Sweden: Abisko, Stordalen Mire... | reverse complement strand
CTTCCAACAGGGTTGCAGCGTTTGCCACGAGCCTCACGGCGGCGGACGCGAACACTTGTTACGCGCCGATACAAACCAGCTTTGCCTTGCCTGCCACGGCCCAAATGCAAAGGGCGCGAAGGCGACCGGTAGCAACGAGGTAACCATCTTCAATGGAACCGTCCGCCTGCCGGAGAACTATTTGAGTCAAGTGTTCCTGCTGCGTTTGGACGACAAAGGTCTGGGGCATCCGCAGGCGGGGCATCCTGTGGGTGGCGTCTTGGACCCGTCCGATCCCCAGAAAGTGAAATCCATTACGTGCGTGAGTTGCCACACTCCACATGGTGGAGGCGAAGCACTATTGGTTACCGGCGAGGACACGAGCGGCACGCTGTGTTCGCAATGTCACGCGGATCTCCGCGCCGTTGTAAGAGCGCAGAGCCCCACAAACGCCACAGATAAGAAGAAAAAGAAGAGATAGGAGTAGAAAATGAGATTCCAATTCCATTTTCGTCCGCGACTGCTGACTGGTGCCGCGCTGGCCATCGGCTTGACATTGGTTCTGCTGTCGGCCGCGTGGGCGGGCGGCGGCAAGAAGGCCACAGTTCCAAAGATCGACATCTCGAACCTGCAATGGCCGTCGCCGCCGGATCAACCGCGCATTCGTTATCTTGGCCAATATAACGGTGAACTCGACCTGTTGGGGAAGAAGCAGGTGAAGGGTGGCCTGCTGGAGCGCATAGCCGGCGTGAATATCGACCCGGAAGAGCGCCCGCGGTTGGTGAAGCCTTACGGCGTGGCAGTCGATTCCAAGGGCCGCGTGTTTGTTGCCGATTGGGGACAGCACTTGGTGGTTGTCTTCGACCTGGAACACAAGACGCTCCAGTTCCGCGGGGACAAGGCACCGGCGAACCTTCAAGTTCCCATCGGAGTTGCTGTGGACGAGCAGGACCGGCTGTTCGTTTCCGATTCCAAATTGCACCAGATTACATGCTTTGGGCCGACCGGAAAGGTCGAAAGCGTCTTTGGAACTAATGACTTGCAACGCCCCGCTGGCTTGGCAGTCGATAACCCTCTGCGTCGCCTCTATGTGGTCGATGTGGGCGGCAAGCGCATTGCCGTCTTCGACCTCGACACACTGAAACTTCTCCGGTACTTCGCAGAGGTCAAAGACAAGGGCGGGGACAGAAGTGGCGCTCTGACAAATCCGAATGGCATTGCCCTTGATCCGGATGGCCTGCTTTATGTCACCGACGCTATTGTCTCCCGGGTCGTGGTCTTCGACACCGAGGGCAACTTCGTCCGCGCCTGGGGGAAGCGAGGCGACGGGCCAGGGATGTTTGGGCGCCCGAAAGGGATTGCTATCGACGCCGACGGTCACGTGTACGTGGCTGATGCCCAGACCAATCGCTTGCAGGTCTTTTCGCCGGAAGGAAAACCACTCGTGTCGTTTGGCAGCTCTGGCTGGGGGCCGGGACAGTTCATGTTGATGGCTGGTGTCGCGATCGACAGCCAAAACCGAATCGTTGCCGTGGACATGACCCCACCTCGCATCGAGGTGTTCCGCTACATCACGGACGCAGAGGCGGCCGCCGCCAAGGAAGGGCGTAAGGCTCCTGCCGTGGTGAATGCCGAGCTTGCCACCGGCAACAAGACGGCCAAACCGGACAAAGCGCCACAAGAAGCACAGCCGACCTCCAATTCCGCTGCGTCCTCCGGGCCAACGGTGGAAGAGCTACAGAAGGAACTAGCGGAGCTGAAGGCGAAGCTGGCCGCTCAACAGCAGCACAATTCAGACACCGCCGGGAATGGAGCAGAGCCGGCCAACAAACCGGCCCAAGAGGCACCAAGTTCGCCCAAGTAGTGCGGAGCTTTTTCGTTTTTCTTGGAAGGATCCTATGAATTGGAAGAACCTTATGAAACATATTTTCGTCGTAACTACCGCAATTCTTCTTGCTTCGCTGGGTCTGCTCGCCCAAGGGCCCTTGCAAACTTCTCACCAGCCGACACTGTCGGTACCGGCGCCGGGATCCCCACCGAGCGCACCCGCAGCGCGTGATGGTGCGGCGGACAAATCGCCGCTGACGCAGATTGCTCGTGTCAATGGCGTGGTCCTGACGCAAGCACAACTTGACGAGGAGATGCAGCGCCTCTTCCCGTATTACACCATCCATGGGGGTCGCGTCCCGGCCGCCGCTGAAGTGGAGCTCCAGCAGCAGGCCACGCACGATATGGTGTTGCACGAGTTGGTGTACCAGGAAGCGCGTCGCCGGAACTTGGAGGTGCCATCGCTGGCCTGGCAGAAGCGGCTGCAGAAGATCCGGAAAGGCTTCTCCTCGAGCCAGGCATACGAGGCGGCAGCCGCCAAGAAGTATGGTTCCGTCGCAACCTTTGAGCGCCGGCTGCGCCGGGCGATGCTGGTGGAGCAGCTCTGGGACTTCGAAGTTACGCGTAAGTCGGTGGTCACAGCCCAAGAAGCGCGCGTCTACTTCCAGAGCCATAAGACCCAGTACGTTCGTCCTGAAGCCGTCTGGTTGCAAACCATCACCATCAAGTTCCCTGACAGCGCCCCCGCCGAGGAAAAACTTCAGGCGCACAAGATCGCCGAGCAGATCCTGGTCAAGGCCAAAGCGGCGAAGGACTACGAGGCGTTTGGCCTGTTGGCCCAGCAGCTCTCGCAGGACGACTGGCGGGTGATGATGGGCGATCACCGCTGGGTACACCGCGGCACGGTGACTGCCGACATCGAGCCGGCCGTTTTCAGCCTGAAACCGGGCGAGACCAGCGGCGTAGTGGAATCCTCTACCGGATACATGATCCTGCGCGCCAACGGCCACCAGCCGCGGCAGCAAATGCCGTTCGCCGAAGAGTCTGCCTCCATCCGCCAGCGCCTGGAGATGCAAAAGCGCGAGAAGCGCTCGAAGGACTTTGAGCTGCTGCTGCGCAGGAATGCCAAGGTCGAGATGTTATGAGCCATGCTTCAGCCAGGAAATTGGCGGCCATATTGTGGCTCGCACTGGCGGGTATGGTAGGAACAGCTTGGGCCCAGAACCCCGAGCTGCCGCGGCTCGCCCTCACGGGTAGAGTCGTGTTCGGCGCTGCCGAGTTGTCGCAGGATCACAATAACGAGGGCGGCCCGGCGGCTACGATTGAGGCCGACCTCAGCGGTTATTGGCGAGATCCTCGAATTCTTCAGTTCGAATTCAAGCCCATGATCACGCTGGGTCACGCGGTCGCCGGAACGGAGATGGGCAATGCGATGACAGGCTTCGCCGCTACGGGGATATTTCTGCAGGGCAGTTCGTTCCCGTTGACCATCTCTTATTCCAAGAGCGTCAGTTCCCTGGAGCAAGGCAACGGTTACGCAAACCCGAGCCAGGGTGTGTTGGGCGGCGCGGAAAACAACATGACGAGCACGGTATTCGACGCCAACTGGACTGTACGATTCAGGCATTTGATTACGGACCTGGATTACAGCGACACTGATCACAGTTCAGAGCTGCCCGCGGCGTTTGGGACTGGAGACGACTATACCCAACGTAATTTCACTGCCCAGGTTAACTACAATTATGGTGGGTGGCAGGCAGGAACCCGGTATCAGTTTACTCAGTCCACGACAAAGTTCCCCAATGTCATCTCGGGAGGTGTGGGTCGCGACGATGGCAGTACAACCGATCTGGACTTTACAGCCTCAAGATTGTTGCCGCTCCATTCCACGCTGGGTGTGACTGCCGACCGGTCGAAATCGAGCTATAACTTCGACGGCACGGAGACTAACACTACCGTGGACATCGCCAATGCCTCCCTGACCTCTCAACCGTTGGAACGACTCACAACCTCGATGCAAGTTCAATACACCAGCAATTTGCAAGCTTTCCAGGAACAACAAGCAATCGCTACGGCAGCTATCTCCGGTATTGCCAGCACAACGCCCGCTAGCACTGCGTCGGCTAGCCAGGTGCCGCTCACGTTTCTGGCTGCGCCGTTCAAAGTGCTGACTCTCAGCTTTGCGGCGGGACTCCAACTGGGCAATGGGTTCTCGCTCAATGGAAGCTACGGAGAAAGCTTTACTTCTAACTCAGGCACATCGACGCGCTGGAGTATCGGCCCATCCTATCAGCACAAGTGGCGCACTGGATCCCTCGCCGCGAGTTACTCGCACACAGGCATGGCGACGCAGGCAGATGTGGTGAGCGATACCGATACAACCGATATTCTGAATACTACCCAAGGCACGGCGTCGTATAGTCTCTATTCCGAGACAACCAACCTGGATAACGTCGCAGTGGACATGAACCAGAACTTGCCCAGAGAATTCCAGCTCGCGACTTCGGTGCACGTATCGGAAGGCACGATTAAGGATAACGGAATCCCGTACCCTGACCACGACTACGGCGGGCGCGCTTCCCTGACACGGCCCTTGGGTGGCTGGACCCTGATCGGCAGTTTCAGCTTGGAGAAGAACGCCGCCGATACCCAGCTGCTATACAATCGGAGCACGTCAGAGGGTATTTCCTTCGGCGCCGCATGTCGCGGCCTGAGTTTGACCGCGGGGCGCCTGTACGGCAGTGGGCTGGCGCTGCAGGTGGGCAATAGCTTGGCCTACATTCCCAACCCCGTGGTGGCTGGCGCCGTGGTAGGAGCTACCACCTTGAGCAACACCACCGGTTCGACATTGGCGGGGTCCTATCGATCGCGGCGCGGTCGGTTCGTGCTGACGGGCAATTGGGGACGCTTCAATTACAACACCGATAAGTTCGGCACCCAAAATACCTTGCTAAATCTGCAAGCTTCCTACAAGCTGCGGCACCTGCGCCTGATTGCAGGCTTCATGAAGCAATCGCAGGTGTATAGCATTGGTTCGTTGGGCACTTATGATACTCGGCTCATTTACTTTCAGGTTGAACGCCTTTTCCGAATCTTCTGAAATGCGGACACATTGGAGAGCGGCTAACACGAGAATTGCATGGACGGCGCTCTTACTCATCGCGCTCGCGCTGCCGGCTTCCATAGTGGGATCCGATACTCCGCAGGACTCGAAGACGGCGTTGACGGTACCGGTGATCACGATGGACGGTGGGCGGCGCCTGGACTTCGTAAATGCCTTCTCCTCGGAAAAGGAACTGAATCCCAGCCGCTCCCTCTGGAAGCGGGCTCTGGATGTCGTGGTCGGGCCGCCGGATTACCGTCGGCTGATTTGCCCGTATGGCATCACAACCGATTCCAAGGGACGAATCATTGTCACAGATCCGGGCGCGATGGCCGTCCATATCTTCGATTTGGATAAGAAGAAATATCGCCGATTGGAGAGCGGCAAAGGCGAGGATCTCCAATCGCCAATCGGTGTTGCCGTGGATGCCCAGGACAACATATATGTGACCGATTCGCGCAGCGGCAAGATCTTCGTATTCGGTTCCGACGGCAAGTTCCGGAGGTTCATCGGATCCGAGGCCAAGAACGAGGGCTTCTTCAAGCGCCCGACTGGCATTGCCATCGATAAGCTGCGAGGCGAGCTGTTTGTCAGCGACACCTTACGCAACAGGATTTTCGTCATGGATCTGCAGGGGCATGTGCAGCTCCAAATTGGCGGCCCCGGCAGCGGTCCGGGAGAGTTCAACTTCCCCACGGAACTTGTGTTATTCGGCAACGACCTGCTGGTGGTCGATGCCATGAACTTCCGGGTGCAGATACTAGATCGGCAAGGCCGGTTCCTGGCCCAGTTCGGCGCGCGTGGTTCCGGTATCGGCAGCCTCTATCGCCCGAAAGGGATCTCGGTGGACAGCGAAGGAAACATCTACCTGGTGGACGCTCTGCTGGAGACCGTGCAGGTGTTCGGCCGTGACGGGACGTTGTTGTACACGTTTGGCCGCACCGGCGGTGGACCAGGTGAATTACAGCTTCCCTCGGGACTGTGGATTGACGCCAGCGACCGGATTTACCTCGCCGATTCCTACAATCAGCGCGTTCAGGTATTCCAGTTCACAAGTGCAAAACGTGCGAGAGGAGACCAGCACTGATGTGGGTTTCGCGGAAGAATCTATCGACGGCGGTAATGGCGCTGGTGCTGATGTTGGCGCCAATGGCCGCATTTGCGCAGGTGAAGACGGTGCAGGGATCGCTGCATGACTTGACCGTGAACGGCCCTGGGCCAGTCAAGGCGACGAGCGAGAAGGAGGTTTGTCTCTTCTGCCACGACCCGCACATTCTCGATCCCAATTCTCCCCATCCCCTGTGGAACCAGCAGCTCTCGACGGCGACGTCTTACAATCTGTATGCCAGCAGCACCTACAAGCAGATGAATAATCAGCCGTCCACCCGCAGCAAGCTTTGTCTAAGCTGCCACGACGGCACCGTCGCTATCGGCCAAACCTATTCTCCTTACAGTGGCAAGATTTCCGTGCAGGGCGCCCTCCCCGCAGCCGATAATTTTGGCACAGATCTGAGTAAGAATCATCCGTTTGGGTTCACGATGCCCGCAGTTGACGACGGCGAGCTTAAGTTGTCGATGACGACCTCGCCACCGTCCACTTCCGATCCTGCGGTAAAGCTCTTCGCCAACAAAATCGAATGTGTTACGTGCCACAATCCGCACACGCCCAACCTTGATACCGCAACTCAGTTCATGGCACGAAGCAATGCCAACAGTGGCTTGTGCAAAGCCTGCCATGATACCTCGCGCGGTACGCTTGCCGGCTGGACTTCCGGCCAACACGCCACCGCAACGAATGTCGTCACTGGCGATACCCATTTGCCATACTCAACCGTGGCGGTCAATGCTTGCGTAAATTGTCATAGTGGACACAACAATTCAGGATCGGGGATGCAACTACTGCGCGGCGGTCAGGAGAATACGTGCGCGGCGTGTCATGGCGGTAGCCCGAATGTGAGTCCCGCGTTGCCCAACGTCATCGCTGAACTTCGCAGCACTTATACACATCCAATTGGAGACCCCATTTCCCCTCCGCATGATCCCGCCGAGTCGCTGCCGGTGAGTAGTTCGCGCCATTCAGAATGCACTGACTGCCACAATCCGCATGCCGCGCGGGCGACTACCGCTCTTTCTCCACCCAGTGTCCCACAAAGCCTGGCGGGAGCCTCGGGGATAAGCTCTTCCGGGAGTAGTGTTAAGACCGTTGGGAATGAATACGAGATATGTTTCAAGTGCCATGGAGACAGTCGCAATAAGCCTCAATCAGCCATGTATGGTGCGTATGGACGCGAGCCTGTGCGGGTAACATGGTCAACTGATCCTTATAATGTCCGGCTTGACCTGAACTCGCCGGTGGCACGCCACAACGTGGCCCAACCGGCCAGGCCCGGGGTCTCGCCGAGTCTGCGCGCAAGTATGCTCGATCTGAATGGCAATCCAACAGGCCGATCTCTGTTGACCAGCGCCTATCTCTTTTGTAGCGATTGCCACAACAACGACGCTGCGCGGGCTTCGGGAGGCACGGCTCCGAACGGGCCGCACGGTTCGAAATGGATGCACTTGCTGGAGCGCCAGTATCAGGAGAACTCACTCCCAGCACAGGGTTCGGGCGCTATCTTCGTTAGCATTGCCTACTCGCCGGGAGTCAATAACCCATACGCACTTTGCGATAAGTGCCACGACTTGGATAACAAGCTCAATCTAAGAGGCACCGGCAGCGATCACGCATTTGGCCAGCACCATAACCACGTAGTGAGCGTGGGGGCATCGTGTTCCGTCTGTCATGCCGCACATGGCGTCCAAGGTGGTACAGCAACGAACAGCAAGCATCTTATGAACTTCGATACGCAGATAGTAGCTCGCTACGGCACGAATGCCCTACCCTATATCGATACCTCTCGAAGGCAGTGCTACCTGACCTGCCACGGCGTTGCGCACAACGGCAGTAGATACTAGTCAGAATGGCGCGGCCGGGGAAGGTGCTTCCCGGGGCGCCGAGCGACATGACGGACCGAGTCAAGGAGAGTCTGCACAGCTGGCTATGTGGGCAAACGCATCTGGCGTCGGCGAAGTTTCGCGGGCTGCTTGGAAGCCTTGGGGTGCTGGTGAGAACCGGCAAGAACGGCCGAGGGGTCACGTGCCTCGGCCCGTCCTTGGTACGACCGCTGGTTAGATTGCGGCGATCCCTTTCCTTACCTGTGGCTCCGCGGTGGCGTGTCTTGAGGAGGGTTCACCCGGCTTGACCTTGAATAGGGCTGCCCGGATTAAACCGGGCAGCCTTCCCAAATGGTTGGGCTAGGTCTCGCCTTATCAGGAGGCTGAAACGGCATCAGTATATCCGGACAATCTTCATTGGGAAGTGAATCATGGCTGAACCTTTCGTGACCTTCCTCGGGGCCAGGGCGCGTCAGCGATTTATAGCTAAATTTCTAGAGGGCTCAATAGAGAAATGTGCAAGGGTACGGTGTGCACTGTGCTGCGGCAGCTGTCTTTACCGTTGGCGTAACGCCCGCAGCAGCCATTGGAGTCAAAGGCAAATAATTTGTATTGACAAATCGGAAGATAGAAACGATGATCCCTCTACTTTGGATGGCTCAATCGGGGTGGAATGTCTGAGAGGAGTACTATGCCAGACTGCCCAACTCGGTTCCGCTTTGGTCATTGGGAAGCCGATATTGCCAGTGGTGAGCTGTTCAAGGCCGGCCGCAAAGTTCCTATCCAACGGCAGCCCTTCAAAGTACTGGAAACCTTGCTGGCGCGCGCAGGCCAGGTGGTTGCCCGCGAAGAACTCCGCAAAGAGCTTTGGCCCGGCACCCATGTGGAAGTCGATCTTTCCCTGAACACGGCGCTCAAGAAGTTGCGGGCCACGTTGGGCGACAATTCTCGCCTCCCGACGTTTATTGAAACCATCCCCCAGCACGGTTATCGCTTTCTCCGGAAGCGCCTGGCTGTGAATTCTGAGGCGATCGAAGATGCCCAGGGTCGAGAACTCCCGGTCCGCGCTACTGACGTCCGCTTGGCCGTTTTGCCTTTTGAAAACCTGGATGCAGATGGGAAAGACTATTTCAGCGATGGTATAACCGAGCACATTATTGCGCTGTGCGGAGCACGGTACAGTTCCATCGCTGTGGTCGCTGCACCTTTTGCTGCCCGTTACAAGCACACGTCCAAGAGTACACCCCAACTGTGTCGTGAACTGAAGGCCAACTATATTCTGACCGGCAGCACATTGCGCTCCGGTGGCGCAGTCCGCGTAGATGCCAAGCTCATCAGTTCAGACCTGAGCTGCATCTGGTCGAACAGCTACACGTATTCCGAACTCGACCTTTTGCGAGGCCAGGACCAAGTGAGTGAGCATGTGGTCCGATCGATTGCGCAGGTGTTATGCTTCCCGGCAACAGAGAAGTGCAGTGTTACCCCAGCCGTAAACGATGCTTACCGGCACGGAAAGCACATTCTGCGGCAGGGGACGGAATCTGGCATTCAAAAGAGCATTGAACTGTTTCAACAGGCGATTGCGTGGGATGCGCGTTTTGCACCGGCTTATTGCGGCCTAGCCAGTGCTTACATCTGGCGCGGTTGGTTAGGCGGAGGGAGCGCCAGCCAGACTTTCTCCGACGCCTCGTCTGCCGCGCAGCGTGCGCTCGAACTGGCCCCACACCTAAGCGCGCCTCACATCGCCCTGGCAGGGGTGCACGCCTATGGCTGGGACTGGAATGCAGCGGAGGAGAGCTGTCGCCGCGCTCTACTGGCTGATCCCCGCTCGTATGAAGCGTATATCATCCGAGCGTTTGTCTATGCCGCAAGTGGCCGACACAGCGAAGTGCTGGCTTCGCTCCACGACGCGCGGGAAGTCAAACCGTATTCTGCTTCCCTTCAAACAGCTATGGCGTTCGCCTTATACTGGTCCGGCCAGTTCGGGGAAGCACTTGAGGCGGCCTACATGGCCCGACAGTTGGACAGCAATTTCACCATGGCTCATGTGGCCATAGGTTTGGTTCTCGAGCAGATCGGACAGCCCGCCGCAGCAGTGGAAGAGTATCAGCTTGGCCTTCGCTGTTGTCCCGACAGCAGATTGCTTCTAGCCTGCTTGGGGCGCGGATTCGCCCTCCTCAACAGCCAGGCCGATGCCACCAAGATCCTTGACCGCCTTACCGCGGAATACACGTCCGTTTCCTCTGCACCCTCCCCCTACTGGATCGCCCTGATCCACGTTGCTCTCGGCAGAACCGACGAAGCTTTGGAATGGTTGAACCGGGCATTTACGGACCGCTGTGCCTGGCGCGTCCTGTGCCACTTAGATCCACGGCTGAAAGTCCTCCGCGGCAATCCACGCTTCGACGCCATGGTTCTCCAAGGCCATCAGGAGACCTGTCAAGCACCGACAGCGTGCGAATTCGCCCACGCGTGATAGCCGTAGCGAGATCACGAAGAGAATGGGGAGAATCCGAACGATCCCGAGAGAACGTGCTCTCCCCTACTTGCCAGTAGCATCTTGGATGTCGCCGGAAGTTGATTCGCAAGGGCGCCTGTGTCAGGCCGGTGTGCTCCAGAAGTGCGCGGAAGCTGCCCGCAGGAGCTGGGAAAATTGGCCAGCCACATCCGGTACCGCGCTTTGATGAAACACGGAGCCACCGGATCGGAGACGATACTGGGCAATTTGCTTCGATAGTTCTCGTCGGTCCTGCATTTACTCCCACCTCGGTTCCACATTGGGAATCCCGCCTTTCGCTCCATACAACTTACTTGCGCTCTGTCCTGACGGGCGCAGAATGATCGGAGAGGACGTTCCTGCGGATGGCCAATTGAGCCATCGTCTCTGGAAAGGAGGTGCAAAGTGCACACTGCCCTACACGAGACACCAGACGCAAGCGAACAGCCGTTCCGCGATCCCGTGATCGGCAACCACCGGGAGCGAGGGATCGGGAATGCTACCAGTATCCTGATGCTTCTGGGTTCGCTACTCCTCCCTGTTTCGGTGCCGTGCGCCTTCGCGGGTATCCACCCTGTTCAACTCCCGAGGAATACCGAAGACGCTAAGTGCATCGAGTGTCACGAGGACAGGGCAAATGGAAAACACGTGCATCCCCCAGTTGCCATGGGGTGCCAGACCTGTCATCTCCTTCGAGTCACGATTGGCACGACGAGAGTGAACTTGAAGACTCTAAACGTTGCGACGCTCTGCTTCGAATGCCATGCAGACAAGCAAGCCGTTGAGAACCTGCGTCAGGTTCACGCTCCCGCCGCCCAGGACTGTCTCAAGTGTCACGATGCTCATACTTCGGTCAACGAGCATCTGTTGCTGAAGCCCGCTTCGGGCGGCAAGGCCGAGAACCTATGCCTCGGCTGCCATAACCAAGGTCTGAGCGT
>Ga0302320_10026292_pt1 | contig 11279 bp, 9 predicted proteins | sample Bog_T0_3_FD_202130 | JGI IMG/M metagenome (GOLD analysis project Ga0302320, IMG submission 202130) | Peat permafrost microbial communities from Stordalen Mire near Abisko, Sweden - Bog_T0_3 | ecosystem: Environmental > Terrestrial > Soil > Wetlands > Peat | place: Sweden: Abisko, Stordalen Mire... | reverse complement strand
GGCCGCAAAATCTCTACCGCATGTTTTTCAATCAGCGCATCCTGCGGAACCGCCTTTTGAAACTGCGAGTCGGTGATGATAATGTCGCGCGCATCCACATGTACGCCGTTTACTGAGCGCTCCTTAAAGGCTTGCGCCACAATCCGGCTCGATACCCGTTCCCCAAAGCTCACAATCAGGTCGCTGATCCGCGGCGTCAACTCCAAAATTGCCGACAAGCCCCGCAAAATCTCGTCCAGCGAGTCAAACTTCAGGTCGATGAATTCAAGCAGTGCGGTCGCATCGGCGGGCGTTTTTACCAGTTCCATAGCCGTATCCCGGTGGCGTGCTCGTAGCCGCGAACTGATCGCCAAAGCCCCCGTCCTGTCTCCGCGCGACGCGGCTGCCGCGGCCCGCAGCAACTGATCGGTCACTTTGGCCATGGCGCTGACCACTACCACCGGATGTCGTCCCTGGGCGACGCGCCCGGCCACAATGGCTGCCGTGCGCGCGATGGCAGCCGGATCTTCCACCGACGTACCGCCAAACTTCATCACTACCAGACTCATGCTATTTTCCTAACTCGTAAAAAACGGGCACAGCCGCGCCGTCAATCTTGAAATCATGCCCTCAAAATCATTCTGGGCTCAATTTGCCCAAACTGGCCAGCAACTCAGCGTTCAATATCGCCGCCCCAGCTGCCCCTCGAATCGTGTTGTGCGACAGCGCCGTAAACTTCCAGTCCAGCAAGCCGCAAGGCCGCAACCGTCCCACCGTCACCGTCATTCCCTTGCCGCGATTGCGGTCCAGCCGTGGTTGTGGCCGGTCCGCTTCCGGGGTCCACTCAATCGGATACTCCGGCGCTGTCGGCAATCCCTTGCCGTTCAGCGGCTTGAACTCCGCCCACGCCGCCAAAATATCCTCACGCGTCACCGTCCGGCCCAGTTTGTTGCCCAGCTTGATGCTGATGCTCTCCGTGTGCCCGTCTTCCACCGCCACCCGGTTGCACTGCGCACTGATCCGCGCCCCCAGCGGCGTCACCGTGTGCCCCTCCAGCCGTCCCAGCAGCTTCAGGGTCTCTTCTTCCATCTTCTCTTCTTCATTGCCGATATACGGCACTACGTTGCCCAAGATGTCCATCGACGGCACGCCAGGGTAGCCCGCCCCGCTGACCGCCTGCATCGTGGTCACAAAAATTTGCTCCAGTCCGAAGCGCTCTTCCAGCGGCTTCAGCGCCAGCACCAGCCCAATCGTCGAACAGTTGGGGTTGGTCACCATGTACCCGCCCGACTGCTTCCGCCACGGCTGCTCCTCAATCAGGTGCAGGTGTTCGGCATTGATCTCGGGAATCACCAGCGGCACATTGGGAGCCATGCGATAAGCGCTGGAGTTCGAAATCACCGCGCAGCCGGCCTCGGCAAAGCGCGGCTCCAACTCCCGCGCAATCCCCGCGTCCAGCGCCGCAAAAATAATTTTCGGCGCGCCTGCTGGCTCAGCCGCCGCCACCGTCATCCGGGCAATGCGCTCAGGCAGCGGCGTATCCAGCCGCCATTTGGCCGCCTCGCCATACAGCTTGCCGCTCGAGCGGTCGCTAGCCGCAAGCCAGTTGATCTCGAACCAGGGATGGCCTTCGAGTAGCTGAATAAATCGTTGGCCGACCATTCCGGTCGCGCCCAGGATGCCAATGGAGTATTTTGTTTTCATGGTCTTGAACACTTCAGTGTACAGGACGAGCCGCGCCCAGGCGGCGTTTTTTCAGCGCAGATTCGCCGGTCTGGCGTGCCAAACCTGCCCTCGGCTTGTTTTCGAGCCAGTGTCCTGAATCAGGAATTCGCATCATAAATCCTGCTGTCATACGGATGAACGGTTGTTGACATTCCAGGAGATCCTTTTCTCATTTCACTCCTCGGCCCGCACGGAGGGCAGAGTGAATTCGCCTTTGGCCAAATCAAGCATCCACGGTCATAAAGGGGACTGGGCTATGAAACCGTTCCAACCTCTCATCTTTCTTGCCACCGCCACCGGCCTGCACGCACAAACCAGCGACGTCAACTCCACTGCAGGTGGTCGGATCAAGACAATAAAAGCCCTCTTGTCGTGCTCTTTTCCGCCGATGACTCAGTGCAAGGGAGTCGTCGATGAACCTGTCCTCTTTGGGGCATTCCAAGCCGCTAGAACAAAAAGACCTCAAAGCTCTAAATGCCGAGAGGTGTCTCACCCTCATGGCGGAAGGCGCGGCTCTGAATATGCTCGACATCGACGCCGACACCTACAAGGCCTTTCGTAGCCAGATCAGTCAGTTGACTATCAAGATTCCAGACCGTCGCTCGGACGACGAAAAGCTCTCCCAGATTCGCGTCATCCTCCAGGAGTTTGAAAGCTATCGGAACAACGCCGAAAGCCTTTTGCGTGGGCGTATTTCCGGTTGGAGAACTCTCTCCGACAAGCTTTTTCGCGAACTCTTGGCGCGTCTCGGCATCGATCCCACCTCGCCCTCTGCCGCCCCGCTCGTCAGCAAAATGGCGACCCTCGTTACCGCCGAGGATTTCCAAAGCTATCAGAAAATTCTCACCGATTTTCTCCACCCCGTCGCCGCCGATGGTAGCATCCTCAACATCGCCGTTCCGCTCAAAGTCGAAGACCGAACCACCGACAACGACAATGCCGCCGGTCTGCGCGGCGGCGGCAGCGCCGTTGAACGTCTCAAGGGCATCATGGATCGTGGCGGCAAGGGGTTTATTGTCCTCTTCCATCTCGGCTGTCTCGACATCATCAGTGAACGCTTTGGCCTGGAGGCAGTGCAGGATAGCCTGATGGCGGTTTCCGCGTTTCTGACCCACTGCTTGCATAGTGACGACGCCATCTACCATTGGAACGATTCAACCTTGCTCGCTATCTTACAAGGACGCACTAGTGAGCCGATCGTCTCGGCGGAGTTAAAGCGTATTGCCTCGCACAACCGAGACGTCACCGTCATCATCGACGGCCGAACCATCATGCTACGCATTCCCTTGGAATTCGAGTTGACTCCCATCGATTGTTTGCGCAGTGCCAATGACCTCTACAAAATTTCCGCAGGACATGCGGTCAAACGGTGAAACCGATGAAGGATGCCTTTGTAACCATGCCGACTGTAACGGATCGGGCCGAATTCGATGTGATCGAGGAATTCCCTCTCGCTTGCATCGAGTTCGATGCGCAGGGCATCATTGTTGGTGCCAATTCCCTGGCTTGCCTTTTCTTCGAGTTGGAGAGGGAACAGATTATCGGCTTGACCGGGTGGGATTTTATGGCTAGCAATGAGATTGAAATGAGCCGCGAGGCTTTTTTCGTCACCCTCCAGTCAGCTCAAAAGCCAGAGAAAATCCGACGCTCGTTTTACACCAATAAGGGAGGCTTCCGCATCTACGATATGTACCGCAAGCGTGTCAGGGACGCGCAGGGGAAAGCCATCGGGTTGCGCTATGTGCTCGTCGATATTACCGATGAGCACATAGCGCACGAAGAAACCCTTCAATCTCGCATCTGGTTCGAGAACATTCTGTCCTCGGTTGGCGAAGCGATCATCGTCACCGATGTCCTCGGATTCATGCGCTATGTCAATCCCTTCGCTGAAGAACTTACCGGCTGGAAGTCGGACGAGTTGATCGGCCAAAATATCGAGAAGTGTATCCCCATGGCGTCATACATCGCCATCAATGAATCCACTTATCCCAAACGCTCGGCTTCGCTCGTCGATTCCTTGCGGCTGGCCACTGCGACCGCCAATCACATCTCGCTCGCCCATCGTCGCGCCCTCAGCAAGCGCAGCAAGGCAATCGCTACCATCCTCAACCGGCAGAAACAGGAACTCCCCGTCGAGGTCATTACTTCCCCCCTCATGGAGAGCCACAACGACATAACCCTGGGCGTCATCACCATCATGCGCCGAATCAGTGCCACTTCCTGTTGATTCGGCGCATGATGGTGGTTTGCTGCTTTATCGCAGTGCAGCCAGCACCGCGTCGGCAAACTGGCTGGTGCCAGCCGTGCCACCCACGTCGCGGGTCAGCGATTTTTTCTCCGCATACACCGTCTCCAGCGCCTGCTGTACCCGGTCAGCGGCTTTGGCTTCGTCCAGATGCCGCAGCATCAGCACCGCCGATTGCAGCAGCGCCGTGGGGTTGGCAATGTCCTTGCCCGCAATGTCCGGTGCCGACCCATGTACCGCCTCGAAGATCGCGCAATTCAAACCCAGGTTGGCGCCCGGAACCAGTCCGAGCCCACCCACCAGCCCCGCGCACAAGTCGCTCACAATGTCGCCATACAGGTTTTCCAGCAGCAGCGTGTCGTACTGGTAAGGATTCATCACCAGCTGCATACAAGTGTTGTCGATAATGTGCTCGCCATACTGCACATCCGGAAATCCCTCCGCCACCTGCCGTGCGCAGCGCAGAAACAAGCCGTCGGAGAGCTTCATGATGTTGGCTTTGTGAATCGAGTGAATCTTTTTCCGCCCGTGCTTGCGCGCGTACTCAAAGGCAAACTTGGCAATCCGCGTCGAGCCTTTTTCGGTGATCACCTTGATGGCTTCCACCACTCCAGGAACCACTTCGTGCTCCAGCCCCACGTACTCGCCTTCGGTGTTTTCCCGCACAATGATCAGGTCCACCCCCGGCCAGTGCGTCGCCAGTCCCGGCAGGTTCTTGATCGGCCGGAAGTTGGCGAAGAGATCGAAGCGCTTGCGCAGGGTCACGTTGATGCTCTTGAAGCCGCCCCCGATCGGCGTCGTCACCGGCCCTTTCAGCGCTACTCCATTGCGCTCGATGGATTGATAAAGCGCCGTGGGAATGTACTCGCCAAAGATCTCGAAGGCCTCGGCCCCTGCCGCGAATCGCTCCCACTCAAACTGCACCCCCGTGGCTTCAAGAATGCGAACCACGGCCTGCGTCACTTCCGGGCCAATTCCATCGCCCGGTATCAGCGTTACCTTGTGCGTCTTCTGCTCCGCCATCGTTTTCTCCCTAGTCCCTACTTCTTGCCCTTTGTTCCTCTGCTTCCCAACAGCCCTTCCAACTCTTCCTTGAATTCGCGCACGTCCTTGAAATCCCGATAAACCGAAGCGAAGCGGATATAAGCCACTGTGTCCATTCCCTTCAGTTGTTTCATGATCAGCTCGCCAATCTCCGATGTGGTTCGTTCCCGTTCCGGCGCATCCACCAGAAAGCTCTCCGCCGCGTCCACAATCGACTCCAATTGACTCGATGCCACCGGTCGTTTCTCGCACGCCCGCAGCAGACCGCTCAAAACCTTTTGCCGGTCAAACCGTTCCCGCCGTCCGTCTTTCTTCACCACCATATAGGGGATTTCGTCCAGGCGTTCATAGGTCGTGAAGCGGCGATTGCAACGCTCGCACTCCCGCCGACGGCGAATCGAGTCGGCCTCTTTGCTCTCCCGCGAGTCCACCACTCGATCTTGCCCGAAACCACAGTAAGGACACTTCATCTTGTGCAGATTCTACGGCATCAATGGCCCGTCGTGATAATGACCTTGATTAGAATCCAATTCTCTGCCCGTCACTTCGTCAAAAACCGCATTGCCGCCCTGCTCAATTGACCTCTGCCTTCACCGGACAAACCCGATTCCGGCCCCGCTTCTTGGCCTCATACATCGCCGTGTCCGCTTCCCGCAGCAGGCAATCCGGGCAGCTTCCCGGCTGCGGCGTCTGGCTCGCCACTCCTATGCTGATCGTGATCCGCGGATGAAGCTCCTCGCCAGCCGGCGGGAGATCGGCCGAGCACACCGCAATCCGCAGCCGTTCCGCAATCACCAGCGCGCTCTCCAACTGCCGGTTCGGAAAGATCGCCACAAACTCCTCTCCGCCATACCGCGCCATTATGTCCTGCTCGTCGCGTAGCGTGTCGTGCAGTGTGCTCGCCACCACCCGCAACACTGTGTCCCCATAGCCGTGCCCATGCGCGTCGTTGATTTCCTTGAAGCGGTCCAGGTCGATCATCAGCGCCGCGATGGGCTCTTGCCGGCGAATCCCTTCCTGCCACATCGTACGCAGTTGATTGTCCAGATATCTTCGGTTAGGAATTCCGGTCAGCGCGTCCATCGTCGAAATCAGCATCAGATGTGCGTTCTGCGTCTGTACCCGCATCCGCAGCAGATAGTTACTTCGTTCCTGGCTCTCTATCCAATAGCTGGCCAGCAGAGTAAGCAGCACCGCGGTCCAGATCAGGCTGGCGAAAGCGGCGGCCTGGGCTTGGTCGATGGCCGGATTCAAGGCCAGGAAGACAGAGTCGCCCGCCGCCGCAGTGAAAATCGAGCAGCAGGCGTAAATAAAGTCTGGCCGCATCGCGTTGACCATGTACATCATCATGATGATCAGGGATATCTGGCTGGTTGCGGCATAACTCGGAGGGCTGTTATACAGAAGCAGAACGCAGCCCATGGCGGGCAGCGGAGTGAAGGCGAAGATCGTCTCGCGCATCTGTCGGCCAACTCGCGACACCGCCGCATAACTGAGCAGCGCCATCGGGGTCGCAACGCCCAGTCTCGTCACCAGGCAAACATCAAAGTGCGGTCGAAGGCAAAAATAGTCCAAAATCAGAAATGAATTGAATAAAAATAAGGCACCCAGTATCGTGCGGCGAAAGTGGGCAATCCGCTCCGCGCCTCGCTCCGCCTCGAAGGCTTCTTCAATTGGTGAGGGAAAATGCAAGGCCAGCCCCATCGCCCGCGCTCGACCACGTAGGTCTTCCGCTACTCCCGATAACTGCTGTCGAATTTCATACCACGCCTGTTGTTATCGGCAGCATTGGGCCGCTCATCAATTCGTAATTCCAAATCGCCCCACCCCCATCACAAACTAGGTGGAATCGCACGACACTTCATCCCGCGCCTTTTTTCTGGCGCGGGCCAAGCCGAAGGCCGCCAGCCCCACCGCAGGTGGTGGATGCGTTATCCTTTTCACGGCGTCATTCAACCAGGAGGAACCATGGACCCCAGCGACTCCATCGAAGCCGATCCTATGCCACCTTTCATCAAAGCCTTCGGTGATCAGCTCCTCGCCTGCCTCGCCGAGTGCGCCCGGGGCCGTCGCGGTCTCTTTACCGAGCAGCTTGAAGAGGAGCATGCCTGGCCCCAAGCCGCCAACCTGCGTCAGTTGGCCCTTGCCCTCCAGACCATCCTCGCCCAGCAGGAAGAGCAAAACGCCCTCTGCAACGAATTCCTTGACCTCTGTACCATCCACGGAGAAAGCGATCCCGGTGAACCCCGCCTCGCTCGCGCCTTTCTCGCCCGTATCGAACGCGGAGAGGTAGGCAATCAGGCGGAGGGGCAAAAGCTCCCATGGTAATTCTGCACACGTTTCTGGCTCTCGCCGCAGGTTTTGCGGCCATGACTATCCTGCTGCTGGGCCTTACCGCTCTCTTTGCCCGCTTCGCCCCCGCCTGGGCCGACGAACCCGCTCATCCCGGCTTGGCCTGCGCCACGGCCAACTTCGGCGGCGCATTTTTGACCGCCTCCGCGGGTGGCTACATCACTGCCTGGGTTGCTGTCGCCAATCCTCTTATTCACGTTCTCGCTCTGGCCCTCGTTGTCCTCGCCCTCGCCGCCCTCAGCGCCATGCAATCCCGCGGCAAGCAGCCTGTCTGGTATCAACTGGTTCTGGTCGCTCTGCCTCCCCTCGGCACCCTCGCCGGCGGCCTGCTCCGACTCCGCGTCCTCGGCATTCTCTAGAACTTTTTTGCTTTGGCTATAGACTCCCGCAAATCAACACCCGCCCCACCGCAGGTGGTGGCATCAACTCCGGCAGCAGAAAATCCCTTCCATCAACCCCACAGCCTCGCCCACGTTGGTTTCAAGTGTCCCCGCTTCGCTGCCGTGCTGGGTTAGCGAGCCGTGCAGGCAATGAACCCCGCTCCGCTCCAAAATCTCGACCAGATTGCCCAACCGCAGACCGCCTCCAGCCATAATCCTGATCCGCTCTCCGGCCTGTCGCACCAGCGGAGCCAGCGCCTCCGCGCCTCCCAGCACATCCGCCGCTCCGCCCGAAGTCAGCAGAAAATCCGCGCCCGTCGCAATCACCGCTTCCAGCGCCGCGCTCAAATCTGGTGTCCGGTCAAACGCCCGGTGAAAAGTTACCGCCATCGGGCGCGCCCACTCCACCAGCTCCCGACTCCGTTCCACGTCGATGCTGCCGTCGTCTCGCAGCACTCCCAGCACCACTCCGCCCGCCCCTGCCTGCTTCGCTTCTTCAATCTGGCGTCGCATCTGGCTGAATTCCGCCCCGCTATACACAAAATCTCCAGCCCGCGGCCGGATCAGTACAAAAACAGGAATCGATACCGCCGCCACCGCTGCCGCTGTCAAGCTAGCTTCAGGCGTCACCCCGCCAACGTCCAACCGCGCACATAGCTCGGCCCGGTCTGCCCCGCCTCGTTCGCCCGCCGCAATCGCTTCCACGCTCTCCGCGCATAGCTCAAATAGATAATTCTTCATTCCTGATTCCAAAAGACTCTCTGCCTGCTCTCTAGATTCTTCACTTCCGGCCTGTTAACATGCCGTACTTTTGAGCATAAACGAAAATGCTTCTCCAATTGAGGGATCAATGATCGTTTCATCTCGTAACGGTCAGCGCCAAAAGGTGAAAATCCATTTCGCGATCACCTTACGCCGCCTTATTCTGTTCCTTCGTCTCATTTATTCCACGATCAAAATCAGTTTCGCGTCATGCGGTCAACCTTCCCCAACATCTTGAGAGTCGCTCAATTCGCCCAAAAATCAACAAAATCCCCTCATCGTGTCAAGTTTTTTTCACTGTTTTGTGCCCAAATTGTCAATCTTTTGATCAAAAAATAAAAATTCCACCATTTCTTTATTGCATTCCGCACAGTCGCTGTTTTATGGTTCTCACGCTAGGAGTTGAGTATTTTAGCGTCATCTGATCAATTCGACAGATGATTGGCTCACTCCCGGCGAGGCGCACAAAGGGTAATTTGCCGCACGGCCAATCCGTGGCTCCCTAGAGCAAGGCCCTGTTGCTCCTCGCTTAATCCAGCGTGTTGTAGTCGGCGCAAGGCTTTTCAGCCGCTAGCCCAAGGCATCGTTCACCATCAAGATGCCGCTTCGGGTCGCCGCTCTCTGCGTCGCTGGCCAGTGCAAATTCGGAGGCGAGCATTTTCCCGGCCAGGATCTTGCTCCTATGGTTACGATCTCATCCGTCCATACGTACCGGCGTATCGACACCAACAGAATGTTGAGGAAAGGTGCGATAACAATGATGAACCTTCACAGGTTGTCTCATGGTTTCTTTCGTACAGGGCGAACACCCGTGCTGCTCTGCCTTTTGGCGACGGCGCTGCTGTTCTGTCCAATTTTTGCGGGCGCCCAGGAACTTACCGCTACGCTCAGCGGCGTAGTCACCGACACCACCGGCGCGGTCATCCCCCACGCCTCCATCGTCATTTCCCTTAACGGCGTCACAGGTTCAGGACGCATCTTGGAGTCCGATGGCGCGGGCAATTATGTCGCCACCAACCTCACCGCCGGAACCTATTTGGTTACCGTCACGGCGCCCGGATTCGAGACCTTCAAGGGCAAGAACATTGTCCTCAACGTCGCTGAAAAACACTCCTTTAACGTTCTTTTGAAGGCTGGTTCTACCAGCACCACCGTCATCGTCGAAGACAATCCGGTTTCAGTCGATACCGAAAGCAGCTCGCAGGCCGGAACCATTTCAGGAACCCAGGTTCGCGAACTGGAATTGAGCAGTCGTAACTTTGAGCAGTTGGTGACCCTGCAACCCGGCGTCGTCAACAGCCTCGGAGATGAAGCTTCGGCGGGCGGAACAGCCCTCGCCGTCAACGGCGCGCGCACCACGGCCAACAACTGGACCGTTGACGGCGCTGACATTAACGACTCTGGCTCCAATGGAACTGTCGTCAACGTGCCCAGCATCGATGCCATTCAAGAGTTCACCCTTCAGCGCGGCAACTATGACGCGGGTTACGGGCGTTCTGGCGGCGGCCAAGTCCTCGTGGCCACCAAAAGCGGCGGCAGCGCTTTTCACGGCGATATGTATGAGTTCGTTCGCAACACCATCTTTGACGCCAACGACTACTTCAGCAAACTCAACAAGGAAGATCGCGCCGTCAACCATCACAATGTCTACGGCTTTACCATCGGCGGTCCCGTTTTCATTCCCAAGTTCTATAACACCGAGAAAAAGAAGACCTTCTTCTTCTACTCCGAAGAGTGGCACAAAGTCACCACGCCGGGTAGCGATAGCATGCCAGCCGCGAGTGACTACAATCTTCAAGGCGGTTTCACGATTCAGCCTACCAAGGACACAAACGGCAATATAACTGCTCCAGCTACGCTGCCCTCCACCTATCCGTTGGCTTGCGTGTCAGGGTGGGCCGTTGATTCAAAAACAGAAGTTGGCACAGGAAGCATTCTGTCGTCCTGCTATAGCTCCAACTCCAAGGTGTATCTGACCAATGTGTTTGACAAGTTTCCTGCCAACAGCGGCGGAAACTATGCCTTTAACTATTCCTCCAAAAACAACTTTCGCGACGATATTGTTCGTATCGATCACTTTTTCAACGATAAGCTTCACTTCTTTGCGCGCGGCATGAACGACGATATGCCCGTCAACTATCCCGAAGGCCTCTGGGCGGGCAGTAACTATCCTGGCTTGGTTAACACCATGGTCAATTCGCCCGGCAAGAACGTCGTGGGCAACCTTACCTGGACCATTTCGCCCAAGGTGGTTAACGAACTCGAGTTTGTTTGGTCTCAGGGCACCTATAGCTCGTCTATCGTGAAGGGGCAATTTGCTACTTCCAGCACTGTCAGCAGCGCTCTTACTAACAATTGGGCCTACACGGATCCTTATAGCCGTGTGCCCAATGTGAGCATTACCGGAGTTACTGGATTCAGCCCGGGTTCTGCTCCGTGGACCGAGCGCAATCTTGATCGCACTTACTTCGATAACCTGGCGATTACCGTCAACAAGCATACCTTCCGTGTTGGTTTTCAGATTCAGCAGATGCTGAAAACCGAAAATGGAACGTTTGGCAATCCTGGCTTCAGCTTCACTTCCTGGGGCGATTTTCTGCTCGGCAACGTTTCTTCCTACAGCCAGACCAGCCGCGACATCACTCCCAACTTGCACTATGTCAACAGTGAGGCCTATGTACAGGACGACTGGAAGGTCAACAACCGCCTGACCATCAACCTCGGCGTCCGCTGGAGCAGATTCCCCTCGGCAACCGATGTGAATAACACTGTCAATAACTTTGATCCGTTGT
>Ga0302320_10026290_pt1 | contig 11279 bp, 5 predicted proteins | sample Bog_T0_3_FD_202130 | JGI IMG/M metagenome (GOLD analysis project Ga0302320, IMG submission 202130) | Peat permafrost microbial communities from Stordalen Mire near Abisko, Sweden - Bog_T0_3 | ecosystem: Environmental > Terrestrial > Soil > Wetlands > Peat | place: Sweden: Abisko, Stordalen Mire... | reverse complement strand
CGTAATGATTTGGGCCATTCAATCCAAACAAATGCGGATTCTCTTGGTTTGAATCGTCCATAAGCAAGGGATCGCCGCCGTGCGGCAAAAAGGGTCCGGAGCCTCCCCGCTCCGGACCCTTTGTTTTGAGCCTACGCCTCCACCTCGGTGCCCAACAGCATCTCCAGGTTAGAACCCCCCGGCGGCACCATGGGCCAGACCTTGGCTTGGTCGCTGATGGGCACCCGGATCAGCCCCGGCCCCGGGGCCAGCAGGGCCGCCCGCAGCGAAGCGGCGGGGTCGGCTTGGCCTTCCAGGTCCACGGCGGGGATGCCGAAGCCTTGGGCCACCTGGGCCCAGTCAGGGCCGTGGGCGTAGACGCTGGCGTGCCGGCGGCCGCCATAGAACAGGTCCTGCTGCTGGTGCACCAGGCCCAGCGAGCGGTTGTCCATCAGCAGGACCTTCACCCAGGCGCCGCACTCGGCCAGCGTGGCCAGCTCTTGGACGTTCATCAGCAGGCTGCCGTCGCCGCTGATGCACAGGGCCGGGCGCGTGGGGTCCGCCAGCGCCGCGCCGATGGCCGCGGGCAGGCCGAAGCCCATGGTGCCCAAGCCGCCGCTGGTCAGCAGCTGGCGCTCGCGGCGGATGGGGTAGTGCTGGGCCGCCCACATCTGGTGCTGGCCCACGTCGGTGGTGATCACGGCCGTGGGCAGGGCCTCGGCGCAGGCTTGGAACAGCGCCGCCGGGGCTTGGTGGCCCTGGGGCCAGCCGTGCTCGGCTTGCAGCTCGGCCACGCGGGCGCGCCAGTGGGGGCGGTTGCGGGGCGGGCAGGCCCGCAGCAGCGCCTCCAGCGCGTCGGCCACGCCGCCTTGGATGCAGGCGTCGGGGCGGCGCAGCTTGCCCAGCTCGCGCGGGTCGATGTCGGCGTGGACCACCTTGGCGTCGGGGCAGAACTGGGCCAGGCGGCCGGTGGCGCGGTCGTCGAAGCGGGCGCCCAGGACGATCAACAGGTCCGCCTGCTCCAGGATGCGGTTGGTGGAGGGCTTGGCGTGCATGCCCATCAGCCCCAACGCCAGCGGGTGCTCGGGGGCCAGGGCGCCCAGGCCCATCAGCGTCTGGGCCACCGGGGCGTCCAAATGCTCGGCTAGGCGCTGGGCCAGGCCGCCGGCGCCGCTGAGGGTGACGCCGCCGCCGACGTAGAGGATGGGCCGCCGGGACTCGCGGATCAGGGCCGCGGCGCGCTCCACGTCGCGGGGATTCAGGCGCGGGGCGGCCTCGGCGCGGCCGGGCTGGGGCCAGGCTTCGACGTTGTACTTGGCCAGCTGGACGTCCTTGGGCAGGTCGATCAGCACCGGCCCGGGCCGGCCGCTGAGCGCCAGGCGGAAGGCGTCAGGGATCAGCTTCAGCAGGTCCTCGGGCTTGCGTGCCATCCAGGCGGCCTTGGTGATGGGCCGGGCCAGGCCCAGGGCATCGATCTCCTGGAAGGCGTCGGTGCCCAGCAGGTTCTGCGAGACCTGGCCGCTGAAGCAGACCAGGGGCACGCTGTCGGCCTTGGCGTCGGCGATGGCGGTCAACAGGTTGGCGATGCCGGGGCCGCTGGTGGCGATGGCCACGCCCGCCTGGCCGGTCGACCGCGCCAGCCCCTGCGCCATGAAGCCGGCACCCTGCTCGTGGCGGGCCAGGATGTGGCGCAGCGGCGACTGCGACAGGGCGTCATAAAAGGGCAGGATGGCGCCGCCGGGGATGCCGAACACCAGGCTGACGCCTTGACGCTCGATCAATCGACAGGCTATTTGGCTGCCAGTGAGGGTTTCCATGGTGCCTCCTTGTGCTTGCCGGGAGGCCGAGGGGGTCTTGCTGCTGGCTTAGTAACAAAAAACCCCGCCGGCCTGGCGCCGGCGGGGTTGAGTCTTGCTTAAGCTCCCCCTACGACGCCGCGACTACGCGCACCAGTACCGCTACCAGCAGGAGCTGGAGCAGCGACAGGGTCGACGAGGAGGCGAACGTGCGGTTCACGGGGATCCTTGCGGAAAAGCGTGGGACTTTTATAGGCCCGGCGGGCCTGGCTGTCAACGCCCTGTTTTTTTGCGGCGCCGGGCCGGCGGCGCTTCGTCGATGGGCATGTGGAAGCGGTGGAAGAGGCGGTGGGCCAGCGGGGTGATCAGGATCCCGAAGGCCACCAGGAAGACCACCCCCGAATAGACCGCGTAGAAGCTGGCGAAGTACTTGCCGCCCACGGTCTGGGGCTGGGCCAAAGGGCCTTCCCCGCCCAGCAGCATGGTGGCGTTGAGCAGGCTGTCCAGCCAGCTGAGGCCCTCCAGATAGTGGAAGCCCGCCATGCCGCCGTAGAGCGAGACCCCCAGCACGCCGGCGGCGAAGCCGAGGTACAGCGTTTGGCGCCCCAGGTAGCGGTGGAAGGGCGCTAACGGGTCGTGGTGGCGTTCAAGGCGCCTCATGCAGGATCCGCAAGCGGTCGGGGAGCTGGGGCCGGGCTTCGCGGCCCTTCTTGGGGTAGGCCTGGGCCATCTGCGCCCCGGCATGGCCGATGGCCTGCTCGAAGCCGGCGCTCAGGTCGCGCTTGGCGGCGCCTTGCAGCAGCAGCTTGCAGACCTTGTCCCAGTGGCCGGCCTCGGCTTTCAGGTGCAGGCCCGGCCCGGCCAGGACCACCGCCTGGCGCTCCTCCAAGGACACGTACAGCAGCACTCCGGCGTCGTGGCGGGCCTTGTGCAGGTGGAAGCGATGGAAGGCCAGCTCCGCCGCGCGGTGCACCGCCGCGACCTGGTCCCGGCGGGGCGTCAGGGCCCGCCGGACCCAATGGAAGTGGGCCAGGCCCCATCCGCTGATGGCGGCGGCGACCACGTCGATGAGCAGCCCGCCCCGCACGCCCCAGGGCAGCAGGTGCCGGCCCAGGGACCAGCCGCTGGCGGCCAGGGCGATGAACGCCAAGGCCGAGGCCAGCCAGACCACATGCCCGTATTGGGCGCTACGCCGCGCCAGCACCGGCACGATCTCGCCGGCGGTCCTCTTCTCGGCGGCATGCACGGCGGCGCTGATGCGATGCCGGCCCTCCGCGTTCAGATGATAGTGTGCCCAGCGCATCACCAACCTCCCGAGGCGCCGCCGCCGGAGAATCCGCCGCCGCCGCCGCTGAAACCGCCACCGCCACCGCCACCGAAACCGCCGCCGCCCATGCCCCCGCCGAAGCCGCCGCCGATCCCCCGGCCCCCGAAGCCCAGGGCGCGCAGGAGCATCACCGGCACGAGGAAGATGACGAGGATGATCAGGAGGATCGGGTTGATGGGGCCGTCCTGGCTGGGCGCCGGGGACTCCGGCAGGCTCAGCGCCACGCCCAGCTTGGCGGCGATGGCGCTGCAGCCGGCCAGCACCGCGCCGTTGGGGTCGCCGGCCTTGAGGCGCGGCGTCATCTCCTCGCGGATGATGCGGGCGCAGGCGATGTCGGGCAGGTCGCCTTCCAGGCGCGAGCCCACCTCGATGCGCAGCTGATGCTCCTTGGGCGCGATGACCAGCAGCACGCCGTCGCCGCGCGCCTTGTCGCCCAGGCCCCAGGCCCGGGCCACGGCGATGGAGGCCTCCTCGATGGCCTGGCCATCCAGCGACGGCAGGGTCAGCACCGCCAGCTGGAAGCCGCCGGCGTCATGCGCCCGCCGCAGCTCGGCGTTCAGCTGGGCGGCGGTGGCGGCATCCATCATGCCGGCCAGGTCCATGACCGGGTCGGTCGGCGCCGTGGGCACGCCCGCCGGCAGGCCGCCCCACAGCGGGGCGGTCAGGGCCAGGGCTAGGATCAGGCCGGCGAAGCGCCGCATTTAGAACTTCACCTCGGGCGCCTTCTCGGCGGCTTTCTTCTCGCCTTCGTCCAGGTCCCACTGGGCCATCTTCTCGTAGTGGAACATCCAGCCGTTGACCATGCTGGTGGGGAAGACGGTGACCAGGTCGTTGAAGCCCTGGATGCTGACGATCAGGTCCTGGCGCGCGACCTTGATCCGGTTCTCGGTGCCTTCCAGCTGGGACTGCAGGTCGCGGAAGGCGTCGTTGGCCTTCAGGTTGGGATAGTTCTCGGTGACCATCATCAGCCGGCCCAGGGCCTGGCTGAGGCCGCCCTGAGCGCCTTGATAGGCCTTCAGCTGCTCAGGCGTGCTGTGGCTGGGGTCGATGGTGATGCTGGTGGCCTTGGCGCGGGCCTCCACCACGGCTTGCAGGGTGTCCTTCTCATGCGCGCTGTTGCCCTTGACCACGCCCACCAGCTGCGGCACCAGGTCGGCCCGGCGCTTGTATTCATTGGTCAGGTTGGCCGTTTTGGCTTCCACATCATTCTTGGCACGCGGGATGGATTGGATGCCGCATCCTGAAACCAGGAAGGCGGCGGCGACAAGGGGCAGCAGGGAACGAAGGGCGCGCATGGAGGCTCCGTTAGCGAGTGAAGGGGCATTATCCATGATTTTTGGGGGAAACCGCTACTATGGCGCGGAAGGCGAAGCGAAATTTGAAACGGAAGCAGGGGCCGATAGTTAACAAAAAAACTAACAAAAATAATACGATAAATGTTGTATTTTGGAGAATTAAGGCCTAACCTGCCGCGCATTAGAAAATGTAAGCAAGCATGACTGAGGGCTACCTGAACATTCAGTACCGGAAGATCTTGTACCAGGCGCGTCTTTGGCTTGGGATCGCCCTGGCATGGGGCTTGGCTGGGGCGCTCTTCGCCGGCACGGTCTCGGTCGCCCAGACCATCCCCACGGCCTATCCCAACGATAGCGTCGGCCAGGCCTATCAATCGGTCATCACCAACGGGACCGCTGCGGCGGTGTCGGTGACCAGCCTTTCCATCACCCTCCCGCCGACCGGTTTCAGCTTCCTGATCCCCTCCGTCAGCGTGAGCCCCCTAACGGCCACGTCGGTCGCGGGCGGGCCCACCGCGGTCATCACCTTCACCGGCCCGGCCTTGGTCGGGGCCGGCCAGTCCTTGACGGTGAGCTACAACTTGGCCACCACCTGCCTGGACCCCGCCGGCCAGCAGCCCCTTTTCGCCAGCGCCACCTACCTGACCGGCACCACCGCGGTGAACAACGGCACCGTCACCTCGGTCCCCGGCGCCATCGACCTGCTGCTGACCTCACTGGCTCCGGCGCCCTTCAACGCCCAGGTGGGCCAGCAGATCACGGTGCGGGCCACCCTGTCATCGACCGGCGCGGGCAACGTCTACAACACCCCCTTCTTCGCCGGCTGGCAGCCGGGCCTGGGCAACCCGGTGATCGTGGGCGGGACCGTCAGCCCCAGCCTGAGCGGCAGCAGCGCCGGGTTGACCGTCACCAGCCTGGCGGGCGGCGGGGCCAGCGCCTACTTCGACCTGCAGCTGACCGTGCTCAGCTGCAGCAACACCAGCGTCAGCGCCACCGCCACCGCAGCCTGCAACAGCGCCAACACCGGCCTGGGGATCCTTTCCCCCACCTTGATCCTGCGGCAGCCCAACATCAGCATCGCCGGCGGCAGCACCGTCATCCCCTATTGCTCGGCCGCCAACGTCACGCTGACGGTCACCAATCCGGACCTGGGGGGCACCCGCGGCCCGGCCTATGGTTTCGCGCTGTCCATGGGCGTCCCCGGGGGCCTCAGCGTCAGCAATGTGTCCGCCGGATGGTCCTATGCCGCCGGCGTCTTCAGCTACAGCGCCGCCACCATCGCCGCCAACGCCAGCGTGCCGCTGACCTTCACCATCACCCCCAGCAACGCCTGCGCGGGCGCCAACGGCACCTTGCAGTTCTCGCCCAGCTACAGCAACGCCTGCGGGGACCCTTTCGCCCCGCCCATCACGCTTTACAACTACAGCTCCGGCGGCGGCGCCCCGGTGCTGGGGCTCAACAGCGCCGTGACCACCGCCGGCGGCGACCCCACCCGGGCTTTCCTGGGCGAGCCGGTCACCTTCACCGCCACGGTGAGCTTGAGCAACCCCCTGTCGGTGGCTGGCAACGTGGTGGTCGTCCGCAGCGTGCCGGCGGGCGTGGCCCTGACGGGCTACAGCGCCAGCGCCGGGGGCGTGGTGCAGGCGGGATCCACCTTGACCTGGACGATGACCCCGGCCCAAGCCGCGGCCGGGCCCAGCCTGACCATGTACACCAGCCTGACCACCACCCCCTGCCTGGCCGGCAATTTTTACACGGTGCCGGGCAGCGTCAGCGCCACCAGCACCTGCGGCTGCGCGCTGGGCGGCGCGGGCGGGTCGAGCACCCTTTACCTGCAGAGCCAGCCGCTGAACGTGTTCACCCAAAGCCGGGACCTGGCCAACCTGCCGGGCAGCGGCAGCTACGACGTTTGCGGGGCGGTGGAACCGGCCTATGTCATCGGGTTGGGCTTCGGGCCCGGCAGCGCGGGCACCTGGACCGGCTCCAAGCTGATCGACCCCCTGTCCGGGTCGCAGGCCTACGTGCCTGGCACCCTGCAGTACGACCCCGGCGACGGCAGCGGCTATGTGGACGTGCCGGGCAACAGCATCACCGCCCTGGCGCCGCTGACGCTGGACCTGGGCTTCATCAAGGACCACTTCGGCGTCGACAGCGTCGCCAACCGCACCATCCATTTCCGCTACAGCCTGTCGCTGACCGCGGGCTCGCTGGCCGCCTGCACGGCCAACGGGACCCTGCCCACGGTCAACCAGGTGCTGGTGGCCAACTCGGCCTATGGCTGCGTCACGGGCAGCTCCAGCACGCTGGACCTCTTCAAGGACGTGCCGGTGGCCCGCGCCGCCATGACCCTGGGCCTGGGGCTCAGCTCCAACGCGGTATCCAAGGGCGAGACCGTCACCGCCACGGCCACGCTGGGCGTGGTGGGGGCGCCGCTGCCGCAGGGCGTGAGCCTCAGCGTCAGCACCAACGGCTACCAATACCTGGGCAGCCCGCTGTTCACCGGCTTCGGCGGGGCCGTGCCGGCGGTGGTCACCGCCACCGGCAGCGTGACCTTCACCTTCGCCGGCGCGCTGACGGCGGGCGGGACCATCCAGTTCCTGGCCGGCAAGGATTGCAGCGGCAACTACACCATGAACGGCGCCTTGGGCTGGGCGGACGCCTGCGGGGCCGTTTGCGCCGCCGCCGCCAGCGCCACGCCGACCCTGCAGCTGGCGGGCGACCTGGAGTTCATCGCCACGCCCAACAGCATCCAGGTCAACAGCACCGCCGCGTCGTGGACGCTGTATGTGACCAACAAGGGCGCGGGCAACGCCCCCGGCGCGCTGGTGACGCACACCTTCAGCAGCCTGCTGGGCTACGTCAGCAGCACGGTCAACGGCGTCGCCGCCGCGCCCTCGGTCACCGTCAGCGGCGGCACCACGGTCAGCTGGAGCTTGGGGACGCTGGCACCCAACCAGGTGGTGCCAATCGTGGTCTACGCCAGCATCAACGGCCAGGGCTGCGATTTCAGCGGGGCCAGCCAGGTGACCAGCCAGTACGGCTTCACCGACTTGACCGGCGCCTACCAGGCCTGCCAGAGCAACACGGTTGGCAACGTGCCGGCCTTCACCCAGCCCGTGCCGGCCCTGAGCGTGTTGAACCTGGCCCCGGCCACCCTGAGCCTGTGCCAGAACGGCACCGTGCAGGTGGTGATGAAGAACACCGCCCAGGTGACGCTTTACAACCTGCGGGTGCTGCAGGACTTCCTGGTCAGCGGCTTCCATTACGTCACCGGCAGCGCCACCCTGGGCGGCAGCCCCATCGCCGACCCCATCTACCTGACCTACACCTCCGGCCTGGTGTGGGACAGCAACGGGTCGCTCAGCAACTACGTCCCAGGCTTGCTGACGCTGACGCCCGGCGCGGCCATCACCCTGCAGATGACGGTCAGCACCAACGAGAGCTCCGACACCAGCACGCTGATCCAGGCCGCCACCCAGTACCAGACCCCCTGCCAGGTCAACGCCGTCTATTCACAGGTGGCGGCCATCAATTTCACCACGCCCATCAATACGCCCAGCCTGAACCTGTCGGTGGGCGGCCGTGACGCCACCGTCAGCCCGGGCGGCGCCTTTGGCGCCACCGTCAACGGCAACGTGGGCGACATGATCGAGTGGCTGGTGTCGGTGACCAACACCGGCTCGGTGGCGGCGCACCATGTGGAGGTCGTGGACACCCTGCCGGCCAACCTGACCTTTGTGGGCATCGCCGGGCCGGGCGCCAGCGGCTCCTCGCCCTGGGCCGTCACGGACCTGCCGGCGGGCGGCTCGGCCTACTACCTGGTCTCGGCCACCGTGAACGCCTGCAGTGCGGTGACCGCCACGGCCTCCGCCGGGGTCTGGTGGGGCTGCAGCGCCCCCCTCTTGAACAGCCCCGGCAGCAGCGCCGGCAGCGCCAACCTGGTGACGGACCCCACGGTCGGCGGCACCGGCACCAACATCACCGCCTTCACCAGCCTGACGGGCACCGTGACCCTGGCCTTCACGGTGAACAGCACCAACGTGATGGCCTTGACCATCACCAGCAACCTGAGCAACCGCTACCAGCTGGCCAGCCCCATCAGCTATGCCGGCCTGCCGGCCCCGGCGGCCGCCCCGACGCTGGGCACCCTGGGCGGCAGCCCCTTGCTGTGGCAATGGCCGGGGCCCGTGACGCCCGGAGCCAAGACCATCACCTTCAGCATCCGCGACGCCTCGTATTTCTGCAGCACCTCGACGGCCTTGTCCGAGCAGCTGGATGTGCTCTTCGCCAATTCCTGCGGGGTGGCCCAGACCATGACCACGGCCACCAACAGCCAGACCCCGACCAAGGCCACCCTGGCCTTGAGCGAATCGCCGCCCTTGCAGGTCACCTCGGCCGGGAACGTGGTCAGCTGGGTCATCAGCCTGACCGACACCAGCGCCGCGGCCAACGACCCCCAGGTTTGGGACACCCTGGGCAGCGGCTTCAGCTACCAGTCGGCCGTGCCGGCGCCCACCAGCATCAACGGCAACGTGCTCAGCTGGAACCTGGCCCCGCTGGCGGTGGCCGGGCATCAGGCCATCACGGTCAACGCCCTGGTCCTGGGCACGGGCACCACCTCCAGCCAGGTGACGGCGGTGGACTACAACAGCGACACCACCTGCACCGTGGCCGATGTGAGCACCACGGCCGAGGTGGCGGCCTTCTCCATGTCCAAGACGGCCAACATCGCCTTCGGCGACCCCCTGTCCGATTCCCCCGGCGAGACGGTGAACTACACCATCACCGCCAATTTCCAGGGCCTGGACAGCTGGCAGTCCATCGCCATCACCGACACCCTGCCGGCGGGGCTGGCCTACCAGAGCTCCGCCGTAGCCTTCTCGCCCGGCGGCTTGAGCACCCAGAACGGGGCCACCGTGCAGGCCGGCAAGCTGGTGGCCTGGAATTTCAACAATTTCAGCGCCGTGGGCAGCGTCACCGTGAGCCTGACCGCCCGCATCATCAAGGAGGCCGGGCCGGTCCGCGGCGGCAACCTCACCGACACGGCGGGCACGGGCTTCAGCATCGCCTTCGGCGCCCCCATCGGCACGGTGGGCTTCCCCAACACCCTGAGCGGGCTCAACCAGCAGGCCACCGACCCCTACCGCGAGCCGCTCCTGACGATAGCCCAGGCGCCCAGCCCGGCCAGCGGCAGCACGGTGAAGGGCGGGGACAGCCTCACCAACACCTTCACCATCAGCGACCAGGCGGGCAACGCCTCCAGCCCCGCCTACGAGAGCCTGCTGAGCTTGACCCTGCCGGCCGGGACCACGCAGAGCGACCCGACCGTGGGGCTGCTGGTGCTCAATGCCGGCGTCACGCTGACGGCCGGCACGGACTACACCGACAGCTACGCCCCCGCCTCCGGCGCCATGACCCTGCAGTTCCTGGACACGCCCGCGGCCGTGCTGCAGACGGGCACGGCCTACACGGTCTCCCTGGCCGCCCTGGTGGATGCCAGCGTGGGCGCGGGCGTGACGCTGACCGTGAGCACCTCCCTGGTCCGGTACCGCAGCGGGCCCTCGCCGGTGAGCGCCACGGCGGCCTTCGCCGGCCCGGCGGCGTTGACCGACACCTACTACACCCCCGGCGCCACGTTCTCCAAGAGCCTGCTGAGCCCGGCCACCGCCGCCATTGGGCAGGCCATCACCTACGTGGTGAACGTGGTCGTGGCGCCGCACACCTCCATTTACAACATCGCCATCACCGACACCCTGCCGGCCGGCCTGACCTATGTGACCGGCAGCGCCCAGGGCCCCGCCAGCGGCAGCCCGGCTGGGACGAACCTTGGCACGGGCGACCCCGCCATCAATGGCGGCCTGCTCAGCTGGGCCGGCGGCCTGTCCGTCACCAACAGCGGCGCCGTGCCGCAGGCCTACAGCATCACCTATTCGGCCCTGGTCTTGGACAGCGTGGGCAATGTGAAGGGCACGGCCCTGAACAACAGCTTTTTGCTGGCCTATAACGGCGTTTCTGGGCAGGCGGGCACCCGCACGGCCTTCGCCCCGGTCAGCCGGTCCGTCACGGTGGCCGAGCCTAAGCTGAGCTTCAGCAAGACGGTGGTGTCGGCAGGCCCGTACAAGGCTGGCAGCCCGGTGGTGTGGCTGCTGAGCCTGACGAACACGGGCAACAGCGCGGCCTACGACGTGGACATCATCGACACGCTGCCGGCGGACCTGGCGTACACGGGCGTGACGGCGGGTTCGGGCAACCCCGGGGCGGCGACGCAGGCGGGGCAGCTGCTGACGTACGGGACGGCGGGCGGCCTGAATATCGCGGCGGGCGGCAATTTCGCCTTCTACCTGACGGCCACGGTGCAGAGCTCGGCGCTGCCCGGCGAGAGCTTCAGCAATGCGGCCCGGACGGACTGGACCAGCTTGCCGGGGACGGTGGCGGGCGAGCGCACGGGGGTGGGCGGCATCGACAATTACGCGGTGACGGTGACGGCGGGCGTGGCGACGCTGACGGACCCGACCTCGGTGAGCAAGACGGTGCTGGGGGCGGCGTCGGCGCCGGTGGGCGGGACGCTGGGCTACCAGATCCAGTTGGGATTGGTGGAAGGCACCACGGCGGGGCTGAAGGTCTACGACACGCTGCCGGCGGGGATGCAGTACGTCTCGGGGACGGTGTCGGCGGGCAATGGCGGCATGGCCTACACGGTGGCGGCGCACCCGGCGGCCAACGCCACGGGCCTGGTGGCCTGGGACCTGGGCAATGTGGTCAACCCGCCGGACGGCAACGCCGCGGACGACACGCTGACGCTGCAATACTGGGCCCAGGTGCAGGATGTGGCGGGCAATGTGTCGGCCACGCTGCTGAGCAACACGGCGCAGTTGAAATACA
>Ga0302320_10026288_pt1 | contig 11279 bp, 11 predicted proteins | sample Bog_T0_3_FD_202130 | JGI IMG/M metagenome (GOLD analysis project Ga0302320, IMG submission 202130) | Peat permafrost microbial communities from Stordalen Mire near Abisko, Sweden - Bog_T0_3 | ecosystem: Environmental > Terrestrial > Soil > Wetlands > Peat | place: Sweden: Abisko, Stordalen Mire... | reverse complement strand
ACGGTTATCTGGTGCCGGTGCGATCCGTCGGAGTGCAGGGCGATGCCCGCAGTTACGCCCCGGTTCTGGCGATCGATGCCTTTCCGTCAGAGGCTTCCAAACTACAGGATGAGGCGACCGAACTGGTCAACCGCAGCGCCGGCGTCAATCGCGTCATCGCCCGCGTTACCAGCCGCGAAGCGCTCGGGCATCAGCACGTTTTTGCGAGCACGTTGACTCACGGACGCATCGCATTGCTGCGTGAGGCGGACGCGCTGGTGCGCGAACTTAGTCACGATTCCGGCTTCGACAAAGAAGTCTGGCAGTTCCCGGTGATTCTGATTCCTCTTGGTTGCGGGGAATCGCGCGATTCAGTTGTGTTGCGTCCGATTCAATCCGTCGATGGAATGACCGCCGACTCGGTCACCATGCCCGACGAACTGCTTCACGCCATGGCTGCAAGGCTGATGGCGATCCCGGAGATCGCGGGTGTCTACTACGACCTGACCCATAAACCTCCGGGTACCATCGAATGGGAATAACGACCTACGGCTCGTAAGTCGTTCCGCCCGAACCCGCGCTGCGCGTGATCGGAGGTTCTTCGATCTGGTCCACCACGACAGGTTCATCTACAATCGAAGACCGTCCGCGCGCAAAAGGTTTGTCCGAAACGGCGAAATCGGCGTGCGATTCGCCGGAGGAAGAAATATCTTCCGCGCCAGTCGCTTTCAGAATTTCTTCCGCGCGCTTCACCCAATGGCTGTCGTCGCAGTGCACCGACAACAGGATGCCGCCATGCTTCACGCGGCCTTCATAACGCAGCGCTTCGTATTCCGGTATGCCCAGGCCGACGAGAGCCCCGACAATGCCGCCTGCCACACCAACTGCGCCCACACCGGCAAGCATTGCCACGATGGGGCCCGCGGCCAGCAGCGGTCCGATGCCAGGGATCGCCAGCAAACCAATTCCGGCGAGCCATCCGAGAACTCCGCCCACAACGGCGCCCGATGTTGCGCCCGTCGCCGCGCCTTCCGGCGCCTTGGTATTTTTTTCAAACGCAAAATCCTTGGTTCCGGCGTTATCCGGAAACAAAGCGGAAATATCGGTATTGCGGAAACCGGCGCGCCGCAGGGAATCCACGCATTCTTCCGCCGCGACGCGCGTGGGATAGATGCCAAAGACAGACGTATTCTTACCTGACATGCAATTCTCCTCTGGGGAGGCCTGCCGCGCGGTTCACGAAATTCGGAATCCAGTGCCCGCCGTATAGAAAATGCAGACTGCAAGTGTTCTTAAAGCGACGGCGAATCTGGTGCGCATTGCAGGGACCCCTGTGTCCGACAGCAAGCCGGGGGCCAAACAATGCCGCCCACGCCCGCCGGACTGCGATATGATCTTCGTTTATGAACCGCAGAAATTTCCTTGTCAGCTCCGCCGCGCTCGCGGCCCCGTTTGCCGGCAGCGCTTCGTCCGCTGAAACTGCGCCGGGCGATCTCAAGCTCGGCGTCGCCACCTATTCGTTCCGTGAATTTCAGCGGGACCTGTGCATCAAGAATGTGAAGGCTCTTGGCATTCAATACGTGGATGTCAAGGAATTCCACCTTCCCCAGACGGATCCGCCGGCTCTGCTCGAGGCGGGCCGCAAGGCGTTCGACAAGGCCGGTCTCACCGTCATCGGCGGCGGCAATGTCTCGCTTGCCGAGCCGGATGAAGCGGGCCTGCGCAAGCATTTCGATTATGCCAAAACCGTTGGCTTCCCCATGATGATCTGCGCGCCGCGGCATGAAAATCTCTCGATCATCGAGAAGCTGGCGAAGGAATATAACATCAAGATCGCCATCCACAACCACGGCCCGGAAGACAAGAACTTCCCCACGCCGCAGAGCGTGCTTGATGCGATCAAGGGCATGGACCCGCTGATGGGCCTCTGCATGGATATCGGCCACACTTGCCGCGCCGGCGCCGATCCGGTCGAATGGATCGACAAGGCTGGCCCGCGTCTCTTCGAAATGCATACCAAGGACCTGAAGGATCTGAGCGGTCCGCATGGCCCGGGCGCGCCGCCCGCGTTCTCGCAGTGCCCTGTGGGCGACGGCGCGATTCCGATCCCCGCCATCTTCAAACATCTGAAGAAGATCGGTTACCAGGGCGTCTGCTCGCTCGAATACGAAATCGAAGGGGACGACCCCATGCCCGGCATGCAGAAGTCGTTCGCTTACATGAAAGGTGTGCTGGCGGGCTTACGGGCGTAGCCCGCTCGGATATCAAGGATGGCGGAGTACAAAATCGGCGCGGCGCGCGAAGAAACGCTCACCGTCGGCAACGATCAGGCCATCACGTTCCTTGGCCCGGAAGGCCCGCGCGTACTTTCCACTCCCCGCATGATCGGGTTCATGGAAGGCACGTGCCGGAACCTTGTGCTCAGCATGCTCGATGCCGGGCACGACACCGTGGGAACTCACGTCAACGTGTACCACCGCGCCGCCGCGCCTATGGGTTCCACGGTGCGCTGCCGCGCGGAACTGACCGCTGTTAACGACCGCCGGGTTCAGTTTCATGTAATCGTGACCCAAGGCGAGAAGACGATTGGCGATGGCACGCATGAACGCGCCGTAATCGACGTGCGTCGCTTCAAAGAGCGCGTCGGAAGCTGATTTCCGCGTAAATTTTACAAATGTGCGGCGCTTAACCACCGCGTAAAAAACTGGAAGTGAAACTGCTACACAGTCGCCGGTATTCATGTCGCCGACTGTAGCTTCCATCCCCAAAGACCTGTTCCTGGTCGATCTGATCGAGCAAATGGCGCACGGCGAGCAGCAAGCCCTCGCCGCGCTTTACGATGAAACATCCTCGGCGATTCATGGCCTACTCCGCCGCATGCTGGAGCGTCCGGCGGATGCCGAAGAGGCGCTGCTCGACGTTTACATGAAAGCGTGGCGGAATGCGCCGAACTATCTGCCGGAGCGTGGCGCCGTTCAGCCGTGGCTCTCCATGATGGCACGCGGCATCGCGATCGACCGCATTCGGCAGCGGCGTTCCGAGCCGGCAACGGCAACGTTTGAGTTTGAAAACAGCGTGAGATTTGCCTCCACCGCGGCTTCGCCCGAAGAGTTGATCATCGACGCCCAACGCTACGCTGGCGTGCATCGAGTACTGAACGAATTATCGCCGGCATACCGGCAAGTCCTGCTGATGGCATTCTTTTCGGGCCTCACGCACTCGGAACTGGCGGCGCGGCTGGGGCAGCCGCTGGGTACGGTCAAGAGCCGGATACGCGTCGGGCTCACCCAGCTGCGCGATCTGCTGGAGGAAGAAATCCTGTAAACTGGCCGTAGCCGGATGAAAAGCTTTCTGTTTCTGCTCGCGATAGCGGCTCTGAGCCGTGCGGCGGAATCGGACTCGGATTATTTCGAAGCGAATGTGCGGCCTTTGCTCGCCGCGAATTGCTATGCGTGTCACACAGATGCCAAATCCGGTGAATGGCGAGATTGGAAATCGGCGAGGTACTGACCGCAGGTATATGCGGCGTCGAGGTTCAGATCGTCCTCGGCATAGTGCCGTGGAATGTCGCGGCTCGCGATCAGATCGGCGAAGGCATAACGGGATGCCCCGGCAAGTTCGCAGGCTTTGCCAAAGGGCAGGATGCCCTGAGCGTAGAGGGCGACGGCAAGTTCGCTGCGAAGGCGTGGTTCGATCTCGGGGACCGGGAGCCTCATGCTGGTTGCCACGGATTCGGGGATGTCGAGATGAAAAGTCACCGTGTACCTGTTCGGTTTTCGTTTTTCGCCGGTTTCGCAGCCTGCTCGAACTGTGTGAACGGAAGAGTAACTGAGAGGGTCCGGGAGGTTCGCATAACTGTGCTCGTCCTCAGTGTTACATGACTACTGCGGATTGCCAAAACCCCGGCACACGGCTCAATTCTCGGCCGGGTTCTCCTCAACGTGGTCAACGATCAGCACCGGCATTGGTCGCCTGCGCATCTCCAGTCTCAACCCGAGTTGCTGCCTGAGCGCATCGAAGAAAGACACTGCGCCGTTGGGTTCCGAAGCTGCCGGAAAGCCGGCGGAAGATTGCGGGTCTGCGTCTCTGTTCTGCAACTGAGACCGCGGAGTGAAGCTGATGGTGAAGTCGTAAGCGCCCTTCAGGCCCGTCTCATCCACAACGTCGTTGAACGCAGCTTCCACGCGGTCCATGCTTCGCAATTGCTGCGCAAACTGCGCCATCGTGATGTTCCGGCATTGGATCAGCCGGGAAAGCCGGGGATTCAGGTCCCTCGGATCGTGCGCCATCGTGCGGGCTTCCTTACAACCCGCGCGATTTGCGGGATCGGCCTTCCGCAACTTTGGCCCGGCCGCCGTCAGTGTATAGGACGGAACGGGGCGGTCTTCATAGTGCGTGGACATTCGGAAGCGGTCCGTCAGCAGCGCGCGCAGCATCAGCTCAAGGTCCTGATCGATCATGCCCGTGCCGCGCGGCGCATCGGGTGCGGCCGACGTTTTCGCCACGATGTCGAAGCGCTTCGAATCGACCCACTTCGGCGCAGCAATTCGGTCGTCCATATGGTCCCAGTCCACGTCCCAGGCGGTGGCGATCAGCATCTTCATCGGAAAGGCATGTATTTCGAGCCGTCCGCTGGGATAACGCCTGTAGCCGAAGCGCTCGTCGGGCGCGCTCGGTTTGATGGATGCGACTTCAAATACCGGAGAAAGGAGCGGGAGTTTCTCCGCAATTCCGGGAGGATTTCCCGTGGGCTTTTCGTTGACTCGTTCCACGACGATCACCGGGGTCGGGATCTGCTTCACACCGAGCGTAAGTCCCAGCTGTTTTTCGATTGCGTCGAAGATCGTGATCCGCTCGGCGCCCGCCGGGAGTACACGGGAGCGCGGATTCCATTTCAGATCGAAATCCCAGGCGCCCGGGAGACTGGTCGCGTCGACGACGGGCTCCGTCAGATAATCCCCGGCTATGCGGCGCAGGGTCCCGGCGAAAGCTTCCATCGTCACGTTGCGGCAGGAAACTACCGCCCAGGTTGTCGCGCCGCTTTGCGGCTGGGGCTGGCAACCGGAGCGGCCGGAACCGTCGGCTTCCTTCATTTTCGGCTTTCCGGTCCCGGTTGTCAGAGCGAATGCAGGCAGGGGCCTTGTATCTTTGTGCAGGGCCAGTTGGAACCTGTCCGCCAGCAGCGCCTGAAGCATCAGGTTCACCATCTCGGGCGAGGTGGATTGCGGCGCTCTGGCGGCAATATCGAAGCGGTCGAGCGCAAGCCAGCCTGGCCCGCCCACTACTTTATCCGCGTCCACGCGCCACGCAAGACCGATCAGATCGAGCATGGTGGCTCTCCGCAAGTCGTACCGTCCGTCGCGAAGAATTCCGCCGGTCACGAAAGTGTCGGGATTCGTGAAGGTCGCGCTCACGTGGACATCGGCGATGTCGAACGCGCGCGCGGGCTGTCCGGACGCGGTGCAGCTCAGCAACGAAGCTAAGAGGGTTCCTCCAAAAACTCGCACGTCACGCAGGGCGCGCCCGATCCGGTCACAGGTTACCCGCTGCAAGCCGCCTATTTGGAAATAGTTGCGGAACTGCGCTATAATCGAAGAGTAAGCGAAAGTCCGCTAAAGCCCAGCCCTGACGTTTCTGGTCTGCCGGCTGATTTCCCTTCCCAAAACAAAAAGTCTGAATGAATAATTTCTCCGATTTAGTTACATCGCCTGTTTTGCGCGCCAACCTTGCGCGTCAGGCGTTCAAAGAGCCCACGCCTGTGCAGGCGCAGGCTATCCCGCCCGCATTACTGGGCAAGGACATTGTCGCGACCGCGCAAACGGGCACCGGCAAAACACTGGCATTTGCCCTCCCTATCATCGAAAGACTCGCTGCTAACAAACTGGGCAACAAACCTCAGGCGCTGATCCTGAGCCCCACCCGCGAACTGGCCATCCAGATCGACGAAGCGTTTTCACGCATCGGCGCGGGCAGCGGCATCCGTTCCGCCGTCGTCGTTGGCGGCATGAGCGAATCGAAACAGCTACAGACCATCCGCCGCGGCGCTCAGGTATTGATTGCCACGCCCGGCCGCCTCTGCGATTTCCTCGACCGCAAACTGGTTTCGCTCGAAACCGTCAGCATCGTCGTGCTCGATGAGGCCGACCGCATGCTCGACATGGGCTTCCTTCCGGCCGTCGAAAGCATTCTCAAAAAGACCGCCGCGCAGAAGCAGACGCTCTTTTTCTCCGCCACGCTCGAAGGCGGCGCGGAACGCCTGATCAGCAAGTACATGAAAGATCCCGTCCGGATCACCGTTGGTTCCACCACACGCCCGGCCGATACGATCGAAATGCATGTCTATGAAGTGGATGCCGACCGCAAGCTCGGGCTTCTTCATGCCATGCTCGACAACGAAGCCGGTTCGTTCCTGGTTTTCGCCCGTACCAAACACGGTGCTGAACGCCTCGCGAAAAAGGTCTCGGGTTTGGGCTTCAAGGCCGCCGCGATCCATGGCGACCGCTCGCAGAATCAGCGCAACATGGCGCTCAAGGGATTCCAGGAAGGCTTCTATCGCGTCCTTGTGGCGACCGATGTGGCTGCCCGCGGCATCCACGTGGACAACATCGCGCACGTCGTAAACTACGATCTGCCGCAGGCTCCCGAAGATTTCATCCACCGCGTCGGCCGTACCGGCCGCGCCGGTTCGCAGGGCGTTGCGACTACCTTTGCCACCAGCAACGAGCGCAACGAGATCCGCACCATTGAGCGGACCCTCAAACTGAAGCTCACCCGCAAGGAAACTCCCGAGGGCCTCGACCGCGAAGTACGCTCCGCTTCTTCCGCTTCGCCTTCCGTGATTGTGATGCCGAGGCCCAACGGTTTCCGGTCGAAATCGCAGTCCTTCAAACCTCGCCGCAGCCGTTTTGCCGGCGCGGGACGTTAACTCCTTTACCCCGCATTCGCTTTTCCTCCTGCCGGTCGAACAAAGGCATCAGCTTTTGTTCGATCCAGGAGAAAGCGGCTTCAAGCCCTCCGCTTTCGTAGACCCTTCCCACTTCCGCTTCCACTTCCGACGGTTCGCCCAACGCCGCGAGAAACCGGTTCGAGGTCATGCGCTCGAATTTCGCGCTGTCCACGGACCCATCGGCTCGCAGAATCCTGCCGCGCGCATACAGGCTGAGCACCGCGTCGCCGAGCCACGCCTCTTCCAGAATTTTCCGCCGCCGTGCAGAAGCATTCATCAATAACGATAGTGACATGATGAATTGTGGAGTTTGAAAACGCGCTCAGCCAGGTTCTGCCGGCCGACCTTCCGAATCGCGATGTCGTAGTTTCAAAATGCGCCCGGCACCTCGAATTAATCGTGGAAGCCAACGAGTATATGAACCTCACCCGCATTGTTTCCCCTTACGATGCGGCTGTCAAACATGTCCTGGATTCCGTGCTGCCCTGGCGGTTATTCGCAGGCGCGAAACACGTGCTCGACGCCGGTACCGGAGCGGGCTTTCCAGGCATCCCGCTGGCGCTGGTGTTGCCCGACGTGCGCTTCACGCTGGCCGAATCGATCCAGAAGAAAGCGCGCTTTGTGGAAGCGGCGGTAGTGGCGCTCGAACTGCCGAACGCGACCGTGTCCGCACGCCGCGCGGAAGAACTTGCGCGCGAAGGCCGCGTGGATATCGTCACGGCCCGGGCGCTGGCTCCGCTGTCGCGTACTCTGGACCTCTTCGGCGCAGCCTTTAAGAAGGGAACCCGCGCGCTCTTGTACAAGGGTCCGGACGTCGATCAGGAGATCGCCGAAGCGAAGCGCGAAGCGGACCGGTTGCGTTTGAAGGTCGGGATCGCCATGCGGTTTGAACTGCCGGAAGGCATGGGATCGCGGACGATAATCGAGATCGCCGGTTAGCTGTGCCCCTGCACGGCTTTGGGCCGATACGGCTCCGCCAGAGCCTTGAGTTCCGCATCGTCCAGCCTGATGCTCAGCGCTGCCAGCGCGTCGTCCAGATGATGCGGCTTGCTTGCGCCGACAATCGGCGACGTAATCCCCGGCTGCTGCAGAACCCACGCCAGCGCCACCTGCGCATTGCTGACGCCGCGACTCCGCGCCACCTCCGTCAGCTTCTCCACAATGGCGAAATCCTGCGGGCTGTAATACTGCTTCTGTGAATAATCGTCGGTCTGCGCGCGAACCGTTTCGCCCATATCTTCCCTGCGCCGGTTGCCCGCCACAAATCCGCGCGCCAGCGGACTGAACGGAATCACCCCGATACCTTCCGCCCGGCACAGCGGCAGCATCTCCCGCTCTTCCTCCCGGTAGATCACGTTGTATTGATTCTGCATGCTCACGAAGCGCGCGAGGCCCAGCCGCTCGGATACCGCCAGCATCTTCATGAACTGCCAGCTCCACATAGCCGACGCCCCGATGTAGCGCACCTTGCCCGCGCGCACCAGATCGTTCAGCGCGATCAGCGTCTCTTCTACCGGCGTCTCGGGGTCAAAGCGGTGAATCTGGTAGAGATCGACAAAGTCCGTGCCGAGCCGCTGCAGGCTCCTATCAATCGAGTCGAAAATATGTTTGCGCGAAAGTCCGCGGTCGTTCACATCGTCGCTCATCGCATTGAACAGCTTGGTGGCGATTACGACGCGGTCGCGGCCCGGCCCGAACTCTTTCAGCGCACGCCCCAGAATCTCTTCGCTTACGCCCAGAGAGTACATGTCGGCGGTATCGAAAAAGTTGATTCCGGCTTCGAGCGCGCGCCGGATAAACGGCTTCGATTCCTCTTCGTCGAGCACCCACGGGCGCCACTTCTTCGAACCATACGTCATCATGCCGAGGCATAGCCGCGACACCTTCAAACCGGTAGAACCAAGCCGCACACATTCCATATCGTAAACTCAGTTTAACGTCGCACCTGCTGTAATCCGTTTGACAACGGCATCGGACAGAATAGAGGGAATGCGACGCTTCCTCCTCATCCTCGCCCTGGCGGTCAGTGCGTTCGGGCAGGCTCCCGACCCCTTTATCGAAAAGCCCTATCTGCAACTGGGCGACGCTCCGAAGCTGGCGCATGACGAGAGCCTCGTCCTCATGTGGCACACGCCCGCCGACCAGGCCCGATGGTCCGTGCAGGTGAAGACTCCGAGGGATACGAACTGGCGCGCCATGGCCCAGCCCACCGCGCAGAGCGTCGACGCGCCGGGCATTCCGAAGCATCTGGTCTATCGCTCCCGAGTCACGCAGCTTGTGCCGGGCGAGCCTTTTCAGTACCGCGTTCTGAAGGACGGGATCGCCGTATTTGAAGCGGCAGGCAAAGCGCGCAAGTCCGCCTCGCAGCCCGTGCGCTTCGCTCTGTTCGGCGATTGCGCGCAGAACACTCCGGGGCAGAAGGCCATCGCGTATCAGACTTCGCTCGCCAATCCCGATTTCGTGTTCATCGCGGGCGACATCGTTTATACCGCGGGCCGCATTTCGGAATATCGCGACAAGTACTTCCCGATTTACAACGCCGACACCGCGTCCGGCACCACCGGCGCGCCGCTCATCCGCTCGATTCCATTCATTGCCGCACCCGGCAATCACGACACCGTGCTCACGAATTTCGGGCGCTTCCCCGACGCGCTGGCCTACTTCCTCTATTGGGACCAGCCGCTGAACGGGCCGGTAATCGCATCGGGCGTTCCGAAGACCACGCATGTGCTCACCGGAAGCGAGCCCGCGCAGCCTGTCTTCCGCGCCGCCGCCGCTCCGAGGTATCCGGTGATGACCAACTTCTCGTTCGATTACGGCAACGCGCACTGGACCGTGCTCGATTCCAACGTCTACATGGACTGGAACAACGCCGAGCTTCGCCAATGGCTGATTAAAGACCTGGCCGCGGCCAGCGGCGCGACATGGCGCTTTGTGGCGTTTCATCATCCCGGCTTCAATTCGTCGCACTCGCACTTCACCGATCAGTGGATGCGCGCTCTTTCGCCCATCTTCGAAACCGGGAAAGTGGACGTGGTATTTGCGGGCCATGTGCACAACTACCAGCGCACCTTCCCCTTCACCTTCGTGCCCAGGCCGCAGCCCGATGGCAGCCTTGCCGGGCCCAAAGGCGAAGTCGCGGGCGACTGGAAACTGGATAAGGAATTCGGCAACGGAGCTTCGCGCAAGCCGAACGGCGTGATCTATATCGTGAGCGGCGGTGGTGGAGCCGATTTATACGACACGACGCAGATGAGTGATAAGGCGAGCTGGCAGCCGTTCACGGACAAGTTCATTTCCGATCAGCACTCGTTCACGCTGGTCGACATCCACGACAAGACATTTGAAATGCGGCAGATCTCCGAAACCGGCAAGGAAGTGGACTCCTTCCGTATTGCGAAATAATTCGACAACCGACGCTGTAGAATCGAGGTTCCTATGGATAAGAACCTGGCCCTCTCCAGCCGCCGCGTCTTCCTCGCCGCGGGCGCATCGTTTGCCGCGGCCGCCGCTCAGGCGCAGCAGCGCCCCGCCATGTGGAAGCCACGCGTCGGAATCCTCGTGAACTACTCCGAAGGCAACGTCGCCTACGCGAAGCAGGAGGGCTTCACGAGCATCGGGCTCTGGGCCCAGCCCGGCAGCAATCTCGCCCCGGGAGCCGCGACTGACGCATCGCTCGACAAGATCCGGGCCGATATCCGGCAGTCCGGCCTGTACTGTTCGGTGCTGGGCGTTACCGCCAATCACATCGATCCCGACCCGGCCAAACGCAAAACCGTCAACGACCACACCGCCGGCGTGATCGAGATCGCGGGCAAGCTCGGCGTGCCGCATATCGGTACCATGTCGGGCAAAGATCCCTCGAAAAAACTCGACGCGCAGGTGGACGAAATCCGCCGCGTTTACGAAGAAAAATATTTCCCGATGTGCGAGAAATACAAAGTCCGGCTGGTGTGGGAGCCGTGGCCCGAAGGCCCGAATGTAGCCACCGGTCCCATGGGCTACGAGGCCCTTTTCAAAGCCTTCGGAAACTCTCCTTACGTGGGCATTCAGTTCGATCCCTCACACTACGTCCGCCAGTTCATGGACCCGTATCAGGCCGCGCGCGACTGGGTCGACAGGATCTACGACGTTCATCTGAAAGATACTGAGATCAAATACAACGTCCTGCGGCGCGTGGGCATCAATCCGCCCGGCCCCGCGCCGTGGTGGCGTTACAGAATTCCTGGGCAGGGCCAGATCGACTGGCCGAAGTTCTTCACGGTTCTTATGGACAAGGGCTACGCAGGCGCGATGAACATCGAGCACGAGGACGACACCTACCATCCCGGTTATAACGGCAACGAAATTAACG
>Ga0302320_10026287_pt1 | contig 11279 bp, 8 predicted proteins | sample Bog_T0_3_FD_202130 | JGI IMG/M metagenome (GOLD analysis project Ga0302320, IMG submission 202130) | Peat permafrost microbial communities from Stordalen Mire near Abisko, Sweden - Bog_T0_3 | ecosystem: Environmental > Terrestrial > Soil > Wetlands > Peat | place: Sweden: Abisko, Stordalen Mire... | reverse complement strand
GGGACGGACGGCGCCTGCGCCGACCAGCGCACCGCGGCGAATATGAGCACCACCAAGGCCACTCCGGCAATCACGATGCCGGCCAGAATGCCCAACAAGAACTTCTTCATGCCTGCATTGTCTCCAGTCGAACGGGTCTGGCGCCTGGCGGCGGATCTCCCGCCGGCCGCATTGCCGGCGCCGCTGCTGCCCGCAGGGCCGCCGGATCTGGCGGCGGCAGCTTCCTCGCTCCTCGCCGCTCAATCACATCCCCATCCTCGCCGCTTCCGGCTCCGGCTGCAAACTCACCGCCCGCGCCGCCGTGCGACTTCCGCAACGGGCCGCTAGGCGCAGGTGAGGATGGCGTCGAACCGCTTGCTGACATCCTTAAGATACGAGGCGTCGCCACCCTCCAGTTCCGTGGTCGCGACGCCTTTGTATCCGATATCGGCCAGCGCGTGGTAGATCGCCTTCCAGTCGATGTCGCCATCGCGCAGATTGACCCAGTCGACGACGGTCTTGCCGATTTGCTTGTTCTTGCGGAACGTGAAGTCCTTCAGGTGCAGCTTCACAATGCGCGAGCCCAGCGTCCGGATCCAGTCCTGCGGATAGCCGTACAGCACGACGTTGCCGACATCGAAGTAGGCGCGGATCCAAGGGCTCTTAAATTCGTCGATGTAGTGCGCGAACTCCAGCGGGCTCAGCAGAAACTTATTCCAGACTTCCTCGATGCCGATAATCACCTTGTGCCGCTCGGCCAGCGGAATCAGTTTACGGATCTCGCGCTGGCTGCGATCCCAGGCCTGTTGATAGGTGACCTCGGGCGTCACCACGCCCGGCACCAGCAGCACCGTCTGGGCGCCCCACAGTTTGGCATTGTCCAGGCTCGTCTCCATGCCCTTCAGGCAGCGCGCGACGACCTCGGGATCGGGACTCGACAGGGGGTAATCCCAGTGCCCCATGTTCATCACGGAGTGGATCGGCAGGCCGGCCTCGTCCGAGGCTTTCTTGTACTCTTCCGCAATCCGCGGATCCTCCTGCGTGCCGATCTCCACCGCCTCGAAGCCGCACTCCTTGGCCAGGCGGAGCCGTTCGACGGCACTCAGGCGCTTAGGCAGCATCGAAAATTCGACGGCCTTGCGAATGGGCAGCCGGGCCGATTCCGCCGCGGCCAGCCTCGAAGCGGAAGCCGCGCCCACGGCGGCCGCGGCGGAATTGAACAGAAACGTGCGCCGATCCATGCAAAACTCCTTGTAAGACATTACCGGAATGGTCCAGCACGATTCTACACCGCGCGGCGGGGCCACAGTCGGCCAGGCCCCGGACCGCTATAATCTAGATGGGATCCAAAGCGTTGAAATTTCAGCGCGTTGGCATTTCATTTTGCAGTCGTCCGGTCAGACCAACGGCGTTCGGTTTGGCCGCCGCCGCGGAAATCTGAGTTTTCCGGTGAAATCGTGAGAACAAATCCGGAAGCGTCATCGTCCTAACTACAAGAAGGCAGGAGTATCAATCCGTGAAGCGGAAGTGGAAGTGGATTCTCGGCATTGGCGGCGTCCTTTTGGTCGCCGGCGGCGTGTTCGCGAGCGTGAAAATGAGCCAGCGCGGCATTGTCACGGTCCAGACAGGCAAAGTCCTGCGTTCGGACCTGACCAGCCTCGTGACCGCATCCGGGGAGATCAAGCCACGCGATTACTATAACATCGGTGCCAACGTGATGGGCCGCATCGTGGCCATCAACGTGAAAGAGGGCGACCACGTCAAACGCGGTCAGATCCTGGCGCGGATCGAGAATATCCAGGCGGACGCCGATGTCCAGGCACAGCAGGCGTCGTTGAATTCGGCGCTGGCCGACTCGTCCGCCGCGGAATCGGGGCTGAAGGCGATGGAGGACAACATCCAGAACGCGCAGGCGACGGTCGACCGCGCCAAGGCCGACCTGGAGAAGGCCCGGATCGATTTTCAGCGCGGCGACGAACTCTGGAAGAGCAAGCTGATCGCCAAGCAGGATTACGACGTCCGCAAGTCGACCCTCGACAGTCAGGCCGCCACTTTGCGCGGCGCCGAGGCGGCGTATCGGCAGATTCTGGCGCAGCGCGAGCAGACCGCGGCCCAGTTGGGCGGCGCGCAGAAGCGCGTGACCCAGTCGCAGGCGATGCTGCGCCGCGTCGACGACGTCCTGGCCAAGCACATGGCGACCAGTCCCATCGACGGCATCGTCACCAACCTGCCGGTGCGCATGGGTGAGACCGTAGTAATGGGCATTCAGAACTCGGCCGGGTCGCTGATCATGACCATCGCCGACATGAGCCTGATCACGTCCGAAGTCAAGGTGGACGAAACGGACATCGTGAACGTGAAGCTGGACCAACTGGCCGATGTCACCATCGACGCCATTCCCAACAAGACTTTCAAGGGCCACGTGATCGAGATCGGCAACACGGCGATCCTGCGCTCCACCGGGCTGGCGGCCAGCCAGAGCGCGGTTTCCAGCCAGGAAGCCAAGGACTTCAAGGTCGTCATCGCGCTCGATAATCCGCCCGACGAGATCCGGCCTGGACTGTCGTGCACTTCCAAGATCATCACCGCCACGCGGCAGAAGGCGCTGGCCATTCCGATCCAGGCTCTGACCGTGCGCCAGCGCGGCGACCTGGAGCCCGAAAAGCCGGGCGGCAAAGTGGTTCAAGCCAATGCGACGCCCGATCCGGTCAAGGAGAAAGCCAAGAAGGAAGAGTTACAGGGCGTCTTCATCGTGAAGACCGGTGGCGCCGAGTTCCGCGAGGTGAAGACCGGCATCACCGGCACCACCGACATCGAAGTCGTCTCCGGTTTGAAGGAAGGCGACGAGATCATTACCGGCAGCTACAAGGTCATCCGCACACTGCGCAACGCGGCCAAGGTGAAAGTGGACAACCAGGCGCCGGTCAAGACGGAAAGCTAGACGCTCCGTCTCCAGGCTTGGAACGAGGGAGAACGACATGGCCACTGCAGCCGGCATCGATCGCGACGCGCGCGCCGAGGAACTCAAGCGCGATAACATCGTCATCCGTACTTACGATCTCTGGAAAACGTACGTCATGGGCGACCAGGAGATCAATGCCGTATCGGGCGTGGATCTGGAAATCCGCCGCGGCGAGTATCTGGCCATCATGGGCCCGTCGGGCTCGGGCAAGTCGACGCTGATGAATCTGATCGGCTGCCTGGACTCGCCCACCAAAGGCGAGTACTACATCAACGGCAACCTGGTCAGCGAGATGGACGACGACGAACTGGCGCGCATCCGCAACAAGGAGATCGGCTTCGTTTTCCAGACCTTCAACCTGCTGCCGCGCGCCACGGCGCTGCACAATGTGGAATTGCCTTTGATCTACGCCGGCGTCCCGGCGCAGGAGCGCATCGAGCGCGCCAAGCAGGCGCTGCGCATCGTGGACCTCGAGGCGCGCATGTACCACAAGCCCAACGAACTCTCGGGCGGGCAGCGGCAGCGCGTCGCGGTGGCCCGCGCGCTGGTCAACAACCCGTCGATTCTGCTGGCCGACGAGCCCACCGGCAACTTGGACTCCGCCACCAGCGCCGACATCATGGCCCTGTTTGAAAGGCTCTACCAGCAAGGCAACACCATCGTGCTCGTCACCCACGAGCGCGACATCGCCGAGTACGCCCATCGCATCGTCACCATCCGCGACGGCAAGATCCACAAGGACGAAACGCGCGAGCAGCACTACGGCCCGCGCGCCACGGAACCGCCGCTTCCTGCATAGGCCATCGATCTGTTACAACGGTCGCATGACCGGCATTCTGTATCGCGGGCGCCGCGCCGCCAGCATCGAAAACGAACATCTGCAGGTGGTGGTGACCGAACAAGGCGGCCACATCGCGGCGATTATCGACAAAGCCAGCGGCGTCAACCCGCTCTGGTCGCCGCCCTGGCGCACGATTGAACCGTCTGCCTGGTCGGCCGACATGCATGAGTACGGCAGCGACGCCGAAAGCCAGTTGCTGGCCGGCATTCTGGGGCATAACCTCTGCCTGGACCTGTTCGGCGGGCCGAGCGATGAGGAGGCTGCCGTGGGTTTGCGCGTGCACGGCGAGGCCGGAGTCATTGCGCACGCCTTGAGTACGGACGGCGATACGCTGTGGCAGCGCGCCACCCTGGTGCATTCCCAACTTCTCTTTGAACGCACGTTGCGCCTGCGCGCCGGCAGCCGGCACATCGAAATTGGCGAGACTGTCGAGAACCTGTCGATCTACGACCGGCCTGTCGCCTGGACCGAGCACGTCACGCTGGGGCCGCCGTTCCTCGAAAAGGGGCGTACCGTCACCGAGGCCACGGCCACGCGGTCGAAGGTCATGGAATCCGACTCCAGCGGCGGCCAATGCCCGCATCGGATCGGCGCGGAGTTCGACTGGCCGCGCGTGCCGCTGGCCGCGGGGGGCAGCGAAGATCTGCGCGTCTACACCGCGCGCGATGTCTCGGCCTCCTTCACCACCCAACTGATGGATCCGGTGCGCGAAACGGCGTGGTTCAAGGCCTGGAGTCCCACTGACAGGCTGCTGCTGGGCTACGAGTGGAAGCGGAGCGATTTCCCGTGGTTGGGTATCTGGGAAGAAAACTACAGCCGCGCGGCGCTGCCCTGGGGCGGCAAAACCCTCACCCGCGGCCTGGAGTTCGGCGCGTCGCCGTTCGCCGAGAGCCGCCGCGCCATGATCGAACGCGGCCGCATGTTCGGCGCCCCGTGTTACCGCTGGATCCCCGCGCGCTCCTGCGTCTCGGTGGAATACACCGCCTGGCTCGAGCCCTGCAAGGAGCTGAAACTCTAGCTCAGAATCTTACGCGCCAGCGCGGTGTTCTCGGCCGCCTCGTCCTTGAACTTGCCGTACATGCCGACGATCACGGCATCGCTGGGCTTGATGCTCGCGTAGGCCGTGCGGAGAACCTGTTCCACGTGCTGCGGCGAATCGATGTTGCGTCCGGCGCCCATCACCTTGAACGCCAGGCACGGCTTCTTAGTCGTGCGGATCATCTTGTACATGCGCTCCGGGTCGCGCTCCATAAAGCTCTCGCCCAGCGGCGCTTCGCCGAACTCCGCGCGCGATTCTTCGACCGTGCGCGAAACGCGGTACAGGCAGGTCATGTAGTAGTCGTTTTCCCAGCCTTCGCTCTCCGCCACGTCCACCACGCCCGGATTGTGCGTGGAGACGCCCGCCATCACCCCCGCGTCGTGCACCGCCTTCAGGAAATCGCGGATGCTCTGCTTCTGGCCGTTGCGGAACTTATTGTCGGTGACGCCACCGTGGTGGGCGATCGAGATCGGCTGCATCGTCTTCACCACTTCGGGAACCAGCTTGTAGTCCTTCATCAGAGCGAAGTCGGCCAGCAGCACCAGGTTCATCTTCCCGCCCGCCGCGCGGTAGCGCTTGTAGTCGTCCACCGGTGAGTTGCCCGCAGGCTGGTCGTTGTAGTGCACCTGCCAGGTGTTGATGCCCATCGCTTCGGCGTGCAGCAGCAGGCGTAGCTTCTGCTCGGGCGTAAAATACTCGCTGTAGTGCGCGTCCAGCCACTTATTGAAATGCGAGTAGCCATACAGCGGGTTCGAGCCGATAATCATGCGCGTGATGCGGTGCTTGCCGAACGCCACCGTGGGCAACTCCGGCTGCCGCCGCGGTTGAGTTGGCGCCGGCGGCTCGGCGCCTTGTGCGCTGGAAACCGTGGCGGGCAGGGCCGCCGCGGCCGGGAGCGCTGCGGCTGCCTGAAGAAAAGACCGGCGGGATTGGGCCATGATTATCTCCTTGCGGACTTCCAGGGCCGATTCTACTTCAATCCTGACTAGGAACTCAATGCTCCCCAAGGCTTATACTGGCAACCATCCGCATGGCTGACTTTGTGAACCGTACTCCTTTGACGCGGCGCGCCTTCACGGCGGTTGCCGCCGCCGCTCTGAGCGTCCCGTCGGCACTGGCCCAGTCCGCCCCAACGCCCGTGCCGCCGGCCCCGCCCGGCGCGGACTTCTTCCCCTTCGGTACGCACATTTACCGCGAGCCATCGCTGCCGCTCGAACAACTGCGCGCCGACCTGCCGGTGCTCAAGCGGCTGGGCTTCAATATGGTGAAAATCCAGGAGTCCTGGTCGGCCGACGAACGCCGCGAAGGCGCCGTCGATCTGTCGCGCCTGGAGCAAGTGATTGCGGATGCCCGCCAGAACGGATTGCGCGTCTATTTCGGCTTCACCATGGAACAGGCGCCGGCCTGGCTGTGGCGCAAGTACTCCGACGCCTCGATGCAATACGAGACTGGCCAGCCGCAAAACGATCCCACGCCGTACCTGCTGCCCTCTGACGGCAAGCCCGGCCCGTGCTGGCACCACCCCGCCGCCCGCGCCGCCGCCGAACGCTTCATCGAGGCCGCCGTCGCCCGACTGGCGCGCTTTGACAATATCCTCGTCTGGAACGTTTGGCAGGAGATCGGCTTCGGCGACCTGCGGCCCGGCCACCTCGGCGTCTGCTATTGCCCACACACGCTGGCCGCTTACCGCGATCACTTGAAGACGCACTACGCCACGCTGGAAGAGCTCAACGCCGCCTGGCGCAGCGCCTTCGGCGATTGGGAGGAAGTCGAGCCGCCGCGCCTGTTCGCCGCGGTCCCATCGTGGTTCGACTGGCGGCATTTCATGGACAGCGTCTACCTGCCCTGGGTGCTGCGCTGGAAAGGCGACGCCGTGCGCCGCGCCGACCCGGTCAAACGGCCGATCCTGGCCCACACCGGCGGCGCCTCGATAGCCACCACCGTGGACTGGCGCTGGGCCGAAGCGGTCGATCTGTACGGTTCCTCGGCTTACCCCTCCTGGGGCGATCTGGACGAGCCCGGCGAGCCGGCCGAAGTGCGGCGTCTCGAAATCCACAAGCGCCGCTACCGCCAATTCTGGAACGGCGTGCTGATGAAGTTCGACCTGATTCGCGCGGCCAGCCGCGCCAAAGGGCCGGGCGGCAAATTCTGGACCGCCGAACTCGAAGGCGGCCGCGCCTCCGGCGGCCTGACGCCCGGCCGCGTTCCCGGCCCGCGCGACATCCGCCTGTGGACGCTCGGCACTATCGCCGCGGGTTCGAGTGGCATCTGCTATTGGAATCATCGCTCGGAGCCATTCTGGAGTGAGGCTTACGGCTTCGGCTTGCTCGATCTCGAAGGGACCACGACGGTCCGCGCCGCGGAAGCCGGTCGGATCGGCAAAGCGCTGCAGAAGCACGCGCGCCTGTTCACGGAAGGAGTTGTGCCTCCCGCCGCGGCCGCCATCGTGTGCGGCGAGCGGCTGCATCAGTTCTTCGACGCCTCCGGCGCGGAGCGCGCTGCCGCGCTCGAGAAAACGACCGCCGGCCTGTGGAAGGCGCTGTTTGAAGAGGGCTTTCCCGTCGATTTCGCCGACGCGGCCTTTCTGCCCGATAAGCCGGGCAAGCCGCGGGTTCTCTTGTTGCCGATGCCCTGGCTACTCGAAGCGGAGACCATTCGCCGGTTGCGCGAGTTCGTGCATAACGGCGGCACCGTGATTGCGGAAGCTTGCCCCGGCCGTTTCGACGGCTTTGGTTTCGGTTACCCGGGCGAAATGGCGCCGCTCTTGAAAGAGCTCTTCGGCGTCCGCCACAAACAGCTCTACACCCTCGCAGCGGACAGCAAGACCAGGCCGCGCCTGGCGGGCCAGGGTCCGCTGGCCGGCATTACGATCGACGCGGAACGGTGTCTGCAGACGCTCGAACCAAACGGCACCGAGGTGATCCTGGCGCTCGCGGGCGAAGCGGCGGGCGTGCGCAACCGGTTCGGCGACGGCCAGGCGATCCTCCTCGGCACGCTGCTCGGCGCGGCGGTGGAGGCGGGCCGGGACGAGGGCAAAAAGGTGCTGACGACGCTGCTCACTCAGGCCGGCGTCAAGCCCGATCGCGCCGGCCGGCTGTTGCGGCGCCGCCGCGTGCTGGACACCCTCCAGGCTTGGTTTCTGTTCAATACCGGCGCAGATCCGGTCGAGGAGTTGGTGCCGCTCGAAGGCCGCACGCTCGTCGCCGACCTGCTCGGCGAGCCCGCCGATGTGGTCGGCAAGACCGTGCGCGTGAAAGTCCCGCCCCTCGATGTACGCTGTCTGATCCTCGACCAGCCCGCGTAAGTCCTGCCGGTTTCGATAGAATCGCAGGCGGAAGGAAGCCACCCATGAGCCTCAACCGCCGCGATTTTGCGCGTGCCAGCGCCTTGACGGCGCTCTCTTATTCCCGCGTCCTCGGCGCCAACGACCGCGTCGCGCTCGGCGTCGTCGGCACCGGCGGGCGCGGGACCTACGTGATGTCCCTGTTTCAGAATGAACCCGAGATCGAGGTGCGGGCGCTGTGCGACGTGTATGCCGTCAAGGTGGACCAGGCACTGCAGAAAGCCCCCGGCGCGCAGACGTTCTCCGACCATCGGCGGCTGCTCGAGCTCAAACAACTCGACGCCGTGCTCGTCGGCACCCCCGACCACTGGCACAAAGGGGTCGCCGTCGACGCGCTGAACGCCGGCAAGGACGTCTATTGCGAGAAACCCCTGGTGAGCCGCCGCGAAGACGGTCCCGAGATCGTGCGCGCCGCGCGCGTGAACCAGCGCATCTGCCAGGTCGGTATGCAGCAGCGCTCCGGCACGGTGTATCTCGAAGCGCGCGACAAGTTCGTCTCGAGCGGGCTGCTGGGCAAGCTCACGCACGTCTGGTGCGTCTGGAACTCCGGCATCCCGCGCCCTCTGCCCGCTGAGCCGCGCGAGAAGCCCACGAACCTCGATTGGGTGCGCTTCCTGGGTCCCGTCAAATACCGCGACTGGAACCCGGCGCAATACCTCGATTTCCGCGCCTTTCTCGACTTCGGCGGCGGCAAGATGACGGATTTCGGAGCCCACTGGATCGACGTCGTGCACATGTTCACAGGCGTCGATGCGCCGCTGTCGGTCGCCGCCCAGGGCGGTGTGTTCTACGATTTCCATGATGGCCGCACGGCGCCTGACACGATCTCCGCGCTCTACACCTATCCCGGCTTCACGGTGCATTTCGAATCCCTCGCGGTGACCGGCGGACCCGAGTACGGCGTGACCTTCTTCGGCGAGAAGGGCTGGTTGTACGTCAATCGCAACCGTTACGAATTCCATCCCGCCGGCAAGGGCGCCGAGCCCGTGATCGCGAAGTTCCCCGGGGATATCACCCAGCAGCACGTCCGCAATTTCCTCGATTGCTGCCGCACCCGCAAGCTGCCCAACGGCGATGTCTATATCGGCCACCGCTCGGCCCAGGCCTGCCTGCTGGCCGTGCAGGCCTACGAGGAGCGGCGGACGCTGCATTTCGACGCGCAGCGCGAGGAAGTGCTGCCGCTGTAGGCGGCCGTGCGGACCGGCTCCCGCGCGCTCTGCTCTGCCCGTCGGGTGAGCCCGGCGCCCCCGGTTGGCCGGCGCCATGGTCCGCTGCGCCGCTGTGAACTGGCGGTAGACTGATAGACAGCCTGACTGGATGGCCGGAATTTGAGTACCGTCGGCCGCCGGGTCGCGTGGCCCGTCATGTAAACTGAGGGGGCGCTTCGCGGGCCAGGAGGCGTGACTGGGATTTGCTACAGCCTCTGGGCGAACCGCCGGGGTACGATTGAGGGAACGCACGCCGCTGAGCGTGCATCTGACTGATCAGCCTGCGGCCCTCGCGCCGAGTCGTGTGGGGCTGCTTAGCGAAATCGTCGCGGCTGCGTGGGCGTCCTGGCTGGCGGCACTCTCGAGGCCGCTTGTCAGAACCCACCAGGCTGGCGCGAAGTGAGCACGGGAAGCGGGCCCGGTCGGATAATGGATGTAAGGCCGCAAGGACCCGAAGGAGTCATATTCAAGTGAAAAAAATCACAAGCTGGGTGTTTCTCTTGGCGCTGGTAATCGCAGTGCCCGTACTGGCGCAGCCTACCCTCACCGCGAACCCGAATCCGCTGCCGGCGGGGACCACTACCGTCACGATCTCCTGGAACGCCCCGGGCCACGCGCTAGTCTACGTTTACGTTGGCTCGGCCACGGGCACTCTGTTCGCCTCAGGCGGCCCCACCGGGTCGTCGTCATGGCCATATGCCGCCCCGGGTCAGGTCTTTTATCTCGTCGACCCCAACACCAGCGACACCCTCGCGTCTCTCACCCTGACCAGCGTGGCAACCATCACTCTGACCCCCAATCCGCTGCCGGCGGGAGTCACCGCTCTGACGGTTTCCTGGAGCGCCCCGGGCTATTCGGCGGTCGATATTCACACCGGATCCGCTACTGGCCCGGTGTTCACGTCAGGCGGATCCAGCGGCTCGGCCGCGGACAGCGGCGCGTCAGTCGTTCCGGGTCTGAGCTTCTATCTCGTCGACCACGCCACCGGTACGTTTCTCGCCAGCGCGTCGGTGCTGGGAGATTGGGATATCCCCACCGCCAATCAATCGGCGTGCTTGCCCTTCGCGGTTCTGAGTCAGGCCGCCACCGCGGGTCCGGCCGGATACGTCACCTGCTGGCGAGTCGGCTATCTGCACTGGTATACGATTGGCGCCGACTGGTCCACGGGCTTCACGCTGACCAACCCGACCAGCTCTGACATAGCCATCTCGATCACCGTCGAGAACCAGGCCGGCCTCCCGTACACCCCTTCTAGCGCGCAGCTAAACGGGGCGCCCCTTACTCTGGACGCAAATTCTTCTGCCACCGGCATTCTGCCCAAGCACGGCACTCTGCGCTTCAACTTCCCCAACCCTGGATCGTCATCCGCCGCCGCCGGCCAGATTCTTGTCCAGGCCGAGGCCAAAGACGGCCTATCGTTGAACACAATCCAGGCCGTGGAGGACTACACCTACACCAGTCCGGCCGACGTCGTCTACGCGACGGTGACCGTGCCGGTTAGCTGGGTCGATCTGGCCGTCAACGCCTACTCCTCCACCTTTGAGGAAACCACTGCGGATGGGAGCCAGGGCTCCTTCGCCGTCAAGAACATGTCCGGCTCCGCCCAGACTCTGGACGTGAAGGTGTTCGACGTCAATGGGAACCAGCTTGGCGATCAGACCGTGAGTCTGGCCGCGAATCAGACTTGGGCCAACACCTCCGACGGCCTCTTTGGCGCGAGCACTTTCAGCAGTCTCCCCTTGGTGCCGATCGTCAGGCTCCAATTCACGGGCACGGCCCCGATCGCGGTCCTGGTCCTCCAGAAGAGAGGACTGACGTTTGCCTCGATACCGGCTCAGCCGACATACGAGCAGTAAGCTTCCGTCCGTTGATTCGAGTCGCGGGCAGTCGCGGCAGCGCTACTGTCC